>Ga0209829_10004358_pt1 | contig 9996 bp, 9 predicted proteins | sample C_140205_EF_Meta_FD_187311 | JGI IMG/M metagenome (GOLD analysis project Ga0209829, IMG submission 187311) | Freshwater microbial communities from Lake Croche, Canada to study carbon cycling - C_140205_EF_MetaG (SPAdes) (version 2) | ecosystem: Environmental > Aquatic > Freshwater > Lake | place... | reverse complement strand
ACAAGCTCGATGCCGTCGATGTCCGCTAGCGCCTTAGCATGCATCCGCGCGATCGCGCCGATGCCGATGATCGCGGCCCGCATCACGTCCCTCCTCGTGTCAAACCGGGAGGCAGCGCCAGCCCACAGCACCGGCGTCCCCTAGCGAGCGCAGTGTGGCCCCCCGGAGACGGCACAACAAGCCTGCCGCCGGCAGAGGAGAGCGACGACCTCGGAGGCGGCCCGATCACTTCGCCCGGTAGAAGGCGTCGAAGAGCCGATCGTTGACCCGGTGGAGCCGCGGCAGCGGACCGTCCTCATGCGTGCCGGTGCGCGGGCAGCAGGGACCCCGGTAGATCGGCCCACAGGTCGGATCGCCCGCGACACCGACGAGGTCGTAGGGATGGGGAGGATGGCTCGGATGACAGGGCGGGAGCGGGATGCAAGGCTCGATCCAGCGAGGCTCGCCGCAAGCATGGAGCGGTTCGGCACCGGCCAACCAGTCGCCGGGTCGATCGCTCCGCAGCGGAAGGGTGCGGGCAAGAATCTCGTTGATCGAGGTCTTCGTCGTCACGCTGTCGATCGCGGCCTTCTCTGCGGCGAGCGATCGATCCCCCGATCCGGCCGTGACCCCGCGCCGCCCCGCCGGATCGGCCGACTTCGTGGCGGGATCAGCCCGCTTCGTCGCCGGCGAGGACGCGGTCTCCTTCGCCCCGTCGGCCTGGGGCGCGGAAGCGTTGGGGGCCCGCTTCGCGGCCGCCGCATCGGCTTCCGACTTCGCCCCGGCGGCGGCCGGCGCGTCCTGGCGGGCCTTCTGCCTCCAGCCGTCGCTGGCCCGGGGCTTCGCGGCGCCTCCCTGTGCGGAAGGCTCCGGCGACTGAGCACCTGTCGGGCTGGCCATCAAAGCCCAGGCCGCCACCCAAGCGGCGGTCGTCACGGCGAAGCATCGCCCCTGCGGTAGTATCGTCATGCTGCGGTTCCCCTTCGCAAAACTCCATCGACAGCCCACCCCGTCGGGCTGGAGTGATGCAGCGGAAGGCATTCGGAGCGAGTGAAGGGGCGGAGTCTGCGTCGGGAAAATCACCCTCCCCGCCCGGCAAACCCTGCGTGTCTCCCCCCGCTCCCAACACCGTCCCAACCACAGAAGGGTCGCGGTCGTTCCCTCTCCAGCCCATGGCACCCACCAGCCCCCCTCCCTTCGACGCCTCTCCCGTGCTCGCCGCGCTCCAGGCCCGGGGCCGGCGGGTGGTCATGATCACCGCCGGCGGTGGTTCGGCGGCGATCCCGGCCCTCGTCACGCTTTCCGGCGCCAGCCTGGTCGTCCTCGAGGCGATCGCTCCCTCCGCCCGCGAGGCAACCGATGCGCTCCTCGGCGGAGAGCAAGAGTCGTATGGTTCGTCTCGGACCGCGCGGCGTCTGGCGATGGCCGCCTGGGAGCGTTGCTGCCGGTACGGCGCACCCGGCGACAGCGCCGTGGGCGTCGGGGCAACCGCCGGCCTGGCGACGACCATCCCCAAACGGGGCGACCACCGGATCCACGTCGCGGTCCAGACGCTCGGGGAAACCTCCGTCGCCTCACTGACCCTCGTGAAGGGAGCGCGGACGCGGGCCGAGGAGGAGACGCTCGCCGCGGCACTCGTCCTCGCGCGGCTCGCCGCTGAGCAAGAGGCTGCCCCGACGACCGCGGCCAGGCTCGCTGCGCTGCTTGGGCCTGAGGAGCGGATCATCCTCGAACGGCAACCGGGGCCGATCGCGTGGCAGTCGGTCCTCGCTGGGACATCGGGGAGGGCCCGCTTGGCCGGGGCGGCCGAGAACGAAGCGATCTTCCCCGGCTCATTCGATCCGCTCCACGACGCTCATCGGGCGATGGCCCGGATCGGGGCCCGGATCACCGGGCTGCCGGTGGCCTACGAGCTCTCGATCCGCAACGTCGAAAAGCCTGCGCTCGATTTTGTGGAGATCGCCGCGCGGGCCGATCGGTTCGATGGCGCGGCAGCCTGGCTGACGTCGGCGGCGACCTTCGCCGAGAAGGTGGCGCTGTTTCCGGGGGCTCCGTTCCTCGTCGGCGCCGACACGTTCGTGCGACTCGGCCACCCGCGCTACTCGGGAGGTTCCACCACCGCCGCCACCGAAGCCGTGAGACGGATCGCGACGGCATCGGGAGGGCTGATCGTCTTCGGCCGCGTCCGCGACGGCGTGTTCACTGATCCGGCGCAACTTCTGGCGCCGCCAGCCCTGCGGGCGATCGCCCGGTTCGTGACGGAAGAGGAGTTCCGCGACGACGTATCAAGCACGCTTCTGCGGCGGGCCGAATCGGCGGGGCAGGAGTGACCCTGCGGGCGTCGTCACCAGGGAACGTCAGGCGGGGTTGCGGGAACGATCGCCGCGGGCGAGGCGGCGGCGGCGACTGGCCAGCATCACATTCCAGAATCCGAGAAAGCCGACGACGCAGGCGAAGACGATGATCGGACGGCGGATGTCGTGGTTGAAGGTCCACGAACCGGCGGCGAGGGTCGTGCCCCAGACCAACACGGCGACCATGATCCAGCGGAGGATCGTTTCGGCCTTAGCGGAGGGGGTCGGATTCGTCATGGCTCCACTATAGGCCCGTGCCCAGCGGCCGCCGATGCCGCCGCACCCGAAGCGCAAAAAAAAGGCCCCCGGAACGGTCCAGATCCCAGGGGGGCGGGGAACCTGAACCGTTTCCGGGAGCGATTGGACGGACGGTTGTCTCGGAGGGGCCAGGAGGGTTTGGTGGGTCCGAGGGGGGCATCCATCCTCCCCGCCGGCTCCACTCATCACTGCCGCGGGGCCGCGTGGCGAACCCCTCGTCAACCTCAAAGCTGGGCGGAAAGTAGGGGAGCGATTTTCAGGGGTCAAGGCCTCTTCCCGTCACGAAACGAAGAATCCACGTTATCCCGGAAACCCTGGGAAATCCCGTGATTTCGCGGGGGTTCCCCAACCGTCGCGGCGATCGGATGGCAAGGCGGCGCGGTCTGGGGGGAAAGCGGTATGCTCTCGCGATGCCCCCGCGGGGGCCGATCCCCCGGCGCTCCCCCTCCGCAGGCCCCGACAGGTTGACCATGGCCACTTCGCCCCAACTGATTTCCCCCACCACCCCTGACGCCGGAGCGCCTCCGACGGCGGCAGCCTGGGGGCAGACCTTCGAGGCCGGGCTGCGGTATGGCGATTTCCTCGAGCGCCACGGCACCCCCGAACAGCGCTCGCGCTGGCAGGGAGTCTATGACCGGGTGGTGCTGACCGCCGACGAGCGGCGGATCCTCGGTGGCTTCGTCCGGCGGATGCCGGTGCTCGTTTTGGCCGGCGCGTGGTGCGGCGACTGCGTCAGTCAGTGCCCGATCTTCCCTCACTTCGCCGCCGCCACGCCGGCGATCGATCTGAAGTTCCTCGATCGCGACGCCCGCCCCGACATTGCCGCCCATCTCAAGGTCTGCGGTGGCCAGCGGGTGCCGACCCTGGCCTTCTTCAGCGAGGACTTCACCCCCGTGCTCGTCTATGGCGAGCGCACGCTCTCGGCCTACCGGGCCTCGGCCGCATCCCAACTCGGCGGCACGTGCCAGACCGGGATCGTGCCCCCGGCAGCCGACGCGCTGGCCGCAGTGACCGGCGACTGGCTCCGCGAATTCGAACGGGTGCAGTTGATCCTGCGGTTGTCGGGTCGACTCCGCCAACTTCATGGCGACTGACGCTTCCTGCGGTCTGCGGAAGCGGCCCCCCGGCCGTCCTGCCCGGCTTCCCCCCGAGGATCGACGCCGCCCTGCGGCCACATGACCATGACGACCCGCGAACGCTGGACGGTCTATCCGCTTCTCTTTCTGGCGATCGGCCTGGCCATGCGGGCCCAGTCGGGCACCCCTGATCTCAATGGCCGTATTCGCTGCGAGATCCTCGACGCTTCAAGCGTCGTCTGCCGGGAGCTCCGCGTGGAGTCGGCCGACGGACCGACGCTCGTCCACCTCGGACGCGTGAAGGGGGGTGGCGGGGGGCGGATCGAGATCCGCGACGCTCGGGGCAACGATTCAATGGCCGTCGGAACACGCTCCGGCCGATCCGAAGGGGGCGTGGAATTTTTCGAACGCGATGGTCACGAGTCGGCGCGACTCACGTCGACCGGCCTCGATGAACCGCCCCCGGACGCCCCCGTGCCCCAAGCCTCTCCGACGGACGAACAACCGGGGGCCGAGGCCACCGACGCCGGAACGTAGGTGTTGTCTTCACGCGCGGCCCGTCATCCCTGACGGCCTCGCTTGCGAACCTCCGGTTCGTGGCCCGCTCAGCGGGCTCCTAGCCCGCGACCGTTCTAGTGCGCCCGGCAGGACTCGAACCTGCAGGCCGTCTTCACGCGCGGCCCGTCATCCCTGACGGCCTCGCGTTTTCTGAAATGCGCCCGGCAGGACTCGAACCTGCAACCCTCGGTTCCGAAGACCGATGCTCTATCCAATTGAGCTACGGGCGCCCGACAAAAAAGAGTATACGCGCTGAAGGGCCAGCCGCCTTCCCGCTCCAACCGGCACCGCCATCCCAGCCGGCCTTTCTTTCCACCGACTCTGCCGATGGGGCAAATCTGCCGATCTTTTTTTCAACGGCGAAGCAGACGCCGTTCCCGGAACCGGGGGTGTCGAGACCATGCCATCACGGTCACGGACGTCGGTCGGTTCCATCGGTTTTTTCCAGTAACAACCGGTTCGTAACGATCCACCTTTCCCCCACCCCAACCCCCGTTTTCCGGAGATTCCACCATGCCCGTCGTCAATCCCCATGGCACCACCCCGGCGGCTTCCGCGTTCCCCAGGATCGACACGTGGTCGTTCCTCGTCGGCAGCGGAGCGATGCTTCTGGTTGCCTGGTTCGGCCTCCTCCGCCCCTCGCAACAACACCTCACCGGCCTCGAGCGTCAGGTGAGCCAGTTGACGAGAACCGTGTCTGATCTGAATGCCACCGGCAACGCGGCCAAGGGCACCAATGCCCTCCTCGCGCAGCTCCAGCTCCAGGCCCGCCAACTCGGCGATGCCGAGGAGGCGTTCGGCAGGTTTGAGAAACTCGCCGATCGGATCTCGGCCCAGACCGCCGCGATCGAACAGGCGACGACGACCCTCGATCGCGTCGACACCCTCCACGCCGGGATCGCCGCCCGGGGCCCGGCCGTCGGTGAAGCCTCGACCGTCCTCGACGAGATGGCGGATCTGTCGTCGAAGATCGAGGCATCTCGTGATTCGGCCCGCAAAGCCCGTTCGTCGCTGGCCGTTCTCGACGCCCTCCACCAGGATCTGACGGTGGGGATGACGAAGATCGACGCCGCGACGCCGGTCCTCGATGACGTCCAGACGCTCGTTGCCCGGATCGCCGGTGCGGCGACCGTCGTCGATCACGCCACCAAAGTTCAGGAACGTGCCGGCCGGCTGGAACGCGCCGTCATCGACTCCGAGGCATCGATCGTCGACGCCGAGAAGACGGTCGAGCGGATCTCCGGCCTGACTGTGTCGATCGTCAGCCAGGATACGGTTACCGGCCCCGCCGAGGAACGTCTCCGTCGCCTCGTGGCCCTGAAGAGTGCGGTCGTGTCGGGAGCCGACCACCTCGATGACGCCGATGCCACGCTGGCCAGGTTCCACGATCTCCGCGACGGCCTGCGGAATGCCACCTCGACCGTCAGCGACGTGCAGCACATGATCGTCGACGTCATGCTCCTCCAGCCGGCCGTCGACCGGGCCGTTGCCGCCCTCAAGCCGGTGATCGAGCTGACGCGAACCGCCCGTCAGGCCGATCCGGCCGCGATGGCCCCCCGGGCCTCCGTCGAGTCGACCCGGAAGGGGGAGTCGATTCCCTCCGCGCCGCAACCGGCGAGCGACACGGCCACCCCGGTGGTCGGTGCCGCGCCGACCGGCGACGTCACGAAGTGATTCCCAGCTCCTGACGCAAGTGCCACCGGGGCCCGTCGCACGGCCCCGGTGGCCTTTTTTTGTGAGGCGGATTCCCTTCCGGCCCCCGATCCGCAACACTTCTTCTCGCCATGGGGGAACCGCCACGCACCACCGTCGATCCACCGCAGACGCTCATCGGAGCGCTGCGCCATCTCGGCCCCGGGATCGTGCTGGCCAGTTCGATCGTCGGCAGCGGCGAGCTGATCGCCACCACAACCACCGGAGCCCAGGCCGGATTCCTGCTCCTCTGGCTGATCCTCATCGGCTGCGTGATCAAGGTGGCGGCCCAGGTGGAGATCGGCCGTGCCACCCTCTCCTGGGGGCGCACGCCGCTGGATGCCTTCGACCGGGTGCCCGGGCCACGCTTGGCCGGGCGGGGCTGGATCTACTGGGCCTGGGTCGTGATGACCGTCCTCGTCCTCGTGCAGCAGGGGGGGATCCTCTCCGGCGTCGCCCAGACGCTCGCGGCGGGTGTGCCGGTGACGGCGGCCGGGCGGGAATGGAATCGGGTTCATGACGAGGCCGCTCGCGACCGGATCCTCGCCGCCGCGGCCCGTCACCACGGTGACACCGCGACGGCCGACGCGCTCGACCTGCGGATGGCCGAGCTCGCCTCCGAGAAGGAGGATCTCGTCAAACCGGTCGACGAAACCCTGTGGGCGGTCGTCACCGGAATCGTGACCGCCGTGCTGCTGGGGGTAGGACGCTACAAGCTGATCGAACTGGTCTCGATCATCCTCGTAGGCACGTTCACGCTGGTCACACTCGTGGCCCTCGGACTGCTGCAATTCGATCCCGCCTGGGCGATTTCCGCGGCAGAGTTCGGCAGCGGTTTCGCCTTCCGCCTCCCGGAGGAGCGGAAAGATTTCTCTCCGATCCTGACGGCCCTGGCGACCTTCGGGATCATCGGCGTGGGCGCCAGCGAGTTGATGGTCTATCCCTATTGGTGCCTGGAGAAGGGATACGGCGTCGCGGTCGGGCCGCGCGACGACTCCGAAGCCTGGGCGATCCGCGCCCGTGGTTGGCTGCGCGTCATGCAACTCGACGCCTGGGCGTCGATGGCGGTCTACACGGCCGTCACCGTGGCCTTCTACCTCCTCGGCGCTGCAACGCTCGGACGCCTCGGTCTCGTCCCGGAGGGGAGCGAGATGGTGCGAACACTCGGCGCGATGTACGCGCCGGTCTTTGGTGCCTGGGCCAACGGGGCCTTTCTGATCGGCGCCTTCGCGGTTCTCTATTCCACGCTCTTCGTCGCCGCGGCGGGCAACGCCCGGATGGTCGTCGACGGGCTGATCCTCGCCGGCCTGCTGCCCGGGGACGCCGCCGCGCGCACGGCCTGGAACCGCCGCCTCTCGATCGCTTGGCCGCTGGTGGCGATGGTCCTGGCACTGGCGATCCGCGCCCCGCTGGCGATGGTCCTCGCCAGTGGGGCCGCCCAGGCGGTGATGCTCGCCGCTCTCGGCGTGGCGGTGCTCTGGTTCCGCTGGCGCGCACTCGACCCCCGGCTGCGGCCGGGCCCGGCCTGGGACATCCTCCTCGTGACATCCTCGGCCGGCTTCATCATCATCGGTCTGTGGACGCTCTGGCAGCGGATCGTGACGCTCCTCGCCGGCTCCACCTGACCTCGGCGGCCGCGCCGACGGAAGCGCGCGGTACGCCGTGGACTGCTCCCACCAGGAAGCCCGACCGATGATCCCTGATCGCCCGTTGGCTGCATCCCACCCGCCGGCCCGCCCGGCGTCGTTCGACGATCGGCCCACCGTCCGGATCCGTTTTGTCGGCTTCTGGGACAGCTTCGACCCGCGCGACAACTTCTTCACCCGCCTCCTCGCGCCCCACTGGCGGATCGACCAGGATGCCGATCCCGACTTCATCCTCTACACGACCGTCGGGAGCCGAAGGAAGGAGTTTCTCGGTTACGACTGCACCCGGATCTTCTTCACCGGAGAGAACGTCGGCCCCGACTGGCTCAACTGCGACTGGGCCTTCACGTTTCGCCACGATTCCCATCCCCGGCATCTGCGTCTCCCCTTGTGGGTTCTCTACGCCGATCCCCGGGCGCTTGTGAAGCCGCCGACGGTTGACGCCGAAGCGATATTCGCAGCGAAGTCGCGATTTTGCGCGTTCGTCGTCTCCAATCCCCTCTGCCGAACGCGGAACGATTTCTTCCACCGGCTGTCGAAATACCGCCCCGTCGACTCCGGCGGGAAGCTGTTCAACAACGTCGGCGGCCGGATCGCCGACAAGCGGGCGTTCCTCGCCGACTGCCGGTTCACGATCGCCTTCGAGAACGAATCCTTCCCCGGATACACCACCGAGAAGGTGCTCGAGCCGATGCTCGTCAGCTCGATCCCGATCTACTGGGGCGATCCGCTGGTGGGCCGCGACTTCGACACCACGAGCTTCCTCTCGGCCCACGATTCGCCGTCGCTCGACGACCTCGTCGAACGGGTCGTGGCGGTCGACCGCGATCCAGCGCTTCTGGCCACCCTCCTGGCCCGCCCCTGGTTTCGGGGCAACGCCGTTCCCCCCTGCGCCAACACCGAGCGGATCCTCGATCGCTTCACGGCGATCTTCACAACGCCGATCGATCCGGTTGCCCGACGGCGGAGCGTGGCGCGGAGCCTGCGTCTTCACCGGGTGCCGGCGGCCGTGGCGAGCATCGGCCACCGCCTCAAACGGCAGATGAGGAAATGGTCGGCTCGCGGAGGAACCTGAGCTCCGGCAGGAGCGTCACCGGGGCCCGATCGGCACCAGCGGCGGCGCCTGAATGGGGACGATCGCCGGCTGCTGGGAGGCGGGTTGGAGCGAGGTAGGTTGAAAAGGGACGGGCTGGAGCGCGGCGGGCTGATACGCGGCGGGCTGAAATGGGGCGGGCTGATATGGGGCGGGCTGATATTGGCCGGCCGGAACGCCCCCCGGCACCTGGTTGGCAACCTGCGGCTGGGCCCCGAACGGCGTCACGGCCTGCTGGGGGAGGGCGGCGCCGGTTGTCACGGCCACCGGCTGGGGGCGGGAGCGGGCGTTGAGATCCTCGACGAGCTGCTGCACCTCGGGGCGGATCGTCAGGCCGCGCAAGGAGAACACGTCGCTGGGGGTGACATTGAAGCGCCCGTAGAGGAGCGAGTCGGCATTGTGATCGACGGAGATATCGCTGCCACCGAGGGAGACGCCGGCAAACAACCCGCGGCTGCGGGCATAGGAATAGATCTCGGCACCGAGACCGACATCCGTGCCGGCGTTGGCACTGCGGCCGACCGGCCCGGCGGCGATCGACGCATCGGCGCCGAGGGTCACCTTCTGGCCATTGAGAATCCCCTGCAGGCTGCGCGGCGTGGCGAACACAAGCACGATGTCAGCTGCCTGGACACCGGCCTGGAAGCCAACACTCCCCCCGCCCATCGTCACCATCACCGGCGGGCTCCAGCTGCGGTCGGGATTGCGGACACAGAGCACCCCCTTGCCGTAATTGACGCCAAAGATGAAGCCCCCTTTGATCATGTTGGGGAAGATCGCCACCCCCTCGGCCGCCTGGAGCATCGCCGGGGGGACCGATTCCATCTGGAGGGCGAAGAATTGATCGAGCGCCTGCTTGGACGAGAGCACCGTCTGCGCTTCCTTTTCCCCCGAGCCGATCTGCGCCGGCGGCGCGGCGAACGAGAAGGTCGACGGCCCCGCCCCGGGAGCGGCGTAGTTGCTCGGCGCTGTCTGGTAGGTGCCGGCAGGCGGCGCGGCAGGGATCGTCTGGAAAGGCGCCTGCTGGAGTTGCACCGGCTGTGCCGGCTGGCCAAAGGGGGTCAGCTGGGCTGCGGCCGGTGGGGCGAAGAGGAGCATCGCCGCGAGTGACCCCAGGCCGGTCGAGCGCAACACACCGGCAGCGGACGAAAAAAGCCTGCGAACCGTCGGGACCATGGCGAATCCTTTCGCTCTGAATATCGTGCTCTGGGAATCGTGCACTGGGTGTCGTGGTTTGGGAACCGTGCTTTGGGAATCTTGGGCGAGTGGGGTCGAGATCGTAGTGAGATCCCCCCTCCCGGTCGACGGCAGTTTCGCTGTTCCGGGGGGCCCCGCGCCCC
>Ga0209829_10004354_pt1 | contig 10001 bp, 8 predicted proteins | sample C_140205_EF_Meta_FD_187311 | JGI IMG/M metagenome (GOLD analysis project Ga0209829, IMG submission 187311) | Freshwater microbial communities from Lake Croche, Canada to study carbon cycling - C_140205_EF_MetaG (SPAdes) (version 2) | ecosystem: Environmental > Aquatic > Freshwater > Lake... | reverse complement strand
TTCACATTCACCGGCTTGCCCGTCGCCGCCGCCGCCAGCAGCAGATCGGTCTGGCGGCAGAGGAAGGCGGGGATCTGGAGCACGTCCACCACCTCAGCGGCGATAGCGCATTGGTCGTTTTCATGCACGTCGGTGAGGACTGGAAAGCCAAATTTTTCCTTGATCTCGGCAAAGACGGGCAGCGCCTCCTGCAAGCCGAGCCCCCTGCGCCCGGTGAGCGAGGTGCGGTTGGCCTTGTCGAAGGAGGACTTGTAGACGATCCCGACCTTTAGTCTGTCCGCAATGCCGCGCAGGGCCGTCGCCATGGTCAAGGCATGGTCGCGGCTCTCCATGGCGCAAGGACCGATGATGAAGGCGAGCGGCAGATCATTGCCAAACGTCACCGAACCCGCACCCGTCCCGATGGTCACCCGCGCCAGAGCCTGCATGTTCCACCTCATCCTGTGTCGCCCAGAGCGCTAAAGGAGCCAAGCGGCCGTGGCAAGTCTACTCCGGCGCCGGCTCGAATCCCGAAGACGGCTTGCGGGGCTTGATGCGGCGTTCCTGCATGATCTCCAGCTGCATCTGCTGGATCTCGGCGAGGCGCTGCCACTGTTTCGAGATCAGGTAATCCATCTTCTCGTGCAAATGGCGGATCTCGAGTTCCGCCTTGAGGTTCACGCGATAATCGTTGAAGGCGCGCAGGCGATCCTTCGCCTCCTGCCGCTTCTGGCTCATCATGATGATCGGAGCCTGAATGGCGGCGATGCAGGAGAGGACCAGATTGAGCAGAATGAAGGGATAGGGATCAAAGGCCGAAGTCTCGCCCTGGAAGATATTGAACCCCATCCAGATCAAAAGCACAGTAAAGAACGAGATCAGGAAGGCCCAGCTGCCACCAAAACTCGCGAGATGATCTGACAAAACCTCGCCGATGGTACGATGCTCCTCGAACTCTTCTTCGGTGTTCTCCGCGATCGTGTCCTGATTGGATATGCTTTCGGCCACCTGCCGGTCGAGCTCGGTGAACTCGCCGTGCTCCTGTTGCAGCAACTCTTCCACATAAATCATGCGGTAGCGGGCCAGCTCCGTGCGGCTGATCATGGCATTGGCGGGCAGATCGGGGAAATCGGAGCGAATGCGCTCCGCCAGGCTCGGCCGCAAGCCGTCGATGTTCACCATATCTCGTCGGCGGTACTTCTTGCCACTAATGGCGGAGAGCACCTTCTTGCGACGGCGGGAAAGCGCGCTGGGGGCGCCAGCCACCGAAACATCGGATTCGCCCTCGCCTTCAAGATCGGCGTCGGACTCGTCATCGTCGAGCAGCGCCTCGTCGTCGTCATCCACCGATTCGGAATATTCGAGCGAAGGCGACTCGTCATCATCGGCAAGCGCCGCCGCCTTGCGCAGCGCTTCCTGCGCGGGATCAAGATTTTCGGATGAAGGCTTCAAATCATGTTCGGTCATTACAGGTCTCCGCCCTTGCGATGCGGCGTCGCTGTGACGGTTTGATGACATTTGCGCATGCAAGTCCAGCCGCCTATGTTTTCGCCGCCATATGCAACAACGATTCACGGGAGCTGACGCCATGAAGACACTATTCGCCGGGCTCGTCCTGCTGGCCAGCGGACTCGCGGGCGCCGTCCCTGCGCAAGCTCAGGCCCTCCGCGAGGTATCCTACGCCTATGCCGGACCGACCTCCTATTATTGGGACATTTTCATCGCCCAGGAGCGCGGCTTCCTCAAGGAAGAGGGAATCAAGCTTGACCTGATCATGACCGACAATGTCGCTCAGCAAACGCAGATGCTGGTCACCGGCGCGGTGCAGATCATTGGCGCCAACGCCGAGGTTGCGCTGACCGCCATGGAAAAGGGCGCGCCGATCACCATCGTGGGCGCGCAGACGGCCAAACAGGGCTTCGTCTTCATGGCCCGGCCCGAGATCAAGACCTATGCGGACCTCAAGGGTAAGCTGCTGGGCGCGACCCAATTGCAGGACGCCTCCGCCACCATGCTCATGGAGCTATTGAAGAAGAACGGCGTCGAACGCGGCTCGTATGACATGATCGCGCTGGGCGGCACACCAAACCGTTTCGCGGCCCTGACCAATGGCGCGGTAGCTGGCACCCTTCTGAGCCCGCCACTGGACTACAAGGCGGCTTCGCTGGGCATGCGCAAGCTTGGCTACGCCTTCGAGGCCTTCGACGGACCGCAGGTGGTCTATACGGTGCAGAAGGACTGGGCGCGCAAGAATGAGGACACGCTGGTGCGCCTGCTGCGGGCGGCGGCGCGGGGCATGGAATTTCTCTATGATCCAAAGAACCGCGAAGCCTCCGCCGACATTCTGGTGAAGACCATCGGCGGCACGAAGGAAGACGCGCTGAAGAACTATGACGACTGGATGGGCCCCAACAAGGTCATGGCGGAGAATCTGCGCATCACGCCCCTGGGCCTGAAAGCCTTCCTCGACCTGCGCGGCTCGACCGAGGACCCGGCGAAGTTTCTGGATCTGAGCTATCTTGAGAAGGCGCTGGGGCGGAAATAGGGGCGCTTGCCGCAGCCATGCTCCCGGTCGCGCGTGATCCGCTACCGCTACGGTGACGTAGGAAGCAGTGTGGTTTCGTGGGTTCTGGGGGCTGGTGCAGGTGTCGAAAACTGAAACGCAGAGCGGTCCCGCCCTCGTCTGGCTGCGGGAGGACCTGCGGCTCGGCGATCAACCGGCCCTTGCTGCGGCGGTCGCGAGCGGCGCGCCAATTATCTGCATCTATGTTTTCGACGAGGAAAGCCCCGGTTTGCGTCCCCTTGGCGGCGCCTCGCGCTGGTGGCTGCATCACAGTCTTGCGGCTCTGGCGGCCTCGCTCGAGGCGATTGGCGGACGGCTCGACATTCTCCATGGCCGCGCGGGCGATCTGGTTCCGGCGGTGGCGCGAGCTGCGGGCGCCTCCTGCGCTTTCTGGACGCGGCGCTATGAGGCCGCGACCATTGAGGTCGACAAGGGCGTGAAGGCCGCCCTCACGGACGACGGGCTGCGGGTGGAGAGCTTCAACGGCCAGCTCCTGTTCGAGCCCTGGACGATCCGCACCAAGATGGGTGAATATTATCGGGTCTTCACCCCCTTCTGGCGCACCTGCCTCGCCCTGCCCGACCCCGGCCAGCCCACCCCCGCCCCGCGCAAGCTCAAGACCGCGGAGTGGCCCGCCAAGGCGCCCGCCCGTTGCAGCCTCGATGCGCTGGGCCTTCTGCCCGCCAAACCCGATTGGGCGGGCGGATTGCATGCCTCATGGACCCCCGGCGAGGCCGGCGCCAAGGCGCGTCTGGCGGACTTTCTGGACGACGGGATCGCGGCCTACGCCAGCCACCGCGACAGGCCCGACATTCCCGCCACCTCGCGCCTCTCGCCCCATCTGCGCTTTGGCGAGATCAGCGCCCGGCAGACTTTGGCGGCGGCGCGCCATGCGGTGGAGTCGGGCAAGGCGCCCGCCCGCGATATGGAGAAATTCGCGGCGGAGCTGGGCTGGCGCGAATTCTCCTACCATCTGCTCTTCCACAATCCCGATCTGGCGCGGAAGAACTTTCAGGCCCGTTTTGACTACTTTCCCTGGCGGACCCCCGCCAGCGCCGAACTGAGGGCCTGGCACATGGGCCGCACCGGCTACCCCATCGTGGACGCCGGGATGCGCGAACTGTGGCGGACCGGCACGATGCACAATCGGGTGCGGATGATCGCCGCCTCCTTCCTCGTGAAGGACATCATGGCCGACTGGCGCGTCGGCGAGGACTGGTTCTGGGACACGCTCTGCGACGCCGATCCCGCCAGCAATGCGGCGAGCTGGCAATGGGTGGCAGGTTCGGGCGCGGACGCAGCCCCCTATTTCCGAGTCTTCAACCCGATCCTGCAAGGCGTGAAATTCGATCCCGCAGGCGCCTATGTGCGCACCTATGTGCCGGAACTGGCCGCGCTGCCGGACGAATGGATCCACAAGCCCTGGGAAGCCCCGGGTTTGGTGCTCAAGGCGGCGAAGGTCTCCCTGCCCCGCGACTATCCCCTGCCCATCGTGGACCATGCAAAGGCCCGGGACCGGGCTTTGGCCGCCTTCGCAGAATTGAAGGCGGCGACGGGATAAACTGTCTCGCAAGACCAAGATTCCCTCTCGCAAAGCGAAGCCTTGGCGGCTATTGATAGAAAGGTGTCAACTCACCTTTACGAATTCGTATCGTTCCACCGTGAGGCCTCATGCGCATAGCCATCATCGGATCGGGCATTTCTGGAATGGGAGCGGCGCTGGCTCTGTCCCAGACCGGTCACGACATCGTTCTCTACGAGAAGGATCTGCGCCCTGGTGGCCATGCGGCGACGGTGGATATTGAGCATGGGGGCGCGCGGATCACGGTAGATACGGGATTCATCGTCTACAACACCCTGAATTATCCTAACTTTACTCCCATGCTGGAATGGTTGGGCGTGACCACCCAGGCCTCCGAAATGAGCTTCTCGGTCTCTGCGGACCAGGGGCGTTTCGAATGGTGCGGGCGCGATAGCGGCGGCGTGTTTCGCTCCCTTTTCGCCCAGCGCAGCAATCTGCTTTCCCCCGGATTCCTGCGCATGTTGATGGAGGTCGGGCGTTTCCAGACCCAGGCGCGCGGCGATCTGCAACGCGGAACCATCGGCGAGGGTAGTCTTGGTGACTATCTGACTAGACACCGCTTCAGCGCCCGCCTGCGCGATGACTATCTCTTGCCCATGGGCGCGGCGATCTGGTCCACCTCGCCCGCGAAGATGCTGGAATTCCCTGCGACGAGCTTCATCTCCTTCTTCGACAATCACTGCCTGCTGCAATGGAAGCGCCCGCAATGGCGCACAGTGACCGGGGGTAGCCGCTCCTATGTTCTGGCGGTGATGCGGCGGCTGGGCGACAGGGTGCGCCTCGGCGCCTGCGTGACCGAATTGCATCGGGACGCCAGCGGCGTGGACGTTGTGGACGCCGACGGAACCCGCGAGCGTTTCGATCATGCGATCATCGCCGCCCATGCGCCGGACGCGCTGGCCATGCTGGCGGATGCGGACGCCAATGAAATGGATGTTCTGGGCGCCTGCGGCTATTCGGGCAATGACGTTGTGCTGCACTGCGATCCGCGCCTGATGCCCAGACGCGAGGACGCCTGGGCGGCCTGGAACTTCCTGCGCGAGGGTCAGGATGACACCCGCAAGGTCGCCGTCACCTACTGGATGAACGCCTTGCAGGGCATCGACCCAACCCGCCCGGTCTTCATCACGCTCAATCCGCCCTTCGAGCCGGATCCTGCGCTGGTCTTCGGGCGTTACAGCTATGAACACCCGCAGTTTGATCTTGCGGCTCTTGAGGCGCGTGACAGGCTCGGGGACATTCAGGGACGTCGCCGGACCTGGTTCTGCGGCGCCTGGACCGGTCATGGCTTCCATGAGGATGGTCTGGTTTCCGGCCTCAATGTGGCGGCTTCCTTGGGGGCAGCGGCGCCCTGGGCCGTTGCGGACGAGGCCTTGCGGACGGCTGCGGAGTGACCGGCATGAAGAGAAGGCGACACCCATGAACGAGCCGCTGTTTCCGCCGCCAGCCGACGTCGCGTCCCTTTATGTGGGCGACGTCATGCATGCGCGGCTGAAACCCTTCGGCCATCGCTTCACCTATCGGGTCTTCTCGCTGTTGCTGGACCTCGACCAATTGGCGGAGGCCGGGCGGCGCTCGGCGCTGTTCTCGGTGGGACGTTTCAACCTCGTGTCGTTTTCGCTCCGCGATCACGGTCCGCGCGACGGGAGCGACCTGCGCGCCCATGTGGAGGGGCTGCTGGCGGCGCAGGGCATCGACGCGCCCGCGCGCATCCTATTGCTGGCCTATCCGCGCATTCTGGGGTTCACCTTCAATCCGCTGGCGGTCTATTATTGCTATGATGCGCAGGGGGGCGTCACCGCCCTCGTCTATGAAGTGCGCAACACCTTCGGCGGCCTGCATCCCTATGTGCTGCCGGTGAGCGACGACGCCCTCGATGCGCGGGGCCTGCGGCAGGAACAGGCGAAGCTCTTCTATGTCTCGCCTTTCCTTCATATGGACCATCGCTACCGCTTCCGCATGCGCCCTCCCGGCGAGACCGTGCATATCCGCATTCTGGAATGCGATGCGCAGGATCCTGTGCTGGCCGCCACCTTCCAGGGAGCGCGCCAGCCGTTCACGACCGCGACCCTCGCCCGCGCCTGCCTCGCCCTTCCCCTCATGACCTTCAAGGTCGTGGCCGCCATCCATTGGCAGGCCCTGAAGCTATGGCTGAAGGGCGCCAAATATATCCCTGAAACGCCGCAACCCGCCGTTCGACCCCACCCTTAGGATCGCCGCAAGCCATGCCAGACGACAATGCAGCCTTTCAGGCCGTGGATATCAACACCGCCAACGCTGGCGCGAAGACCGCGCACTATCCCTTCGCTGTCCGGCAAGCCCTGAAGCTTGCCACCCATATCGAGGCTGGACAGCTCGATGTGCGCATGCCGGATGGCGGCGCCTTCCGCATCACTGGCGACAAGCCGGGGCCGCACGCCCTGATGGTGATACGGGATCTGGACTTCGCCAGCACCCTGTCGCAGGGCGAGATCGGCATCGCCGAATCCTTCCTGCGGGGACAGTGGGACAGCCCGGACCTGACAGCCTTTCTGGAACTGTTTTGCGTCAACCAACCCTTTCTTGAGCGATTGTTGGAGGGCAAGCCGCTGGTGCGCTTCCTCCAGATGGCCCGCCACTGGATGAACCGGAACACGAAGGCCGGATCGCGCCGCAACATCCACGCCCATTATGATCTGGGCAATAATTTCTACAGCGCCTGGCTCGACGGCTCGATGACCTATTCATCGGCGCTCTTCGATGAATCGAAGGATCTGGGGGCCGCTCAGCAGCGCAAATATGCGGCTCTGGCTCAGGCCTCCGCCATCGGGCCGGAGCATCATGTGCTGGAAATCGGCTGCGGCTGGGGCGGTTTCGCCGAATATGCCGCGCGCGAAATCGGCTGCAGGGTCACGGGCCTGACCATCAGCCAGGAACAATATGATTTCGCCTGCAAGCGCATCTTCGAGGCCGGCCTCTACGAGAAGGTCGACCTCAAATTGCAGGACTATCGCGACGAGGCCGGCGCCTATGACCGCATCGCCTCCATCGAAATGTTCGAGGCGGTTGGCGAGGAATACTGGCCCGCCTATTTCCAGCAGGTGCGCGGGCGGCTGAAGCCCGGCGGCTTCGCGGGCGTTCAGGTCATCACCATCGAGGAGAGCCTGTTTCCCCGCTACCGGCGCGAGCTGGATTTCATCCGCCGCTATGTCTTCCCCGGCGGCATGCTGCCAACGGGCGCCATCATGCGCAATCTCGGCGCGAAAGTGGGGCTGTCACTCCATGACGAGCGCATCTTCGGTCTGGATTACGCTCATACGCTGGTGCATTGGCGCGAGCGCTTCCGCGCGGCCTGGCCCACGCTGACGCCCATGGGCTTCGACGAGCGCTTCCGCCGCCTGTGGGAATATTATCTGGCCTATTGCGAGGCGGGATTCCGCGCGGGCACGATCGATGTGCGGCAGATGATCTTCGCGCGGAGCTGATCAGCCCCGCCCGGTGCCCTTGCCGACCAGTCGGAAAAACAACGAATAGGGCAGCAGCCGAAGCGTCTTCAGCAGCCAGACCATGCGGCGAGGAAAGGCCACTTCGAAACGGTCGGAGGCCAGACCGTCGCAGATGCGCCGTGCCGCGTCGTCGGCCTCGATCACGAAGGGCATGGGGAAATCGTTCTTCGCCGTGAGCGGCGTATGAACGAAGCCGGGGCAGATCACCTGCACGCCAACGCCCTGAGGCTCGAGCCCGAAGCGCAGGGATTCGCACATGGAGATCAGCGCCGCCTTGGACGATCCGTAGGCGGCGGCTCGGGGCAATCCCACATAGCCCGCCACCGATGAGACCACAGCGACCTGTCCCTTGCCGCGCGCGATCATGCGCGGCAGAAGTGGCTCCAGCGCATTCAAAGTGCCGCCCAGATTGACGTCGTAGGTCTGGCGGAAGGCGTCCCCCGCCCATTCGCCCGCATCATCGGGAAAGAAAGTGCCGACATTCAGCATGGCCAGCGCAATGGGCTCACCCGCAGCTTCGATCTGCGCCACCACTTGAGCGAGACCAACCCGGTCGGTCACATCGCCGGGAAAAGAGAGGATCGTCAGGCCCTGCCCCGCGGCTTCCGCCGAAAGTTTCGCAAGCTCATCGGCGCGGCGCGCGGTAGCGGCGACCCGCCAGCCACGACGGGCCAATTCGAAGGCGACGGCTCGGCCAATACCGGAACTCGCGCCCGTGATCCAGGCGAGGCCATCGGAGGGCGACGTGCGGGTCGTCTTCATGAGGGCCTCCCGAAAGGGCCAGGCGCTGTCAGTGCGCCCGGCCGAAGAAGTGCTCGAGAATACGGCCTACCGGGCCGGTCAGCCGCAGGGGCGCATCTGTGACAGCAAAACAAAGACAGTCGTCTACTTCCCCCGTCAAGGGACGGTGGTCGAGATCCGCCTCGGCGATAGCGATATCGCCCCGCCCATAACGGCCGGTGACATCGGAGAAGGCGCCAGTCAACACAAGCGTGACCTCCGAGCCGTAATGGGTATGGGATGGAATCCTGCGACCGGCTCCAATCCACAAAAGCGAGGCCTCGCCTCGCTCGCTTTCGCTGATGCGATATTCCCGCACGCCCGGCATGCGTTTGCGCCACTTGAGGTCGGCGATGTCAGAACCCACGAGCCGAAGCAGCGGGGCAGGCAGGACGGACGAAGGCGCAGGCGCGGAAACGGGCGGGGCGCTAGCGAAGATCGCAGCGAGGCGCTGGTCACGAACGCTCAGGGGGCTGGGCGGAAGACGATCCACGTCGGCAGCCGCAAGATCCTCGAGAGCGGCGACGAAACGCCGGTTTTTCGGATTGAGAAGCAGATGGGATGCAACAAGCGCGTGGGTCGCCTTGTCGAGGGCGCCGACGCAATAGGACGCGAGAAGCGCGTCAAGCGGTTTTGCGATGACTTGGTGGCCTGCGAGGTTGGAATCAGTTGGCATTTGACGCTCTTGGCGGCTCTGGTGAGGCGAAAGCAGACGGGTTACGGCCGAATCCCCGGAACGGATCACCCAATCATCCCCGAAGCCGTCCCAAAACGCCAGATCGCTTCGAGCCCCCGCGCCTTGCGGATTTGCCCGCTCGCCCCTAATTGAAGTGTGGAATTGCGAAAGGCATGACATGTCCGACCATAAAGACGTCATCGGGGCGATTGGAAGAACTCCGATGATCAAACTTCGCCGCGCCTCGGAGGAAACCGGCTGCACTATCCTCGGCAAGGCCGAATTCATGAATCCCGGCGGCTCCGTGAAGGACCGCGCGGCGCTCGCCATCGTTCGGGACGCCATCGCCAACGGGAAACTCAAGCCCGGCGGGATCATTGTCGAGGGTACGGCTGGCAATACGGGCATCGGCCTGGCGCTTGTCGCCAACGCCATGGGCTTTCGTACAGTCATCGTGATACCCGACACCCAGTCGCAGGAAAAGAAGGACATGCTGCGCATGCAAGGCGCGGAGTTGATCGAAGTTCCAGCCGTGCCTTACTCGAACCCGAACAACTATGTGAAGCTCTCAGGTCGCCTGGCCGAGCGGCTGGCGCGCGAATGTCCTGAAGGCGCCATCTGGGCCAACCAGTTCGACAATGTGGCCAACCGGGCGGGCCATCAGGCAACAACGGGGCCGGAAATCTGGGACCAGACAGAAGGCAAGATCGACGGCTTCACCTGCGCGGTGGGAACCGGCGGGACTTTGGCGGGGGTGGGCATGGCGCTGAAGGCGCGCAATCCCGCCATCAAGATCGCCCTGGCCGATCCAATGGGCGCGGCGCTCTTCGCTTGGTATTCGCGCGGCGAATTGGAAGCCGAGGGCTCCTCGATCACCGAGGGCATCGGTCAGGGCCGCGTCACCGCCAATCTGGTGGATGCGCCCATCGACATGGC
>Ga0209829_10004353_pt1 | contig 10002 bp, 8 predicted proteins | sample C_140205_EF_Meta_FD_187311 | JGI IMG/M metagenome (GOLD analysis project Ga0209829, IMG submission 187311) | Freshwater microbial communities from Lake Croche, Canada to study carbon cycling - C_140205_EF_MetaG (SPAdes) (version 2) | ecosystem: Environmental > Aquatic > Freshwater > Lake... | reverse complement strand
ATGCGGTGAACCGGGGCTATCGTAGGGCTTCTGGTGACATCCTGGCCTACCTCAACTGCGATGAACAGTATTTACCCGGCGCGCTGGCTGCGGTGCAGGGTTTTTTTGAGCAGCATCCCGATATCGAGGTCCTGCTCGCGGGGTCGATTGTCACGGACGGGGACGGCGGCTACATCTGTCATCGGCATTCCATGATTCCCAGCCCCAATCACATCTGGTTTAGGTTTCCCGTGTTGACCAGCTCCCTTTTTATTCGTCGTAAAGTCATTCAAGATCGGGGGCTCTTTTTTGATACGAGCTGGCGGGTTCTCGGAGATCTGCATTGGGTTCGGGGCTTGATCCGCGACATGGTGCCCATGGCAGTCATTGACTTTTTTACTTCGGTTTTCACTGATACTGGGGAAAATCTTGCCTTGAGCCCAAGTGCGAAGCGGGAGTCTGATCGCACCGCAAAACTGATACCGCTCTGGGTCAGGGGCTTGAAACCTTTCTGGATTCTTATGCACCGCCTCCGCCGGATTCCTGCCGGGCATTTCAGCATGAAGCCCACTAGTTATTCTATCTTCACCCTGAAAAGTCCGAAACAACGGGTGTGTTTTGATGTTTCGCATCCCACGCCTATTTGGCGCAACAGGCTTTGAATCCGTCTTGTTTTTCCCGGCCGGACTCTCTCTTGGGGGAGCGTTTAAGGGTGAGGTTTAAAAACATTCAGACAAAACTTTGGCTTTGAAATTTTCCATCATAACTCCCAGTTTCCGTAGTTCAGAATGGCTTAAGCTGTGCATCGCCTCGGTTGCCGATCAGCAAGGCGTTGAGTTCGAGCATCTGGTTCAGGATGCGTGTTCTGATGACGGGACGCAGGACTGGTTGCGGAAGGATCCGCGCGTGAAAGCGTTCATCGAAAAGGATCAGGGCATGTATGACGCGGTGAACCGGGGCTATCGTCGCGCCTCGGGGGATATTCTGGCTTATCTGAACTGCGACGAGCAGTATTTGCCCGGTGCCCTGTCGGCGGTGCAGGATTTTTTTGAAAGGAATCCCTCCATCGAGGTCCTGCTTGCCGGCACTATTGTGACCGACGCCCAAGGCGATTATGTCTGTCACCGCCATGGATTAATCCCTCATCCGCAGGGTTGCTGGTATCGTTTCATGGCTTTGACCAGTTCCATCTTCATCCGGCGTAGGGTATTCCATGAGCGAGGCCTATCCTTTGACATCCGGTGGCGGGATCTGGGTGATTTTCATTGGGTTTTGGCACTCATGCAAAACCGCGTTCCCATGGGCGTCTCCAATGCTTTCACCTCCGTTTTCGCTGATACCGGGGAAAACATGAATTTAAAGCCCAATGCGATCCGTGAAAAACTGGAAACGGCAGCCCTCATTCCCCGGTGGGTGCGGTGGCTCAAACCCTTTTGGATTTTGAATCATCGTATGCGCCGGATTGGGGCGGGTCATTTTGCCCTCCAGCCCACCCGTTACGAGATCTATACAAGGCGAAGTACCGGTCAGCGCGTGGTGGTTGATGTTCCACGGCCCACCTCAGTCTGGTGGGGGCGGTTGGGATCGTGAATTTACTTGTGGGTCGGCGTGTTGGTTTTAAACTGCTCTGAGCTACCAGTTTATGGCCAAATTGAAAAAAGTATTTGTCAGCGGCTGTTTTGACATGCTGCATAGCGGTCACGTTTGTTTTTTGTCCGAGGCGGCCAAGCTCGGTGAGGTTCATGTAGCTCTGGGTTCTGACCGGACGGTTCGGGAATTAAAAGGACGTCTCCCGGTCAACAGCCAAGAGGAGCGTCGTTACATGTTGCAGGCTCTCAAGTGTGTCAAGAGTTGCCGTGTCAATCTCGGCTCCGGCATCTTGGATTTTCTTGCGGAACTGCGCGACGTGGATCCTGATATTTTTCTGGTCAATGAGGAGGGAAACACCCCGGCCAAAGAAAAGCTATGTCGCGATTTGGGCATTGAATACCGGGTGCTTAAACGAATACCACACGGAAATCTCCCGGCGCGCTCCACGACCAGTCTGCGTCGCGAATGCCGCATCCCTTACAGGCTCGATCTGGCCGGAGGATGGTTGGATCAGGCTTTTGTTTCCCGTCATGCCGCCGGTCCCGTATTGACCGTCTCCGTGGAGCCAACTTTGGAGTTTAACGAGCGCAGTGGTATGGCTTCCAGTACCCGGCGCCGTGCGGTGGAATTGTGGCAGACGGATCTGCCTGGCGGCGATCGCGAAAAAACGGCGCGCCTCTTGTTTTCCTACGAAAATCCCCCCGGTACAAAGCAGTTTTCAGGATCCCAGGATTCTATCGGCATTGTTTATCCGGGCTTGAATCGTCTGGACTACCAGGGTGAATACTGGCCCGCTGCAATCACTTCCGAATTGAAGGAGGATGTTTTGTGCTGGCTTGAGAAACACATTTATCTCGTTACGCTGGGCCCCCGTAAAGCCAATTTCAATGTGCGTAAAGTCACTAGAATCACCCCCGGCCGTGTCCGGGCATTGGCGGTAGCAGCCGATGCCGGATGGAAGGCCATCTTGTCTAAAGACGCCCGGGAATTCGGGCGTCAGATGAGGGCGTCCTTCGAGGCTCAAGTCAGCCTGTTTCCCAACATGATCGATCGACAGGTGCGGTCGGCTATCCGGAAATACTCCGGCAAATCACTGGGTTGGAAATTATCCGGTGCCGGTGGGGGGGGCTACTTGATTATGATCAGCGAGCAGGCCATCCCCGAGGCGATTCAAATAAAAATCAGACGTGAGCTCTTTTAGCATCGAATTGACGCACTCTCCAGCATCCGGAGCACCGTGGCAAGACAGTGAGTTTAGGGAAAAGGGCGGGTCAAGGTATCAAACTAAAGTGGAGACAGCCTCATATTTTCAGTCCGAATTGTCGTTGAAGAAACGGTTGTAATCGTTGCCACACAGCTTCTTCCGGGAGATCCTCGAGGCAAAACGGCCGTGAAAACCGGCAGTAGTCCGAGCAGGGTTTGTAGGGGCAGGATTTCCCCTCGATCCATTCTGCCCCCGGGTGCAGCGGGGCGAACCACTCCGGCAATTGCGAGCCGAAGAAGGTGAAGGTGGGAACGCCCGCGAGTGCTGCAAGATGACCCGGACCGGAATCATTTCCAATAAAGGCCGCCGCCCGATCAATCAATTTCAGCAGTTCCGGAACGGACCGTGGCACAGCCACATCCCGCTCGCCTAGGGAGTGCCAGACGGATTCCTGGTTCGGATCGCAGGCGATTTGCACCTTGTGACCGGCTGCACGGAGCCGTTGTAATAATAGCGATGCCTTGCCCAGTGGCCATACCCGCACGGGCTGACCAGCGCCGGTATGAAAGAGGATCCTGCGGCGTGTTGGCGGGATGGAGGTAAAGGACAACTGCTCCCTGTTTGGCATTTCCAATCCCAATTCCGTTCCCAATATTTGCCAGTAGGAATAGTGGTGTGCCTCGACGGCCGGACGGGTCAGCGATCGCGTCAAAAACATTCCACTTCGAACCCGCGGATAGCCGACCCGCTGCCGGGTCCGGAGAAGGGCCAATAAGAAATGGTCTCGGGGATCCCAGCGCGCGGAGATGCCCAGATCGAACTTGGCTCCGGCGAGTTGCCGCTGTAATTTTAAAATCTCACGCCAGGGCCAAGACAGAAGCCGGTATTTTTGCTTGAATGAGGTCCAGGGCGCCAGAAACGGAACCACCTTCACCTCAGGCCAGAACCGATCCCGCAAATCCTGACCGAAGGGCTTGGAGAGTAGAGTGACTTCGAAGCGCTCGCTGGCCGCACGCAGGAACGGGGTGGCAATGACCAAGTCTCCCAGGCCCCACAGTTCAACGACTAGGAGTTTGGGTTTCAAGTTGTTTTTGCCACCTTTCTAGAAGTGGGTTGAGCTGCCAGCTCAGCGCTTCGGACGCGAAACCGGGTGAAACGGGTTGATACGAAAGGCGGCATTGGTGATCCAGAGATTAGGACAGTTGTTGTCTCGCTGAGCATCTTTCGCTATTGAGAATCAGGTTGTGATCTTATCTGAGAGTTGGCGTCCCCATTTGTTGAAAGGCGTCTCAATCAGCCGCTCCATTGTTGTTGCAAGTGGCAGGCTGATCACCAATGTCAGCAAAGTCAGGAGCAAAGCGGTGGATACATCCGGATGGAGAGCGTATGCCGGTAGGCACATTTGAATGATCCAGAGGCCGCAAAATAGTCCGCTCATATGCAGGAGATAGACACTGTAGGAGCAGCGGCCTATAAAACAGAGAGGCCCTGAAAGGAGCAGCCACTTAAGCCATTGAATGTTGCAGCGCACCACTGATGTCAGAGCCAATGCAAGGACAATAACAACGGGTAGATCCCCAAAAGAACGTGTGCTGATGGAGATTAGAGTGGGGCCTCCTAGAAGTAAAATCCAGACCGAGCAATCGTGTTTGATCAGGTTTTTTAAATCAGCTGTTTTGCTGATTAGATAGCCAATGAAAAATGGGAAGAAGAACTTGAAAGGCCCTAAGAAATGGCCTAGCGGTTGGTAGTTGGAGAAAACGGCAAAAAACTCTGGAGCGAGCAGTCCGGCGGATATTGCCAATACAATTATAGTTCTTCTGCAGGACTTGTGAGTCAAAGCCACAATAGGAGGAAGGAGCAAAGAGCAGATAAATTCGACTCTGAGCGACCACTTGACCGGACAGAGTTCGAAATGGAGCAAGGTGAATTCACCAGCAAACCACTTCCAGTCCCGACCAGTAGTGACGCAGCGATGCCATCCATACAGCATGCTGGAGAAATTTGGATCCATAGGTGGTTTGAGTGTGTGGATTCCAATAAAGAGTAGAAGTGTGATGAGGATGGCAGGATATAATCTCAGGATTCTGCGGCATACGTAGGCGATGTAGGTAGGCAGCGTGTCCGCCGCCTGCTTTTGCAGAGATTTTCCAAGAACAAAACCACTCAATACGAAAAAGAACAAGACCGATCCACGGCCCAGAAAGGAGTTGATGCCAAGTTGATCGGGACCTCTGAATTGGACCAGGCAGTGATGTATTAGGACTGCTGAGGCTGCCAGACCTCTGAGTGAATCAAGGTGCTCAACCCGCTCCGATGTGGAATAGGGTTTAGTCATTGGCTGGACTGTAAACTCGATTCAGTTCCGGTTTAAATTGCTTGAGCTTCGAAGATAGGGGGTTGAGTTGGACAATCTGCCAATATTCTATTCCGATTGCGCCCTTGGAAACGAGAGGCATAGTTTTAATCAAGGAACCGTCCACGTTGCTCAGCCATTGGGAAAAGGGCAGATGGAAATAGCCCTCGAAAGAATGGGTCTTGATCAGGATTTGGCTTATACCTTGATTTCGTAGACTGACAGCTGTGTCCCAAGGGGTTACATGGACGATGCGCTGGTGTCCAAAGGGTCTCCAGAGTGAAGTTTCAATTTCATCAAATGCGAGCAAACCGATCACCGGCTGATTAGTTGGTATTTGAAGTAGAAGCGGGGCAAGAGCCGTGGGTCGTTGGCGGTTCACCTCATAGGTTTCGCGGGCCAATTTCACAAGCTTTTCACCTTTATCCAATTTGCTGAGAATAGTAATGGCTGGCCACAAGGGCCGGGTTGGCATAATGACTAGCGCCAGCAGGCTCAAAGTCAAAGTCGCGCCCACCAGCCATTTCCAACAGGCCAGGCGGATCACTCTTGAATGCCCCGGGAGCAGCAAAACTCCGCCGGCCAAAAAAGGATAATACGGAGCTGCCAGTCGCCCCACCTGACTCAGACACCATGCGGAGAGGTAGGTCAGACAAGCTATGGCGATCGCGAGCCAAACCAGGTTGTTTGAAGCACTCCTAAATCGCAAACCTGATGGGTGGGGAGGAGACATCAGCTTGATCCTGTGTTCATCGCGTATTTTCGCCGACCTACACCCGGCCAAGCCACCAGCTAGTAGCAGCAGGGACAACCCACAGCCGAATCCGGCATTCACCTCCCATTGTAGTTCTGTGAGCGCGTAATTGTATCCGCCTGGCTCGCCATAATTGCGTGACAGAACTTCTTTGAATCTGGAGGGTATCATCCGGGCGGCAATCAGATTCCACGGCCCGGCGAAAGGAAAGATGGGTGGTGCCAGATTTTGCAAGCCCAGTACCAGAATATTGTTCGGCAAGCGAATCAGGGGATTACCGTTTAGTCCGCCGACATCTTCCGCGCGGGCTCCGGACCAGTCTGCGCAGTGGCGCAAATTAAGCCAGGCCGTAGGGACCATCGAGGCCAACAAGGACAAGCATGCCAGCAGAGGCAGCCAGACAAATTTTCGCTGAAGGAGTCCTCGACATGGGACCAGAGCCACAAGGACTGGCAGAACCAAGGGCAAGTTACTGGCCTTTGAGGAAGTGGCAAGAGCCGCTGCCAAAATGGCTAGTCCAGCGTCAACGAAAGACTGCCGCCGGGCCGCACGAAGTGCGAAGTGGAGAGCCGCCAATGGAAAAACGGATCCGAAAAGATCATTACCGATTCCGCCTGCCTGGAGGAGATAGCAATAGCCCGTGGGAACCAGCCACATCCAAAACCAAGCTACCCGCTGTTTCACCCCGAGTTGCACAAAGGTGCTGTAGACGAGCCCGGGTAGCAGGAGGAACGAAATAACGTTGATCAGGAAAAGCCATCGATCTGTGTGCGTGAAAAGCACCAGAGGAGCTGAGACCCATTCAATCCCGCAGCTCCGGGTGTTCAGGCGGTTGAAGATAGTTGGGATCCAATGCCAGCGGCCTTCGGAGATCCAGTGCAGAACCCGTGGCACACGGTAGGCTAGGCCATCGTAATTACTGGGTGAGTAAAGTATTCCTCCCAAAATAGTCAGACAGGTCAGGGCTAAAAAAGCAGTCTTGAGGGGTTTGCAAAACCCTGCGTAGAGCGTATCCAGCCTGAGCCGTGGAAACAGAGGTGAACCAGTTCTCTGTTGCCAAATAGTCAATAACGCCAGGCCAATGCCAAACGCGACCACATAGCCTGCTGGCCGCAACGCATTCAGCGCTGAAAGTGTCCAACCCGTCACATTGCAAAGAACGCAGAATAGAATCCATGCGCCAGGCCAGGACAAAAGCGCTTTAGGCTCTGCATATGCCTTTGCGCTGTTGGTGTCCATTATAGGAATTGGGCCATTCTCTCTGGCCATACGATTTATAAAATATTTCGATTTCTGCAGTTCACGTGAGTGGGTTAACTCATTCACTCAAGTCACTAAGTGGAAGTCCTTAAGGAATTCCCCCGACTATTTTTTGTTTCCTCAGCCTAGGTGAGGACTTCATTTTCAGGACTAAAAACTGCACGTTGAATCGGGCTTGTTAAATTCGGCCTCGGTAGGTAAACGGCAATTCGCGACCTCTCAAGATGTGTTTGTGATTCAAACGGTTTGTGGGTTTAGTTCTGGGAAATTCCAGTTGAATATCGAAGAGAATTTTATTTCTCCTTTTCTTCAAAAAGCGGGGAGCGGAAGATATCCATTTTTGTCAGCCGAAACTGAATGGCGGTTGCCACACAACCCAAGCCATACTGGATGCTGCGACGCAGGTTGATCGAGGATGCTTCGGCAAAGTATTTTGTCGGACAACTGACTTCTCCGATGGTGAATCCGTGCCAGAGAATCTGCGCGAGCATCTGGTTGTCAAAGACAAAGTCGTCGGAATTGTGCTTTAGCTCCAAGCGCTCAAGGATATCTCTCGAAAAGGCCCGATAGCCGGTGTGGTATTCAGAAAGCTTGGCCCCGAGGAGGATGTTCTCCATCAGAGTTAGGGCGCGATTAGCCACATATTTCCACATCGGCATTCCGCCCTGAAGCGAATAGCCGCCCAGAATCCGGCTGCCCAGCACACAGGGATGCAACCCGTTGGCGATGATGGAGGCCATCGCCGGAATGAGTTTGGGTGTGTATTGGTAATCCGGATGAATCATGATGATGATGTCAGCTCCGGCTTCCAAGGCCAGTCGGTAGCATGATTTCTGGTTTCCACCATAGCCGGTGTTGACCGCATGAGGGTAAACGGTCAGGCCCAGATCGCGGGCAACGGCCACCGTATTATCTCGGCTTCGGTCGTCCACGAGAATGATCTCGTCCACAATGCCTTGTTCCCGAACCTCGGCAACGGTTCGGGGGAGAGTGCGGGCGGCATTGTAGGCTGGCATGACCACTACGACTTTTTTATCTCTGTACATATTATTAACGAGAGTGCTCAATCCCATATTGACAAATTCACCATCCAGATTGAAGAAAAAAGTCGATCGCGAAAAACCACTACTTTAGTCTCAGCTTAGAGTCACGAAACACGCTGAATATCGGTTTTTTTAAACAAAACAACGTGGCATATGGCGCATCGTGATCAGCGCTTGGCGCTTGGTGTTTCGACCCTTCCCGTATGCCTAGGGTTGGCATGGAACATCGGCCAGGAACTTTCAGATAGAGGTAGAATAGGCCCTGGAGGTTGAAGGGCATAAAGCCTGCCTTGAATGCAACCATAGAGGATTCCATTTGAGCTCAAATTGAGGGAGGCGCTGGTGTTATCATCCAACGAAGCACCCCAAAGGAGCAACTGATGTGGCTTGACCCCGTTTACCAGCCGCCACGCTCTGGAATAATAAAACATCCCGGAGACGGCGAGTTGGGAAACTTCCGTGGCTAGGGCCGAGCCCAGATGCCATACATATTGCCCTTCCGGGGAGATCAGTAATGTGCTCGTGTTGATGCCGATACAGACCTGCTCATCCTCATTTAGTATCGGAGAGGATGCCGTAATGCTTCCGGATCGATATCTCCAGCGTTGGGTTCCGTCTGAATTCACTGCATAGAGGTTGCCATCGCCGGAACTGAAATAAACCGCGCCGTCCCTTCCGATGGCCGGGGATGAAATAATCGGGCCGCCTGTTGCAAAGTGCCAACGGACTGAACCGCTCGGGTTCAGAGCGTAGAGCACTCCATCATGAGCTCCGAAATAGACCGTTCCGTCTATTGCTATGGCAGGAGAGGAGTCAATCACCGCTCCCACATCCATCTTCCACCGCAGCGTCCCGTCTGGGTGGAGTGCGTAAAAGCTTCCGTCCCAAGATCCGAAATAGATGGTGCCGTCAGTCGCAAGGGCGGGGGAGGAATCCACCCAGGCAACGGTGGGAAAACTCCACTTGAGCTCCCCGGTTGGCTTAAGGGCATAGACTTTCCGGTCCCGGGACCCGAAATAGATTGTCCCGTCATCCCCGATGGCTGGGGAGGATTTTATTTCGGAGGCGGTCTTGAATTTCCATCGGATGGCCCCCTGCTCGGACACGGCCAGCAAGGTCCCATCAAACAGCCCAAAGTAGAGAGTTCCGTCGGGAGCTAGAGAGGGTGAGGAGCCTGTGTTGAATGCGGGTAGCTGGAGTGTCCAGAGGATGGTGGCCTGAGGTGCTTCTTCGGCGATTGAGCCAGAAAGCCCGCATAGAACTGAGAGTGTTAGCGCAATAGCCTTCCTTCCGACTAGCTCCCTGCATGTGATTGGCGAGGAGCCACCACTTCTCTTGGCGAGGTTGTGTTTTTGTTGGTCTGATCTGGTGGGGATCATAATTTCAAACTCTGTTTTCGAGCGCCTCGTGGTAGACCGCCAGATGTTTTTTTGCGATCATCAGGGGATGAAAGCGACGCATGGCCTCGGACTTGGACTTTCTTGCAAGCCGCGCACACAACTCGTTTGAGCTCAATAACTTTTCCATACATGCAGCAAAGCTTTCGGGTTCATGCGGGTCGCAGAGCAGCCCCGTCCGGTTTTGTTCAATGAGATCCGGCACCCCTCCTATGCTTGAAGCCATCACTGGAACCCCGGCAGCCATCGCCTCCAAAATTACCATGGGACAGTTATCCTCTAAGGAGGGCAGGGCGAGCGCTGTTGCGGTTTTCAACCAGTCTTTAAGACCGGTGCGATCGGCAAAACCGTGGTGTTCACACCAGGGACGGGTTTTGAGCAGGTTTGAGAACTCAACGCTGTAAGGGCCATCCGGAAGC
>Ga0209829_10004348_pt1 | contig 10011 bp, 7 predicted proteins | sample C_140205_EF_Meta_FD_187311 | JGI IMG/M metagenome (GOLD analysis project Ga0209829, IMG submission 187311) | Freshwater microbial communities from Lake Croche, Canada to study carbon cycling - C_140205_EF_MetaG (SPAdes) (version 2) | ecosystem: Environmental > Aquatic > Freshwater > Lake... | reverse complement strand
TGAACTTAAGAATACGCTCTGTTTTGGTCAACGCGCCGGTTTGTTATGCGGAATGAGAGAGTCGCGGCCAAGCGGCCAAATCTTGCAGAAAGGCCTTTCCCGCTTGCGGATTTCCGCCCTTTTGGGTATCTTTTTTTGGGAATTCAAAAAATGTTTTTTGACCTTTCAAAATGTGTGGTTCGGGCTGTTCTTCTGGCGCCATTGGCGTTGGTCGCGGTGACCGGTTCCATTCGGGCCGAACCATCGCCCCGTTCCGTGGTGGCCACCACGACGGTCGTGGCCGATCTCGTGCGACAAGTCGGCGGCGATCGCGTGATTGTCGACTGCCTGATGGGGGCCGGCATCGACCCCCACTCGTATCGGGCCACGCCGCGTGATGCCGACCGCCTCGCCAAGGCCGAGCTCGTCGTCGCCTCTGGGTTGCACTTGGAAGGCAAGCTCTCCGAACTGCTCACCCGCCTCGGGCGGCGGGTGCCGGTAACGGCCGTGGCCGACAGCCTGCCCCGCGACCTGCTGCTGCCGGTGGCCGACAATCTCTACGACCCACACGTCTGGTTCGACGCAAAGCTCTGGAGCCGCTGCGTGCCGGCGGTGGCCGAGGCGTTGGGAAAGCTCGATCCAGCAGGGCGCGACGGCTACCGGCTGCGGGCCGACGACTTTATCCGCAGGCTCGAGGCCCTCGACGGCAGACTTCGTGAGCGACTGGCGACGATTCCCGACCAGCAGCGGGTGCTCGTCACTGCGCACGACGCCTTCCGATATTTTGGCCGAGCCTATGGCGTTGAAGTGGTGGGCGTGCAGGGCACGAGCACCGAGAGCGAGGCCGGTCTTGCCGACATCAACCGGCTCGTCGAACTGATTGTTTCACGCAAGATTCCGGCCGTGTTCGTGGAGACGAGCGTGTCTGACCGCAACGTGGCGGCGTTGCGTGAGGGCGCCAAGGCCCGCGGTCACGACGTCGCCATCGGCGGCAGGCTGTATTCCGATTCACTCGGTGGTCCCGGCAGCGGAGCGGAAACACTCGAGGAGATGCTGATGGCGAACGTGGAGACGATCGTGAAGGGGCTGGCCGTCGGGCAGTAGCGGCATGCAATCCTCAGACCCGTTGCCGTCCCCGAACGCTGAAACGGCACGGGCGCAGCCGGAGTTGGCGACCGAAAAACGGCCGCCCTGGCTTGAATTTCACGATGTCACGGTCGCGTATGGCCGTCGTCCCGTGATCTGGAACATCGATCTGTCCATCGACGACCCGTGTTTGTTTGGCATCATCGGGCCCAACGGTGCGGGTAAAAGCACACTGCTGAAGGCGGCGCTGGGCCTCGTGCCACTGGCGGGCGGCAGGATTCGTTTCTTCGGCAGGCCGTTCGCAGCTGTCCGCGGCCGCGTGGGCTACGTGCCCCAGCGGGAAACGGTTGACTGGGATTTCCCTGTCAGCGTGGCCGACGTCGTGCTGATGGGCACCTATGCACAGCTGGGCTGGCTGCGGCGGCCAGGACCGCGGCAGCGTGAACTGGCGCGGGAGAGCCTGGCGCGGGTTGGGCTTGCCGACGTCGGGGAACGGCAGATCGGGAAGCTGTCGGGAGGCCAGCAGCAACGGGTGTTCCTGGCGCGGGCGCTGGCGCAGCAGGCGGATGTGTACGTGCTCGACGAGCCGATGGCCGGGGTCGACGCCCGGTCGCAGGAACTGATCTTCCGCGTGCTGTCAGAGCTCCGCGACTCCGGCAGGCTGGTGGTGGTCGTGCACCACGACCTGCGAACCGCGGCCGAATGGTTTGATCGCGTGGCGCTGATCGACATGCGGCTGGTGGCCACCGGTCCCACGGCGGCAGTGCTCACATCCGAGAACCTGCAACGCACCTATGCCGGCCGTCTCGACGTGCTCGACGAGCTGGGACGGGCCATCGAGGAGCGGGGGCGAACATCATGACAGGGCTGCCTGCGCTCTCCTACAACACCATGGTCGTGGCTGTGGGCGTGGCGTCCGTGGGGTGTGCGGCAGGCGTGATCGGCAGCCTCTGTGTGCTCCGCAGGCGGGCGCTGGTTGGTGATGCCGCGGCCCACGCCACGCTCGTGGGGGTGGCGCTGGCATTTCTGGCGACCGGTCGCCGCGACCTGCCCGTGCTGCTTGCGGGCGGATTCGCTTCGGCTGTGGCGGCGTTGGGCGTGCTGGTGATTCTGAGACGCTGCACCCGCACCCGGGATGATGCCGCCACGGCGATCGTGCTGGGAGTGTCGTTCGGCCTTGGCATCACCCTGATCTCCGGCATCACGGCCCGCGGGATTCCCGGCGGTGCTGGCCTGGAGCAATTTTTGCTGGGACACACCGCCGCACTGACGGCGGGAGACGCCGTGCTGCTCACGCTGGTTTCTGCCGCGGTGGTGCTGATCGTGATGCTGACCCTCAAGGAGGCGACCCTCGTCGCCTTCGACGCCCCGTTCGCGGCCGCCACCGGCTGGCCGGTGACGCTCATCGATTATGCGTTGGTGACGCTGGTGGCGGTGATGGTGGTGGTGGGCCTGCCGGCCGCGGGCGCGGTGCTCGTCACGGCATTGGTCGTGATCCCTCCCGTCGCCGCCCGGCAGTGGACCGACCGTGTGGGCACGATGCTCGTCCTCTCGGGAATGATCGGTGTGGTGTCGGCGGTCATCGGCGTGTCCATCAGCGCTGTCGTGCCGCGGTTGGCCACCGGACCATTGGTGGTGCTCGCGGCGGCGATGATCTTTGGAGGCTCGTTCTTGGCGGCGCCGGGTCGCGGTTGGTGGTCTCGGTCCTGGCGGCAGCGCGCGGTGGAACGGGCCTGGACGCAGGGGCGACTGCTGGCGGCCGCGGCCGAGGCTTCGGCAGTTCGCGGTGGCTGTTTCACTCGATTAGAGGTCGCGGACCTCGTGCCCGGAGACGGGCTGCGGGCCGCCCGCCAGTTTGGCGCCGCCTGGCAGACGCTCGTGCGCGAGGGGGCGATCGCGGCGGCTCCGGCCGCTGCAGAGGCACGCCTCGCCTGCGTTGGGGCATGGCGGCTGACTCCAATGGGGCAGGCCGCGGCGGCGGAACGGGCTAGGCGGGTGCGCTGTTGGAAGGCCGTGCTCGAGTCTGCCCCGCAAGACGCCAAGGAATTTCTTACCATCGATCTGCCGGCACCGGAAACCTTGCTCGGCAACGAGCGGGCCGCCGAGGTTGCCTGAGTCGATGTGCTGCGTGTGTTTTGAGTGTTTCGTGTATCGACCACCTCCCTCCAGGAGCGAGAATGTCCGTTCTCTCGCTGCTCACAGCCGGTGAAGGCATGCACGCGTGGGCGATCGCCACGGCGGCGACGGTGGCTGCCGGCTGCGCGCTGGTGGGCACACTGCTGGTTGTGCGCCGCATGAGCCTCTTGGGCGATGCGATCAGTCACGCTCTGCTGCCGGGCATTGTGGTGGCAGTGCTGGCCGGTGGACGGCCGGGCGGAGTGCTGGTGCTGGCGGGAGCCGTGGCGGCGGCGATGCTCACCGTCTGGCTCACGCAACTGTTTCGCAGTGCCGGAGGACTGGCCGAGGATGCTGGTGCCGGCGTGGCGTTCACCACGCTGTTTGCCTTGGGAGTTGTGCTGGTAACGGCCGTTGCGGCAAGAGTTGATCTCGATCCCGGGTGCGTGCTCCACGGCGTGCTGGAGTTGGTTCCTTTCGACACGATCCCGATCGCCGGGTTTGAGGTGCCGCGGGCCTTTCTGACCGCCGCGGTGGTGCTGGCCATCCTCGTTGCGGGGGCGATTGCCACATGGCGATGGCAGGTGTTCACGGCATTCGATTCTGGGGCTGCGCAGGCTGCCGGCGTGCCGGTGGCGGCGGTCACGACGGGCCTGCTTGCGGCAACCGCGTTGGCCACAGTGGCTGGCTTTGAGGCCGTGGGCGCGATCTTGGTCGTCGCCATGCTGGTGGTGCCGGCCGCGACGGCCGAGCTGCTCACGCGGCGGCTGCATCGGATGGTGGCGGTGGCGATCCTGCTGGGGGTCGGGGCGTCCGTGGTTGGCTACCTCGCCGCGTGGTGGTGCAATACCAGCGCCGCCGGCATGATCGCCGTCGTGCTCGGCATTGAATACGCGGTGTGCGTGCTGCTGTCTCCCGGCGACGGCCTGATCGCCCGTCTTTTCAGTCAGGCCTGGTTTCGATGGCGGGTGGCCTGCGAGGACCAGCTTGCCGCCTGCTGGCGGGCCGAGGAAGCTGCTGCGCATACAGGCATGGCGCCAGTGCTGCGGCGGTCGATGCCGGGGGGGAGCCTCGCGTGTGGCTGGCTGGCGACCACGGGCTGCCTCACACGCTCGCGGCGGGGCTGGATGCTCACGCCGCGCGGCCGGGAGCAGGCCAACATGGTGGTGCGGTCGCACCGTCTGTGGGAGGCATGGCTGGGCCGGCATGCCGACGTGCCGCTGGATCATCTCCATCCGCCGGCCGAGTGGATCGAGCATCATCTGGGCACCGAGGTGCGCCGCCGGATCGAGGCGGAGGTTGGCCTCCAGGCGAGCGATCCGCACGGCCGTTCGATACCGCCGGAGCCATGATGACCAACGAATCACCCCGCATGCTGGCATCCGGCCGGTTTCGCATCCACGACAGACACCCGTTGCCTCGGTGACGCCGATGCGGTGCTCGTCTGCGTGCCCACGCCCCTCGACGCGGCAGGTGCTCCCGACTTCCATCATGTCGTCGACACAGTGGCCGCGACTTGTATCTCGCCTCTTCGACGGAACGGGTCACGCGGAACATTGATCGCATGCCGCACGGCTATGACACTGTCCAGGGACGACAGTTCGGCGAGCACGAGCCTTCGGGGGGAATCTAGCCTCGGCTTTTGCAGTTTTGGTGCACTTTTTCCGGTGGCTGAAACTGCCCTCTGAAAAAGCCTCCTCAGCAGAATCTGCGGGATATTTTCGGCTCGGGCAGGGTTCCTCATCGGGTGAAACATCGCGATTTCGATGCCTTGCGGCGTTCTCAATCCATAGGCTTTTCTGGCGGTCAGTTTCGCCTTGCCGCTGAATCCCTCGACAACTCCCGACGAGATCACCGCCTCCAGTTCGGAACCAGTTGAGGATCAGATGCCTGTATCTCTTGTGGCGACAAGATTTCCATCTTGTCTCTTGTGGCGACAAGATTTCCATCTTGTCGAAGGGAAGTGCAAGTTGAAAACTCGCACCCACATGGGAAAACTCGCACCCACATGGGAAAACTCGCACCCACATGGGAAAACTTGCAGCACGTTTTGGCGATGGCACCCAGCGGACACGGTTTCAGAAAGCTCATCAGACTGCTGGAAAACGCTGTCACAATGGCTGTGTAAACTGCAAAAGCCGAGGCTAGCACAACCCAGAGAACCGTCATGACCACACCCCGTCAGCCTGCCGGCAAGGCCGGCACGTGAGCGACCTGAGCTTGGGGATTGCCTCGGGGCTAACCGCCGCGTTTTTGAGTGCGGTCTCCTACCTTGTCTCGCGGCACCACGGCATCCAGCAACGGGCCGTCGGGCGGCAGGGATCGGCCTTGCGGCTGCTGGTGCTCTCGCACCTGCTCATGGCCGCCGTGTGCATCCCGCTGGCATGGGCGGCTTGGCCGGCCAAGCCGCCCGACATACAGCAGATCGCGCCGCCGCTGGTAGCCTCCGTCGGCTGCTATCTGCTCGGGCAGTTGGCGTTCTTTGCGGCACTCAAGCGGGTGGAGGCGTCGCGGCTGTCGCCGCTGCTGGGCCTGAAGATCGCGATGCTGGCAGTGATCGTGTCGTTCGGGCTCGGCTCCGTGCTCGCAACGCGGCAATGGCTGGCAGTATCCCTGAGCGTGGGCGCGGCGGCGGTGATGCAGGTCGGCAAGGGGGCCGTGCCGGCCGGACCACTCGCCCTGCTGCTCTCGTGCTGTCTCTGCTTTGCGATTGCCGATCTGGGCATCATCAACCTGATCGATGCTGTGCAGACGGGCGTCAGCACCTCCGGGCACCCGATCAGCCGGCTGCACGCAGGAGGGCTGGCGATGGCGCTCACCTACGCGGCCTGTGGCCTCGCGTTTCTGCCGCTCGCTCCGCGGCTGCGGCCGTTCGCCAAAGCCGACTGGATAGCGTCAGCACAGTATGCCACTGCATGGCTCGCCGCGATGGTCGGACTCTACTGCTGCCTTGGCCTCGTGGGCGCCGTGTTTGGCAACATTCTGCAATCCACCCGGGGCCTGATGAGCGTGGTGCTGGGCGCGGCACTGGCCCACCTGGGCTGGCACGAACTGGAGCAGAAGGTCGACCGGGCCACGCTCTTGCGGCGGATCGCCTCGGCGGTGCTGATGACCGCTGCGATCGCGGCCTACGTCATGTAAGCCAGTTGGCAACGGCGAATGACGGCGCCGCCTGTGGGCAGCTGGAGCCGACCGTGGATGCACGGCATGCTCCCGACGCACAACGCGGTCCCAAGTGCGCAGCACCTAACGCTGCGGCTCACTGGCCTGAGGACGCATGCTTGAGGATGAAATCCACGATCGGCTGCGGATCCTCGAGGCCGTGGGGATGATGCCCAACGCCCGGCTTACGGATCACCTCAATCTGGCCGCCGAGCTTGCGGTAGCGGTCTTCGACGATGGCCACATTCTCCGCCGGTGGCACCACGTCGTCGGCATCGCCCGCCACGTGAATCAGCTTGACGCCCGCCTCTGCCAACGGGCCGAGGGCATCCACGGGATTGCCGCGGTAGGCGACCGCAGTGGCCTCGTCCGGGAAGTGATAGGCCTCGATGCAGGCGGCCCAGTCCTTGGGGCTGCCTGTGCCGGCTCCCTTGCCTCCAGGCCAGCTCTTGAAGTCGCAGACCGCGGCGTCGCCGTAGATCACCGACACGCGGTCAGGATGCTCTGCGGCGAAGCGGTGGGCGTAGAGGCCGCCGCGGCTGATGCCGATGAGCACGGGCCGGCGGGCGAGACCTCGCTTCACGAGTTCGTCGTAAAATCTGGCGAGCCCGGCGACCGCGTCGGGGCAGCCGAACGTGTTGCCCACGTCGAGATACGCATGGTGGAAGCCGGCGGCCAGCAGCTGCGGGGCGGCGCACCGCTCGGTGAAGGCATCGGGAAACATCATGCACCAGCTCCAGGGGTTGCCGGGCAGCGGCTCCGCGGGCTCGACCACCCAGGCAGGCCGTCCGTCGAACATGAAGCGATGACGGACATGGCCGTGCCACTGGTCGATCGTTTCATCGGGAAACGCGATGTTGGCGGCCGCGACAGCATCGGCCGCGTGTGTCGCGCTGGGCACCAGGCAGGCAAGCACGACGGCAAAGGCGATCAGTCGGAGCATGTGGATATCCAGAGTGGAGCCGATGGACAGCGACGTCGGCTACGCCAGAACGCCCTTGACGATCTTGCCATGAACATCGGTGAGCCGGTAGCGGCGGCCCTGAAACTTGTACGTCAGCCGCTCGTGGTCGATGCCCAGAAGGTGCAGCAGCGTGGCATGGAAGTCATGCACGTGCACGCCGTCCTCGACGATGTTGTAGCCGTATTCACAGGTCTCGCCGTAGGAGGTGCCCGGCCTGATGCCGCCGCCCGCCATCCACGCCGTGAAGCACCGCGGATGATGGTCTCGGCCAAAATTGCCGCCGGGCGTGTAAAGGCCCTGACAATAATTCGTCCGCCCGAATTCGCCGCCCCAAATCACGAGCGTGTCTTCGAGCATGCCGCGGGCAGCCAGATCCTCGACGAGCGCCGCCGCCGGCTGATCAGTCTGCTGGCACTCCGACTTGATGCCGCCCGGCAGGCCGCCGTGATGGTCCCAGTCCTGATGGTAGAGCTGGATGAACCGCACACCCCGTTCCGCCAGCCGTCGTGCCAGCACGCAGTTGGCCGCAAACGTGCCGGGCTCCCGAGCGGCGGGGCCATACCTGTCGAGCACGTGGGCCGGCTCGTCGGACAGGTCGGTCACCTCCGGCACGCTCGACTGCATGCGGAAGGCCATCTCGTAGTTGGCGATCCGCGCCGTGATCTCGGCGTCGGGGGTGCCGGCAAACTGATGCTCGTGCAGCTGCCGCAGACCGTCGAGCACCATCCGGCGGTTCTCCGCCGACACGCCCGCTGGATTGTTCACGTAGAGAACCGGATCGCCGCCGGAGCGAAACCGCACCGCCTGGTGCTTGGTGGGCAGGAAGCCCGCCCCCCAGAGATGCGACATCAGCGGTTGCCCCCCCTTGTTTTTCGTGACCAGCACGACGAACGAGGGCAGATCGTCATGGGCATTGCCCAGCCCGTAATCAAGCCAGGCTCCGATGCTCGGCCGGCCCGGGATCTGCGAGCCGCTCTGCATGAAGGTCACGCCCGGACCGTGGTTGATGCTCTCGGTGTACATGGTGCGGATGAAGCAGAGCCGGTCAGCGATCTTCGCCGTGTGCGGCAGCAGTTCACTCAGCCAGGCGCCCGAGTCGCCGTGCTGGGCAAACTTGAAAGGCGAGCCCACCAACGGGATCGAGCTCTGGTTGCCCGACATGCCGGTGAGCCGCTGGCCGCCACGGACGGCGTCGGGAAGCTGCTCGCCAGTCTTCTGGAGCAGGAGCGGCTTGTGGTCGTAGAGGTCGAGCTGCGACGGCCCGCCCGACTGAAACAGATAAATCACCCGCTTCGCCTTGGGCGGAAAATGAAAACCGCCCATCACGCCGCCGGCCTCATCCGGCCCAGCGGTGCCCGACGCGGCTCTCCCAGGCACCTCCCCGGCCCCTGCTGTCCGACCGATCAGATCGGCCAGTGCCATGCCGCCCAGCCCCATGCCAAACGCATTGAGCCATTCACGTCGCGAAAAAAGGTGAGAGCCACCGCAACTGGCGGAGTTGGGGAAGGCCGCAAGCGCGTCGTGGTTCACATGACTCAGGAGCCTGGGTGTCATCTCTTCACCTCTTCACGACGCAGCCGTCGTAGTTCAGCAGGGCATTGATCACACTCGCCAGTGCAGCGACATCCACGGCAGGCAGGGCGGCATTGGGTTTTGCATCGCCGATCGACACGAGCTTCCCGGCGTCGCCGGGATGGGCCCGATACCACGCCAACTGCGAAGTATGCATTCGGCGGAGAATCTCCCGCTCCTCATCGTCGGGTTTGCGGCTCGTGAGCTGTTCGAATGCCCGGCCCAGCATGAGGTTCGCCTCGTCGGCAGTCTCCGCTTGACCGGCAGTCTCCACCAGCAGCCGCTCGGCGAGCACCCGTGCCGCTTCCACAAACTGAGGCCCGTTCATGAGCACGAAGGCGTGCAGCGGCGTGTTGGTGGCGTCGCGCTTCGCCACGCAGACTACGCGCTTCGGCACGTCAAAGCTCTCGAGCACGGGCGCCGGCCCGGTCCGCCGCCAAAACGTGTAAAGGCTGCGACGGTAGAGGGCCTCGCCGGTGCCAGCCGCGGCCGGCTTGAACGACTCGGGAAGATCGTAGGTGTTCACTGACGGCCCACCCGTTCTCTCCACGAGCAGCCCGCAGGCGGCCAGCGCCCCGTCGCGGATCATCTCGGCCGGCAGTCGGTGACGGGGACCGCGGGCCAGCCAGACATTGAGCGGATCATCGGCCATCACCCGGGCATCGGCGCTGCTCCGCTGCCGGTAGGTCTGCGAGAGCATGATCGTCTTAACGAGCTGTTTCATGTTCCACGCCACGGCTCCCTGGCCACTGCCGTGCGAAAACTCCCACGCCAGCCATTCGAGCAACTCCGGGTATTCCGGCCGCGTCGACTGGCTGCCCAGGTCATCCGGGCTCTTCACGAGCCCCAGGCCAAAGAGCGACTGCCAGACCCGATTGACCGTCACCCGGGCCAGCAGCGGGTGGTCGGGATTGGTGAGCCACCGCGCCAGCCCAAGCCGGTTGCGCGGCTGATCAGCAGGGAAGGGGGGCAGCGCCGCCGGCGTGTTGGCCTGCACGGCCTCGCCCCGCATGGAGTATTCGCCACGCTGGAGAATATAGGCCGCCTTCGGCTGCGGGAGCTCCCGCATCACCATGATCTCCTGCGGCTTCTCGGCGAGGTCGTCGCGGGCACGCCGTGAAGTTTCCACCGCG
>Ga0209829_10004345_pt1 | contig 10015 bp, 8 predicted proteins | sample C_140205_EF_Meta_FD_187311 | JGI IMG/M metagenome (GOLD analysis project Ga0209829, IMG submission 187311) | Freshwater microbial communities from Lake Croche, Canada to study carbon cycling - C_140205_EF_MetaG (SPAdes) (version 2) | ecosystem: Environmental > Aquatic > Freshwater > Lake... | reverse complement strand
CAGGGCCACGATGATGCCAGCTGTGGCCCTGGCTGGACAGCCAACGGAGCCGGGGAGAACAGGCCAGGACATCGGCCTGTCAAACCAGGGGCCCGCGGTGCCCAAGCGATTTCTCCCGGGCTGATCGGGATTTGGTGTCTTCTCGCGTTCGAATTAGAGTCAGAGCTCCGATATCCTCACCTCAGAGCACCCCGCTCATGACCACACCATCCGTCCCAGTCGCGGCGTCCCCGGCCACCCTCCGCGTGCTGTCGACTTCCGGCAGTGGTCAACCGGTCAGCGACCTGGCAACTCCGGAGCACATCGCGCAGCTCACGCAGCAACTTTCGACGCTCCTGACGGATACGGTCGAGCACATCGCCGGCCTCAATCGCGAAGCCCGCATCCTCGCCTTGAATGCGGAGATCGAATCGGCGCGGGCCGGCGATGCCGGCGTTGCCTTCGGCGTGGTTGCCAAAGCGATGTCTCAGCTCTCGGAGAAGACGGGCGATTCCGCCAAGGAATTGGCCCGTGGGTCGCGTGGGCTGATCCGCGAAATGCAGCAGGTGACGGATGTTCTGCAGACGAAGATGCGCGGTGAGCGGCTCTCCGACATGGCACTGACGAACATCGATCTGGTCGATCGCAATCTCTACGAGCGATCCTGCGATGTTCGCTGGTGGGCGACCGATGGAAGCGTTGTCACTGCCTTGGCGACTCCCACCGAGGAAAATCGACGCTTTGCCAGCAAGCGGCTCGGGGTGATCCTCAACGCCTACACCGTCTACTTCGATCTCGTGTTGTGCGACATCGAAGGGAGGGTCGTGGCGAACGGCCGGCCGGCGAAGCATGCGGTGGCCGGCATGCGGCAGGAGCAGACCGCTTGGTTTCAGTCGGCGATGAAAACCGAGAGCGGCGATGAGTTTGGATTTCAGTCAGTGCACCGTTCGCCTCTGGTCAATCATGAGCGGGCGCTGGTGTATTCCTGTGCTGTCCGCGAGGGGGGAGAATCGCGCGGCAGGATCCTCGGGGTGTTGGGGATCGTGTTCAACTGGGACGCCCTCGGGCAGACGATTCTCGACCGCATTCCCTTGGCTCCCCGCGAGAAGCAGCGGGCCATTGCCTGCTTCCTCGATGGTGAGGGGACTGTGCTTGCCGATTATCCAGCCGGCGCTCTTGGAGACTCCTTTGACAAAGCACTGTTCCAAGGGCTGCGGCAGGGGCAGAAGAGCTACGGAGTCCATCACTTCTCTGGACGCGAGTATGTGGCTGGCTTCGCGATGTCGCCCGGTTTCGAGACGTACGCCACGGGCTGGGCGTCGCTGGTGATGGTAGCCCGTGATTTGATGTCCTCGGCCACGATGGAAGAGCCGAAGCGTCGGGGCTGAGTGTCGCGGGCCGGCAAGGGTTGCATCCGCCGCCGCTCAAGCGATGGGACGCCGCGGCTCCGACGGTGCCCCGTATTTCTTGAAAAGCGACAGTAACCGTTCCTTGTCGAACGGCTTCACGACGAAGTCGAGGGCGCCCAGGGCGATGCATTCACGCAGTTTCGCCCGCTGATCGACGGCACTGACCATGACCACTCTTGACTCTGGAGCCTCGGTGCGGAGTTGCCGCAGGGTTTCCACGCCATCGAGCTCCGGCATCACGATGTCGAGCGTGACCAGATCAGGCTCGTGTTGACGGTAGAGGGCAAGCCCTTCGAGGCCATTGGTGGCCTCGGCAACGATCTCCCAGCCGGCTTCGCGGGCAATTCCAGCGATCCGCTTGCGCATGATCGTGGCATCGTCCACAACCAACAACCTGGGGGCCCGCAATCCACCGGCCGGCGTTTCCATGTCAGCCTCCTTCACAAGGTCTCCGAGCCATGCTCGGCTGTTTCGACGGTTACGGTTCCCGTGGCCACGTCGACCGCCACGCGGCGGCCGTGTTTCCCGCCACAGAGGCGGCCCACGATCTCGATGCCAAGACCGCTGAGAATGGTTTCGAGAGCCAGAACATTCTGGTCTCCGATCGGCGTCCCTGACTGGAAAGTGAACATCGTCGCGCCGCCGATCAGCTTCGCGGTGCAGCCGATACTTGTGTCACCGACGAAGTCCGCCAACCGTCGGAGGGTTTCGGCCACGGCGGTGTCGGCGTATTTGCCAGGAGCTCCCACTCGGCCCTCGGCGGCGGGCAGCATCACGTGGGCCACACCCGCTGCCCGATGGCGTCTGGAGTAGAGCACCAGGGCCACGCAGGAGCCGACGAACGTGCGGAGAACCCCTTCGCCCTTGGCAACGCCAATCTGGCCGATGGCGATTGGCTCGCCTGTCGCTGGCTGTGCTGGTGTCGTCACAGAGGCGGTTCCGGATCGGCGGGCTTGTGAGCGTAGGATCGGAGCCCTGCGGCGTCTGGCACGAAGACGAGTCGGCAGCCGAACGAAGTACCCGAGATCAGGAATTCGCTGTTTGCCAGGAGGACGGTATCGCCCAGGTGCGGCTGTTCCATGAGCGCCGCTTCCATCACAGCAGCAGGGAAATCTCGCAGAAAGACGGGTGGCGAGGGAAGGATGCCGACGTCATTCTCCGGCGTGAGGATGGCACACAGCGCGTTGAGGTAGGCGCAGCCAACGATATTCGCTGTCTCGATAACGGCAGATCGCTCGAGCTCGCCCCAAGCGGTGGATGATCCCTGAGGTTGTTCAAGCAATGTGTCGGCGAGCGACAGAGCCGCGACATCCTCGGCGGCCAGCAGGAGCAATCCCCCCACCGCTCCGCTGATTCCCATGGCGCAGCCGCAGACCGGCTCGTCGCCCGATCCGAGCACGCTCGCGGCGGACGCGATCGGAAGCTCTTCCAGCCTTCCGACAGAGAGGGTCACCGGCCGGCCGAGCCACTTCGCCAGGGCAGCTGATCCATCTTCAGCGCCGCGGTGGAAGGCTTCCTCGAGCATGGCCTGGTTGCGCCCGGTCATTCGCGAATCTCCACGGAGTTTCGAGCGCGCATGGTCATGTCGATCACTGCCGAGAGCGCGCATGGTCATGTCGATCACCGCCGACACATCGAGCATCAGGCAGACCTCTCCGTCGCCCAAGATACTGGCGCCACCGAGCCCCCGGATGCGCTGGAAATTGTCGTCGAGCGATTTCACCACGAGATCCTGCGTGCCGAGGAGGCTCGACACCCCCGCGGCAATCGCCCGCGATCCAGCATGGAGCACGAGCACTGCAGCAGGCTCGGCGTCAGCCACATGTCCGCCGGACCATGTAAATACCTGGTCCATGTTGACCAGGGGAAGGAATTCACCGCGAATGTCGCAGACCCGTCGGCCACCGAGCGAGAGGATCTTCTCCTCGGCAACCGAAATGATCTCGCGGACGTTTTCGACCGGTGCGGCAAAGACTGCCTGTTCCATCCGGAAGAGCATGCAGCGAGCGATGGCCAGCGTCAGCGGAAGGCGGATGACGAACGCACTGCCTTTCCCGGGGGTCGATTCAACGTCGATCGATCCGTTCAGCGACTCGATCTTCGTACGGACGATATCCATACCGACACCGCGGCCAGAGATATTCGAGACGGCTGTGGCCGTGCTGAAGCCAGGCTTCCAGATGAAGGCGATCAATTCCTTGGGGCTCAATGCAGCCGCCTGATCCGCGGCGATCAGCCCGCGGGAAACGGCCCGATCGCGGATGCGGTCGACATCGATGCCGCCGCCGTCATCGCTGATCGTGATGAGGACGCTGTTGCCGCGATGGGCGGCCGCCAGACGCACCGTGGCGGTCTCGGGCTTGCCGCGGCGGAGCCGAACGTCAGCCGGCTCGATACCGTGGTCAATGGCATTGCGCACCAGATGCACCAGCGGATCGCCCAGCTCGTCGATCATGCGCTTGTCGAGCTCGGTTTTCTCGCCGGTAAGCTCGAGCGTCACGCTTTTGCCGAGCTCACCGGCGATATCGCGAACGGAACGCTTGAATCGGTTGAACAGCGGGCCGACGGGGACCATCCGCGTGCTCAACACGCCTCGTTGCAGGCTGTCGGCCACGCGGGTGAGCTGATCGACCGACTCGACCAGTTCGGCATACCGACGATGTCCCTCGTCCCACAGCCGTCCCTGCTCTTCGATCTTCTCGAGCTGCGCATTGCAGGTAGCCACCGCCCGCTCGACCGGCCCAGTGGTGGACTGGAGAATCGATTCCACGGCCTCGCGGAGGGAATACACGGCGTCGCCCGATCTCCCGCCGACCGAGGCCTTTCTGAAGAGCGGGGCCATGTCGGCGACAAGCTGGACAAAGCGGGCGCGGCTGACGATCAGTTCACCCGCGAGGTTGAGCAAAACATCGAGTCGATCGACGCCGACGCGCATCGTCTCCACGGCAGCCGTGCCATCCGTCGGGGCCGCGGCTGGCTGTTCGGCCGGAGGCTCGATATCAAGCTCAACCCGCTCAACGCCATCGACATCGGCGGCGATCATAAGTGCCGCACCATCGGCCCCTGTCCTGAGGACGACATCCACCCGGCGAAGCTCGGCGCGGCTGGCAAACTCCGACTGGGGGGGAACGACCTCGATCACCTTCCCGAGCTTGCCGAGCCGGGTCAGTACCAATTCGGCCTTGATGTCTGCCATGGGGAGGCCCGCGGCAAACCGTACGCGCAGCCGCCGCAGACGCTCGCCTGCCGGCGAAAGCCCGGGCCCCGGCTCAGGCAGGGCGGTGGCAGTCGGCACGGCCACGAGTGCGTCTGGCGCGGATGCTGCCGGAGGAGCGGGAAGCGATGGCTCGGTGAACGCGTTCGGCTTTGGAAGCGTGGTCGGGCCGGTCTGGCCGAGGCGCTTGACGGTCTCAGCGAGGTCGTCGGAAGATTCCAGCGGCTGGCCCAACCGCAGGCGCTCGTTACAGTCGCGGAAATAATCGACGCAGCGAAGGGCCACTTCTATGGAGGGCCCGTCGATGAGAAGTGCTAATAATCGACGCAGCGAAGGGCCACTTCTATGGTGGGCCCGTCGATGAGAAGTGCCCCGGAACGGAGCCGTTCGAAGTGGCTCTCGAGGTGATGGGCGAGGGCTGTGATCTTGTCGAGTCCCAGCATCGCCGCCGCACCCTTGATCGAATGGATGAGTCGGAACGACTCCGCCAGCCGGCCTGCATGGTGGGGGTCTGACTCCAGGGCGAGCAGCGCCTGCACGAACATCTCGCATTGCTCGCCCGTTTCGTCGATATACATGCCGAGAAACTCCGCCACTTCGTCGGCGGGAAAATCCCGGTTGTTGTCGTCGGCCATGGATGGAATCCGTCAGGGCTTCCGGTACAGAAATGTCGAACACCGCTCGAGGCTGCCCAGAAAGTCATGGGCCCCGTCGGTTGTGCCCACGACCAGGAATCCGCCGCTGTGCAGCGCGTTCACCAGGTTCTTGAGCGCCACTGGCTTCGAAGCGTCGTTGAAGTAGATCAAGACATTGCGGAGAAAGATGCAGTCGAATGCCGGCTCGCGCATCGGATCGAGGAGATTGTGTCGGTGAAACTCACACAGCCCCGCAACCGCCGGTTTGACCTTCCACGTCTCGGCGACTGGGTCCGCCGCGAAAAACTTCGCCAGCCGGTCCGGAGCAACCCGCTCAACCGCCTTTGGTCCGTAGATCGCCGCACGGGCACGCGCCAGCGCCGCTTCGCTGATGTCACTTCCCAATACCCGCAGCGACCAGCCTGCCAGTTGCGATCCGCGCTCGGCCAGGCAGATGGCCAGCGAATAGGCCTCCTCACCGCTGCTGCACGCGGCCGACCAGACCCGCAAGGACTGCTGGCGGTGCCCAGCTGCCGCTCGTGCGATGGCCCCCTCGAGAAAAGGGCCGGCGAACCAGTCGAGATGGTCTGACGTGCGGAAGAAGTGGGTTTCGTTCGTGGTGATGCAGTCGAGGAAGTGTTCAAGCTCTCCGGGGACTTTTGCCTCGCTCAGGAGGCGGTAGTAGGCATCGAAAGAATCGATGCCCCGCTCGCGGAGGCGGCGACGGATGCGATTGCTGAGGAGGGCCACCTTGGTGTCCTGCGTCCAGATTCCGGTGTGCTGATAGATAAACGCCTGGAACAGCTTGAACTGCGGCGGCGTCAACGTGATCAAGCCGGACACAGGTATTCCTCCCTGAGCGTCTTGAAGCCGCGGCCGTGGTGAACGGCCGATCTCATACCTTGAATCGCTTCACGAGGTCGCGCAAACCCTGGGCCTGAGCGCCGAGCTCCTCGGCGCTGGCTGCCATCTCCTCGGCGGCCGCTGCATTCGATTCGGTGGTTCGCGAAACGGATCGAATCGCCATCTTCACCTCTGAGGCGTTGGTCGACTGAGATTCCGTCGATGCGGCGATGCTGGCGATTCCAGCAGCGGTGGATTCGACGGCGGAAACGATCGACGCCAGCGACTGGCCAACCTTCTCGGAGAGCTCTGCCCCCTCCTGGACGCGCTTGGTCGATTCGTTGATCAACTGGGTGATCTCCTTGGCGGCCTCGCTCGATCGCTCCGCGAGTTTTCGCACCTCGTCGGCGACAACGGCAAACCCGAGGCCGTGCTGGCCGGCCCGGGCCGCCTCGATCGCTGCGTTGAGGGCGAGCAGGTTGGTCTGGGCCGCGATTTCGCTGATCACCTGAATGATGTCGTTGATCTGCTCTGACGATCGGCGAATCGTCCGCATCGAATCGATTGCCTCGTGGACGGCCTGGCTGCCGGCCTGGGCCAGTTGGGTCGTGCGACCCGCCTGAGATCTGGATTCGACGGCGCTCTTCGAGATCACGTCGATCGACGAGGCGAGTTGGTCGACCGCCGCCGTCATCTCTTCAACGCTGGCCGATTGCGATTGCGCCCCGTCGCTGAGACTGCCGGCGCTCTCTGCGATCATTCGTGCACCCTCGTTTTGCTGGTCGGCGGCCTCGTAGATCTGCTTGATGACGTCGCGGAGATCACCCATCATTCGGCTGGCATCGCCGGCGAGCAGAGCCATCTGATCGTCGCCATCGACATTGATCTTCCGGCACAGGTCTCCCTTCGAGGCCGCGGCAAACACCTCGGACAGCATCCCCACCTTCGACTCGAGGGCCTCCTTGGAGGAAACGACGCTTGCCTGGAGCTCCCGCTCACGTTGATCGGCTTGGATCCGGTCGGTGATCACGTCCCAAGTCACGAGAGGACCGACATAGCCCCCCTTCGAATCGCGGAGGGCCGAGATGTTGAGGTCGAGCGTTTCCGATCCAAGGGCAACGCGCTCATGGGCCGGCAGGGTGGCGGGATTTGCCAGCGACTGCCAGCGAGGGTGTTCGCCGAGGACGTCGATGCGTTTGCCGATCAACTCAGCCACCGGGCAGGGGAGAAGATGCTGGAGCTGGCGAAGGCTCTGCTCGGAGGCGGGATTCATGTAGGTGATCTTGAGATCGGGATCGGCCTGAATCAGGCGAACGGACGTGTTCTCGACGATTTCCGAGAGCCGCATCTGCGCATCCTGATCGCGGGTGATCCGACGGGCGATGCCGATGGACGACAGGATGATTCCCAAGGCGGTGAGGCCGAAGAGAAGCAGGCCGAAGTTCCGCAGGCTCTGTACGGGGGCCATGACTTCGGCCTCCTCGATTTCGGACACCAGCGCCCAGCGCACGGCACCTGCTCCCGAGGCATCACCCTTGAAGATCGTGACCGGTGTCCAGGAGGAGAGGACCGGCTTGTTGCGGTAGTCGATGTTGAGCGCCGTTCCGGCCTGTTGGTCGTCAAGAGCCTTGCGTACCGGCAGGGTATCAACCTTGAGTGTTGGGTTGATGATCGTAGAAGTGACGCCGAGTTCCTTGGCAAACCGGGAGTTGGAGCGGAACGTTCGATCGGGGCCGATGGCGTACGTCTCGCCCGTGGTGCCCAGTCCAGCCGTCTCACCAATGATCGCGTTGGTCTTGTCGAGGGGAATCTGGAATGCCAGCACGCCGACAACGTCATCCCCATCGAGCAGCGGCGTGGCGATGAAGCCGGCGGGATCGTTGAGCGACGGGAGATAGCGGCTGTACTGGCCGTAGGCGATGCCGCCGGACTTTCCCGTGCGCACAGCATCGTCAAAAGCCTTGGCGAGATTGGTCGAAGCGAGCGGGCCTGATTTGAGTGAAGAGCCGAAATCGATTTCCTTGAAGACCGTGTAAACGATCGTGCCGGAGTCGGCATCGATCAGGAAGATGTCATAAACACCATACTTCTCGAGAATCGTGCGGAAGATCGGATGCACCTGCTTGTGGTACCGCGTGTAGGCGGAATCGTCGAGAGCGTCGTCGAGGAGTTGCTTTGAGCCGATGGGCTCCGGGCTCTGGCGGATGTAAAGATCCTGCAGCCTCACTCCGCGGGGATCGAGCGCGGCAGCATAGGGCCGCATGTCGATCTCCTCGGCGGTCTGTTGGCGGAGGCGGGGGGAGAAGTCGCTCGCGTAGTAGCTGGCGAGGTTTTGGCGGTCCTGGTCCGCGGCCGGCGGGAGTTCCCCCCAAGCATTCCGGAAAGTCGTCAGGGCGTCGAGGCTGAGCGGGTTGGTCGCCGTGACGAGCAGTTCCTGCCGGAGGGTTTCGAAGTACCGTTCGACGGAACTGGCGGTCGTGGTGCGAACCGCCTCGAGTCGCGCGAAGGCCTCCTTCCGGAGCGAATCGGCCGCCGAGCGGTACATCGCGATCCCCAGCAGTGCCAGGGGCAAAAGCGACATTACCAGCAGTGCCGACAGCACCAAACTTCGCAGGGACCGGTCGTGGAGGAACTTCATGTCAGGAATCCGAATTGAAGAAGGTGGACGTGGGGGTGTGCAGGGCTCCTGCCCGATTGACACTGGCCAAGCTTGCCGGATCGAGGAGGCAATCGGCGTCGAGGACGATGTAGAGGTCGTCGCCCGAGCGGGCGAATCCCTCGACGAACCGCTGCCCCTCAGCCACGATCGAATCGGGGGTCGGGCGGATCTGTTCTGCGGGTATACGAATCACCTGTGACACGGCGTCGACCGTGCATCCCATCGTGCGGTTGCCGACATTCACGATGATGGTTCGCGTATCAGCGCCCGGCTCTCGGGCGGGAAGGCCGAACAGCAGTCGCAGGTCGATGACAGGAATGATCGCCCCGCGGAGATTACTGACGCCGATGACGTACGCCGGTACGTCGGGGAGCCGGGTGAGCTTGCCGGGGGTGATGATTTCCTGGATCCGCTCGATATGGAACAGGCACTTTTGCCCGTCGAGTTCGAATCCCACAAACTGCGAGGAGCCCGCACTCGAGGCATCTGGGGAAGAAGGGTGAGGCATGGCGGCAGGCGTTGCTCCCCGAAGGAGGGGTGAGGGGGGCGGCGAGATGCGGGTGAAACAGTGCGAACTACCCACAAACGTGTATAGCTCCGCCGATTGAGCAATTCAATTTTTGCCTGGAATGACAGCTTCAAAGCGGAACACCCATGTTCGATGCCGGCACAATCGTTAGAATCGTGCCGCCGGCCTCGGCAACGGCCTGCCGCCGAGGGCCTCCCGTTTTTCGGGGACTGAGTTCTGCATGTTTTCCGGTGTCCTCAGAGTTGCCGTGGTTGATGATTCCGCTCTTTATCGGCGGATGATTCTCAACGTGCTGGGGATGATTCCAGGCGTGGAGGTGGTGGGAACGGCGTCCAACGGCTTTGAAGCTGTTGAATTGATCGCCCACGCCAAGCCGGATGCGGTCACGCTCGATGTGCAGATGCCGCGTATGGATGGCATCGAGGTGCTGAAGGCCTTGAAGCAGCGCGGGCTCGCTCCGCGGGTGATCATGGTCAGCAGCCTCACGGCAGAGGGAGCGCCGACGACGGTGAACGCCCTGATGGAGGGGGCCTTCGACTTCATTCTCAAGCCGGCTGGCGTTGATACGCATGTCAGCCGTGAGGCCATCCACCGGGAGCTCTCTGGCAAACTCGTCGCCGTGCGCGAGAGCATGGTTGGCCTGGCGCCGGCTGCCCGCTCAATGCCGGCCCCGCCCGTGGCCCGCCCCGCCTTGGCCCGCGCAGGTGTGGCCCGCACTGCGACGCCCCGGCGGTATGACGCCATCGT
>Ga0209829_10004341_pt1 | contig 10022 bp, 8 predicted proteins | sample C_140205_EF_Meta_FD_187311 | JGI IMG/M metagenome (GOLD analysis project Ga0209829, IMG submission 187311) | Freshwater microbial communities from Lake Croche, Canada to study carbon cycling - C_140205_EF_MetaG (SPAdes) (version 2) | ecosystem: Environmental > Aquatic > Freshwater > Lake... | reverse complement strand
ATTGTTTGGGGCGTTGGCGTTATCGGATTGCTCGCAGTATTGATTCCCGGAATCGGCCGAGAAATTAACGGTGCTCGAGGCTGGATTTCTTTGCCCGGTGGATTTCAAGTTCAACCTGCAGAGTTAGCAAAAATTTCTATCATCATTGGTTTATCCATGTTGCTATCGGAGCGGTTGCATGACGGAGATCAGCCAAGTAGCAATGACGTATTGCAGGGTCTAGCGATTGCGGCAATCCCAATAGCGTTGATTTTAGTTCAGCCAGATATGGGAACTGTTTTGATCATTAGCGCATCTGTTGTGACAATTATTGCCGTGTCAGGTGCACCTTCACGTTGGGTTGTTGGATTACTTCTCGTTGCATTGCTAGGTGGTTTCACTGCCGTTAAATTGGGAGTGGTCAATGATTACCAACTTAAACGTTTGCAATCTTTTGTTGATCCAACTGCTGATCCTCAAAGCAGCGGATACCAATTAAGGCAATCTCGAATCACAGTTGGTTCTGGAGGTCTCATAGGAAAGGGGCTATTCAACGGCCCTCAAACAAATGGAAGATTTGTTCCTGAACAGCAGACTGATTTTATTTTTACAGTTGCGGGCGAAGAATTTGGTTTTCTAGGAAGTGGTGCCATCTTGCTTCTCTTCCTTGTGATTTTAGTAAGAGGATTTAGGATTGCCCGAAGATCGCAAGATGCATTTGGTCGATTGGTGTGCACTGGAGTTATTTCTTGGTTCGCATTTCAGGCTTTCGAAAATATTGGAATGACTATGGGGCTGATGCCAATGACAGGAGTGCCATTGCCATTTATGTCATATGGAGGTTCGAGTATGTTCGCCAATTTGATTGGCATTGGCCTTTTACAGAATATTCACGCTCGTCAGCGAGGTTAATTGCCTCAACTTTGAGCTTTACCCCCTTCATCTGCCATACTTACCCCAACGTCCAGCGCGGCTCGCGATTTCTTCGCGATAAATGCCTAGCGCGGACACACAGAATTGCTCGATTTCGAGCCAGAGCGCGTTTTTTACAGAACGCATAGAGGATTTGGTGCCATGGCTATTGAGCCAAAGTCGCCGCGCAAGCGTGCGGTTAAAAAAGTTACGAAAGCTCCCGTTGACCCTGCAGTGCAGACAAGCGAGCAAACAGATAAAAAAGTTTCAGCGAAAAAGAAAAGCGCAGCCGCGATTCCCGTTCCTATGTTTCAAGCGGCCACACCAGATGTAAAACCAGCTAAAGCCGTTCGCGAAAAAGCACCTGCCAAAACTGTTGAGGTTGCTAAGAGTGAAGTGGATTCAGAATCAGATGGCGATTCAAAGGATTCACGTGGTCGCCGTCGCCGTCGCGGAGGGCGTGGTCGTCACCGATCTAGTGATGCCCAAGGATCTACAAATGATGGTGCAACGAGCGTCGAGACAAATGATGAGAGTTCAACTGCTGCTACCCATCGCCGTCGCCGTCGCAGATCTACTGCCGATGGAGTGACCCCGGGAGAAACCATTGAAGAAGATGGCGTAATCACCGTTGTCAAAGTTCGGGAAAGCCGCCCAGTACGTGAAGTGCGCGAGAGACCACGAAAAGAATCTCGTTCACCAGTGCGCAGAAGTCGTGAAAATCGAAGTGAATATCGCGAGCCTTATCGCAAGCGCGGAACAATCATTACTGAAGGTGAATTCCTCGCCCGCCGAGAGAATGTCGATCGCGAGATGTTGGTTCGCCAAATTGGAGATCGCACTCAGATTGCCGTCATTGAAGACAAAGTGATGGTCGAGCATTACGTTAACCGCAATAGCAATATTTCATATGTAGGTAACGTCTACTTAGGTCGCGTTCAGAACGTACTACCCAGCATGGAAGCTGCTTTCGTAGATATTGGAAAGGGCAGAAATGCTGTTCTTTACGCAGCCGAAGTAAATTGGGATGCTGCCGGAATTTCTGATTCACAACCACGCAAAATTGAAATGGTATTGAAAACTGGGCAACCAGTTCTCGTGCAAGTAACAAAAGATCCAATCGGTCAAAAAGGTGCACGCCTAACAAGTCAGATTTCACTTCCTGGTCGATATTTGGTTTATGTTCCTGGCGGCGGTATGAGCGGTATTAGTCGCAGACTTCCGGAACCAGAACGCGCTCGTCTCAAGGCAGTTTTAAAACCAATCGTTCCTGAAGAAGCAGGAGTGATTGTTCGTACTGCTGCAGAAGGTGCAAGCGATGTTGAAATTGAAGGAGATGTCGGGCGTCTAAAAGCGCAATGGGATGACATTGTTCAAAAATCTGAAAACCCAAATTTCCATGCTCCGGCACTTCTTTATGCAGAACCCGATCTAGCGGTTCGAGTTATCCGCGATATCTTCAACGAAGATTTCCGAAAGCTCACAATTCAAGGAAGCCAGGCATGGGAAGATATCCATGGTTATTTGAGTTTCATTGCACCAGAACTCACATCAAAAATCGAAAAGTGGACTGGGCTTGGCGATTTATTTGCCGACTACCGAGTTGATGAGCAATTGTCTAAGGCATTCGATCGCAAAGTGTATTTACCATCTGGTGGATCATTGGTTATCGATCGCACCGAAGCGATGGTTGTTATCGATGTGAACACAGGAAAATTCATCGGTAAAGGTGGAAACCTTGAAGAGACTGTTACCAAGAACAACTTGGAAGCGGCAGAAGAAATTGCTCGTCAACTTCGACTCCGAGATCTTGGCGGAATTGTTGTTATTGACTTTATCGACATGATTCTGGAATCGAACAGAGAGCATGTATTGCGACGTTTAGTTGAATGCTTAGGACGCGATCGCACCAAGCATCAAGTCGCTGAAGTAACATCACTTGGATTAGTTCAGATGACACGAAAGCGCATTGGGCAGGGGCTCATCGAAGCTTTCTCAACAACGTGCGATAGCTGTGCTGGGCGTGGAATTCATATCCATACCGAACCTGTTAAATCAAAACCAACTCCTGTATTTGCTGAGAATGAATCCAATAATTCACACGAAGAATTGGAAAATTCTCATGATCGTTCCGATGAAAGCAGTCATACCGACACAGATTCGGATGTTGATTCGGATACGGATACAACCCATGTAGAGACCAAAGAGGAGCCCATCAAGGCTCGAAAGCGTCGTCGAGCGGTGAGTACTGGGGTCGTCACGCCAGGTGCCTGAGAGCCTCAAACTCTCAGTTTGACCCAGGACCCCCTCATTGCCTACCCTTAGCCTTCGCTTAGTGGTCGCATTTACCGCTGACTGCAATAGAACTGGAGCACCAACGTGTACGCAATTGTGAAAGCTGGCGGGCGCCAAGAAAAAGTCGCCGTCGGAGACACGCTCACCGTCGATCGTATCGATGGAGCTGCCGGTTCAACCGTTACTTTTTCAGCCGTCCTTCTCGTAGACGGAGCAAGTGTTACAACTGATCCTAAAGTTCTTTCAAGTGTGAAAGTTACTGCCGAAGTTCTCGATGAGACTAAAGGCAAGAAGATCCATATCTTGCGTTACAAGAACAAGACCGGCTATCGCCGTCGTCAAGGTTTTCGTTCACAAAATACCCGCGTAAAAATTACTGCCATCAACGGCGTCAAGTAAAACCAAACTTCAAGGAGTTGAGAAATGGCAAGTAAAAAAGGTGTCTCCTCGACACGAAACGGTCGCGATTCCAATGCTCAATATCTCGGAATCAAGCGCTTCGGCGGTCAAGTAGTGAACAGTGGCGAAATTCTTGTTCGCCAACGCGGAACTCACTTTCACCCAGGTGCCAATGTTGGCCGTGGCAAAGATGACACACTTTTTGCTCTCGCTGCAGGTGCAGTTGAATTCGGCCGCGCTCGCGGACGTCGGGTAGTTAATGTGGTTCCGGTCGGTTAATTCGGTTCTCATAAAAGAGCGGGCCGTTAATGCGGACCCGCTTTTTTTATTCCAGTCATAAGTTTGTTAATGCACGAAGAAGGGCAAGGTAAGAAGATGACGACATTCGTAGATCGCGTCACTCTCTTTGCCTCTGCCGGAAAAGGCGGCGATGGCTGCGTTTCCGTAAAGCGTGAAAAATTTAAACCACTTGGCGGGCCAGATGGTGGCAACGGTGGTCGCGGTGGCGATATCACTTTAGTTGTTGATCAAAATGTCACAACGCTTCTTGATTACCATCATTCACCACATAGAAAAGCAACGTCAGGACGTGCCGGATATGGCGATCGTAAAGATGGTCCATCAGGTGAAGATTTAGTTCTCACCGTTCCTAATGGCACTGTTGTTTATGATGGCGACGGAAATCAGCTCGCAGATCTAGTTGGTAACGGGACTATTTTTATTGCTGCTCAAGGTGGTTTTGGTGGACTTGGAAATTTAGCCCTTTCATCGTCAAAGCGTCGCGCACCAGGCTTTGCACTTCTAGGCGAACCAGGTGAAGAACGCACGCTAATTTTGGAGCTCAAAAGCGTTGCCGATATTGCTCTCGTTGGTTATCCAAGTGCTGGAAAATCTTCGCTTATTGCTGCAATTTCTGCTGCTCGTCCAAAGATTGCTGACTATCCATTTACAACGCTTGTTCCAAATCTTGGCGTAGTCCAAGCAGGAGAAACTCGCTTTACTGTTGCCGATGTTCCTGGACTTATTCCTGGTGCTAGTCAAGGAAAAGGTTTAGGTCTTGAGTTTTTAAGGCACGTTGAACGATGCGTTGCACTTGTGCATGTACTCGATTGTGGAACGTTAGAAACTGATCGAAATCCAGTGAGCGATTTAGAAATTATCGAATCAGAATTAGCGCAATACGGCGGACTTGAAGATCGCCCACGCATGATTGCACTGAACAAGATTGATTTACCAGATGGACAAGCTATGGCAGACATGGTTGAGCAAACGCTGCGTGATCGAGGGTATGAGGTTTATCAAGTATCTGCGGCATCGCGTGCAGGTCTCACAGAGCTTACATATGCAATGGCGAGAATCATTCAAAAAACTCGTGCCGAATCAGCAGTGGAGGAACGAACACGAATTGTTCTTCGTCCGGTAGCAGTTGATGATTCTGGATTTACTGTTGTAGCAAATACTGATGGTTCGTTCAGTGTTTCTGGCGCGAAAGTTATGCGCTGGGTTCGCCAAACAGATTTCAAGAATGCTGAAGCAATTGGTTACCTTGCAGATCGCATGGCTCAACTTGGAGTAGAAAGAGAACTTTTTAGAAAAGGCGCAGTATCTGGAGTTGAAGTTCGAGTTGGAAGTGGTGAGAGCGCAGTTGTGTTTGATTGGGAGCCAACCATCGAGGCAGGTGCCGAATTGCTTGGTTCTGCACGAGGAGAAGATGCACGCTTCGATGGTCCATGGCGCGGATATACAAAAGTTCAAGATCAACTCAATGATGATGAAATTGCGGAACAATGGGAGTACAAAGTTGTTGATCCACATACCCCTGCTTTGAGCGGGCAGATTGTTGAGGCTGAAGAGGAGGGTGTGCAATGAGTATCGGATTAAGTTCTGAAAAGAGCCGTGAGCAAATCGCGAAAGCTAAGCGCATCGTTGTCAAAATCGGCTCCTCATCCCTGACTGGTTCTGCTGGTTCATTTCTAGATGAAAAAGCAGTGAACGCACTCGTTGATCTTGTTGTTGGTGCACGTGATCGAGGCGCAGAAGTAGCCGTCGTTTCATCGGGTGCAATCGCTGCAGGTTTAGCACCACTTGGTCTTAAAGCTCGTCCGAAAGATTTAGCAACACAACAAGCAGCAGCCTCGGTTGGCCAAGGGTTATTAATTCATCGCTATACAGAATCCTTAGCTCGCCACCACGTTACTGCTTCGCAAGTATTGCTCACGACCCAAGACATTGTCCGGAGAGAGCATTACCAAAACGCTCAGCGAACAATTGATAAATTACTTTCCCTTGGCGTTGTTCCTATCATTAATGAAAACGACAGCGTCGGAACGCAAGAGATTCGATTTGGAGATAACGATCGTTTAGCTGCACTTGTTTCCATGCTAATCGGAGCAGACTTACTTATTCTTGTTTCCGATATCGACGCGCTCTACGACGCTCCACCTTCAACGCCAGGTGCTAAAAGAATTAGCAACGTCGAATCACTCAGCGAGATTGATGAATCAACTCTTGGCGGTTCAGGTTCGGCAGGTGTTGGTAGCGGAGGAATGATTACAAAAGTTGAAGCTGCACGAATTGCAACGGGTGCAGGCATTGCCACCTTATTGACGACACTTGCCGAGGCACCGAATGCTGTTGTTGGTAAAGATTTTGGAACATATTTTCAAGCACAAAGTTCAAAGAATAATTCTCGAATGCTGTGGTTGGCGCATGCTTCAACACCACACGGACGTCTCATACTTGATGATGGGGCAGTAACTGCAGTTTTAGAACGCGGAGTTTCCCTTCTTCCAGCTGGTGTCACCTCAGTTGAAGGCGAGTTCAGCGCAGGAGATGCAGTAGAGCTGGCTTCAAAGAGTGGCAAAGTAATTGCTCGCGGATTAGTTGCTTTTGATTCTGCAGAAATCCCACAAATGTTAGGGCGCTCTACAAAGGAATTAGCAAAAGAATTAGGCCCAGAATACGAACGTGAACTAGTGCACCGGGATGATCTAGTTCTTCTGTAGCGCCATATCGTGCAGGACCGAAGCAGTTAACTCTTCGAAGTTTCCATTATCCGTTGGCTCATCGCTGAGTTTTACAATGACAGTATGTGAACTTGGATGGATGAAAACGTATTGGCCATGAAGCCCCATCATCATCATTGAATCTGAATAAGGATGCCAGAGCTGTGCGCCGTAGCGCCAGTTGTGGTCAAGAGTTGTCACAGGATTCTGCAAACGTTTCATCCAGTTAGCGCTAATAACATTTGCTGTTCCAATTTGGCTAGCACCATTATTAACTATCAACGAACCAATTCGAGCATAATCTCTGGCGGTTGCATTGAAACAGCAAAACGTTTTCTCTAACCCTCCGACGTGATCAACATTCCAAGTCGCACTATCTTCAGCGCCTGCTGGCTGCCAGATATTTTTACTGAAGTAATCAGCAATTCTTACTCCAGTAACTTTCTTAATGATGAAACCTAGCAATTGCGTGTCAACGCTTCGGTATTCTGATTGAGTTCCAGGATCCCAACTCATTTTCCGATTGTTCTTCAAAAAGAAGTTGAGATCTGTGGTTCCATACATCTGCGCAATGGCAACGCCCCACCCAGCTGGGCCGCTTGGATAGTCATCCTTTGCAGCGATTCCAGCTTGCATATCTAGCAAAGATTGCACTGTCACCTTGTCAAAACTGGTTCCAGTTTTATATTCGGGGAAGAATTTAACGAAGGTATCAGTTTCTTTGATTTTCCCTTGATCGATTAATTGTCCGATTATGAGTGAGGTCATAGTTTTTGCAATTGAATACGAAGGAAGTTGCGTATGTTGCGTTACGCCTTTTTTGTACCACTCGTAAGTAATTACGCCGTCTCGTATTACGAGAAAGGCATTTGCATTAGTCTTAGTTAAAAATTCGTTAAAAGGTATTTGCTTGCCATCCCAGCTCACTTGAGTGGGAGATACCTCTGCGCCGACTGTCCAAGGTTTGGGAGACGGAGCTGGTGCGATGGTGTGCCAAGGCAGAAGAGTTGGAGTTTTTGAAGCCTGAGCTAATCCGAGGCGAATAATCGCTATCGGTTCTGGATAGTGAACGACTCTCATAAAACTAAAGAGGAATAAATAAAAGACGACAAGGCTTATGAAGGTATTTCTTAGGACCTTTATTAATGTTCGCACGCCAAAATAGTATCGCCAGATAGACTTTCGCTCATGGATGCCAGCGCTAGTCTGATTGCCCAACTTGCCGATAAGGCACGTTTAGCTGGCAGAACTTTGACTACCGCGACTTCAGCAGAGCGCAAGAGTGCACTTATCGCAATTGCCAATGAAATAGAGAGCGGAACCGAGAAGATACTCCAAGCGAATGCGCAAGACATGGCCCGTGCTAAATCAGAGGGCATGCATCCGCAAATGCAAGATCGGTTACTTCTCACGGCTGATCGAATTTCCGGGATGGCTGATGGAGTGCGCCAGGTTTCCGAATTACCAGATCCATTGGGTCGAGTACTACGTGAATCTACTTTGCCAAATGGATTGCACCTGAAACAAGTAAGTGTTGCATTTGGGGTCGTTGGAATGGTGTACGAAGCTCGCCCCAACGTCACAGTCGATGCTGGCGTTTTATTATTGATGTCAGGGAACGCAGCTTTGCTTCGTGGTTCATCATCTGCAGCATCTAGCAATCAGGTATTAGTAGACGTCATGAAGGATGCCCTGGCAAAAACAAGAATTTCACCTGAAGTTATACAACTTGTCCCACCAGAAGACCGTGAAAGTGTTCGTGCACTTTTGCATGCACGCGGAAAAGTGGACTTAGTTATACCTAGAGGTAGCGCATCTTTGATTCGTATGGTTGTTGATGAGTCAACAGTGCCAACAATTGAGACAGGTGCCGGTGTCTGTCATGTTTATGTTGATGAGTTTGCTGATTTAGATATCGCGCTTCCTATTATTATTAACTCTAAAACTCACCGCCCTAGTGTTTGTAATGCTGCAGAAACTTTATTGGTACATAAAGCAGTTGCGAATTCTTTCTTGCCTATTGCCCTTAAAGCACTCGATGAAGCGGGTGTTATCTTGCACGTTGATGCCAAGGCGCAAGAGATTGCAAAGTCCATAGGCGTTAACACCTCATTAGCGACAGATGAGAATTGGTGCACCGAATACGGAATTTTAGAGATGAATGTGGGAGTCGTTGATGGTGTTGATTCCGCAATCGATCACATCGCTAAAAACGGCACTAACCACACAGAAGCAATCGTTACCCAATCCCCGGAAAATGCAGATCGATTTATTGCCCTTAGTGATTGTGCGGCAGTAATGGTCAATGCTTCTACACGATTTACCGATGGAGAACAGATGGGCTTCGGTGCCGAAATAGGAATTTCCAATCAGAAATTACATGCGCGGGGCCCAATGGGGCTAGAGGCAATGACTACGACCACATGGATTGTGACTGGAACGGGCCAAATTCGCCGATAGCAATTTGATAGATAGACTGCGCAACTATGAGCTCCCTATCTCGCGCTGACGTAGCAAACCTTGCAAGGTTGGCTCGAATTGATATGACTGACCAAGAGTTGGATTCACTTGCAACTGAAATGGATGTCATTCTCGGCGCTGTTGCTCGCGTACAAGAAGTTGCAACCCCAGACATCGCCCCAACTTCACACCCATTGCCACTTCGTAACGTGACACGACCTGATGTTGTTGAGCCAAGTTTGTCTCCTGCAGATGCACTTTCTGGTGCGCCTGCAAGTGAAGATCAACGCTTTCGCGTTCCTCAAATTTTGGGGGAGGAAGCATGATTACACGCTCCGCATATGAGATGTCTTCTGCAATGGTTTCAGGGGAAATTACTTCTCAAGAGTTAACAAAAAAACATTTAGATCGCATTGCCGATGTTGATAAAGAGGTACATGCATTTCTTCATGTTGATACCGAAGGTGCGATGTCGCAAGCGAAAGCAGTGGACGACGCCCGAGCACGCGGTGAAAAACTAGGACCTCTAGCAGGTGTTCCGCTTGCGCTCAAAGATGTTCTCGTGCAAAAAGGAATTCCAACAACGTGTGGCTCTAAAATTCTTGAAGGTTGGCGACCACCCTACGACGCAACAGTAGTTTCTCGATTAAAGAATGCCGGCGTGGTTATTTTAGGAAAAACAAATATGGATGAATTTGCAATGGGTTCATCTACTGAAAATTCTGCATACGGCCCAACCCATAACCCTTGGGATCTCTCTCGTATTCCTGGCGGATCTGGTGGCGGGTCTTCTGCTTCTCTTGCAGCTTTCGAAGCCCCTCTTGCAATTGGTACTGATACCGGTGGCTCTATTCGCCAACCTGCTGCAGTAACGGGAACTGTTGGAGTGAAACCAACATACGGTGGAGTTTCCCGCTATGGGCTTGTTGCTTTTTCGTCGAGTTTAGATCAAGCAGGGCCATGTGCTCGCAC
>Ga0209829_10004339_pt1 | contig 10025 bp, 7 predicted proteins | sample C_140205_EF_Meta_FD_187311 | JGI IMG/M metagenome (GOLD analysis project Ga0209829, IMG submission 187311) | Freshwater microbial communities from Lake Croche, Canada to study carbon cycling - C_140205_EF_MetaG (SPAdes) (version 2) | ecosystem: Environmental > Aquatic > Freshwater > Lake... | reverse complement strand
GCAGCGACATGCCCAGGCCGACCAGGAAGACAATCAGTCCGAAGCTGCTGCCGATGTTCGCCATACCCACGGCCGCATTGCGGATCGACATCAACGAAGAGCCCTGTGCGTCCTGCAACGCGTGGCCCGCCTCATGGGCGGCGATGCCCACGGCCGCCAGCGAACGGCTCCCGTAGACATTCTCCGAAAGGCGGAGCACCTTGGTCTTTGGGTCGTAGTGGTCGGTGAGCTGCCCCGGAACCGACTCAATCTCCACGTCGGTCGCACCGGCTGAATCGAGAATATGCCGGGCGGCCGCCGCCCCCGAGATGGGCGCCGGCTCCTGCGACGCCGCCGCAAAGGAGGAATGGACGCGCCACTGCGCCCACATCGCCAGCAGCATGGCCGGGGCGATCGCAATCATGTAGTAGGGGTCAAAGAAAAACGGCATGGTTCTCGGCACACTCCTGGCACATTCTCGGGGGGCCCCGGTCAGTCGACACCAAACGGCTCTGACCAGACTATTCTAGCAGGGCGGCCGGCCACCGGCCCGCCCCCTTCCGCCCCCGGCCACACACTTTGATGTTCGACACGATGACTCTCTACGCATCCAGTCCGACCGCGGTTCGCCAAGGCCGCAGGGCACGAGTTGCGAAGGCGACGATCAAGGCCGTCTCGATCCCCCTGCCCCGCCTCTGGTTCTTCGCCTGGGCCATCCTGCTGGCAGGGTGCGGGAGACCGGCCGCTGGCCCCGACGTGAGCCCCGCCTCCGCCACCGCGGTGGTCGACCAAGAGTCTCTCTGTCGACGGATCGACGCAGTCCTGACACACGCGTGCGACGGCCGACGGCTGGATGCCTCCGTGCACGGCGCGTGGCAGGTGGTGCACGGCATTCTGGCCTTCGGCCGCGACTTTCCGCTCCAGCATGACGGCACCGAATCGGCAGCCCTCGACTACCTGCTCCGCGGCGGCAGGCTCACCGGCTGGACATTGCGGCCCGACAACCCCGGGGTGATCGCCGTCGTTGAGGAGGGCAGCATGACCGGCCAGGGCCACCCGAACCAATGGCTGGGCTATCTGACGCAGTGCGGACTCAATGGCATTCCTCGCGACACACCGCTGATGCTGGGCGGCAGGAAGTTCACAGTGAACGATCTGTTCACGCAGGCGCAGGCCGACATCCGCCCCGGCCAGGAGGCGACCTGGACGCTGATGGCGCTCTCCGCCTACCTGCCTGCGGATGCCGCATGGACTGCCGGCGACGGATCGCAGTGGACCGTGGAACGTGTCGTGCAGATGGAGGCAGACGCCGATCTCTTTGACAGCGCCTGCGGCGGCGCCCACCGTCTCTACGGCCTCGTGGTTGCCCTCAAGCATCATCAGGCCACCACGGGACAGGGGTCGGACGATCTCCGTGGCGGATGGGCGGCAGCGGCCGACGTGATCGACGATATGATCGACCGCGCCCGTAGGTTCCAGCAGGCCGACGGCAGTTTTTCGATCCATTCCTTCGAGCGGCCCGGCACATCAGCCGACGCCTTCGCCAAGCTATCGGCCACGGGCCACATCTTCGAAGTGCTCAGCCTGGCGCTCGACGACGAACGACTGGCCGAGCCCTGGGTAACCCGAGCGGCGGATCGGCTGGTCACCCTGCTTGAGCAGACGGCTGATGTCGAAGTGGAATGCGGCGGCCTCTACCATGCGGCGCATGGGCTGCTTCTCTACAGAGAGCGGGCCTGCGGCCCCAGGAAGTGACGAACGTTTTCTCGTGAAAATCGAAGCGTCTCGTCCACAGACGACTTTTTCACGGGCGGCGAGTGTCGGCCATCTCTTTCGAGACCGATGCGGCCGAGCTTTTTACGTCGATCGCAGCGGATTCCTGCACGCACAGCGACTCCCGCCCAACCCCAGCACAGCCCCCTCTTCTGGGTGCATGCCTACACTATTGAAGAGTGCCCCCGCATGCGGTAGCCTTCGAAAATCACCCCCTTTCGGGAGGGGGTCGCCGAGAGCGAAAGGCTTGTCGAAGTGATCCGGCAGGAGGTGCCCGTGTCTTCAAAGTGGTTCATTCGTCGTGAGCAGGGAATAGATGGGCCGTATTCCATCGCGACCCTCAAGTCGCTGGTAGCCTCCGATCAACTCGCCCCGACCGACCACGTGAAGCGGTACGACCATGAGCAATGGTTCGCTGCCGCGACGATCAAAGGCCTGTTCGATTCGCACCCGCGACACACTTCATGGAAACCGCCGCCCCGATCGATGCCGCCCACCCTGTCCGACGGACACAGCCAGACGGTCTTCGAACTGTTCACGAGCGAACGGGCACTGCGTCTGGCGAGCGAGAGTGGCCTGCTCCCCGGCGAGGCGGCTGCGGCCACGACAATCGATGGTGTCTTCGCCCATAACGGCCTCACCACTGCCGAGCAACTGCTCGTCGTCCGCGACACGACGAGCGTCAGCGTGGCGACGCCCCCCCTCCCTGCGACGATCGGCGGCCACCGCATCCTGAAGATCGTCGGCAGCGGGGCGATGGGGCAGGTCTACCTGGCGCACGACGACTCGCTCGACCGCAGCATCGCGATCAAGGTAATGCATCCGTCGCGAGCCAGTGATCCTGTGGCGAGGCACCGATTCATTTGCGAAAGCCGGGCGACCGCCGCCGTCGAACATCCACACGTGGTGACGATTTATCAGGTTGGTGAAATCGATGCGGGCGGCGCTGGGCATGGGCTGCCCTACATTGTCATGCAGTTCCTGCAGGGCAGCACGCTTGGGGCCTACCGCGCCACAATGGACCGAGTGCGGCTCCTGGAAGCTCTGCGGATCGGACGCGAGATCGCCGATGGCCTCTGTGGAGCACATCGACGCGGCCTTATCCATCGCGACATCAAGCCGGAAAACATCTTCCTCGACGGCCCAGAGCGGCAGGTGAAAATCATCGATTTCGGTCTCGCTCGCGACGTCGCCGAAGACCCAGTCGCTGCCCACCTGACGACCGACGGAGCGGTGGTGGGCACGCCGGCATACATGTCGCCGGAGCGGATCGGGAGGCAGCCTATCGATATCCGCAGCGACATCTTCGGGCTCGGTGTCGTTCTCTACGAACTCCTCGCCGGACGGCTGCCGTTTGAAGGCGTGACAATGATGGCGATGCTGGTGGACATCGCCCGCGGTTCGCCCCCGGCGCTCTCCAGCGTGGCGGCCGCAGTTCCCGCAGATGTTTCGAACCTCGTCATGCGGATGATCGCGCACGACCCCGGCCAACGACCGGCCTCCGCCGGGGCCGTGTCCGAAGAAATCGGCACGATCGAGAAGCGATTGAAAGCGGGATGACTCGGCAGGCAGATCGCGTCCAGCGGATGCGTTTTCAAGCTGCCGGACATGGAAGGCTCACGCCCCGTGCCAGCCCGGTTTCACCTGCCCAATTTCATCGCTTCCAACTGAGAGTGGACGGCATCGGTGAGCACGGCGAGGTCACCGTGCCAGTCGATCGTGACGGCCGTCTGGGCGGCGAGATTCTTCAGCTGTGCGGTCCCGGCCGCAAACTCGTCGCTGCCGATCACCAGCGCCACGCGAAATCCCTTCTTGGCCGCCACCTTCAGCTGCTGTCCCACCCGTCTGGCCTCGGGGAAAAATTCCACGGCCATGCCATCGGCCCGCAGGCTCGCCGCGATGCGGAGATAGTCGGCCAGATGGGCCTCGTCAAAATAGACGAGAAACACCTCCGCCGGCGTCTCCACCAGATCGAGCCGGCCCAGTTCTTCGAGGCCCGCCAGCAGTCGGTCGATGCCCAGCGACGCGCCCACGCCCGGCAACGACTGCTTCGTGTAGAGGCCCGCTAGATTGTCATAGCGACCGCCGGAGCAGATGCTGCCCAGCGTGGGCAGCTCGTCGAGAAAGCTCTCCAGCACGATGCCGGTGTAGTAATCGAGGCCCCGTGCGATCGACGGATCAACAACCACTCTGCCCTCCGGCACGCCCGCCTGCCGCACCCCGGCAAGCAGTGCCCGCAAAGCCGCCACGCCGGCCCGGCCGACCTCCGATGCCCCCACGAGCCCGTCGAGCGAGGTGAGCACGGCAGCCGGGTCGCCGGCGAGCTGCGCCATGCCGAGCAGCTTCCCCCGCACCTCGGCCGACACACCGTGGGCCTCAAGCTCAGCCGCCACCGTCTCGGGGGTTGCCTTGCCGAGCTTGTCGAGGCTGCGGAGCACCGCGGTGGCGCGGTCGGCCACGCCGCATTCGTGGAGCATGCCGGCGAGCACGCGGCGGTCGTTGACCCGGATCGTGAAGCCGCCGATTCCGACCGCTGAGAGCAGGCCGTGCACCACCAATACCATCTCCAGGTCGGCCACCGGGCTCATGGTGCCGATGGTGTCGAAGTCGCACTGCATGAACTCGCGATACCGACCTCGCTGCGTGTTCTCGCCGCGCCACACCGTCGCCATCTGATACCGCTTGAAGGGTGTACCGAGGCTGGCGATGTGCTGAGCGCAGAAGCGGGCGAACGGGACGGTGAGGTCGAACCGCATCCCCACATTCCTCCCGCCGTGATCGGTAAAACGGTAGAGCTGCTTGTCGGTCTCCTCGCCGCCCTTGCCGGTGAGAATCTCCAGGTATTCGAGCGCCGGGGTGTCGATCGGCGCGAAGCCGAAGGACCGGTAGACCCTCCGGGCGATGTCGAGAATCTTCTCGCGGGCCAGCGCCTGCGCGGGCAGATGGTCGCGAAATCCCTTGAGGGTGCGGGGTTCGATCAGGGTGCGGGGTTCGTTCACAGCGTGGCTCTTTCTCCGGATGAAACTCCGCGGAAGTGTAGCATGGAGCCTCGCTTCAGGATCTCCCGCCCCATGCCCCCCATGACCCCGATGCCCTCCACGCCCAACGATCTCGACGCTGCGGTCCGCGACCACTTCGGCCACGACACACTGCGTGCCGGGCAGGAGCAGGTTATCCGGGCGCTGCTGGCTGGAAACAGTGCACTGGCGCTCTTTCCCACCGGTGCGGGCAAGTCGCTCTGCTATCAACTGCCCGCCGTGCTGTCAGACGGCCTCACGCTCGTGATCTCGCCGCTCATTGCCCTGATGAAGGATCAGGTCGAGTTTCTGAGGACCCGCGGCATTGCGGCGGCCCGGCTCGACTCGTCTCTTTCAGACGCCGAGCGATCGCAGGTCTTCGCGGGCATGCGCGACGGCACGCTCAAACTGCTCTACGTTGCCCCGGAGCGGCTGGTCAACGAACAGTTCATCGAGCGGCTGAAGCGAACGCGGATCTCGCTGCTGGCCGTCGACGAGGCGCACTGCATCTCCGAGTGGGGCCATGCCTTTCGCCCGGAGTATCTGCGTGTGGCACACGTGGCCCGCGGGCTCGGCATCCGGCCGGTGCTGGCCTTGACGGCCACGGCGACGCCCGCGGTCGCGGCCGACATCCGCCGCGCGTTTGAGATTGCTCCGACAGACCACGTGCAGACATCCTTCCAGCGGTCAAACCTGCACTATCAGATCACCCCCTGCTCCGCCGACCAGCGTCTGCCTCGGCTCACCGCCCGGCTGCTCGAGCGCCAGGGGCCAGCAATCGTCTACGTAACACTGCAGAAGACCGCCGAGCACGTGGCAATGCATCTACAGAAGCACGGCGTGAACGCCTGCGCCTACCACGCCGGGCTTCCGAACGAGCAGCGGCACGCCACGCAGGACGCCTTCATGAGCGGCCGCGTCGGGACGATCGTCGCCACGATCGCCTTCGGGATGGGCATCGACAAAGCCGACATCCGCGGCGTGTACCACTACAACCTGCCGAAGTCGCTGGAGAACTACGCCCAGGAGACAGGCCGTGCCGGCCGGGACGGCCACCCCTCCGTGTGCGAACTGCTGGCCTGCGCGGATGACCGCTTTGCACTGGAGAATTTCACCTTCGGCGACACGCCCACCCCGCAGGCGATTCGTGCCCTACTCGACCACCTCCTGCCGCAGGCAGGCGACTTCGACATCTCGCTCTACGACCTCGCCCAGGCCACCGACATCCGGCCGCTGGTGATCGAAACGGTGATCACGCACCTTGAGCTTGAGGGCGTGCTCCGACCGCTCGGCTCATTCTATTCAAGCTATCAACTGCGGCTCCTCGCGGCCGAATCAGAGCTCCTCGCCAGCCACACGCCGCAGCGCCAAGACTTTCTCCGACGGCTGTTCCGTTGCGGCACCCGCGGCCCCAAATGGATCACGCTGAATCCCGACGAAGCTGCGGCCGAGTTGCAAGAACCGCGTGACCGCGTGCTCAAGGCGCTCAACTGGCTGCAGGAATCGGGCGGCATCGAAATGAAAGCCAGCGGCAGCCGCCAGAAATTCCGCCTGTCGCCCGACTCCGGCAGCCGCGATCCGGAGGAAATCGCGGCCCGCATGACGGCATTGTGCGCCGAGCGGGAAGCACGTGATCTGGAGCGGCTTCAGTCCGTGCTCGACTTTGCGGCAGATCGCGGCTGCCTGGTCCGACGGCTGCTCGACTATTTCGGTGAGCCTCTGGCGGCTGACTGCGGCACCTGCACGAGCTGCACCGAACTGGCCGCCGGACACCCGCCCGCCACCCCTCGCGACATCCCCGGCTCCGTCGCTCCGCCGATCGGCCCGGTGCACGTCGCCGCGATCCGCGACCTGATCGCTGAGGGGCACGACTCGCTCCGGTCGGCCCGGCAGCTGGCCCGATTTCTCTGCGGCCTCACCAGCCCAGCGACGACACGCAGCCGGCTGGGACGGCATCGGTCGTTTGGCCTGCTCGCAGCCCTGCCCTTCGCGGCCGTGCTTACGGCGGCGGAGGCGGCGGTGCCGTGAGCCACACACGTCCCCTGCCCCGAGTCGATGTGGCGGTGGGAGTCCTCCTCATGGCGGACGGACGATTCCTTCTCACGACCCGGCCTGTCGGAAAACCGCTCGCCGGTTCCTGGGAATTCCCGGGCGGCAAGATGGAGGCCGGCGAAACGGTTCCTCACAGCCTCGAACGGGAGCTGCGCGAGGAATTGGGGATCGAGTTCACCGCCACGCACGACAGCTTCCGCCATCTCATGATCGTAGAACACGACTATCCACACGCCTCCGTAAGGCTCCACGTCTGCATCGTGACGCGATGGCGAGGGGAGCCCAGGGCCATGGAGGGCCAGGAGTTTTCCTGGCAAACCGCGCACGACAATGAGACCGCGGTCTCGCCCATGCTTCCTGCCGTCCTGCCAATCATCGAAGCACTGAGAAAAACCCACAGCTCCCTGCGCGATCACTGAACCGTGGCGAGGCCCTCGACCCTTCTCAAAACCTCGCCGGCTCCGCCCACCTGCAAACAGATGCTGCTACGCGAGCATGGGCAGCAGCGGTGGCTTGAGGCTGCGGATCGATTGGCCGCGGTTTTTCTTCTTGCGACCGTCCCCGATCTCCTGGCCGCCTGGGCCCAGCACCGCATCCATGTATTCCACAACCTGCTCGGCCGTCTCGAAATACTGGTCGTAGACCCAATCGTCCTCGTACTCACAGTCCTTGGTCGTGTATTCCCGACAGATCTGTGGCCGCGTGTGATAGATCCCGCAGCGGTGGTCGTTTTGCAGGTGCTTGCAGACGGTGTGCACGCAGACATACCACTCACCATCCTCGGTGAAGACGGTGGCGTGATCGTGGAGGAGGAACCAGCGGATGTATTCGAATTCCTCGCGAGTGGTGGGTGTCTCCAGCGGCAGCGCGAAATAGCGGCAGCACTTCGCGGTGCAGAATTCGCAGAGCACCTTGTCCGCGGGGACATCCGCGCGATTTGGCTTGATGGGGAGCCGTGGAAAGGCGACTGTGACGCTCGACATGGAAAACCTCCGGACATGAAACCGCTTGCAGGGAAGGCCGATACTATAACGGCCCCGCGAGATAGAATGCCCTGACTTTTTCCCCGGGAATTATGCCGATGCCAAAATGCTGGCGGATCATGCCGCACGACCGGGCTGTGGTCGAGTCGATCGAGCGGTCGGCCGCGGTCTCAGCCGTGGCTGCCCAGCTGCTCGCGGCCCGGGGCATCACCGATGCAAAGGCCGTGAAATCCTTCCTGGCCGGCACCATGGCCGACCTTCGGGACCCCGATCTGCTGCCCGGCATCCCGGCCGCGGCCGACCGGTTGCTTGCCGCCGCACGGGCCGGGCGGCCCATCGTGATCTACGGCGACTACGACGCCGACGGCATGTGCGCCACCGCGATCCTGGTGGGATGCCTCGAGGCGATCGACGCCGCAGTGAGCTGGTACGTGCCCGACCGGGTTGACGAGGGCTACGGGCTCAACTCCGCCGCCCTGGAAACACTCGCAGGCCGGGGCGCCGCGGTGATCGTCACGGTGGACTGCGGCATCGCCAGCGTGGCCGAGGCCACACGAGCGCGGGAGCTGGGCCTCGAGTTGATCATCACCGACCATCACAATTTCGGCGATTCGCTTCCCGACGCCGATGTGCTCGTGCATCCACGGCTGCCGGGCACGGACTATCCATTCGGCGAGCTCTGCGGTGCCGGCGTGGCCTTCAAGCTCGCATGGGCGATCGCCACGCGGGCCTGCGGCGCAAAGCAGGTGAGTCCGCGGCTGCGGGAGATGCTCCTGCGGTCGATCGGATTTGCGGCGCTGGGCACGGTGGCCGACGTGGTGCCGCTGCTCGACGAGAATCGGATTTACGTCAAGCATGGCCTCGAGTGCCTTCGGCAGCGGGGCGGACCAGGCATCGCCCGTCTGCTCGAGCTGGCGAAGCTGCACGAGAAGTCGCAGCTGGAGAGCGAGGACGTCGCCTTCCGACTGGCTCCCCGGCTCAACGCGGCAGGCCGGCTGGGGCAGGCTGCATGCGGCATCGAGCTGCTCATCACCACCGACACCGCGAGGGCCGTCCAACTGGCTGACTACGTTCACGAGCTCAATGCCCGCCGGGAGACCGAAGAACGCAGCATCCAACTGGCCGCGACCAAGCAGGCGAAGGAGCAGTTCGATCCTGATGCCGATGCCGCCCTCGTGCTGTCGGACCGGGGCTGGCATGCCGGCGTCATCGGCATCGTGGCCGGCCGGCTGGCGGAGAGGTGGCACCGGCCGGTGGTGATGATCTCCCGCGACGAACATCAGGGTAGACCCGCCATCGGCAGCTTGCGGAGCGTGCCGGGATTCGACGTGCACGAGCCTCTCATGGCATGCCGCGAGCATCTGCTCTCGTGCGGTGGCCATGCGGCCGCCGCAGGCCTGCGGATCGAAGATGGCAAGATCGAGGCGTTCCGCGAGGCCTTTCTGGCAGCGGTGGCAGAGCGCATGCCGGCGAGTTTGCGGCTGCCGCAGATCACGCTCGAAGGTGAGGCCACGCTGGCCGGCCTCACGCTCGACACGGTCCAGCAGTTGGAGCGGCTGGCACCCTTTGGGCAGGGCAATCGGCGGCCGATCCTCTGCGCATCGAGTGTGCGGCTCACCGAGCCGCCCAGAGTGATCGGCGTTGGGGCGCGGCATATCTCTATGAACCTCACGCAGCACGGTGCGAAGGTTCGCGCCGTGGCCTTCGGCGGCGCCGAGTGGCTGCCGCATCTGCCTGCGCCGGGGCAACCTTTTCACGTCGCCTTCAAGCCCAAGATCAACGAGTTCCGTGGCCGGCGGACGGCCGAGATGGAGATCATCGACTGGCGTCCGGACGGCATCGATGTGGGCGTGGAGTTGCCTCTGCCGGCGGCGTCCTCGTCTTGAATGAACTCACACCATGAGTGAGCCCGCCTGAGTGACGCAGGAGGACTGCCTCTCCGCGATCACCACTCTTCTCTCGTCGCGAAACCGATCTGTGCCGCGCTGACGACCAGCCGCAGTGGATGGAGCCCGCACGGGAAGGCGTCTGGGGTGGGAGGTGGCCGACATCATCCTGGCCCGGCTCGCGCCGGCGGCCGCCCTCGGCCGGAGCCATTCTTTCCCAAAAAGCCCTCTATCCACTCGGTTTTCATGGCCTGTCGGGCATCGGCGTTGTCCTGCGTGGGCCGGACAGGTAATCTTCCGATCTCTCCCATGTGCGAGGAACAGTTGGTCGCACC
>Ga0209829_10004337_pt1 | contig 10034 bp, 10 predicted proteins | sample C_140205_EF_Meta_FD_187311 | JGI IMG/M metagenome (GOLD analysis project Ga0209829, IMG submission 187311) | Freshwater microbial communities from Lake Croche, Canada to study carbon cycling - C_140205_EF_MetaG (SPAdes) (version 2) | ecosystem: Environmental > Aquatic > Freshwater > Lake... | reverse complement strand
TGACGCCTACCCTTGACGAAGTGGCGCCAGACGACCCCACCGACACCCCCACCCCCGACTATATGGATGAGGAGTCCCAGTCCGCATCACATACTATTCCACTCAAACAATCCCAAAATCTCAAACAATCCCAAAATAATGACCCTACCCCCATCAAAAATCCTGACAGCTATAACGCCCGCTAATTATGGAAACACCCCCCTTATCGAATCCTATAGAATTACACGGGGTATATATTTTTGGAACTTTTAGCACGCGAACTATAACCGTTATATATCTTTTTGATAAAAATAGGAAATGAGAATGGAAGTGTTAGCTCGTAAGGTATTAATTAATAAAGAGATGGTAAAGAAACAGGTAGAAATGAGTTATGAAGAATGCATGGAAAAGATTATGAGTCCGGCGCAACAGGAAATATTTAGGATAGTGGATGAGTACTGGAAGATGTATGGGCATAGTCCTACGTTACAGATTATTGCGGAGCAGAGGGGGAAGATGGGGTTAGCGAATACGAAGAAGATTGTGGATAGGCTTGTTAGGCTTGGAGTATTGAAGAGGGTTGAGGGGATGCATAGGACGATTAGGCCGGTGTATATAAATTTCAGGACATTGGAATGAGTAAGATTGCGGAGATGCTGGCGTTATTGCCTGAGAATGAGCAGCAGAAATTATTGGAGCAGGTGTCTATATATAAGGCGGCTATAGATAGAGAGCGGGCGCAGAAAAACTTTATGGCTTATGTAAGGATGATGTGGCCGGGGTTTGTGGGTGGAAGACACCATGCCCTGGTGGCAAAAAAATTTGAGGGAATAGCAGATGGGACGATCAAGAGATTGATTATCAATATGGCTCCGCGTCATACGAAATCTGAATTTGCATCATATCTTTTGCCGAGTTGGTTTTTGGGTAGGTTTCCGCATAAGAAGGTGATTCAGACATCGAACACGGCGGATCTTGCAGTTGGATTTGGCCGTAAGGTCAGGAACTTGGTGGGGTCAGAGCAGTACTCGACGGTGTTTCCAGATGTGAGCTTGAGACAGGATAGTAAGGCTGCCGGAAGGTGGGCTACTAATAAAGAGGGTGAGTATTTTGCTATTGGCGTTGGGGGAACTGTAACGGGTAAGGGTGCGGATCTATTGATTATTGATGACCCGCATTCTGAGCAAGAGGCTGCGATGGCGGCTGGCAACCCAGAAATTTACGACAAAGTATATGAGTGGTACACCTCTGGACCACGGCAGCGCTTACAGCCAGGCGGGGCGATTGTTATTGTTATGACCAGATGGGGTCAAAGTGATTTGACTGGTCGGGTTGTAAAAGACGCAATGAAGCGGGAAAAGGGTGAGGACTGGGAAGTCATTGAACTGCCTGCGATATTGCCTAGTGGAAATCCCTTATGGCCAGAATTTTGGTCGCTAGAAGAACTTGAAGCACTTAAAGAAGAACTGCCGGCGTCTAAGTGGAATGCTCAGTATCAGCAAAGTCCGACTGGCGAAGAGGGTGCTATTGTTAAAAGGGAGTGGTGGAAGAGATGGAAAGCAGACAGACCGCCGCCTTGTGAGTTTATTATTCAGAGCTGGGATACTGCATTTACAAAAGGCGAGAGGAATGACTACTCGGCTTGTACGACTTGGGGTGTTTTCTATATGGATGAAAACCCAAATGATGTGAATGTAATTTTGCTGGATGCGTTTAAAAAGCGTATGGAGTTTCCAGAGTTAAAGCAAATGGCGCATAGGATGTATTTGGAATGGGAGCCTGATGCATTTATTGTGGAGGCAAAAGCTTCTGGTTTGCCGTTGATAATGGAGCTTAGACAAATGGGTATTCCGGTTAGTGAGTTCACGCCGAGCAGGGGTAACGATAAGTTTGTCAGATTAAATGCCGTGACTGATTTGTTTAACTCAGGTAAAGTATGGGCTCCGGATACTAGACAGGCCGATGAAGTGATAGAAGAGATAGCTGTATTTCCTAACGGATCACACGATGACTATGTGGACTCGACCACACAGGCGCTGATTCGTTTTCGGCAGGGCGGATTTCTCAGGCTGGATACTGATGATAGAGAAGATTTCATCAGTCGCAAAAAATCTTATTCGTATTATTGAAGAGCTAACAAGGAAAAACCATGAGTATCGATAAATCACTGTATGAGGCTCCACAAGGAATCACTGGCATTTCGTCAATTGAGATTGAAATATCTGATCCTATGGAACTTGATACGGGAGAAGATGAACAAGAAATTTCGATGACCGAGGGATTCAATGAAAACTTGGCCGAGCTGATCGATGACAATGAATTGGCCAGCTTAGCCAGCGAGTTAATTTCTGACTTTGAAGAAGACTTAGCCTCCAGAAAAGATTGGATGCAAACATATGTAGATGGTTTGGAATTACTTGGCCTAAAAATTGAGAATAGATCTGAGCCGTGGGAGGGTGCTTGTGGTGTGTATCACCCACTATTGTCTGAGGCGCTGGTTAAATTTCAATCAGAAACAATGATGTCTACGTTTCCTGCATCGGGGCCGGTAAAGACTCAGATTATTGGTAGAGAAACGCCGGAGAAGAAAGCAGCTGCTGCGCGCGTGCAAGATGATATGAATTACCAGCTCACAGATGTGATGACTGAATACAGAACTGAACATGAAAGAATGTTATGGGGCTTGGGTTTAGCTGGCAATGCTTTCAAAAAGGTTTACTACGATCCTCACCTTGGCCGACAGGTATCTATGTTTGTGCCGGCAGAAGATTTCGTTGTTCCTTATGGCGCTTCTAATTTGCAATCTTCTCCTCGCACTACGCACATTATGCGTAAGACAGAGAATGAAGTGCGCAGATTGCAAGTATCAGGTTTCTGGGCCGACATTGATCTTGGAGAACCAGATACAACGCTTGATGAAGTAGAAAAGAAGATCGCTGAAAAGCTTGGGTTTAGAGCAACAACAGATGATCGCCATAAGATTTTGGAAATGAATGTTGACCTTGATTTAAAAGGTTTTGAACATAAAGATGAAGATGGAGAACCTACAGGAATTGCTATTCCCTATATAGTTACCATAGATAAATCCAGCGGCAAGACATTAGCCATCCGCCGCAACTGGAAAGAAGAAGACTCTCACTGTAAGAAGCGCGATCACTTTGTCCACTACCCTTACATTCCTGGCTTTGGCTTTTATGCATTTGGTTTAATCCATTTGGTTGGCGCGTTTGCAAAGTCTGGCACTTCTTTACTGCGCCAGCTTGTGGACGCTGGTTCACTTTCAAACTTACCCGGTGGATTTAAAGCTCGCGGCTTGAGGGTAAAAGGAGACGACACTCCTATTGCTCCAGGTGAATTCCGCGACGTAGATGTACCAAGTGGCACCATCAAAGATAACTTGATGACGCTGCCGTACAAAGAGCCAAGTCAAACTTTGCTCGCACTCTTAAATCAAATTGTTGAAGATGGCCGTAGATTTGCAAATGCAGCAGATTTACAGATAAGCGATATGTCTTCTCAGGCTCCGGTCGGTACAACGCTGGCTATGCTTGAGCGCACATTGAAAATTATGTCTGCCATTCAAGCGCGTATTCACTATGCGATGAAGCAAGAGCTGCAACTGCTCAAAGAAATTATTCGCGACGATACGCCTGATGACTATGACTACGATCCTATCCAAGGTAGTCGTTTGGCCAAGCAGTCTGACTACGACTATGTAGAAGTAATTCCAGTGAGCGATCCTAATGCGTCTACTATGGCGCAGAAGATTGTTCAGTATCAAGCGGTTTTACAGCTGGCACAAACTTCTCCTCAGCTATACAACATGCCTGTTTTACACAGACAGATGTTGGAAGTGCTGGGCATTAAGGATGCAAAGAAACTTATTCCATTGGAAGAAGATCAAAAGCCGGTTGACCCAGTCAGTGAGAATCAAAATGCATTGACAGGCAAGCCGCTTAAAGCATTCTTGTATCAAGACCATCAAGCCCACATCACCGTCCACATGGCTGGTATGCAAGATCCAAAGATCATGCAGTTGATGCAGGGTAATCCGATGGCTCAACAGATTCAAGCTTCAATGATGGCTCACATTAATGAACACATTGGATTTGAATATAGGAAACAAATAGAAATGCAGCTTGGCATGTCACTTCCCGCGCAGAAAGATGATGCGGGTGAAGATGTCAATATGTCGCCAGAGGTGGAGGCAAGATTGGCTCCGCTGTTGGCTCAAGCTGCTCAGAGATTGCTTGGCCAGAACCAAGCGCAAGTTGCTCAACAGCAAGCTCAACAGCAAGCTCAAGATCCTATGGTTCAGTTGCAGCAACAAGAGTTGGCCATCAAGCAGGCCGAACAGCAACGCAAGTCGCAAAAAGACATGGCAGATATGCAGTTGAGACAACAACAATTGCAGATTGAGCGTGATCGTATTGCGGCGCAACAACAAACAGCGCAGATGCAAACCAAAGCAAATGCACTGGGTAAAGTGGCAGATATGCAATCAAACAGGCAGCTTGAATCTACTCGAATGAAAGCTGACGTAATGAAGCATGTTGCAACACTACAAAATGATCGGCAAAAGCAAAACAAAACCATTATGGCTGACGGACTCAAAACCGCCCTTGGCCATACTATGGATGTGAGTCGAGCCGAAAAAGACAGGGAATCAAAAGCCCAACAACCTAAACCGACAAAAGGTGAAGAATGAAAGCATTAGACGTCTTGGTCAAAAACATAGACGAGAGAACTGAGTATCTTCAACAAGCTGTAGCTTCAGGACGCTCAGCAAGTTTTGAAGAATACAAAGGAACGTGTGGCGAGATTAAGGGTCTGCTTGTTGCGCGTGGTTTTATCTTAGACCTGAAACAAACTATGGAGCAATCCGACGATGAGTGAACTTCTCATAGGCCAGACGCTAGATCCAAACGGTCCAGTATCTGTTTTGCCTGACACGGCTGACAAAAAAGCCAAACAACTTCCTGATCCAAAAACCTTTCATTTACTCTGTGTGGTTCCAGACGCCGAAGAAGAGTATGAGGGCGGATTGATTAAATCGGGACAAACCATGCACTACGAAGAAGTGCTGACGCCAGTTTTATTTGTCGTCAAACTGGGGCCAGATGCATACAAAGACGAAAAACGTTTTCCAAACGGGCCATCCTGTGCGGAAGGGGATTTCATCATTGTGCGTCCTAACTCAGGTACACGATTAAAGATCCATGGCCGCGAATTCAGAATTATCAACGACGATTCTGTTGAAGCAACTGTAGAAGATCCACGCGGAATCATTCGCGCTTAACAAGGAGCCCACAAAATGGCTGAATACAAGTTTCCAGACGAACTTGAGCAAGATAAGCAGGCTGAAATCGACGAAAAGCCTGAGATTGAGATTGAAATTGAGGACGATACTCCAGAAGAGGATCGTGGCCGGCAGCCTATGCCAAAGCATATTGTTGAAGATCTTGAAAAAGATGATCTTGAGCAATATGACGAGCAGGTGCAGCTACGGCTAAAGCAGGCAAAGAAGGTTTATCACGATGAGCGGCGAGAAAAAGAAGCTGTTATGCGTGAGCAACAAGAGGCTATTGCTTATGCCAAGAAGTTAGCTACTGAGAATGAGCGGATGCGTAAGATAATCTCCACCGGAGAGAAGGAATACGTTGAATCCGTGACCAATTCGGCTGCTTTGGAGCTAAAAATGGCTCAACAACAGCTGAAAGAAGCCCATGATATGGGTGATTCTGACAAGATTGTTGAGGCGCAACAGGCCATGCAAGAGGCCAATATGCGCTTAATGCGGGCAAAAAGCTACAGACCACAGGCTTTACAAGAGCAAGAAACTGTTGTACAACCCCAACCTGAGCAGTACCAATCGGTATCTCGGCCTGATCCCAAGGCATTTGCGTGGCAAGAGCGCAATCAATGGTTTGGACGGGACAAGGTAATGACAGCCACGGCTTTAGGTATCCACGAAGACCTAAAAGACAAAGGCTATGCAATTGGTTCTGACGAATATTACGCCGCACTCGACAAAACAGTGCGGAGACGCTTCCCAGAAGAATTTGAGGATGCGCAGCCTACAAAAAGGCAAGAGACTGCACGTTCAAAACCGTCAACAGTCGTCGCCCCGGCAGTTCGGACTACAGCTTCAAACAAAATACGGCTGGAAACGAGACAAGTCTCACTGGCTAAAAAGCTTGGTTTGACCCCGGAGCAATACGCATTAGAAGTTCAAAGACTGGAGAAATTAAATGGCTGAAATCAAAAGAGAATCACGCGAATCTGAATCACGGCAAGTAGATGTACGCCCAGCAATGTGGCGGCCACCTGAGACTTTGCCTATGCCTGACCCAAGACCAGGCTGGGTACACCGTTACATTCGCACAAGTATCCTTGGTACGGCTGATGCCAGTAATATTTCTTCTAAATTGCGTGAAGGATACGAGCCCTGCAAAGCGGCAGACTATCCTGAAATGATGATGCACGCCAATCAAGAAGGCCGATTCAAAGGCAACATTGAAGTTGGCGGTTTACTGTTATGTCGTATTCCAGAAGAATTTATGAAGCAGCGTGATGCTCATTACGCTAATATAAATAAAGCTCAAATGGAATCCGTAGATAACACTTTCATGCGTCAAAGTGATGCCCGAATGCCTCTGTTTGCAGAGCGCAAGTCGAATGTCACTATTGGCAACGGCAAGTAATTTTTCAAGGAGCATTTAAATGCCTTATCCAACGGTTTCGGCCCCCTACGGTCTAAAACCGATCAATCTGATCGGAGGTCAGGTCTTTGCGGGTTCCACTCGCAACATTCCTATTCAGTATGGTTACTCAACCAACATCTTCTACGGTGACTTTGTCAACATCACCCGTGGATTGGTTACCCGTTTGGCAGTTACTGATGGTGGCTCTGCTACTACTGGTGGTACTGGCTACGGTCAAGTTGGTATCTTCTTGGGTTGTTCTTATACAAACCCGTTGACCAAACAAAAGACTTTCAGCCAATATTGGCCCGCAAGTACTTTAGCTGGTGATGCAGTTGCTATCGTGACTGATGATCCTGATACTGTGTTTAAAGCTGCTGTGGTTACTACTCAAGGTGGTACAACAATCGGTTCTGCTGCCCGCTCAATGGTTGGCTTGAACATGACTGTGTCTAACTTGGCTGGTTCATCCAATACCGGTAACTCATCTAACGGTATTTTGGCAAGCTCTGCTGCTACTACTTCAACTTTGCCTGTGCGCATCATCGACGTCGTTCCTGACACCGCTGTTGCTTTGGGTTCTGCTGTGTGGTCAAGCGGTACAACTACTCTGACTGTTACAAGCTCTAGCTTCTCAGCTTTACCTGTTGGTACAGACGTTGCGATTATCGCAGCCAATGGACAGCAGATTTTGACTGGAAACTGGGTTTCTACAGCAGCTGCTGCTAATGCAACCTCCGTCGTGGTTAATCAGCAATATGCAGTCGCCGCCGCTGGTGGTGCTGCTATGGCCTTGACCGCTATTCCAACAGGCTCAACCTTGGTGTTTACGCAGTTCACAGAAGTTTTGGTAAAAATTAACTTCGGTGTGCATTCGTATTACAACGCCACAGGCGCTCAGTCTTCTGCCTCATAAGGAGTAATTTAAATGGCTATTTCACGCGCACAACTACTTAAAGAACTCCTTCCTGGCTTGAATGCTTTGTTTGGTTTGGAATATGCTCGCTACGGTGAAGAACATAAAGAAATTTATGAAACTGAAACCTCTGAGCGTTCTTTTGAAGAAGAAACGAAACTGTCTGGATTCTCTGCTGCACCGGTCAAGAACGAGGGCTCAGCCATCGCCTATGACAATGCACAGGAAGCATGGACAACTCGCTATAACCACGAAACCATTGCTTTGGGTTTCTCAATCACTGAAGAAGCGATTGAAGATAACTTGTACGACAGCTTGTCTGCTCGCTACACCAAAGGTCTGGCCCGTGCTATGGCTTATACCAAGCAGGTTAAAGCTGCTGCTACATTGAACAATGGTTTCTCCGCCGCTTATGCTGGCGGTGACGGCGTTGCTCTTTTTAGCACTGCTCATCCTTTGGTTAACGGTGGCACCAACGCCAACACTCCATCTACTCAAGCTGACTTGAACGAGACTTCTTTGGAAGCCGCCGTGATTGGTATCGCTGCTTGGACTGATGAGCGTGGCTTGTTGATTGCCGCTAAGCCTAAAAAGCTGATTGTTCCTCCTGCGCTGATGTTCGTTGCTACCCGCTTGCTCGAAACTGAGCTGCGCGTTGGTACAAATAACAACGACATCAACGCTTTGAAGAACAATGGCGCTGTTCCTGATGGTTACACCGTTAACCACTTCTTGACAGACACCAATGCTTGGTTCTTGACTACAGACGTACCTAACGGTTTGAAGCACTTTGTCCGTACTCCGCTGGCTAACAGCATGGACGGCGACTTCGATACTGGTAACGTCCGTTACAAGGCTCGCGAGCGTTACAGCTTCGGATGGTCTGATCCTTTGGGAATCTACGGTTCCTCAGGTTCATTCTGATAAAGGGGGCCTTGTGCCCCCTTTTCTTTTGGTGTATATTGCTCACATCTGGGTGATTGCTTTTACCGCCACTGCCCCAGCAGACGATGCAACGATTGGTAAAAGCGCTTTTGCATAAGGATATTTGTCATGGCACGTTCCACATTTGAAGGCCCGATTCTTCAGGGCAACAACCGTTTTGGCCCTTTGCGTAACGTAGGTTACGTTGAGAGCGTTCAGTCCGTTTACATGGACTTAACTGTTACCACCAACGCTACCGCAAACTATTCTGGTGCTAACCAGCAATTTGTTGGTTCTAACGGCATTCCTAATTCCAATGCAGTGGTGTACACGCCTTCTGCTACAGTCAACCCACCTACCGCAGCAACTATCACTGCTGACACAGCAACCATCCTGTATCGTGGCTGTGTGATGTATGTGCCTTACGGTTCATTGATTCGTGACATCATTGTTGATGTTCAAGCAATACAAACCCTAACCACTGGTACAGTTACAGGCATGGAAGTTTTGGTAAGCAACGGCTTTACTGCTTCTGGCGGTACTGCACGTTACCTAACCCTGGGTACATCTAGCTCAACATTTACCGCAGGCCGTCAGTCTTTGACTTCTGGCTATTCTGCTACTCAGTTGGCTAACATATATGCTGGTACTCCAGCAGATATTACAAACCCAACAGGTGCAAACACTGACCCTAACGGTGCTGTGATGTCTCAGATTGTGGTGACTCTTGCTACCAACGTGTCTGGTGCTAACGGTGCTGCACCGTTCACTGCTGGTAAATACGGCATCATTGTTCGTTACACACAACCTGATCCAAACATCGGCAATCAGACAACTTACCCATACGGTAACTTCGACTAATTGAGTAACGGGGGCTTCGGCCCCCTTCTTTGGATTTAAAGGAGTATCGTATGTCAGGATGGACAGTAGTTGACTCAGTGTCAAACAAATCGCTCCCTGTTCAGGGAACAACCGCTTCAGGTGCGTCAGCGCCTTATGTAACACCTGCTCCGGGTACGCAAGACCCAGTAGGAAAGTTTCGCATATCAAGCCCGCAGGCATTAATTGATACCGACTTTGAATATGGTACGCAACCCACTAAGTGGGAATCTATTTCTTTGCAAAACAATAGGCAAAGTACATATATTATTCCGCAACAGCCTTTGGTTATTACATCAATCACAGGCACAACAACATTAACAATTAGCGGTACATTTAGTGTCCCTGCTAATTCTCCAATCTTTATCCAAAATGCAACCGATGCATATGCAAATGGATGGTGGTGGACAATAGCTGGTGGTACAACCTCAATGACCTGTATCCCTACAACTGCGCCAGCAGCAGGTGAAAAGTTTAGTGCAACAGGCACTTATGTGTATCAAGGTTATTTCTATTCAAACTGTGGCATTGCTTTAGCTTCAACAACAGCGTTTGTAACAGACGGTACAGCTACTGTAACTTGTACAACGACTGGCGCTCACGGCTTGCAAAAAGACAGTTTGATTTATATC
>Ga0209829_10004334_pt1 | contig 10038 bp, 9 predicted proteins | sample C_140205_EF_Meta_FD_187311 | JGI IMG/M metagenome (GOLD analysis project Ga0209829, IMG submission 187311) | Freshwater microbial communities from Lake Croche, Canada to study carbon cycling - C_140205_EF_MetaG (SPAdes) (version 2) | ecosystem: Environmental > Aquatic > Freshwater > Lake... | reverse complement strand
ACCAGATGATCACCCCCTCGATGACATTGAAGTGATTTGGATTGATCCAGCCGATAACGATGGTGAAGCTGGTTTGGTAGCAGTACATCTGCGCACCGAACGCGGCACCATTCGTCTCGACTGATCTTTAGTAAACTTTAATCCGGAGAGGCAAGCCTCTCCATGCCGCCTTAGCTCAGGGGTAGAGCAACGCACTCGTAATGCGTAGGTCCGGGGTTCAAATCCCCGAGGCGGCCCCATATGTCAGTTCTGAGCAAAATTCTTAGTAGGCGAATTTCACTTGGAATGCGTAGCTAAATTCTCCCTCGGGTGTCCAATTGTTTCTGAAGACTCGCACTTGAGTCTGTCCCGCACCCAACTTTACGGGTGCCCAATTAAGAGAACTATTCTCTTTCTTTCCAGTCGAATCGAAGAAGACAAGATTTACGCCAAACCACTTTCCCGACTTGTTGGTGTTGGTAATGCTCACAGTTAGATCCTTGCGATACCAAGAACCTCCTTGTGGAGTGACCGCTAAATAGTTCAAACGAATTCCTTGCGCCACTAATGGAAAATTTGGATCCCCTTGCTTACTCGTAATCGGCTGAGAATCTGTTGTTGCTTGAGCATGAACGATTGGGCAATTCGGTTTCGAGCCAAAAGGAGTCTTTTGGCCAGGTACAGAACAGGTGCTACTCATAGGGGTATAGCGGTAGAGCATCAACGAAGCAATTAAAGAGATAAAAAGAATTCCAATAATGACTGAAAGTGGACCTCGTCGAGGGACGAAATTACCAGCTCTGTTTGGTCTGGCGAATCTAAATCCAAAAGGCATAACGCACCCTCACTGCTGGTAGGAAATTCTCAAAAATAGATGTCCGAACAGTATTATTTCTTTTCATCTGGGGCGGCAAAGAAACCAGACTGTAAACCGACTCGTCCGGGGCCGCGGAACCGGTTAAAGATCAGGTTTCCACCGCCACCAAACATCCCTGTTTTCAGTCCTACCAATTTTTGTTCGTATGTCACCGTTGGATCACGGTAGATCCAGGCGCCGGGCTCGACATCGATGGTCTCGCCTTCGGCAAGCACGATATCGAAGGCATTGCCGTAAGCATGCAACCACACAATCGAGCCACCTGTGCCGCCTGTGAAGTGATCGACAAAGAAGCCTTGGTTTCCTACCATCATCGAAGCAATACCTTTGACTCGCTCAAACCCGTACTCGGTATTTTCAGTGGCGGCTAAGAATTGGTGCTCGCGAACGTAGACCTTTTCACCGGGTTCAAGCTTCAAGGCAAATACCTGGCCAGGAGTATCTCGCGAAAAAGCCATATCTCCCGAGCCGGTTGCGCGAGTCATAAATACGTTCAAACCGCTAATCGCGCGAGTGAACGATTTTTCTAATTTCATCATGTCGATGTCAATAGATGGATTTTTCCAAAGAATGACATGGTGCTCAAAGTAGATACCCATCGCGCCGTCGAGATGCAGATGTAGCGATGGGACTAAAGTTCCTTCGATCCGATACGTGAGCCCAGGGCCAGAACCATCTTTGACATTATCTGGGTGCAGTGTTGGTGTAGCCATTATCAGCTAACTCCTTTGGCTATGGATTGGGGCTTTTGATCCTAAGAGAGAAGAGCACTCAAAGAATAGTTGAGACAGAGAATACCTTTAACCTTCGAAAGAGGCATTCCAAAGGATTGGTGGGGTGCGAGTTGAATACGTTTCAATTATCTGAGTGAACCCAACAGCGTCAAGCATCATTTCCCTCAAGAATTCACGTGAAATATACCAATCGAGTCCAGCCCTCAAGAATGACTTGCGATTAAATAATGGTGTGACTGAGCGCATTCTTGTTGTCGGAGGCGGAATTATTGGCACGATGCATGCCCTTCTTGCGTGCGAAGCGGGGTATGAAGTCCTTCATATAGAGCGAGATTTGAAGCCAACATCTGCTTCGGTAAGAAATTTTGGGCTTGTGTGGGTGAGTGGGCGAGATACTGGACCAGAGCTTCGCCTCGCGCTCCGAGCGCGTTCGCTCTGGAGTGCCATTGGTGGCAAAGCAGAGATTGGATTTCGACCAAACGGCTCACTCACTATTGCGTCAAACGAAGCTGAAATGAATGTTCTTTACGAAGCCGCCAACATGGACGATGCTCATCTGCGCGGGTTTCGAGTGCTTACAAACGCCGAGACTAGAGCCTTAGAGCCCATGCTGGCCGGGAAGTATTTAGGCGCTTTGCAATGTACTGAAGATGCTGTGGTCGAGCCGCCTATATTGCTTGGTGGATTACGCAACTACCTGAGCACGTTCTCAACCTATTTTTGGAAGCCAGGATGTGAAATTGCTGATTTCTATCACGACTCAACAGGAAACCATGTTGTCGACACTTCAGGAAACGATTACTCCAGCGATTATGTGGTGTTCTGTGCTGGAGCAGCCCATGGCGGTTTCTTGAGCGATTACATGGCTGAAGCCCCAGTGCGTAAAGTGCGTTTACAAATGGCTGCTACCGTGCCTTTGAAGGAAAAGTTAGGCCATTCACTAGCAGATGGAGATTCGCTCCGGTATTACCCAGCTTTTAAGAATCTCTCAGTTGATCAACTTCCACCACAGAGCAGAATTGCGTCCGAGCGTTATATGCAATTACTTCTAGTTCAGCGAATCGATGGTTCCATGACGATCGGAGATACGCACGAATACGACGAGCCTTTTGATCACGAGCTTGTCGAGGCTCCTTATGACCACTTGCGAAGCGTGATTACCTCGATCTTCGGACGTGAAGCCCCATCGCTTGGTAAGAGATGGGATGGTGTCTACAGCCAATCCACTAACTCTGAAATCTACTTTAGGAAAGAGATCGCGCCCGGGGCCGTCATCGTCACCGGTGGCGGAGGGCGAGGGAATACTCTTTCGCCAGCTATTGCTGAGGAGACGCTTCTTTCATGGAGAAATTAGCACTCGTCGTATTTGATGTGGCCGGAACAACGGCGAAAGATGAAGGTCTAGTGGTCGAAGCTTTTGAGCGCGCTATCAGTGCTCAAGGTGTGGTGTATTCAATTGGCGAATTAAGAGCCAAAATTGACTATGTGCGCGCCACGATGGGTCAGCGCAAGATTGATGTCTTTATGCATCTCTACAACGACGATGTCGTAAGAGCGACACAGGCACATGATGACTTTGTGAGCTCCTACATTCAGTTGATTCATGAAGGCCGCTTGGAGGAGTTCGACGGAATCAGTGATCTTTTTGCTTCGCTCAGGGCTGACGGAATATTGGTAGCGATCACCACTGGATTCCCTCGAGAGATACTGAACGCGATCATCGGCGCCTTGGAGTGGAGAGAGAGGATCGATATTTCCGTAGCAGCATCTGAGGTCGAGCAGGGGCGCCCGGCGCCAGACATGATTAATCGGTGCATAGAAATCGCCGAAAAATCACTAAATATTGTTATTCGAGCAGATCAGGTATGTGTTGTGGGAGATACCGAGTCAGATATCAAGAGTGCGGTAGCCGCCGGCGCTCGCTACCACATTGGGGTAACCACAGGTGAGCACTCCAAAGAGCAACTCGAGGAGGCTGGCGCTACCCACGTGCTCGCTGCAGCCACGTTTATTCGCACCATCTTTTAACTTTTCATTCACTAAAAAGTACCCAAACAATCCCTTGCGCGCTAACTCCGGGGTCTTGACTGCAATCACAAATCCACAAGGAGGATATATGCGCAAGCAATTCATTATTGGAGTAGTAGCAGCTGCCCTGGCTGCCGCTTCATTGGTGGCAACATCTTCAGTATCTACTGCAGCAGGTACAGACTTCTCAAAGTGCCAAAACCTGAAGGCATGCGGTGGCATGGACGCACTCGTCAAAGCTGCTCAAAAAGAAGGAAAGCTCAACGTGATTACCCTTCCTCGCGATTGGGCAAATTACGGTGAAGCAATGGACCTTTTCAGCAAGGCATTCGGAATCAAAATAACGGATGATAATCCAGATGGCTCATCTGCCTACGAAATTCAAACCGTGAAGACTGCACCAGCATCGAAGGTTCCCGATGCAGTTGACGTCGGTATCACCTACGGGCTTGACAACACAAACCTCTTTACTCCTTACAAGGTTGCGAATTGGGCGGATATCACTTCCGACTACAAAGACCCAGCCGGACGTTGGTATGGAGATTACGCAGGCGTAATGGCGCTCTCATATGACACCTCAATCCCCAAGGCGCCAAAGTCATTCTCAGACCTCAAGGACCCTGCCTACAAAAATATGCTAGCTATCGGTGGGGATCCATCTGGTGCTCAAGAGGCATTGATGTCTGTCTTCGCGGCGACTGTTGCTTCCGGTGGTACTGCTGACAGCGTGCAACCCGGGATCGACTGGTTCAAGTCTCTCAAGACTTCAGGCAACTTCGTTACTGCATTGGCTAATGGACAAAACTTCCTCGCCGGCGCTTACAAGGTTTCATTCTCTTGGTCCTTCAACGGTCCAGGAGCAGTTACCACTGCTGCAAAGGCTGGAAAAACCGTCAAATACATCATCCCTACCGATGCAGTCATCAAGGGAACGCCGTATGTGATGGCAATCCCATTCAACGCACCACACCCAGCAGCTGCTCGTCTCTGGACTGAATTCTTGTACTCACAAAACAATGGCAAGACTTCAATGACTGTTGGATCAACGAAGGGCATGACCGGCTCCAAGATCTTCTCATCCATCATGGGTGGACAGAACATCTGGATCCTCGGTGGTGCGCTACCTATTACGTTTGATGCCATGGTCGCTAAGAAGACCAATGTCACGGCGCCCGAAGGCTACGGCATTCCCAAGGGTGTCAAGGTAATTACACCAACGGTTGCACAGCAGGACGCTGCAAAGACACTGCTCAAGGCTCAGTGGCCAGCAATCGCCGGTAACTAATAAAGAAAATCATATGAAAAGTGGAGTAGTGGAAACACCGAAGATGGTTCAAGGCGGTCGACTTGGATCTCAGGTGTTTCCACTACTCCCTTTCTTTGCTTTCACTGGTTATTTCTTGATTTGGCCCGTTCTTGCGGTAACTCTGAGATCACTCAGGGGCAATGACGGTGAGTGGACGCTCTCTAACTACACTCCATTACTACACGGCTCATATCTACATGCATTCATTACAAGTATTAAACTCTCACTTGTTACCTCGATTATCGGGTCACTGCTTGGAGCGCTCTTTGCTTACGTTGTCGTTCGCTATGCCAAGGGAAGATTTGGTGCCGTACTCGACTCTATCTCTGCGGTCTTCGCCAATTCCGGTGGTGTCCCGTTGGCTTTCATGTTTATTGCAGCATTTGGTACTGAAGGATTAGTAACGAGAGTTCTTAAAACTCTAGGTTGGGATATTTACGCTGGTCACTTCACCATATTTTCCTTCACGGGCGTTGTCATGGTCTACTCCTTCTTCCAGATTCCTCTCATGTTCTTGGTGTTCAAGCCAGCGATCGCGGGGCTTCGCAAAGAGTGGATGGAGGCAAGTACAAATCTTGGTGCTACTCAAGTGACTTACTGGCGACGTGTTGCCATTCCAATGCTCATGCCATCCTTTATTGGTGCTTTTTTTCTACTATTTGCTGGCGGATTCTCAGCGTATGCAACCGCTCGAGCGTTGACGGTTGGCACGGTTCCGCTCGTCCCAATTATCATTGGCACACTTGTTGATGGAAACGTGGTTTCAGATCAGCAGAACCTAGGAGATGCACTCGCAGTCGGAATGATCATCGTGGCTGGCATCGCCATGGTTGGTTATGTTTGGGCTCAAAAAAGAGCTGCTAAATGGCGGCAATCATGAAGATCTCTCCATTCAAATGGATTTTGATAGGTGCTTCGGCTTTTCTCTCCATACTCATATTCATCTTCCCGCTCTTTGCCGCTGCTACTTATAGTTTCCGCGGAGAAGCCGGGAAAGGTCGCTCGTTAGCAAACTATCGTTGGCTCCTTGAGCAGGAAGGGTTCTATCCGAACCTCTTCACCTCACTAAAATTAGCTGTGCTTGCCGGCATTTTGAGTTTGATACTCATGGTTCCTACGATGGTCTTTTTAAATCTTAAAGCCCAACGCTTCAAACCACTTATCGATTTTCTCTGCATACTTCCGCTCATTATTCCTGTGGTCTCTCTTGCTATAGGAGCGCAGGTAGCCATGCCCGAGTTTGTCCAAAACTCAGAGTATGAGTTAGTTTTTTTCTTTGTAATTATTGCACTTCCCTACACCTACCGTGCCATCGATACTTCTCTACAAACTGTCCAACTTAAAACTTTGGTTGAAGCATCCAGAAGTCTTGGCGCGTCATGGCTCGCGACTATTCTCCGAGTCATCGTTCCTGCAATTCGCAGTGGAATCCTAGGTGCACTATTTCTGTCCTTCGCACTCGGGATTGGTGAATACACCATCACCTCGCTACTTCATTGGGAGACTTTCCCAACATGGACTGTCGTTGCCGCTCAACAGAACATTCTTGGAGCGATTGCTATCTCGGTATTTAGTTTCATTGGGGCGATAGCACTACTCACCGCTGTTTCGTTGCTTTCCCGAAGAGGAACTAAGCAAACATCAATCACGAGCGAAGGCGAAGGAGTCTTGTTATGACAATCGGAACTGGACGCGTCAGCAGCACTTTAGAGCTGACTGGTGTAAGTCGATTTTTTGGACAAGTAAAAGCCCTCGATGGTTTAGATCTCAAAGTAAATCCGGGTGAATTAGTTGCACTTCTTGGACCTTCGGGTTGTGGAAAAACGACAGCACTTCGCATTGTTGCTGGTCTTGAGTACTCGACCGCAGGGAGTCTCACTGTTAACGGTGTGCGATACAACGAAACTCCGGCACATCAGCGAGATATGGGCATGGTCTTTCAGTCTTACTCTCTCTTTCCAAACTTAAATGTGACAGAGAACATCGAGTACGGATTGCGGGCAAGGAAAATGGCCGCTCGAGATCGTAGTAAGCGGGTAGATGAGATGCTCACGCTCGTCGAACTTGGTAACAAGGCGAAAGCTTTTCCACATCAACTCTCCGGGGGGCAGCAACAACGTGTTGCTCTTGCTCGCGCGCTTGCGATTGAGCCGACTGTGCTCTTACTCGATGAGCCACTTTCGGCCCTAGACGCCCAAGTGCGTGGCCAGATACGGGAAGAGATTAGGCGAATTCAACTTGAACTAGGTATCACCACTCTTTTTGTCACCCACGATCAGGAAGAGGCGATGTCGATCGCAGATCGGGTGGGAGTAATGAATCATGGAAGACTCGTTCAGATAGATACCCCGCTAGAGCTCTACACTAACCCGGCATCACCCTTCGTTGCGTCGTTTGTAGGACTTGCGAACAAAATCCCAGGAGAGGTGGTAACAAATGGAACGGCACGCATTCTGAACCAGACGGTTTCACTTTCCTCCGCGGCCCCTTCATTCGCCCCTGGTACAAGAATCACTTCATTAATTCGCCCCGAATCCATGATCGTGACACCCGAGAGCGACACCGAGGCTACACGTGGACTTGTTGCATTTAAATCATTCCTTGGACCTTTAACCAAATTGGGAGTCTCAGTTGAGGGTATGCCTTTAGTCCATCTCAATATCGCTAGTTCAGATGTAAAAAATATCGAGATTGGCCAAAGAATCTCCTTCAGGATCTCGGCAACTGATGTGATGGCCGAACATGCATGAATTTGATACTCAACAGGTTCGCATCACTGTTGGCCCCGCAAATGAAAAGGGATGGCGCAACCTCACACTTGCTCCAGGCGAACCACCATTAGAGAGTCCGCCGGGCGTTACGGCTCGTTCTCTCGTATCCCTTGTCCATATTTCAGACCTTCATATCTGCGATGCGCAATCTCCAGCCCGGATGGAGTTATTGGATCGCTTCGCAGATCCTCATCATCCGTTCTCAGCACTCGTCAAGCTTGTTGGGGCTTATAGAGCCCAAGAGATTCTCTCTACTCAAACCCTAGACGCTATGGTTCGTAAGATTAATGTTTTGGAAAGTTCGTTTAGTAAGCGCCCCATAGATGGGGTAGTTATCACAGGTGATGTCACAGATAACGCGCAGGGGAATGAATTGAATTGGTACCTCACTTTGCTCCACGGGGGCACTCTCCATCCGGATTCGGGTGACACATCAAAGTGGGAGGGAGTGGCAAGTATCACGGCCGAGCGCTACGACCGCAGCTATTGGAATCCTGAAGGGACACCTCCCGGACAAGAGGACGACTTTCCTCGATCGCTCTACGGTTTTCCAGTCATTCCTGGCCTCACCGATGCGGTGAGGCAACCGTTTCTGGCTGCTGGCTTGCGCCACCCATGGTTTGCGACTCACGGAAACCATGATGCATTAGTTCAAGGTACCGTGCCTCCAAGCGCGGTTCTCAACGGTTATGCAGTTGGCGATCGCCGACTGATCGAATTACCTTCAGATTTAGATTTGATGGAAGCATCCGGTTCGCTGAACATGGTGGGTCCTATCACGAGTCCCGATTTGAGTAATGGAACTTTCGTTGAGCAAGGCTCGGATGTCAGCAGGATTCTCAATGATGAATTTACTTGGGCAAGGCTTCACACAGAGTGTGACCACGACCATGGTCCTTCAAGCGCACAAGTTGAAAGTGGAGAAAAATACTGGGTGCGAGACGTTGGCGATATTCGCCTGATCTCACTGGATACGGTGAACATCCACGGCGGCTGGCAGGGTTCGATTGATCGTACGCAGCTTCGTTGGTTAGATTCGACTCTTGCGGAAAATCAAAACGGAGATAATCCAAAATATGTAGTAATCCTCTCCCACCATCCGGCCCCGACCCTCTTTAATCTTTACTCCCCAGAAGGCGAAGAGCCACGAGTTGGCGAGGAAGAATTAGTTTCTCTGCTCACGAATTATTCTTCGGTAATTCTCTGGCTTGCTGGACATAATCACGACCACCGCGTAGATCTTGTGGGAAATGTCAACGGAGCTCGTGGTTTTTGGCATATACAAACCGCGTCAAATATTGATTGGCCTCAGCAGGGACGTCTAGTTGAGATATTTGAAGAGGACGGACGGTTGATCATCGCTACATCGGTCTTTGATCACCTCGGTCCGGTCGATCCTTCATTTGCTTCCGAAGATCTGAAGCGAACCGTAAATCTTGCAGGTATCTCACGACTGCTCTCAGCCAATCACTGGCAACGTAGGTCAGGAGAATTTGATTTACTCCTCTCATCTGGGGCTTTAGAAGACCGGAACCGCTATCTCTCTCTGTGACATCTTGCACCACGAGTGCGGATGCCTAGAGTTCACTTTCTGTTTCATATTATGAAATCTCTTTTCAACTTTGAGTTCTTTCCGATCCACGCATATGTTCCTATGACTATTACCCGGAAGAAACTCATCCCCCTGCTTGCTGTCGCGATCGCCGCTACGGGGGCGCTCAACTTCGCAAAGCCTTCACAGGCGGAAACTGCCTACGCTCGCCCGACTGCTCCTCTAGGAGTGACGATTACTCCACAAGTTGGTGGAATTCTCGTGTCGTGGAAAGCTCCCGAAGCCTCGCCATCCATTACTGGATATCAAGTGAGCACAGGAGCCGGCGGTTGCGGTATGACTGTTTCGGGTAAGGTCACACAGGCGTTCATCCCCTCAGTTGCGGGGCAGGGTTCAGCCTCCGGAAACGTCACGGTTACTGCTTTCAATTCACTCGGCGCAGGAGATGTTGCCTCAGCCGCCATTCTCTCTGCACCGAAGGTAGAGAGCGGCGTCCGCCTCTTTGACGCGGATGGAAGGAGCAACGTGTGGGGTGCTGGTACAGATCTCCAATTACCTTCTAGTTCTGGAACTGTTTTGGCTGCAGCCTCGACGAAAGATGGTCGCGGGTATTGGGCTGTGCTCAAGAGCGGGCGAGTGTTGCCAATGGGCAATGCGCTCAATATTGATGCCCAATCTGATGCCACCACGGTGAGCATCCTGCCTTCCGTAGACGACAAGGGCTTCACGCTTATTAATAAGAAGGGTCAAGTCACTTCATACGGCAGTGCAACCCTCAAGAGTGCGGCTAG
>Ga0209829_10004333_pt1 | contig 10042 bp, 9 predicted proteins | sample C_140205_EF_Meta_FD_187311 | JGI IMG/M metagenome (GOLD analysis project Ga0209829, IMG submission 187311) | Freshwater microbial communities from Lake Croche, Canada to study carbon cycling - C_140205_EF_MetaG (SPAdes) (version 2) | ecosystem: Environmental > Aquatic > Freshwater > Lake... | reverse complement strand
CGATCCTGGATCTGGAATAAAGCGCAAGCCATCTTTTGCTGCCGCTTCATCTAATTCAATGTTTGTTACACCAGGTTGAACCACCGCGAGCGCCTCTGACTTAGAGATCTCAATTATTTTCTTCATGTTCGCCATACTCAACACAATGCCACCGGCCAGCGGAACAGTTGCGCCACATAAGTTACTTCCGGCGCCTCGAGCAATTATTGGAGTTTTAGTATCGGCTGCGAACTTAACAACTTTGGCAACTTCTTCAGTATTTCGTGGACTAACTATAACTTCAGGCAGGCCGTGAAATAACGGTGTCGCATCTCGACTGTAAGCCTCAAGTGCGGTGGCATCTGCGCGCACAATTTCGGAACCAAGCAGCGAAGTAAGTTGGTCTAATAATGATGAAGCGCGAGCGGCTGACATGGCATTATCTTATTCAGGAAATCTCTGGTTATCTGGAAACACCAGGTAGTGCGCTAATCTTGCCCCAGCGCTTCGAGGCTAGGGGATTTTTGTGTATAAAACTGGTGAGCAGATTGCGTTTTGGGCGCGTTTAAAGCCTGACGCAATTGCTTTCGGAGATGAGTCCCACGAGGTCACATTCCTAGAACTCGATACCTACACCAAACAAATAGCTTATGTCCTTCGTGAAGAAGGCATTAAGCGCGGAGATCTTGTGGCAACAATTCTGCCACCGTATGTTGGGTGGCTCTTCACATTTGCGCTATATCGTCTTGGTGTAACGACAATGTCGAAAAATAACTTAACCGCATTTAGTACCTCGGCAACGCCGGATTGGTTAATTACTCTTGAAGCCCATCCTCACATAACGGCTGATCGGACAATTCTCTTTGATGAGAAATATCTGGAGCGAGTAAATGCAAGCAAAGAACTAGATATTGAGATCGGTTTTGAATCTGAAAATTCACCAGCGGCACTCTTCGCGACCAGCGGAACTACAGGGGAGGCCAAGTATGTAATGGCAACCGCAGAGGAACTTCGTTTGATCGCCACCAGACCTGGCACTGATGATTCATTCGGACAAGATGACGTCCTAAGTTTGCTGCCATTTGGGGCAGCTTGGTCGAGTTTTCACGCGGCCAAATGTCTGACTCTTGGCAAACCATTTTTCAGTTGCAGTTTTACCGATTATCGCCTTCCTAAAGTTTTAAACAAATATCCAATCCGAACCATGATCGGATCACCGGCTCAAGTTTCAAGTTTCTTAGAAGCTCAAATGCAAACTGGAACTAAATTGCCGCTCCTAAAATCAATTCTTATTGGTGGTAGCGTGCCATCGCAACAATTAATTGATCGCGTGAAAGCCCAAGTAGATTGCACTATTTACAACACTTATGGATCGACCGAGGCTGGTCACGTGACTATTTATGAAATTAAGGATTCAAAGTCTGCTGGAGCTTGGGTGCGCCCACCAGTAACTCTTCAAATTGTTGATGAGAATCACGAGATACTCCCACCTCATACAGTTGGCCAAGTCAGATATAAGAGACCTGACATGTCGAAGTCTTATTACAAGAATCCAGCAGCGACAGCAGAATTCTTCAAGAGTGGCTTCTTCTATCCCGGGGATCGTGGTTACCTTGACGAGTATGGCCGTTTATTTCTTGATGGTCGAAGTAATGAAGTAATCAATCTCGGTGGCGTTAAATTAAATCCAGAAATAGTGGATGAGATAGCCATGGCCCAGCTCGGCGTCGTTGATTGTGCATCCTTCGCTTTCGTTGATGAAGCGGGTGTAGAACGCCTAGCAATAGCCGTTGTTGCCAACAGCGATTTTGACCCAGATAACTTCGGAAAGGCTATGACCAAGAAGTCGCCGCACATTCCTCGGTATTACATCCCCGTCGAAAAGATCCCTCGCAATGCCAGCGGTAAAGTTTTGCGCCATGAATTGCGCGCGGATTTTGAAGCCAAGCGGATCAAAGCCACAGAGGACTAGAGGTTAAACCCCTCACTTTCGGGCTTGAATCTCTTCAAAATGCTCAAAAATCAGATAGAGTTTGTTTATGGTTCTCCAGTTCCCGCCCGCAGACGATCAGCCGTCGGCTCGTACTGGCAGCGCAAAACTCAAGTACAAAGTAGCCGTTGGCGTTGGTGGCTTAGCTGGCCTCTTTGGAATTGGTTCAACCCTCGCTGCAAACATCTCACTTAACAATGGCGGCGCAGTTGAATTTGGCCAAGGAGTTGCCCAAACAGCGGCCTGCGATGATGACGGTTTTATGGTGACACCAGTTACCAGTTATGACAATGCGCATTCAATGTTCCGCTTGGATAAGGTCCAAGTATCTGGATTAAACCTAACCCCAGTTGGAACGGGTTTCCTCGCTGGTGGCTATGACACCATTGAAGCAGCAAGAGCAGCCCATCCCGGTCAATATTGGGATGCTTCGTTAAGTAAATGGCGAAATACCTGTGACAATGTTGTTCTAGATTTCAAGGCCTACACAGATAATTCTGAGTACGCCAACTACACCGAAAATAATTATTCAGATCAGTCTGGAACCTCAATTAGTTCTCCAGTTATGTGGAGCCAAGCGGACGGCTTAGCGACGGTTGTAGGGAAAACTTATAATGCGGGCTTTGCGGTGGTATTCGATTCCACAAATAATGATTCAAATTATGCGACTGGAAGCGCAGCGAGTGGCCCGCGGGTGAGAAGTGGAAGTCGCCTTTTTCAATCCTCGTACTTGGATAGGGTCAGTAACAATTTCCACTTATCAAACGGAACTTCGGACCACGCCTCCTTCGACTTTAGTTCGAACGTCGATCGCGGTTATTGGTATGGCGAATATCAAAATCTCAATGGGGACGCCAACTTTAGGCCAAATGCCGCAACAATTTCCAAGATTACGGTTCAATCAATGAAGTACTTTCCGGATAATTACGTAGATTTCAGGTTTGAATGGAATGGCGATTCTGGCGCAATTCCAGGATTGCCACCGAGCCTTACAGAGTAAAATTAACTAGCGGGCCTAGTTAAGATATTTCGATCGAAATACATTATTATCTGCAAATGAAAAAATTATATTCCGCCGTTGCGGCTGCACTTTTACTCTCACTCGTAAGCTCCGGTCGATCATTCGCGGATACAGCCACAACCACACCTGCATGCGTGCAGTCACCCACCGCACCAAATGACCTTGGGACGCTAACCCTTGCAAGTCAGATTTCACAGCTTCCAACCGTTGAATGGGGAATTCAACAAGGTTGCTTTAAGAAGTATGGCCTGACAATTAAAACTGTTCCGGTTGCAACATCACAGATAGGTATGGCCGGACTAGTTGGCGGTACGTATGACTTGGTTGTGAACACACCGACAAACCTACTTTTGGCTAATGGCAACGGAAATTTCTCTGGAGTTTTCGTGGCACCCCGTCATGGTTATTCTGCTGAAGAATTAGACCGCGCAAAGATTGAGCCATTCTTCCCAGGGCGGCTTTTGCTGCAAACCGCCATGATCGTCGGAAAAGATTCTAAAATTAATACTTGGAAAGATTTGGAGCAAAAGAAGGTTGCACTGCAATCCTTCAAGAGCGCCGACCATGCTGGAACTTTGCTCGCCATGAAGGCCGCTGGTGCTGATTCAAAGAAGACCGAATTTGTCACACTCACCAGCCAACAAATGATCGATGCAATTTCTCGTGGTGATGTTGATGCTGTGATTGCAAATGATCCATTCGCTACCCAAATCGTTCAGGCGGGCGGGCGTGTAATTGGATATCCAAATGCCTACTATGCCGAGCCAGGTGTGGCAGTTGCTTACGTTAGTGATACTGATGTGATTGGAAAGCATGTTGCCGCGATGCGCGCATTTCAACATGCAACGCTAGAAATCAACCACCTGCTTAACCTTAAGGAAAATGAAGCCACTTATCGCAAGGTGATTGCCAAAGTCACGGGTGTGACGGACGAGGCAGCGGCGAAGGTCCGCCTTCCAGTTCTCCTTGAGAAGAACCTAACTATTTCCGATCTTTCATATATGCCGAGCAAGTTGAAGAAGATTGGCTTTATGCGGGGCCGCGTTAATCTCACGCCAATGCTCTTTAGATAGTCCCTGTTGTATTGTTGATAGGTGCGAATAGATCCTAAGTTTTCAAAGCTATCTCTGACCTTACTTATTGGGTTTGTGCTTTGGGAACTTGGTTCTCTCATCGCAAATGTTCGAAACTTTCCGCACTCTTGGGTCGTTTTCGGTGACTTAACAAAGCTCATTGTCACAACGACATTCTGGAAGAGCCTATTTATTACGCTCGGCCTTTCAGGTGCGGGTTTCATTATTGGGGCGCTCTTTGCTTGCGTGATTGGAATATTCGTCGCTCTCAAAAAAACTGGTGATTTGGCAACCAGTGGAGTTATTAACTTTGTTCGCTCAATTCCATCCGTTGTTTTCCTTCCGTTACTCATTGCGTCAATAGGATCAACCGCCCGGACTGCGCTAATCCTCACATCATTTGTTATCACATTTAAGTTGGTGACATATGTAGTTCGAGGAATCGGAGAGACAGACCCAATCCTGATTGAAAGTGCTCGGGTAATGGGACTTCGCGGTTTTAGCAAAATTATTTATCTTTACCTGCCATCGACAACTTCAATCGTGGGAACAGGCCTTCGATTATCTGCCACTCAGGCATTTGGCACGGTGGTTGCGGCAGGAATAGTTGCTGGAACGCCCGGCCTTGGATCTGCCCTATTGCTTGCGGAATCCAGTGCAAATTATCCAAGAGTTTTCTCTTACGTCTTTGTCATGGGAGTAATTGGTTCCCTGATTTATTCACTCTTTAACCGCACCGAGAATAGGTTAATTCATTGGCGGGTTTCAGTATGAAGACCTACGTTCGCAATTTTCTGTGGCGCTTATGGGTACCGATAATCCTGATCGCATTTTGGCAGATCATTCTTCGTAATTCCACAAATCCGTATTTCCCCGCACCCAGCCAAATTCTTGCTGATACGAAATATGTGATAACCGCAGATTGGGTTAAAACCTCCCTTAGGTCCAGTGCAATTACTTTCCTTGCAGGGTATTTAATAGGTTCGATCAGTGGAATTCTCATTGGCGCATTTATTGGGGCCAACCAAATTTTGCGTGAAATTTTTACTCCAATCACAAACTTCATAAGAAGCATCCCAAGTGTTGCCAAAGTTCCAGTAATTATGGCAATGCTTGGAATTGGTCAAGCGACGCGAATCGCTACCGTGGCCATCGCAGTTCTATTTCCGATGTTAATGACAACAATCCGAGGTATCGCAACAACAGATATGAACGTACTTGAGATGGCTAAATTGCTGAGATTTGGTCAAATTCGCACACTTTTCCTTGTTAGATTGCCTGCAGCCACCGGTGAAATTCTTACTGGCCTTCAAGCAGCAGTGCAGATCGGCATATTGGTCATGGTAATCAGCGAGATGTTGGGCTCCGGAATTGGACTTGGTGCCTTCATAATTCATTCGCAATCAACCTTTATGATTGCAGATATGTGGGTCGGAATATTCATCCTGGGCATAATTGGATTGATTTTGAACGAGCTTTTTTTATATACCGAACGCCGGGTTGCGCCTTGGTATTTCAGTTCTAAGGGATTGCGTTGAAAAGAATTCCAGAACGCGGATTTGCGATTTCGGTCCGCAAAGTATCTAAAACTTTTGATAATGAGAACCAGGTTTTAAGTGATATTTCTTTTGAAGTAGCTTCTGGGGAAGTTTTGGCTATCTGTGGACTCTCTGGTGTTGGGAAATCAACGCTACTTCGAATTATTTCTGGGCTGATTGCGCCCACAAGTGGGGGCGTGCGGATCAACAAGTCGTTAGTTACTGAACCGAGCGATCAGATGGGTTTTGTAACGCAGGATTATTCGCGATCGCTTTTTCCTTGGCTGACCGTTGGCAAGAACGTCGCCTTACCATTTAAAGGCCACAACATTTCAAAAGCAGAGCGAAATTTGCGAGTTCAGGAAGCACTCGCGAGTGTCGGGCTTGAAGGTAAATCAGGCGCCTATCCGTGGCAATTATCTGGTGGGATGCAACAGCGCGTTGCTATTGCCCGGGCACTCATCATGAAACCACGCTTGCTTATTCTTGATGAACCCTTCGCTTCAGTGGACGCTTATGTCCGCCTTGAACTTGAAGATTTAGTGGCAGATCTAGTTGAGAAAAACCAAGTAACAACAATAATTGTGACTCACGATATTGATGAGGCAATTTACCTAGCCGACCGAGTGATCGCCTTATCTAATTCGCCTGCCACGGTCACTATGGAGCTTGCCATCAAATTGAAGCGGCCGCGTGTCCAGATGGCAACAAGATCTGATCCTAAATTCTTAAAGCTGCGCGATACTCTCTATAAAGGATTGCGTGGGTAAAGATGTTTGATTTCGAAATTATTAGTCACTGGGCCCAGGTGCAGGGCAAAGAACTCGCCTATGCAGATGAATCTAGTGAAATTACATTCCGAGATTTAGATTCAATCACGCGCAAGATCGCCTTTTTGCTCAATGAAAAGGGGATTAAGCAAGGGGAGCTAGTTGCAACAATTCTGCCACCCCAACTTGGGTGGCTCTGTACTTTTGCACTCCATCGCCTTGGAATAACAACGATGTCCAAGAATAATTTGAGTGGATTTAATAAAGAGGCGACACCAGATTGGTTGATTTCTCTTTTGCCGCATAATCAGATCCCACAGGATCGAACAATTATTTTTGATCAGGCTTATTTCGATTTAATTAAAGCTACCGAAGAGATGCAAGCCCTGCCGGGGTATTCCAGTCCCGATGTAATCGCCAGGCTTTTTTCCACCAGTGGCACAACTGGCGATGTGAAATATATTGATCGAACCGCGGGCCAGCTCGCTGAATTTTCAACTTTGAATGCTTCTTATGATTTTGCTGGCACCGACCACATCATGAGCTTGTTTCCATATGGTGCCGGGCAGACATATCGCTTAGCTCTCAAATGTTTATTGCAAGGTAAGCCATATTTTAACTGCAGTTTTCCGGACTATCGACTTCCTAAAGTACTCAGTAAATATCCGATTCGAACCTTAATTGGTTCACCAGCCCAGATCGCTGGCTTCCTTGATATCCAAAAGCAGACGGCCACAAGTTTGCCGCTGATTAAAACTGTGATCATGGGCGGCAGCGTTCCATCCAAGCAACTAGTAGACCGAATCTTAAGTCAATTGGATTGCCGAGTCTTTAACGCCTACGGCTCGAGTGAGGCGCTAAACATTGCCAATCAAGAAATTACGCAATCGGTAGAAGGAGGCGCGACCTTAAATCCCGAAGTTAACCTACAAATTGTTGATGAAAATGATGTTCCACTTGCACCGCTTAATGTCGGGCGGATTCGCTACCAGCGCCCGGGTATGGCGACTTCATATTACAAAAATCTTGCTGCGTCGGCAGAATTTTTTAAGAGTGGCTTTTTCTATCCCGGTGACTTGGCTTATATAGATGAGACTGGAAAACTGGTTCTAGATGGTCGGGTAAATGAAGTTATAAATCTTGGTGGCGTGAAGATAAATCCGGAGGCTGTCGATAAAATTGCTTTAGCCCAACTTGGTGTTCTGGATTGTGCAACATTTGCCAGCTTTGATGAAACTGGAGTCGAACAACTTGCCATCGCCCTCGTTGTCGATGGCGATTTTAATTCAGAGCTTTTTACCAAGGCTATGGAGGCCAAATCGCCCAACAAGCCGAAGGCCTACGTTCAAGTGACTGAAATCCCGAGAAACGAGAATGGCAAGATTCTGAGACACAAACTCCGCTTGTAGGGTTGTTGTAAAGGGTGAACGTGGGTTAATATGTCCACATGGTTCTCCAGTTCCCGCCCGCAGATGACAAGCCGTCGGCTCGTACTGGCAGCGCAAAACTCAAGTACAAAGTAGCCGTTGGCGTTGGTGGCTTAGCTGGCCTCTTTGGAATTGGTTCTACCCTCGCTGCAAACATCTCACTTAACAACGGCGGCGCAGTTGAATTTGGCCAAGGAGTTGCCCAAACAGCGGCCTGCGATGATGACGGTTTCACAGTTACACCAATTACGTATTATTCAAATTCATCTTCGACTTTTAGACTCTCGAAAGTTCAGGTTTCTGGTTTAAATCTAACGCCAGTTGGTTGGGATACGTCTACCAATGCCCTATCAACAGACACAGCAGGTGTTGCTGCAAACCCCGGTAAATATTATGACAATGGCCAATGGAAGAAAACTTGTGATGGTGTTGTTTTAGATTTCAATGCCTATACCAATGATCCAAGATATGCTGCATTTACAACTCTCATGTCAGATTCTTATGATTCACCGCCCGCACCAGCGTCGCAAGTTACCCAACCCCTTGGATGGGTACAGGATATAGACAACCTTGGAAATTGGCAGTCTTCGGGAAATCGCGGTTTTGCGGTTATTTTTAAGTACAATGAAGGTGAACACGCAACGGCCTTACACAATGGAAATGAAGATATAAATTTCGCAACATATGGAGACAACGGTTACGGTGATCCCCAATATGTAAATCCAATAAATTTTCAGAATTTAGGAACTAGTAACTCTTCATTTGATATTACGCCAGATAGTGGGGTTGAGCCCATAGCGAACGCAATTGCAAAAATAGCGGTCCAATCAATGAAATATTTCCCTACTACTTATTTTAATCATGATGATTATGATGTTGGTAGAAATGCACCTTATCTGGGTGTTGCGCCAACTTCTTGATTAAAATCTGAAATTTAGATTTCTTTGGTTTAATGGAAACTTGGTAAACCTAAATATTTAGGGAAAACCCATCACCTCCGTGCCGAACTTGGCCACAATGGTTGGGTTTCCGGGTGGTCATCCACTAAAGTTTGGCCATGGTTCTCCAGTTCCCGCCCGCAGACGATCAGCCGTCGGCTCGTACTGGCAGCGCAAAACTCAAGTACAAAGTAGCCGTTGGCGTTGGTGGCTTAGCTGGCCTCTTTGGAATTGGTTCTACCCTCGCTGCAAACATCTCACTTAACAACGGCGGCGCAGTTGAATTCGGCCAAGGAGTTGCCCAAACAGCAGCATGTGATGAAGATGGTTTCACAGTCACTCCGATTGCGTATTATGACAATGCGCATTCAATTTTTCGTTTGGAAAGAGTCCAGGTATCTGGTCTAAACCTAACCCCAGTTGGGACATCGAGCTCTGATGGACAACTTTACGGAACGTCTGAAGAGCGCGCAGCCAATCCTGGTAAATATTGGGATGCTTCTTTAGGTAGATGGCGAAATACCTGTGATGGAGTCGTTTTGGATTTTAAGGCTTACACAAATAACCCACAATATGCGAACTACACACAAGATGGTTACGCCTCACCAACAACAGCGATTACATCACCAGTTATGTGGAGTCAGTACGATGGCGGTGTTGCGAGAGTTTGGGGCGGCGATACCACTACAAATTCCTGGAATTCAGGATTTGCTGTAATTTTTGATAGCTCACACAACAATGAATCCAATTATGCAACTGGCTCGGCGCAAGGTCCGATCGGGAATCGAGTTTCCGATGGAATTGCAGATTTAGCGAACCCTGGAATTATGGATATTATTAGTGATCCTAGCTTCACCTCAAACGCAAGTTTTAGTTTTGGTTCCATATATAACAGTTATAGTTATGATGGCGATCGTGCAGTAATACACAACTTCAATCCGAATGCAGCATCGATTTCAAAAATAACTGTTCAATCCATGAAATATTTTCCTGCTAATTACGTTGACTATAGGTATGAATATCACGGTTCGCAAAATTCCTATCTTCCTGTACCTGGTTTATCGCTCCTTCCGACACCTTAGTCAGTTAGAAAACTGTAAATTAAAATTTCCGTTCGCTTTTAGCCAGTAGGAAGCCAAATCTTCAGGGAAAGTCAATACATGTACGTTCAAACTGTCCCAAAAGAGTTAGATTTATCGGTGGTTTTCCAGTAAATTGATCTTCATGGTTCTCCAGTTCCCGCCCGCAGACGATCAGCCGTCGGCTCGTACTGGCAGCGCAAAACTCAAGTACAAAGTAGCCGTTG
>Ga0209829_10004332_pt1 | contig 10043 bp, 12 predicted proteins | sample C_140205_EF_Meta_FD_187311 | JGI IMG/M metagenome (GOLD analysis project Ga0209829, IMG submission 187311) | Freshwater microbial communities from Lake Croche, Canada to study carbon cycling - C_140205_EF_MetaG (SPAdes) (version 2) | ecosystem: Environmental > Aquatic > Freshwater > Lake... | reverse complement strand
CACGCTGAGCCTCGTGAGTTCAATGAACCCCATGAGGGCCATGATGCTGGCGACTCGCCAGCGGGGACTGCGCTGGGGGAGGGGGCTAGCGCCCCACGCCGACGTCGTCGCAGGAGAACGCCGAGATCCGATTCGCCCCAATCGCCTCAATAACGCTCACCGCGCCATGGTTGTTGGTGTTCAAATCCATCCAATTGCTCCAGTTCTTCCCATTGTTCCAAGTGTTGCGGTGAGTTGGACAAGCCCAACTTGACGCCTGACGTTCAACGCTCATCATGACGATCTCGGCCACTTCGCCAAGTCCTCCCACCCGTGAAGCGGTGAGGTGTTATGTGGCCCTGGGAGCCAACTTGGGCAATCCCGTCAAGGCCTTTGAAGTGGCTCTGCAGGGGCTCGAGAGCACGGTGGGCGTGCAGGTGAGGGCTTGTTCTCGGCTCTACCAATCTGAACCCTTTGAAGCCACTGGCCCACCCTACATCAACGCGGTGTGCAGGGTCGACTCAAGACTGAGTGCGCCGGAGTTGCTCGCCACATTGCAGCGTCTTGAGCTTGAGGCGGGGCGATTGCGTGAGTTTCATCACCAGCCTCGAACCTTGGACTTGGATTTGCTTTTTTTTGGTCAAGCCCAAGTGCAAAGTCCACAGTTGCACATTCCTCATCCACGTTGGTTTGAGCGTGCCTTTGTCCTCAGGCCCTTGATGGAGCTCGAGCCCAGTTGGGTGAGCCCAGAGATGCTCCAGGGTGTTCAAGCCCAAGGCATTGCTCTCTTGATGCCTCAACCCCAGGTTTGGGTGCCGTGCTGAGCGCCACCAGGTGTGCGCGTTCTTGGGTGAGGTGACACGGCCAGAGTGAGCCGCGCCAGATCACTCCCCAATGGAGATTCGGTGAGCTTCTTCAATTTGCACTTCAAAGTAGCGCTGAAAGCTGTACACAATGCTTGAAATCAAGACCGTGGCACCCAAAATCAATGCAATGATCACGCCCCAAATGGTGAGCCAGGAAGTTTTTCCTGCCCCGTCTTCTGAATCAGCGCCAGGATTGTGTTGAGCGTTCCAAGTGTGCGGGGTCATCAGACCGTAAACAATCGCATTTAAGCAACACGCTGCCATGCTGAAACCAAAAATGGGAAAAAGCCACCAACTGAGCACATCATCAAGTCCAAAGGTTTGCACGCGCAAGACACCCCAGACACCCAAGGCAGTGGGGATGGGCAAGAGCCAAGCCAGCCAATCGCGGGCGCCAAAAAGATAAAAGCGATGAAGCCCCAAGGGGCCGCCAAGCCAAGTCAGCCAAGTGGCCAATGTTTTGTTTTTCATGGCATGGATCATAGTCCTTTCCCTGCAAATCAGACCCCATGGGTGGCTCGCATCGGGCGACTTTGACAAAAGAAGTGCAAGTTCGGTGCAAATGCGCTAGAATCGTGGGTTTTCAGCGTGTCGCTGGCCGGGTGGCCAAGTCGCGTGTCTCAACGTTGAAAAAATCAACCACCCGAAGGATAAACACCATGGTCGTCATTCGACTCTCTAGAGGCGGCTCCAAAGCTCGCCCATTTTTCAACATCGTTGTCGCTGACAAGCGCTTGCGTCGTGATGGACGTTTCATTGAGCGCATTGGTTTTTATAACCCAATTGCCCGAGGTCAGGAAGAGAGCATTCGCATTGCTCAAGACCGCCTCACCCATTGGAGAAGCGTGGGCGCGCAAGCCTCCCCCACAGTTGAGCGTTTGATCAAACAAGCGGCCGCCAAGACCGTTTAAGTTTTGATGCTGCCCTTCCTCGAGCCCGCTGCCTTGGCAGAGGATGCCATCGAAGTGGGGCGCATTTTGGACGCCTGGGGCATCAAGGGATGGTTCAGGGTTCAAGCCTATAGCGCCCAGCCTGAGGCGCTTTTTTCTTCCAAGCGCTGGTTCCTGCAGCCCTCAGAACGGGGTGCCAAGCACTTTGAGGGCACGGCAATTCTTCGCATCCAAGAAGCCAAGACTCACAGTGATCATGTGGTGGCGCGTGCGCATGACTGCTTGGACCGCAATGCGGCAGAGCTTTTGAAGGGCGCGCGTATTTTTGTTGCGCGCTCGAGTTTCCCTACCCCCTTGGAAGATGAGTTTTATTGGGTCGACCTGGTGGGACTCACCGTGATCAACCGCCAAGGCGAGTCACTCGGTGTGGTGGTTGAGATTTTGAGCTCAGGTGCACAAAGCGTGTTGGTGATTGAGTCTCCTTCAGCAACTGCACCCACAGCCATGCTCGGTGACTCTGTCGCCACGCCAGAAGCCCAACCCAGCGTTGAGTCCACAGTCCAACCTGCTGCCAAGCCCGAGCCGGCTCGCATGATTCCGTTTGTGTCGCAGTACATCGACGAGGTGAAACTGTCTGAGCGCAAAATATTGGTCGACTGGCTCTGCGATTATTGAGCGAGAACTTGGGGGCGCCTTCAGTCATGCGTTTTGACATTGTCACTTTGTTTCCGGAGCTCTTCACCCCGTTTGTCAGCCTTGGGGTGACGCGCCGAGCCTATGAGCTGGGGGCGGTGACACTGAATTTTTGGAACCCCAGGGACTATGCCAGTGGCGTTTACCGTCGAGTGGACGATCGCCCCTTTGGCGGAGGCCCTGGCATGGTGATGATGGCCGAGCCACTGGCGTTGTGCGTTCAAGCCATTCAAGCCTCTCGCCTTGCAGCCAATGCAGTGTCCACAGACCCAGCACCCGTCATCTTGTTCTCACCCGTGGGCAAGCCCCTGACCCACGACGGCGTTGCGCACTGGGCGGCAAGCGATGGGGCCATTTTGGTGTGTGGTCGCTATGAGGGGGTCGATCAGCGGTTCATCGATGAGCTGGTGACACACCAAATCAGCTTGGGAGACTTTGTGCTCTCAGGGGGCGAAATTGCAGCGCTTGCACTCTTGGACGCCGTGGCCAGGCTCCAGCCCGGCGTGCTCCACGACGCGCAAAGTCATGCCCTTGACAGCTTTAATCCCGAGCTTGGGGGTTTGTTGGATTGCCCTCATTACACCCGACCCGAAATTTGGCGTGATTTGGCGGTTCCTGCGGTGCTGATGTCAGGCCACCATGCACAGATCGACCTCTGGCGTGACGAGCAGCGCAGAACACTGACCGCGCAGCACCGCCCCGATTTGTTGCCGCTTGCGATGCAGTCTTCATCCAAAAAGAAAAAATCCAGTCCCAGCAAGACATGAATTTGGCGTTTTGAGGGGGTCGATGGCCCCAGTGAAGCCTGGGTGCCTGGTGTCGTCATGTTGAAAAAAAGCGACATTTCTCTGGGCCCGGATGATGCTCACCTGAGTGGATGGGCCGCCAGATCCTCGGGCATCTTGGCGCAAGAACAGTTTGTCTTTTGCTTTGTGCGCAATCCTGTTATAATCGTGGGTTGCGATCCTCTGGGTGGCCGCTTTGAGTGCACTGATCGATGTCAAATCCTTCGGCACTGCATGTCATGTCAATGCATGTCCAAAAGCCTTTCGTGTTGCGCATCCAAGATCGTTAATGAGGACATCATGAATTTAATCCAAACTCTGGAACAAGAAGAAATTGCACGTCTGGGAAAGAAAATCCCTGAATTTGCACCTGGCGACACAGTGATTGTGAGCGTGAACGTGGTTGAGGGCTCCAGAAAACGGGTCCAAGCTTACGAGGGTGTGGTCATTGCCAAGCGCAACCGCGGCCTCAACAGTGGTTTTATCGTTCGTAAAATCTCCTCCGGCGAGGGTGTTGAGCGGACCTTCCAAACCTACAGCCCCTTGATTGCCAGCATTGAAGTCAAGCGTCGTGGCGATGTGCGCCGTGCCAAGTTGTACTATTTGCGCAAACGCAGTGGCAAGTCTGCACGGATCAAAGAAAAATTGGTCAGCAAGTTTGCGCAGGCGGCCCAGGCCGCATCCGCCGCAGCCGCTGCAAACAAAGCGTAATTTCCTCCCCGATCTTGGGTCTTGGTCTTGGCTCCCCCGTGAGCTCGAGGTCCGAGACTTTTCGATTGCGATTGGAGCGCCTCAGCCGATCTCGTCTCCCCGAGTTCGGCTTTTTGCCATTTCCATTTGCTATTTGCCATTTGAACCAATGTGTCTCCGTGGCTCAACAAGTGGTTGTATCCCCCCGTCTTTGAAACCGGTGTTCTTCCCCCCCCCCACAAGTTTAGACCATGCTGCCCCTGTCCAAAATACCGCACTTTGATCCCATGAGAGCACCCATCATGGGGGTGGATCACCATCTGCGGGCCTTGGGCTCTCATGAGACCAGTGTGGAGTCCATCCGAGCGCGTTTTCAAGACCCCGTGGCCTTGGCATTGACGCAAACGGTCAACCATGAGCGACGTCATCAAGAGCAGCCCTTGAAGGCGGCCGCGGTGCTCTTTGGTTTGGTGCAGCGCGCCGAGATCACGGTGATTTTGACCCAGCGTGCCAAACATTTGTCCACGCATTCTGGGCAGATTGCCTTTCCTGGTGGCAAGGTCGACCCGCACGATGCCAATCCCGAGGCCACGGCCCTGCGCGAAGCCCATGAAGAAGTGGGGCTGAGCCCCAACCATGTCACGGTCCTGGGTCGGCTCAACCCCTTGGTCACTGGAACAGCCTTTCGCATCATCCCCGTGGTGGCATGGGTTCATCCCGAGCACGAGATTTTGGCCAACGCGGGAGAGGTTGACCTGGTCTTTGAAGTGCCCTTGTCTTTTTTGATGAATCCAGCCCATCACCAACGACGCCGAACTGAGCACGAGGGCCAAGTGCGCGAGTGGTATGCCATGCCGTATCAACAAGGCGACAAAGAGCACTTCATCTGGGGCGCAACAGCCAACATCATTCGCAGTTTTTACGCCTTTTTGGCGCATCCCTTGCCCTAGAGCCAAGCCTTGCCACTATGATCAGGGTATGACGCTTTTATCTTTGCTCTTTGCACTCCTCATTGAACAGGTTCGACCCCTGAAGGATCGCAATTGGGTACAAAGCGAATGCGCCCGATGGGCGCAGTGGTTTTGTCGGCATTTGGACGTGGGCCAATCCCACCATGCTCGTTTGATTTGGTGCTTGAGCGTGGGTGCCCCGTCACTCCTTGTGCTGCTCATGCACTGGTTCTTGTGGTGGAGTTTGGGGTGGGTGGTTGCGATGCTTTGGAGCGTCTTGGTGCTCTATGCCACCTTGGGTTTTCGCCAGTTCAGCCACCACTTCACAGAAATTCGCGATGCGCTTGAAGCGGGTGACGAGGCACTGGCGCGTCAAAAGTTGGCCCTTTGGCAACGCGCCGACACCAGCCATCTGAGCAAACCCGAGGTCATCCGTTTGGCCATCGAATACTCCGTCTTGGCGGCACACCAGCACGTCTTTGGAGTGTTGTTTTGGTTCTCAATCTTTGCCAGTGTGGGACTCGGGCCCATGGGTGCCGTGGTCTATCGCATGAGCCATTTGCTCGCCAGGTTGTGGTCGCACCCCAACTCAGAGGGGGTCACTTGGGGCGCACCCATGACCGCGGGTGCCCCGGGCGCCCATGGTGACCATGGCGCTTCCAGTGTTTCATCCCTACTGGGCCTTGCCACAACCATCCCCCTGGAGGACGATGTCGCTCGCGCAGAGCATTTGGATGCGCATTTTGTCAGCGAAGCATTGAGGCTTTGGAGTGCTTGGGCTTGGATGCGCTTGGATTGGCTCTCAGCCAGGGCCACCGCACTGTCATTTGCAGTGGTGGGCAATTTTGAAGACGCCATTGAGAACTGGCGAATGCGCTCAGGGGCAGACCCCGACGACAACGATGGCGTGGTGGTGGCTGCCACCGCCGGTGCGTTGGGACTGCAGTTGGGAGGTGCCAACGTGGCCGAGTTTTCTGGCTCGATCACCAATGCAGACTTGGGGGCAGAGCCACAAGTGCATCACTTGAACAGCGTGGTGGGTTTGGTGTGGCGAACCGTGGTGATGTGGTTCGTGCTGTTGACGCTTTTGAGTCTGGCTCGACTCTTGGGGTGATCGTTTGAGAGCAAGGCCTCGCGAGCTCAATAAGTTCGGCCCAGGCTCAACTCTTCAAAAAGCTGTTGATAAATTTTGTAGCGTGAAGCATTGATGAGCCCTTGCGCCAAGGCCTCTCGCACCCCACAGTTGGGTTCATGCAGATGCGTGCAGTTGTAAAAGCGACAACTGCGGGCATGTGATTTGAAGTCGGGCATGAAGTGGCTCAATTCGTTGGCTGCGATTTGGTGAATGCCAAATGACTGAAAACCAGGCGAGTCGATCAGGGCCGTTTGATGCTCTTCATCGACCCAATACAAATTGGTGGCCGTGGTGGTGTGTTTGCCCGAATTGAGGGCCTGCGATATCTCCTGGGTGGCAATGTGCGCACCCGGGATGGCGGTGTTGATGAAGGTGCTTTTGCCCACGCCTGAGGGCCCCAAAATCAAGGTCATTTGTCCCTTGAGGGATTGGAACAAGAGCTCATAAGAGGGATGGTCGTGTTTCAACGACAAGGCAAATAAAGGGTAGCCCATGCTGGGGTACACCTGCAACTTGCTCCAAGCTTCATCAAAGGGTGCTTTGAGATCGGATTTGTTCAACACGATGAATGCTTTGATTTGAGCAGCTTGGGCCGCGATCAACGCTCGGGTGAGTTGGGTCTCCGAGAACTCAGGCTCGGCCGCAATCAAGATGAGCAACTGATCGATGTTGGCAGCAAAGGATTTGGTTCGCAATTCATCTTGGCGATAAAACTCGTTTCGCCTGGGCTCGATGCTCTCGATGGTGCCTTCATCTTGGGTGGGAGTCCACCAGACCTGATCGCCCACCAATGCCAGCGACTTTTTCCCCCTAGAGCGACAAATGCGTCTTGACCCATCCGCACTCTCCACCATCACGTGTCGGCCATGTCCAGACACGACCAAACCGAGTTGCTTCATGCGCGCATGCGCGCCAAACGCTCAGTGGCCGGTGGATGGGAATAGTAAAAGGCAGCGTACCAAGGGTCGGGGGTGAGTGTGGATGCGTTGTCTTTGTAGAGCTTGGTGAGGGCGCTCTCCAAGTGCTCTGCCGGTGTGTGACTCGTCGCATACGCATCGGCTTCGAACTCTTGCACACGAGACCTCCAGCTCGAAATCGGCGTGCTCATGAAAGTGACCAATGGAGTGACCAGGGTGAAGAGTATCAAGGCCAAAGCATTGTTGCCCGATGGCGTGAAGCCTTGAAAGTTGGGCGTGACGCCCAAGCCCGTGAAAAACCATGCTTGCTGTGAGAGGTAGCCCAAAATGGCAAACCCCAAGAGCGACAAACAAAAATTGATCGCAATCATTTTGAGCAGGTGCTTGTGTTTGAAGTGCCCCAACTCATGCGCCAAGACTGCCTCCATCTCATCGGCACTCAATTGCTCGAGCAATGTGTCAAAGAACACCACCCGTTTGCTGTTGCCAAAACCCGTGAAAAAAGCATTGGAGTGCGCTGATCGCTTGGAGCCATCCATCACAAAAAACCCTTTGGCTTTGAAGCCCGAGCGCTCCATGAGCGAGGCGATGCGCTCCTTGAGGGTGTCGTCATTCAAGGGTGTGAATTTGTTAAAGAGGGGCATCAAAAAAGTGGGCGCGATCCAAATCATGAGGAGTTGAAAGGCAACCATGGCGCCCCAGGCCTTGAGCCACCAATTCGCACCACCCGCATCCATGAGCCACAAAATAAGCGCAATCAAGGGGACTCCGAGCACCAGTCCGAGAGCGACGCCCTTGATCATGTCGGTGATCCACAACTTCACCGTGAGTTTATTAAAGCCAAAGCGCTCTTCGACCACAAATGTTTGAATCCACGACAAGGGCAAATTGATCAAGCCAGAGATGAACACAAACGCCAAGATGAAGACGGTTTCTTCAATGAGTCCCAAGCCCAACCACGACACCAAGGCTTGGTTGAGCCAGTTGATCCCACCCAAGAGCGTCCAGCCCACGATCACCAAGGTTTCTAAAAACAAATCCCAAAATGCGATTTTTGATTTGGCCAAGGTGTAGTCAGCCGCCTTTTGATGGGCCGCCAAGGTGATGGTGCTCTCGAACGCCTTGGGCACTTGTGCGCGGTTGCTTAAAACACATTTGTTTTGACGCGTCATGAGGCCGATTTTGACGATGAGGTTCAAAACCAAGGCGATGGCGAATGCAAGGGTCATGTTCATGGATGGGTTCATCCCTCGAGTTTAAAGCCATTTGCACATCTCTCCAACACACCACGCCAAGAGCGTGCCCAGACCCCAATGGGTCCCACTGGGCATCGCCGCCCCCAAACTTTTTCATCGGGGGCAAAAAATCCCCAAGGGATGCGCGACAATCATGGGGATGAACTCAGCCCACTCCACCTCTGCCGCCCCATCCGCTCCCAACACCTCAGGCGCTGCGGCCGACCCCGCGCCCACCGAATTGGCCAAGTCTGATCAAAATTTGGTGTGGGTCGATTGCGAGATGACGGGTCTTGATCCCGAGCGCGAGAGACTCATTGAGATTGCTGTCGTCATCACCGGCCCACAGTTGACCCCTCGCATCGAGGGCCCCGTCTTGGTGATCCATCAATCGGAGGACATTTTGTCCAAGATGGACGCTTGGAATAAATCCACCCACGGCAAAAGCGGTTTGATCGAGCGCGTGCGCGCCTCCACCATGGATGAGGCGCAAGCCGAGCAAGAACTCTTGGCCTTCATCAAACGCTATGTCCCCAAGTCGTCCTCTCCCTTGTGCGGCAACACCATCAGCCAAGATCGGCGATTTTTGGTGAAATTCATGCCCTATTTTGAAGCTTGGTTGCATTACCGCAACTTGGATGTGAGCACCTTGAAAGAGTTGGCCAAACGCTGGAAGCCCAAAGCCTACAGTTCGTTTAAAAAACAACAAAAGCACACGGCCTTGGCCGATGTGCATGAGTCCATCGAAGAATTGATTCACTACCGTGAGCACTTCATCCAGCTCTAGCCTGGGTTTTGGTGAAGGCAGCAAGTCTGCACCGGGTTCGCCGCAGCCTCTAATGGCATGGCTCGGTGGCAGCGCACAAATAGTCCTTGGTGAAAACCCGAGTGTGTGCCATAATCCTTGAGTTCGTCCTAGATGACGAACTCGCGCATCTACCTCACACCTTGGGTACTCCGAATTGGATTGCCAAAATCGCTTGGATTAACTTTAATCATCAAGCGTTGTTCTCTGTTTGAAGGTTGATGTTGTCAACAACCTTTGATGGAGCCCTCACCGATTGGTGGGTGGAGTAAACATGTACGAGTCTCTTGAGATCGATAGCAACGCTATTGCCAATTCTGAATCAAACCCCCGCGAAGATCATGCCAAGGCCCCTTTGCTCCACGAGCAAGATGGCGAAGGCCTGTCTGAAGTCACGGTTGACACTGCACCTGAAGTCGTCACCCCCAAAGAGGTCAAGCCCAACCCATTTCAAGAATTGGGTTTGACGCGCGAACTTTTGGCAGCGGTCTTTGACCTCGGCTATACCGCGCCCACCACCGTTCAAGTCAAGGTCATTCCCTTGGCCATGAAAAATTCGCTCGACGGTGGCCACACCGATTTGATGGTCTCATCCCAGACCGGCAGCGGTAAAACGGCAGCATTCTTGTTGCCCGTGATCCAAACCCTGCTCCAACAAGCCCGCGAGCGAGAAGTGGCTGAAGCTCAGGCATTCGACGCCCAGGTCGCTGCTGCACAGGCCGCAGGCACACCCATTCCAAAGCGTGCCAAGCGCAAGGACCCCACCAACCCACGTCATTTCAAGGCGGCAACACCCGGCGCCTTGGTGCTGTGCCCCACCCGCGAGCTCGCTCAACAAGTGGCCCACGACGCCATTGGCTTTGTCAAGCATTGCAAGGGCATTCGTGTCGCCACTGTGGTGGGTGGCATGCCTTACGCACTGCAAATTGCCAAGCTACAAAATGCCGATCTCGTGGTGGCGACTCCTGGTCGTTTGATTGACCTACAACGCTCCATGCACATCAAACTCGAGGACGTTCAGTTTCTCGTCGTCGATGAGGCCGATCGGATGCTGGACTTGGGGTTCTCGGACGATTTGGCCGAAATCAATCAACTCAC
>Ga0209829_10004330_pt1 | contig 10046 bp, 9 predicted proteins | sample C_140205_EF_Meta_FD_187311 | JGI IMG/M metagenome (GOLD analysis project Ga0209829, IMG submission 187311) | Freshwater microbial communities from Lake Croche, Canada to study carbon cycling - C_140205_EF_MetaG (SPAdes) (version 2) | ecosystem: Environmental > Aquatic > Freshwater > Lake... | reverse complement strand
CCCGGCGGAAGCCGAGATCGTGATCGAAGGCGAGGTGTCGCTTTCGGACTATCGCGACGAAGGCCCATATGGCGATCACACCGGCTATTACAATTCGGTGGAGCCGTTCCCGGTCTTCACCGTCACCGCCATCACCATGCGGAAGAACCCGATCTATCTGTCCACCTACACGTCGCGGCCACCGGACGAGCCCTCCATCCTGGGCGAAGCGCTGAACGAAGTCTTCATTCCGCTCATCAAGCAGCAATTCCCCGAGATCGTGGATTTCTGGCTGCCGCCTGAGGGGTGCAGCTACCGCATCGCCGTGGTCAGCATGAAGAAGGCCTATCCGGGACACGCCAAGCGGGTGATGATGGCGGTGTGGTCGTATCTGCGCCAGTTCATGTACACCAAGTGGGTGATCGTGGTGGACGACGACATCAATGCGCGCGACTGGAAGGACGTGATGTGGGCCGTCTCCACCCGCATGGACCCGGCGCGCGACGTCACCCTGATCGAGCACACGCCGATCGATTACTTGGATTTCGCCTCGCCGCAGTCGGGCCTGGGCTCCAAGATAGGTCTGGACGCCACCAACAAGCTGCCGCCCGAGACCAATCGCGAATGGGGCAAGAAGATCGCCATGGACCCCGAGGTGATCCGCGCGGTCACTGAAAAATGGTCAAAGCTGGGTCTGCCCGGTAGCGGCAAACCGGTCTGGTAACGCTGGCGGCCGCGCACCGACAGGTGTAGGTTATCGCCATGCGCCGAGTCCTGCTGCCCATCCTGCTGCTGACCGCCACCGCCGCCCAGGCTCAGGACTGCGCCCCGGCCAGGCTACTCGCATCCGTGCCGATGCACAGCGCCGAGCCGGACAGCAACATCCGCACCGTGCCCGTCACCCTGAACGGCACCATCCGGCACATGATCCTGGATACCGGGGGCGCGATCACGCAGCTGTCCCGCGACACGATCGAGGAATTGCAGTTGCCGCTGCGTGACAGCGGCACGGCGGTCTATGACATCAATGGCCGCGTCTCTCGCAGCTTCGCGGTGGTCGACGATTTCAGCTTTGGCCATCTGAACCGGAAAGACGCGGCGCTGATGGTGTGGCCCGAATCCAAGCGCCCCTATGCCGGCGAGTTGGCGCAGGACATGCTGCAACCCTATGACGTGGACGTGGATTTCGGCGCCGGCACCCTGAAGATGTACGCCAAGGATCATTGCCCCGGCCCGCAGGGCTGGACACCCACGGTGCGCACCACCATGCACAACAAGGGCTGGCACCTGCACATTCCCGTCACCCTGGACGGCCACACCTATGATGCCATCTTCGACACCGGCTCGCGCCACACCATCATGCGGTTGCCGGCGGCGCGGCGCGATTTCGATCTGCACCCGGACTCGCCCGGCATGACGCCCTACCGCGCCATCAATGGCGATGCCTTCCTGACCGGCTATCTCCACAATTTCTCGAAAATGTCGTTCGGCGGCATGACGGTGGACAATCCCGAAGTCATGGTCGTGCCCGACATCATGAGCCGCAACGCCGACAAGAGCCCGATGGCGCGCAACCGGGCCTATCACCACAATGCCGATCTGATGTTGCCGGAACTGTCCCTGGGGATGGACGTGCTCAAGCATCTGCACCTGTTCATGGCCTTTGGCGAACAGGCGCTCTATATCGCCCCCGATATCGCCGCGCCCGGCGCACCACATCTGGGCAAACCTTGACGCGCCCGCAAAGGTGCGGCATCCGAGAGGCATGACCAGCCCCAAAAAACGTGATCCCCAGGCCATCCTGAGTTCCCTGCTCGACGCCGCCAAACGGTGCGGCGCCGATGCCGCCGACGCCCTGTTCGTCGAAGGCGTCTCCTCCAGCGTCTCCTACCGGCTGGGCAAGCTGGAAGATGTCGAGCGGGCGGAGAATTACGACATCGGCCTGCGCGTCTTTCTCGGCCAGCAAGTCGCGTTCATTTCGTCCACCGATCATTCGGCCGATGCGCTGGCGGCGCTGCCCGAGCGCGCCGTGACGATGGCCAGGCTCGCGCCCGAGGACAAGTTCGCCGGGCTGGCGCCCACGGACCGGCTGGCGAAAGTCATCCCGCAGCTCGACCTGGAAGATCCGTCCGAACCCAGCGCCGACCTCCTGATCGAGCGCGCTCGCGATGTCGAAGCCGCCGCGATGGCGGTTGCAGGCGTCACCAATTCCGAAGGCGGCGGCGCCTCCTTTTCGCGCAGCGCCGTGGCGCTGGCCACCTCGACCGGCTTTTACGGCCGCTATGCCGGGACCAGCCACGGCATCGGCGTGGCCGTGCTGGCGGGCGAAGGCACCGGCATGGAGCGCGACTATGACCAGGCCAGCGCGCGCCATGCCTCCGACCTGCGCTCCTCCGCCGATATAGGCCGCACCGCCGGTGAAAAAGCCGTCAAGCGGCTGAACCCGCGCAGCATGAAATCCCAGAGCGTGCCGGTGGTATTCCATCCCGATGAGGCCGGCGGATTGCTGGGCCATTTCGCCGGCGCCATTTCCGGCACCGCCATCGCGCGCGGCGTATCCTTCCTGAAGGACAAGATGGGCCAAAGCATCTTCGGTCAGAGCATCAACATCATCGACGATCCCCACCGGGTGCGCGGCCTGCGCTCCAAGCCGTTCGACGGCGAAGGCGTGGCCAATGCCCGCCGCGCCTTCATCGAAAATGGCAGGCTGACCAGCTGGATCCTGGAATGCGCAAGCGCCCGCCAGCTTGGACTTGAGACCACCGGCCATGCCGCGCGCGGCACCGGCGGTCCGCCGTCGCCCTCCTCGACCAATCTCTATCTGGAAGCGGGCACGCTGTCGGTGAAAGACCTGATTGCCGACATCAAGCAGGGCTTTTATGTCACCGAGCTGATGGGCATGGGCGTGAACGGCGTGAACGGCGATTACTCCAGGGGCGCCGCCGGTTTCTGGATTGAGAATGGCGAGATCGCCTTTCCCGTTTCCGAAGTCACCATCGCGGGCAACCTGAAAGACATGTTCGCCAGCCTGGTGCCTGCCAGCGACCTGGAATTCCGCCACGGCGTCAACGCGCCGACCGTGCGCATCGAAGGCATGACCCTTGCCGGCGCGTGAGGATCTCGCGCTTCTCGAAGACACGGTCCGCGAGGCCGGGCATATCGCGCGCAGCTTCTATGGCGGCGACTACAAGCAGTGGAACAAGGAAGGCGGCAGCCCCGTCACCGAAGCCGACCTGGCGGTGGACAGGTTTCTTTTCCAGACGCTGATCGGGGCGCGGCCCGATTATGGCTGGCTGTCGGAGGAAACCATCGACGATCCTTTGCGGCTGCAGCGGCGCACTGTCTTCGTCATCGATCCCATCGACGGCACCGTGGCCTTCCTCAAGAACCGGCCGCACTTCACCATCTGCGCCGGGACCGTGGTGGACGGACGCCCGGTTTGCGGCGTGGTCTACAATCCGATCAGCGATGAGATGTATTCGGCGCGGCTTGGGGCCGGTGCGCATCGCAATGGAACACCCATTCGTGTGGGCGCCCGCGATGTGCTGCAGGACTGCGCCATGCTGGGCGACCGCACCCAGCTTTCGGCGGCGCCCTTCCCGCCCATGCATGTGCAGAACCGCAACTCGGTGGCCTATCGCGTCGTGCTGGTGGCAGACGGCAGCGCCGATGCTAGCGTCAGCCTGACTCCCAAGCGTGACTGGGACCTGGCCGCCGCCGACATCATCCTGTCGGAAGCCGGCGGCCGCCTGACCGACAGCCATGGCGAAGTGCTGGTCTACAACCGGCCGGTGACCAAGCAGGCCAGCCTGGTGGCCGCCAATCCGCCGCTCAGTAACGAGATCCTTACGCTCCTGCGACAATAAGAGAATTGAGCGCCGCCGCCCGTTCGGGCTTCAATGGTGCGGCGCAACGAAAGTGAATCCCATGCCCGATTCCCAGCAGCTTCTGCATTTTGTGTTCGGCGGTGAGCTGAAGGACACCCAGGTTGTCGAGTTCAAGGACCTGTCCAAGCTGGACTTTGTCGGCATGTACCCCAATTTCGCCGAGGCCAAGAAGGCCTGGCGCGCCAAGGCCCAGGCCACGGTGGACAATGCCCAGATGCGCTATTTCGTGGTCCATATGCACCGGCTGATGGAACCCGAGGACGATCACCACCACTAACCATCTGGCCCCAAAAGGCTTTTTGCCTGAGGTGCCCCCGCATGCTACAGCACGGGCGCATGAGTTCCGCCTCGCCCACCCAGAATATAGCCGCCGTGACCCGCCGCCTGCTGCGCGACTATGTCCGCGGCGAATGGGGCCTGTTGCTGCTGGCCGTCCTCTGCATGCTGCTGACCAGCGCGATCAGCGGACTGGTGCCACTGATGGTCAATTACGAGATCAAGCTGATCTTCCTGCGCCGCCAAGCCGAACTGTTGCTGCCGCTGTCGCTGGCAGTGGGCGGCGTCGTGGTGTTGCGCGCCATCACCCTGTTCTTCGGCCGCATGTGGCTGGACTCGCTGGGCGAGCGCACCGTGGCCACCGCCCAGCGCGACATGTTCGGACGGCTGATCCGCCGCGACCTGGCCGATCTCAATGCGGTGCATTCCGGCCAGTTCGTTTCCAACTTCCTCTATGACGCCCAGCTGATGCGCGACGGCCTGACCCAGGGCGTCGCCGCCATCTTCCTCGAGGCGGTGCAGCTGGTGGTGTTCCTGGCCTATGTGCTGATCAGCGACTGGCAGCTGGGCGCGCTGGCGCTGATCATCCTGCCGGGCGTGGCCTGGGCGATGGAGCGGCTGGGCGGCTCGATGCGCCGCGCCGCCACCCGCGGCATGCGCGAGACCGGCGATCTGTCGGTGGTGCTGTCCGAAGCGATGGATGGACGCCGCATCATCAAGGCGTACGGCCTGGAAGCGCACAGCGTGGCGCGGGTGAATGCGCGCCTGAAATCGCGGCTGGGCACCTTGCTGAAGGCGGTGCGGCTGCGCGCCGCCGCCGCGCCCGTCACTGATCTGTTCCTGGGCGCGGTGGTGAGCCTAGTGCTGTTCGCGGCCGGCTGGCAGAGCCTGCACGGACAGATCACCCTCAACGCCTTTGCCGGGTTCCTCACCGCGCTCCTCCTGGCGCAGCAGCCCTTGCGCAATCTCTCGCAGCTTTGGCCCACCGCATCGGCGGGCATCGCGGCCACCGAACGTATCTTCGCGGCCATCGATGCGCGTCCCCGCATCGTCAACCGTCCCGGTGCCGTGGCCCTGGTGCCCAGGGGCGGCGCGGTCACCTTTCAGGGTGTCGGCTTCCATTATCAGGCTGACGCGGCCCCCACCCTGTCGGACGTCACGATGGATGTTGCCGCCGGTGCGAAGATCGCGCTGGTCGGCCCGTCCGGCGCCGGCAAGAGCACCATCTTCAACCTGCTGCTGCGCTTCTATGACGTGAACAGCGGGACCATCGCCATCGACGGCCAGGACATTCATGGCGTGACGCTGGAAAGCCTGCGCGCCGCCATCGGCGTGGTCACCCAGGAAGCGCTGCTGTTCGACGAAAGCATTGCCGACAATATCGCGCTGGGCAAACCCGGCGCCTCGCTGGGCGAGATCAAGGCGGCAGCGCGCAATGCCGCGGCGCACGATTTCATCATGGCCATGCCCGAGGGCTATGACACAAGAGTGGGCGAAGGCGGATTGAAACTGTCGGGCGGCCAGCGCCAGCGCATCGCCATCGCCCGCGCCATGCTGCGCAACGCGCCCATCCTTCTCCTGGACGAAGCCACCAGCGCGCTGGATGCCGAATCCGAACGCCAGGTGCAGGAAGCGCTGGCCCGCCTGATGAAGGGGCGCACCACCATCGTCATCGCCCATCGCCTCTCCACCGTGGTCGATGCCGACCGCATTTATGTGGTGGACAAGGGCCGCATCGCCCAGGCCGGCAGCCATGCCGAGCTGCTGGCGGCGGACGGCCTGTATGCCAACCTGTATCGCCACAATCTGGAAGACGTTCGATGAGTCTTCCCCTTGGCTTGCGCGCCTGGCGCGTGTTGACCGGCATGGCCTCGCCGTTTGCGCGCCTCCTGCTGCGCCGCCGCGCCACCCGCGACAAGGAAGACTGGACGCGGCTGAACGAACGGCTGGGCATGGCGGGTCTTGCACGGCCCGAAGGCCGCTTGGTCTGGATCCATGGCGCCAGCGTGGGCGAGAGTCTTTCGGCCCTGCCCCTGATCAAAAAACTGCAGGAACATGCCAACGTGCTGGTGACCAGCGGCACAGTCACCAGCGCCGCCATGATGGGCCAGCGCCTGCCGCCCCCAAATGGCGATCATGTCGCGCTGCACCAGTTCGTGCCGCTGGACATGCCGGGCGCGGTGAACCGCTTTCTCGACCACTGGAAGCCGGATGCCGGCCTGTTCGTGGAATCCGATTTGTGGCCCAACCTGATCCTGGGCGCGGCGTCGCGCGGGGTGAAGCTGGCGCTGGTCAATGCCCGCATCTCGGCGCGCTCGGCCGAGCGCTGGAGCTGGGCCAGGCGCAGCATGGCGCGGCTGCTGTCGGCCTTCGACATGGTGCTGGCCCAGGACGAGGATGGCGCGGCGCGCTTCCGCGCGCTGGGCGCGCGCAATGTCCAGGTTGTGGGCAGCCTCAAGGCCGATGCCCCGCCGCTGCCCTGCGATGAAGAAGCCCTGGCCGAACTGCGCCGGCAGATCGGCAACCGGCCTGTGCTGCTGGCGGCCCAGACCCATCCGGGCGAAGATGAAACACTTCTTCCCGCCCATGACATTTTACGCGAACGACTTCCCGACCTGTTGACCATCCTGGTGCCGCGCCACACCGCGCGCGCCGCCGATATCGAGATGCTGTGCGGCGGCCGCGCCACCAAACGCCGTTCCACCGGCGACAGGATTTCTTCCCAGACCGCCGTCTATATCGCCGACACGATGGGCGAACTGGGATTGTTCTACCGTCTCACCCGCTTCTGCTTCCTGGGGGGAACCCTGGTGCCGCTGGGCGGCCACAATGTGCTGGAGCCGGCGGCGCTGCATTGCGCGGTGCTGGCCGGTCCCAACACCGCCAGCGCACCGCGCGCCTATGAAGCGGTGCTGGAGGCCCAGCAGTTCGGACTTGTGACTTCCAGCGCCGACATCGCGCGCGAGGCGGGGCGGATCCTGGAAAATCCCGCCATGGCGATGGCGGCAGGGGATGCGGCGGCGCGCGGCGCGGCCACCCAGTCCGGCGCGGTGGCGCGCACCGCGGCAGCGCTTGCGGCGATGCTCGATGCGCGCGCCTGATTTCTGGCAAAGACCAAGCATGGCGGCGGCGCTGCTGGCGCCGCTGGGCTGGCTGTATGGCGCCAGCGTCGCCTTCAAGGCGCGTACCGCCAGGCCCTTCGATCCGGGCATGCCTGTCATCTGTGTCGGCAACCTCACCGCCGGCGGCAGCGGCAAGACGCCCATCGCCATCGCGATCGCCGAGATGCTGCGTGCCAGGGGTCACAAACCTTATTTCCTCACCCGCGGTTATGGCGGCAGCGAACACGGCCCGGCATTGGCGTCTCGTGGCCACAGCGCCGCGGTGATGGGTGATGAAGCCCTGCTGCTGGCGCGCACCGCCCCCACCATCGTGGCGCGCGATCGCGCCGCCGGCGCGCGGCTGGCGAAAGAAAAGGGCGCCACCGTCATCGTGATGGACGACGGCCATCAGAATTTCTCACTGCGCAAAGCTCTGTCATTGGTCGTGGTGGATGCCGAGACGGGTTTCGGCAATGGCTACCAGATTCCGGCAGGCCCCTTGCGCGAGCCGGTGGCGCAGGGCCTGACCCGCGCCGATGCGGTGATATTTGTCGGAGACGGCGAACCAGATCTGGGTGGTTACAGCGGCCCGGTGCTGCGCGCCCGTCTGAAGGCCGAGGGCGATGCGTTTGCGGGCAAGGCGGTGTTCGCCTTTGCCGGCATCGGGCGGCCTGAAAAATTCTTCGCCTCCCTGGAAGACAGCGGCGCGACTGTCACCGGCAGCTGCTTCTTCCCCGACCATCATCCCTATAGCGAGGATGAAATCATCCAGCTGCGCGCCGTGGCGGGCGAGGCGATGCTGGTCACCACCGAGAAGGATTTCGTGCGCCTGTCCACCACCCAGCGCGAAGGCATCCGCATGCTGAAAATCACCGCCGTCTTCGATGACGCACATGCAATAGAGCGTTTGCTTGACAGCATCGCCCCCAGGGCCTAGCCCCAACACATGACGCAACCCGGTCTGCCCGCCACCCTGCCCTGGGGTCAGAAGCTGCGCTATGGCGTGGAGGCGGCCCTGTTTTTCGCCTTCATGGGCATGTTCCGCGTGCTGGGACCGGAAACCGCCTCGGGTCTGGGCGGCTGGATCGGGCGCAACATTTTTTCGCTGCTGCCGCCCGACCGCGTGGCGCGCGCCAACCTCGCGGCCGCCTTTCCGGAAATGACCGCCGACGAACGCAACCGCATCCGCCGCAGCATGTGGGACAATCTGGGGCGGGTGGTCGGCGAATATCCGCACCTGGCGCGCTTCTCGCCCAAGGGCGATGACCCGCGCATCACCTATAGCCTTCCGCCCGGCATGAGCCTGGAGGATCTGAAGCAGAAGCCGGTGATCTTCCTGTCGGCGCATCTGGGCAACTGGGAGATGCTGCCGATCCTGGCCGGGCAACTGGGTTTCGACGGCGCCGCCGTGGTGCGCCCGCCCAACAATCCTTACGTCGCCGCCTGGGTGGCGCGCCAGCGCCGCATCAACGGGCCCGACACCATGATCGCCAAGCACAATGCGGCACGCCCGATGGTGGCACAGCTCAAGGCGGGCAAGATGCTGTGCATGCTGGTGGACCAGAAATTGCGCGAAGGCATCGCCGTGCCCTTCTTCGGCCGCGAAGCCCTGACCACGCCCGCGCCAGCTGCCCTGGCATTGAAGATGGGCGCCCACATCATCATGGCCGCCAACCGCCGCGTCGGGGGTCCGCGCTTCCACGTCACGGTGCAACCGGAACTGGAGTTCAACACCAGCGGCGATGAGGCCGAGGACGTGGCGCGCCTGACCGCCGCCATCCAGGCCCGTATCGAGGAGATGGTGCGCGCCAATCCCGGCCAGTGGCTGTGGATTCACAATCGCTGGACGACACCACGCGATATCGCCCTGTTGCAGGCTCGAGCAGATACAAAGTGATGAGCACACGCCAACGCCTCCTGGATCAATTGTTCTTCGGCCGCGATCCACTGAAGGATTTTCCCGCCGGACGGCCCACCGACCTGCAGGGCTGGCATTCACAACACCCCTATTTGGCGCGCGCCATCAACCAAGCACAGCCTGGCATAGTGGTCGAAGTCGGCGTGTGGAAAGGCGCCTCGATCGTGACGCTCGCCAAGGAAATCCAGCGGCTGAAGCTGGACGCGGTGGTGATCGCCATCGACACATGGCTGGGCTCGTCCGAGCATTACCTGTGGGAAAAGTTCATTCCCGACCTGGATTTCGAATTCGGCTATCCCCGCCTCTATCACAAGTTCGCCGCCAACATCGTCAATGAAGGCCTGCAGGATTTCGTGGTGCCGCTGCCGCTGGATTCCATCAATGCCTTTCAGCTCCTGAAGGAAAAGGGCATCCGTCCGGATGTGCTGCACATCGATGCCGGTCACGATTATCACTCGGTGATGGCGGACCTGAAGGCCTGGTGGCCGCAGCTCAAGGATGGCGGCGTGCTGGTGGGCGACGATTATTTTTCCAAGCCCCTCATCGGCCAGGGCAAGTGGCCCGAAGTGCGCCAGGCGTTCGATCAGTTCTTTGCCGCCAACAAGCACATCGTGTTCGAGAACACCGACGGCAAGTGTTACGTGGGTAAGCCCTAAAGCGGATCCGGTTTCGGCTTGCGGGTGGACAGCGACGGATCCAGCCGCACCTGGAACCAGTTCATCGCCCAATGCAGATGCGGGCCGGTGGCGCGCCCGGTGGCGCCGATCAGACCAATGCGCTGACCGCGTTTGACAGCCTCGCCCACCTTCACCAGCCGCTTGCTCTGATGCAGGTATGAGGTCGACACGCCCTGGCCGTGGTCGATCAGGGTGAAGCCGCCATTCA
>Ga0209829_10004327_pt1 | contig 10049 bp, 5 predicted proteins | sample C_140205_EF_Meta_FD_187311 | JGI IMG/M metagenome (GOLD analysis project Ga0209829, IMG submission 187311) | Freshwater microbial communities from Lake Croche, Canada to study carbon cycling - C_140205_EF_MetaG (SPAdes) (version 2) | ecosystem: Environmental > Aquatic > Freshwater > Lake... | reverse complement strand
ACCGGACGAAGGATGGCCGGCATGTGACGATGATCGGCCTCCATCCGCACCTCCGCGACCGGCTGCTGGTCGCGCTCGACTGCGTCAACACGGCCCAGGGGATCCAGGCTGCCGTCGAAAAGAAGACGGCGCAAGAGCTCGAGGACGAGGCGATCGCGAAGCACCTTCCGCTCGGCATCGTGCGCACGCCCGCGGAGTGGGCCGCGCATCCGCTCGGGGCCGAAGTGCTCGAGCGTCCGCTCATCGATTTCGAGGGATCAGGCAGCGAGAAGAAGCGGCTCCTCGGCAAGGCGAAGCACCGGCCGCTCGAAGGGGTGCGGGTGGTGGAGCTGGCGCACGTCGTGGCCGGGCCGAACTGCGCCCGGTTCCTCGCCGAGCAGGGGGCCGACGTAATCAAGGTGCAGCCGCCAATGGGCGACTGGGTGCTGCCGATCTGGATGGATGCCAGCTGGGGGAAGAAGAACATCCTCCTCGACATCAAGGGGCGGCGGGGCCAGGCCCGCTTCCACGAGCTCCTCGCCACGGCCGACGTGCTGATCGACGGCCAGCGCCCGGGCGTGCTCAACCGCATGGGGCTCGACGACGCGGGGCTGCGGGCAATCAATCCGAATCTCGTCCGCGCCTCCCTCTCCTGCTTCCCGCTCGGCACGGCCTGGGGGGAGCGGCCGGGCTTCGAACAGATCGCGCAGGCCGTCAGCGGTACGATCCACGTCCATTCCGCCGGCATGGAGGCTCCGACGGTCGTGCCGGCGCTGATCAATGACTACATCACCGGCTATCTCGTGGCGATCGGCGTGGTGGCGGCGCTCGCCGAGCGGGAACAGCGCGGCGGCTTTTACCATGTCGCCTCGTCACTCTCCCGGTGCTCGTCGCTGGCCCCCCATCTGTCCGATCTGCTCACGGCGGAGCTTTACGAGCCGGTGCGGATGAAGGACCTCGTCGAGCATGGAATCGACCAGCCATCGCCGGCTGGAATTTTCACCCGGATCGCGCCGGCGGTGGAGTTCAGCCACACGCCGTCGTACGTCGATCGCCATCCGACGATCATGAACTCGATGCCCGACACGACCGGCTGGGACGACGTTCCCACGACGGCCCCGGTCGTGCCGCACGGCCCGTCGCAGCTGGCCCGCGAGGGGAAGATCTACGGCCTCGTCGAGTGCTTCGGGATCGAGGACCGCTCCGACGGCGGCGGCATCATGAGCCTCGCCTCGAAGTCGCTGTTCGAATATGCGATGGCCCACCGCAACGCGTGAGCCTGGGCGGATGGCCCCGCGGGCGTGAAGTTAGAAGACGACCGTGCCGCGCATCATCCACAGATCGGTGTGGTCGTGGCCGACGGCGACGCCGGTGAGCGGGTTCCAGATGTGCTGGTAGCTGGGGATGAGCCGGACGGCCGGCGTGATTGCGTAGTCGTAAAACACCTCCAACCCCTGCTCGTTCTTCACATTCAAGGCGCCGCCGGTGTAGCGGCGCACCTGGTTTTGGAGATCGGGGCTGATGCCGTTCATATACCACCCGACGCCGACGCTGTCGTAGGCCCGCGACTCGGCGAGGCCACGGGCGAAGAGGGCGACGCTGCCGTCGCCGGTGATCGTGTTGGTCTGCTGCGGCGCCCAGCCGGCGCGGCCGAAGACGCCGAGCCCGCGGAGCGGCACGCCGCTCTTGAGCTTCATGGCGACCTCCTTCGGGGCATCGGCCACATAGAGATATTGCGAGGCGTTGGCGATCAGAAAGCAGCTGCTCGAGGAATTGTTGATCGGGAGGCCGGTCGAGTTGGGGCTGCCGAGGAGGTAGCCGACCGCCTGGGGGATCTGCCCGGGGGCGAGGGCGCCGTAGGGGTTGGTGAGGTCGAGCTGGTATTGGTTCGACCAGTTGAACGCCGGGCTGAATTGCCCCGGCAATCCGCCGACCTCGTAGGAGGCGACGGCGGTGAAGTAGAGGTTCACCCGGTCGAAGGCATTCGTGGCCAGATTCTGGGCGCGGCTGTTGGGGTCGAGGACACCCCCGGCGAAGGCGAGCTGCTTGCTCGGGGCCCACACGCCGAGGACGGCCCAGGCGGTGGGGTTGTAGAAGTTCGTCGTGATCGGATTCTTGTTGAAAGCGAAGTTGGCGAAATAAAACTTGTAGCTGTCGCCGAACAGCGTCTGGTCGGGGATGAAGATGTCACTGATCTTGCCGACGAGGAGGCTCGTCTGTTCGCTCAAGCCTTGGACGAGGAAATACTCGCTGGGGAGCATCGTCGAAGAGGCGAGCGGGTCGGGGAGGAGGAGGCCGGTGTAGGTCGGCACGGTCGCGGCGGAGTTGAATGTTTGCTCTGGATTGCCGCCGTAGCGGGCCTGGGTCGTGAAGTGGATCAGGCCGCCGTCCCACAGCCCGGCCCGGCCGGTGTCGATGTTGATCGACATCTGCGTGTTCTGGACGAACCAATCCCCCGGATCGAGGCCCCCCGACATGACGTCCTGATAGGCGCTGGTCGTGTAGACGTCGAAGAACACGCCGCGGCGGGCGAGGTCGGTCCGCCTTCCGCCCCAGTCGCCTGTCAGCTGCGTCCGCTCCCAGAAGCCGCCGGTGACGGTGCCGGGGAGGCCGAAGACGGGGCCGTTGTTGAAGAACGGATAGAGGACCGGCGCTGCGTTGGCCAGCGACAGGCGGTCGGTTGGCACCGGCCCCCAGTCATCGGCCGAGATCGCCGGAGTGGCCGGTGCGGCGGCCGGCGTCGCCCCCTGGCCCCCTTCATTGAGATAGCCGAAGCCGTCGAAATTGCCCCCTTGGCCGCAGGCTCGGTCGGTGGTTGCCGGGAGAGCGGTGAGCCCCAAGAGGAGCCCGGCGAGCCATGCCCGGCGCCGGGCCGCGTGCAGACGCGGCTCGCGCACCGACCGATCTCCGACCCGAGATCCCCATGCCATGGCGTCTGGCCCCCGGCGTTGAATCGACAGAATCGCTGCAAGCGGTTCTTTCGGCAGGGTTTGACGGGGGAAGTGAGGGAGTGGCGTCGAAATCGCCACCCCCTCGCCAGCCCTCCCAGCTTTCCGTGTGGAGGGATGGCCTTGGCAGCTCTTTCCATTACCACAGCGTTCGGACTGGGTAGCGGCCGATCATGGCGTCGTTTGTCACGATCACCATCCCGTGACAGTTGGCCTAGGCCACGAGGATCCGGTCAAACGGGTCGCGGTGGTGCGGTGGAAGTTTATGAATGTGACAGAATGAACCAGAGAAACGCGTGCGTGTCGAGCAGGACCTGCATCAACCCCCCTCGAACCCGGAGAGAATCTCCTCCGGCAGGGCCTCGAAAAACGCCTGTGGCACGGTGAACGCCCCCTTGGCGACGCCCGGCTGACGACGTTTTCCGCTGTCGCGGATCAGTCGCTCCTCCGCCACGGGCCGGTTGCGGTTGCAGAGGATGATCCTGTCGTCCCCCTCGAGGCCCGCCAGGTGGCGGGAGAGGTGGGTTTTGGCATCGTGCATGTTCAAACGGATGGTCTTCATCAGCCCAGCGTGAACTCGATATCTAGTTCAGTCAACCCGGCCGGCGACGGCGGGCGACCCACGCGATCCCCAGTCCGGCCAGGGCGATGGCGTCGAGGGGGACGAGTCGGTCGCGCTGGGTGACATGCTCCTCGACGCGCTGGAACCTGGCTCCGGCCGGGTCGAAGGCAAACGTCAGGTCGTCGGTGCCCGAGGGCCAGGTGAAGTCCTCGAAGGCGGTGAGCCAGGCGTTGGTGGCGCCGCCGGCGGTTCCCTCGGGGAGGACGGCCGCGAGGAACGACGCATTGACCTCGAGGGGATGGGAGTAGGCGACGTTCCCCGCTTCCCAGGCGCGGGCAGCGCTCCCTTCGCCGAGCGTCGCTTCGGCCCGCCCGGGGCCGACGACGAAGGCCCGCAGGACGTTGCGCCGCGGCGCATCGGGATCGATCTGATCGGTCGGCACGCGGTAGGGGAAGAGGGGGGCATCGGTCTCAAACGTGAGCCGCACGGCAGAAACATCGATGCTCGCAGTGTCGGTCGCATACTTGAAGGCGGTGATCATCCAGCCCTTCTCGACATACGGTCGCGACCATTCGGCGAGCTCCGGCCGCGAGTCGTAGCCGTTGTCGGCGAGCCACTCGGTGAGCGCGGCGGGATCGGCCGCCTTCAGCACGACGACGTCGTAGCCGCCGACGCGGGCCCGCTTCATCACCTCGACGGCGGCCCTCGGTGACGGGGCGGCATCCGGGGCCCGGCTGGCCGCATTCTTGGTCTCGAGGGCAAAGAGCCGCCACAGAAGCGAATAGTGGTTTTCAAAGCGCGTCACCTCGACGATGCGCGGCTTGATCCGGTCATTCAGATGGCCGAAGACGGCGCCGTCCGCCGCGGCGATCTCCGGCACCGTCGGCGACGGGACGAGGAACCCGAATCCCTCCTGCCGTGCCCCGGGTGTGGCGGCGAACTTCGCCTCGCGGATGAAGTGCTCGACGCGCGTTGCTGGATCCCAGACGACGAGGATCTGCTGATCGGCGATCCGCACCGGCTCGCCGCGCCGCCAGGCGGGGCAACAGGCGTTTGCCGGGTGGACCCAGGGAACGAGAAGGCCGGCCATAATCACAGCCATGCGGCGACGGCACGCAGAGAGCATCGGTATCCCTCCAATCGTTTCAGGGAAAAAAGTCAGTCGATTTCGAGCCGGAGCGTGCCGTCGTCGGCGGCGATGACCTCCAGAAGCGGCGGCCGGTTTGGCTCGGGGGCGCCGCCGCCGCCGCTGGAGAGATCGCTGCGGTCGACGACCTCGCCGCCAACGCGGGTGAGAAACTTCCGCAGCGTCTCTGTGTCGACCGTATCGGGAAGAGTCTGCACCGAGCCGTCGGCGAAAGCGCAGAGACCGACCCTGCAGTCGCCAACCGTATGGATCGCACCGATTCCCGTCGGCTTCCCGATCCCCGCGGGGCCTGCTTGGACGGCCTGGAGCGCTCCGGGGCCAAACGTCGCCACGGCGACATTCCCTTCGAGGATCTCTTCGACGTTGACACGAACAAGCGTGTCGAGAGGGCCTCCCTTCTTCGAAGCGACGACAAGCACGGCCTGCCCCTCGGCGGGGAACGAGAGCATCGCCCCTTTGGCTGAGTCGATCCGGACCTCGCGCTTCGCCGCGTCGACGACGACGATTCGGTGTGTCGGCTCTACGAAAAACGGATAGCACATGACGACGCGCTCTTCCGCGCTCGCCACGGCCGCCAACAGGAGCCACGAGCCGAGGAAAACCCGACCGATTCCAGCGCAGCGTGTGAGCATCGCGACACTCCCTGATGACGAGTGATGAATCCCCCGAAAAAGGTCTCCCGAAAAAGTGTGGCAGCGAGCCGCGTCGCCGGCAACTTCGTCGCGACCGCGAGGCCGGACTGGCGCTGGCAAAGCCGCCTTCGGCCCGGCCTCACTTCTCCCACACGAAGATCTCGGAGACGCCGCTGCGCGAGGCTCCCCGGTGGGTGAAGACGACGCGCAGCTGCTGAGCCGTCACCGGCTGGAACGTGGCTTCATTGAGCCCGTTGCCGAGCGGCCGCTCGGGCGTGTGGACTTCGTCGTCGACAGTCGTCCAGGCTCCATCCGTGAGGACCTCGACGTGAAACTGCTCCGGCGACTGGACGCCGCCCCGGTCGTCGTAGAGGGCCAGCTCGAGCCGGGAGAAGGTCTGTGGCTTGCCAAAGTCGACCGCCAGCCAGTCGGTGGCGGCGGGTGATTCGTAGGCCGTCCAGCGGTTGTTCGGGTTTGTCTGGTAGGAGACGATCCCGTCGTTCGCCCGTTCGACCCGGTCATAGCGCGAGGTGTGCGAAGCGGTCGCCTTGGGGTATTCGGGGGCGCCCGCGCCGCCGGGATTGAAGGCGAGGTTGCCGGCCGGCGTGGGGGCGGGCGTCAGGGGGAGGATCGCCTCTCCCCACAGCTCGACTTCCGATAGCCCGACGCGCATCCCGGGGCGCGGTGTGAGCTCGATCCGCAGTTTTTGGAGGTCGCGCGCGGCGAAACGGATGTGGTTGGCCATGTGCCCCTCGGGGGGCTCTGGCGACCGCGCCTCGATCGGCAGCGGCTCCCATTCAGTGCCGGTCCAGGTTTCGATCACGACCGACTGTGGCGCTCGGACATCTGAAGAAGTCTGATCGCGGCCTGGCACGGCGGCGTCGGCGGTGCCGGCGAGGATCCCGGGCTCGTCGTCGAGGAGGAAAAGTGAGAGTGTGTCGACCCGGCGCGGAACCCCGAGATCGAGGACGAGCGACTCGGGCGCGCCGGCCGTTGCGCTCTCCCAGCGGTTGGGTGGCGAGACAAGATACCAGGCGACGCCGTCGGCGAGGGCTGCGGGAGAGGAGGGGGGTAAGGCGGGGCGGATCGAGGCGGGAACGATGCGGGGGAAATAGGTGCCGTCGTTGTTGACCGCGACGTTGACCCGCGTCGGCACGATGCCCGGCTTCAGTCCATCGTCGACGAGCCCCGCGGCGACCAGCGCCGCAGACAGCGGCGGAAGCAACGCCGTCAGGCGTCCTACCGTCGGCGACGACGCGAGGACGCGGCCATCGGCAAGGAGATGGAGGCCGGGGCCGAGGCCATACTTTGAGCCGTCGCGATCCCACACCACCCCCACCTCACGCCCTCGGTAGATCACCCGGTCGAGGCGCAGAAAGTCCCATGCGGGGGGAAAGAGGGGGCGGATTTCGAGCGTGTCGTCGGCACGGGGAATGAGGCCGACAAGCCCCGTGATGACGAGATCGGCGTAGCCCGAATGGAAGTAATGTTCACTGTGATTGAAGGCATCGTGCCCTTCAAAACTCCCGGTGTCGGGATGGCAGGCTTCGGCGAGGTAGGGCCGTCCGGCCTTCCGGTGGGTGCGGGCATAGGTGTTGAGGAGCGCGACGTAGTCCTTGGCCGACACCACCTCCTGGAGCCCCGGGCCATCGTTGTCGAAGCCGGGCGAGCGGTACTGAAGAACGTTGGCGAGGGCCTTGAGTGTTTGCGTCGTGGCGTAGGGCCAGCTCTGGCCGCTCCACCAGCAGCAGTGGGGCTGAAGAACGAAGAGCGGGTCGTGGCGCTCGACCGTGGAGGGGCCGAAGGGAGCCTGGAAGAACTCCGGATCAACCAGATATTTCCATGCCTGTTCATAACCTTTGCCCCGCGACGGCATGTCGAATTGCCAGGGGACGTAGCCGATCAGCTCGCGGCCATGCGGGCTGCCGGCGAAGCGGCCCGAGTCGTAGATTCGGCTCCCAGCCGCGACGGTAGCGCCGTCGAGGGTTTCGCGGTCGCGGAAGGCGGCAAGGAAGAAACCCCGCCGCTGGTCCCACAGTGCCGCTTCCATCTTTTCCCGTAGGGCTTCTGCGGCGGCCCGGTGGGTGTTGGCCTTGGCGGGCTCCCCGAGCAGGTCCTCCATCCGGGCCAGGGCCTGAAGATCGGCCCACTGGTAGGCGATGAAGCTCGGCCGGTAGCTGGGGGCGCCGCGGAGAATGTCGGTTGTCTGCCGGCTGGCGATATTGAACTCCATCCCGTCGTCATGCCCCACCTGCCAGTAAAGCCCGGTGGCGGGAACGAAATGCCGAGCGTGCCAGGCTTCCGTGTTGGCTTCGAGGCCGGGAAGGATGTCGCCGGGGAAAACCGTCGTGGCCGCGGCGGCGGGGTGGCCGGCGGCGCCGACATGGAGGCGGGCGGGATGAACGAGATGGACGCCCCACACCGCGTCGGCGAGCCAGGTGGAATAGTTGCGCGGTTGGGAGCCGGGAGTGTTCACCCAGTATCGCGCGTAGTCGCGGGCGACTCGTGGCGAGCGGAGCCAGCGGGCCTCGGAGAGCTGATGACCCGCGGGGCAGGAGATGGCCCCATACGCCCCCGACCAGAACGGCCGATCGAGAAACTCGGTAAACGAGTAGCCGCTGTTCGGCGAGCCGTAGGTGAGATGTTTGGTGAGGAGTTCGAAGCGGTACCACCAGGTCGTCACGATGTCGGCGTCGGGGCAATCGAAGAGAGGGACGTTTTCCAGATACCACGGCTGATCGCATCTGTCCCAGAACGTCTCCCGCTCCATGAGCATCGCCTGGGATCGCTCGGCTTTCTCGCTCCACTGGCTGGCTGGCTCGGCCTTGGCCCGGAGAGGAAGCGTGACCGTGATCATGACCACCAGCGCACCGATCAGTGCCGGGATCGGCCCGGTCGACAGGGCTGCTCCCGGCGGCGGGCCGGCTTCGCTGGTCGCCGCGGCGGTGCCGCGCGGGGGGAAGTGATCGTCGTCGGCAAGCGCCGCCGGGCCACGGCCGCTGGAACGGACATCGGGGAGGAGGATCGCGCCGAGCGGCTGGAGGAGGCCGGCGACGAGGAACGTCGTGGGGGCGTCAAACAAACCACTCACCGGCCCGGCCAACTTGGAGCCCCAAACTGTGGCGAGGTTCATCAGCGCCATCGAGGCGGTGAACTGCGTGGCGGCGACTGCCGGCGTCGAGACCCGCATGAAGAGGGCGAAGAGCGACACCGATAGGAACGCCAGGCAGGCTTCGTGGATTCCGAACCACAGATAGATCGTCATCTCGTACTCCCAGAGGGAAGGCTTTGCGGCAAGGAGGATCCAGGAGGCGGCGAGGATCGAATTGGCGGCGACAGCGGTGGTTTTGGGGCCGATGAAGGCGGCCAGGAAGCCGGCGGCGACCGCGGCGGCCAGGCCGAGAAGATTTCCAAAGCCACCGCTGACTTCGGCGAAGCGCGCCTCCGTCCAACCGAGGTGTTTGAACATCTGAACGGTCATCGTCACGTAGAGCAGCGTTGGGAGGATCTTCATGAGCACCGCGCCAACGCCCGTCCGCAGCGCCGCGGGGCGCACCATGGCGATCGCCAGCTGGGAGAGGAGAGCCACCGGCCCGAGGCCTGGGGCGATGGTGTCGGCAGCCGCCGCAGCGCCTGTCGGCCCGAAGAAGAAGCGGTCCCCCGGCCGCTCGCGGATCGCGAGAACGGCGCCGAGGGTAACGGCCTGGATCGCGGCGAGGGCGAGAACGGCCGTGGGAAGCCCGTAGGTCGCCATCACGAGGCCGAGCCCCGCCCCGCCGAGCATCGTGCCGACATACGACGAGCCATACATCATCCCACTGGCCCGCTCGCGCTGGTTGCCTTCGAGCATGTCGACGGCGAGGGCGTCGATCGCCACGTCCTGAAGGGCGACAAAGATGTTGTGGAGGAGGACAAGCCAGCCGAGCAGCGCGGTGTCGCCGCCGGCCCGCAGCAACAGAAGCGCCGTGACGATCATCATCGTCTGCGCGAGGATCAGCCACGGTCGGCGGCGCCCCAAGCCCGCGCACAGCCCGGAGTCGACCACTGGCCCCCACAGCCACTTGAAGCTCCAGGGGAGGATGGCCAAGGCGATCACGTTCCCGACGACCTTCTCCCCGCCGCCGTGACTGGCCAGCCACGCTGCCAGGGCCACCGTTACGAAGCCGAAGGGGATCCCCTGGGCGACATAGATCGCGCAGCAAAACAGGAGCCGGAGAAGGGGGCGCGTGGCGAGGGTGACGGGGGTATCCATGTGGCGAGCCTATCGCGGCTCAGGCCCACCGGGCAATTCGCCGCACAGTGATCCCGAGCCTTGCCCGCCATGATCCAAACCGGCCACAATCGGACCCACGCCTCGTTTTCCCCCCTGGAGCCCCTTCCCATGCGGTCTGTTCACATCGCGCTGGCGATCGCCCTCTGCCTTCCCGCCGCCTTGGTTTCCGCCGCCCCCGATGCCGGCGCGAAGGCCCGCGGCAGCTACAGCTTTTACGGCAGCAGTTCGCACAACTCCTTCTCGAGTGCCCGCTCCCACGTCGAGAGCTATCAGGGCTATCTCCGCGACACCCACGGCGTGGCGGTGCCGGCTCACATCCAGACCTACGCCACGCTGCCGGCCCCGGCCGTGATCGTCGAACGTCCCCAGACGCCGGTCGCCCGCGTGGCGACCTCGGCTCCGGTGACGATCGATGTGGGAGCGGACATCGCCGCCCACGGGGCGGTCGATTCGGAGGTGGCCCGGGAGGCGAGCGACGCCCTCGGCGACGATATCGAGCGGATCCAGA
>Ga0209829_10004326_pt1 | contig 10051 bp, 6 predicted proteins | sample C_140205_EF_Meta_FD_187311 | JGI IMG/M metagenome (GOLD analysis project Ga0209829, IMG submission 187311) | Freshwater microbial communities from Lake Croche, Canada to study carbon cycling - C_140205_EF_MetaG (SPAdes) (version 2) | ecosystem: Environmental > Aquatic > Freshwater > Lake... | reverse complement strand
GAACCTTCTTACTCCGCATTCGCGCGCAGACATCAGGAGATGCGTATTGATCAGAACAGAGAGCATGCATAGTCCCTTGTTGAGTTCGATGAACCCCATCCCACCCATATCTGCGGCGAGATTATAGACTAGGTCGCAACCATTCACTGCTGTAGTGCAGGCCTGCTTGTTCTCCAGATCCAGGGTCAGATTCTCGGCACTGGAAAATCGCTGGTACCATTGCCATTGCGGTTTTTTATCAACTGCCCGCACACGATATCCTTGAAATAGAAGATCTTTCACAATGTGCCCTCCTATAAACCCCCCGGCCCCAGCAACTAATATAAAATTATTTTCTTTCATTTAATTAGAGATAATAGATTGAAAGGTTAGTAGAGCGACGTCTTCGAGACAATACAAAATATCCCCTATGCCCACATTGTTTTTTCATTTTTTAGGTGAATGGAGAGCCCACGTGTAGGATTTCATCAAGGCGCATGCGAATCTGTCCCAAACCATCCTCCGTCACATTCTGAGATTCTAACAACCATTCGACGATTCGTATCTGGCTTCTTTTTTTCAATCCTTCATTATACCTACTATTTTAACCTTTCCAGATGCTCTTCTCCATCGTTACGACATCCTATAATCAGGCCCCCTACCATCACCCAATAGCGTTTTCTAAAATAGAGAAACAATGTAGCTGAGACTCCTTCTGCAAGCGGCCACCGCAGAACCTATATTTTGGTGATGTTACCGAAGAACTGTCTGTTTACCGCATGGGCGAGAATCCATAGCGCAACACCAACTCCGAGAACTGGCGCGCATAGGAGAGATAAAAGACAGCGTCAGTGAAATTGCCAAGAGCAACCCATGGAGGGTTAACCCCAAAGCTGACTGCAACCTGCATTGTTGCAGTCAGCAAAAAACCGAATGCCTCCGAGAGCTCATGAGACTGCAGATCGATCGCATGACCTTGGGCAACCCATCTCGTTATTTCTATACCTTAAAAAAGATTCATGGATCTAACATTATTTATTTTAAAATAGAAAATACTACGGCTCAACCAATGAATCTAAATACTTAATATTGTCACGAACAAAACTGGGTCGGAGGTGATAGCCGTCGATTCGAATCGGACCATTTTGATCGCTAATGATACAAAATCCGTTAGTAGACAGGTAGTCTATTGGATCAATCGTGCTCGCACCGGCATCTTCGGCAACCTTTTTTAAAAGGGATAAAAAATCTCCATAATTTTGTTTGAAAGACTGTTCTGAAATTAAAAGACGATTAATTGTCGTAACCCTAAATCCCCTTTGAAAAGATATTTCTTTGGGATTTAAATTACTCCCAACTGGAACATTAAGAACTAAAGTTACTTTTTTTCCGTATTTTCTAATATTTACTATTAACTTACTTATTTCTACGATGGCACCGTTTCTAGCAGAATTGTTTTCCAAAGATTCATTATTGTAATAAAAATTAAATCTTTCGTTAGGGTGTTGGTTAAAAAAATATGATACCCAGCATGCATTAATGACAACTCGGTCAATTTCCGGCACAGCAGTTAATGTTTTATATAAACAAGGAATCAACTCCTTATAACCATTAAAATTTTTAGACCGAAACCCCTCAATGGGGAGTGTTGACTGTGCAACAATAAACATCGCCCCCCTCTCTTTATCTTTTTTGTCTTTGAGTAAATGAAAAATCCTTGGATAATATTGCCACATATTACTATCTCCAATAAAGAGCGTTTTATTTCCTGTTCCGCCAAATTCTTTTGTGTAAACATATTGGTAGTCTTTAGGAATACTAAATCCAAAATCCCATTTTTCTGAAATAGCCCGTGTTATTAACTTCAGCTCTTTACTGTAGGATATAGGTCTAAGCTTTTGAATCCAACACAAGCTTCCAAATATTCCAAATAAAATAAAAACTGTTACAATAGTTGTGATTTTATACTTGGGTTTATTGTATCGGACCTTCCTCTCGATGAAGTAGTAGGTCAGCACTGTAAGGATCAGCGCAACTATCAAAGCATCGGCGAGATAGACAGGCTTCGGGTTCTCCCCCTTGACGATGTGAACGAAGGAAAGCGCAGGCCAGTGGAAGAGATAGAGCGGGTAGCTGATGAGGCCGATCCAGACCACACCAGGATTGGAGAGGATCTTGCGGTTGACCCACGCTCCTTTTAATCCTCCTGCACCCCCCTCCATCAGCAGGAGAGTTCCAGTCACCGGTAAGAGCGCCCTCCATCCGGGATACGTATCTCCTGTATGGATGAATGCCATCCCCAGCGCCAACAACGCCGCCCCTCCCCAAGAAAAAGCCTCCCGGTAGGCGGGAACATCCTCCTCATGCCCTTTATCGTAATGCCACCAGGCCAACAGGCTTCCTCCCAAGAACTCCCATGCACGGTAGGGGGTCAGGAAGAAATCAGCAGTCCCTGCATGCACGGACATCCAGATATTACCCACCAACGAACTAACAAGAATCAACCCCATGGTAGCAGCTAGCGGCCACTTCCTCTTCCAGATGAGCAAAAGAAGTGGTGGGAAGAAGATGTAGAACTGTTCTTCCACCGCAAGTGACCAGAGGTGAAGCAGGGGCTTGAGGGTGGCTGTCGTGTCGAAGTAGCCGCTCTCCTGCCAGAAGACAATATTCTGGATGAAGAGTGCTCCGGCCGCCACATGCTTGCCGAGTTGCTGAAACTCGTCGGGCAGCAGGATCAGCCATCCGTAGGCCATTGTGATCACAAGCATGGAGATCAGTGCAGGAAAGAGTCTCCTAACCCTCCTCGCGTAGAACTCCTTAAAACTAAAGTTCCCCGTTTCGTGACCCTTGTAGAGGATTCCGCTAATCAGGTAGCCGCTGATCACAAAAAAGATATCCACCCCAATAAACCCTCCGGGGATCACCCACGGAAAGGCATGGTAAATCACCACCCCAAGCACCGCCACCGCTCTCAATCCATCGATGTCGGATCTATAGCGAAGTTTTATCATCAGGGCGACATTCTCTTGAATTACTCTTTTAGAGACTAGTTTTTTCTCCTAGGATTGTAACCTTTCCACATGCTCTTCTCCATCGTTACGCCATCGTATAATCAGGCTCCATATCTCCAGGGCACGATCGAGAGTGTTCTGAATCAGCAGGCCGATCTCGAGTACGTCGTCATGGACGGCGGTTCCACGGATGGAAGCAGGGAAATCATTGCTTCTTACTCCGACCGCATTGCACATTGGCAGAGCGAGAGCGATGGAGGCCAGTATGACGCGATCAACAAGGGCTTTGCCCGCTCCAGCGGTGAGATCATGGGTTGGTTGAACTCTTCCGATCTCTACCTCCCCTGGACCCTCTCCACCGTGGAACTAATCTTCCAATCATTCCCAGAGATCGAATGGATCACCTCCACCATGAAGACCTGCATCCGTGGTGATGGGACCTTCGAGGATCTCTATCACTCACCAGGATTTTCAGCCAGGCGCTTCTACCAAGGACTTCATGGAGGTCCAGGCAACAGTGAATATCTCCAGCAGGAGAGCTGCTTCTGGAGGCGTAGCCTCTGGGAAAAGATCGGCGGGGCCATCGATCTGCGCCATGCCTCGGCTGGAGATTACTGGCTCTGGAGTCGTTTTTTCAGGGAGGCAAATGTCGCCTCAGTGGACGCACCCCTGGCGGCCTTTCGCTTCCACGATGAGGCCAAGAGTGTCGCATCCCGTTACGAAGAGGAGGTGGCGGTCATTACACGGGAAATGCGTAACGTGCCAGAAACCTCCTATCCTGATGGCTCCCTTAGCATCCTTCGCTGGAGCGATTATGATCCGATGGGGCATCGAACCACTCGATGGAAAATCGAAAAGCGCGATACGAACTCCTTCCTAAATGCCCGATATTCTGTGGAAAACCTGATCAAGAAAGCCCGCTGGCCCATAACGAAAATGATTCACAGAATCCAAAAGCTGATGGCTTTTTAGATTTCTCCAACACGAAGGTAGATTTTACCCATAGCGGGGAGCTTCATCAATCATAAACGGTCTGATCTAAATATTTGATACTCTTCAGTACAAATCGTGAATTCAAATGATACCCATCTTTTCTTATCGGCCCCTCTTTATCACATGTTATTATAAATCCCTTTGACGTAAGATAAGGGAGGGGATCGATAACTATAGCCCCAGAATCTCGAGCGGCATTTGATAGTTGATTTAATAGTTTTCCATATTGCTGGTTGAAGGATTCAGCGCTCACTAGCTTGGGACTATATTCAACTCCCAAAAATCCCCTCTTATATAATATTTCTTTGGGATTTAGATTTTCTCCAACAGGTGTATTAAGGATAAGGTAAACCTGCTTTTTCTGGTTAGTTATTCCTTGGATTATTTCCTTCAATTCATTGACTGCCATATCTCTAATACTAGAGTTTTCAGGATTAGATCCACAATAACTGTAATAAAATATATCATTTTTATTCTGATTGTGAAAATAGGAAACCCAACATGCAGCAATAACAACCCTATCAATCCGTTGATCTATTTTTAAGATTTTGTACATCTCTGGGATAAGTTTCCCACAGCCATCAAACTTCTTACTTTGAAAGCCATTTATTGGAGGCGTACCATGGGCGATAATAAATTCTGCTCCTCTCGAGTTTTCAGTGTTATTATTAACCAGCTTATGAATTCTTGGAAAATACATTTCCATATTACTATCTCCTACAAAAAGAGTTTGTTTCCCTGTTCCACCTATCTGTTTATAAAAAACAGAATTATTAAGCTTGGTATACTCTAATTTACGCCCATCTGAATCACCCATCAATGAATTAAAATCCGGAATAAGCCGTCGATAGTTGATTAATTCTCCTGTTAACCCAACAACGGCAAAAATCCACACGAGGCCCAGCCAAGTCCATCGTGCCCTGTTGTGGCGAATCTTTCTCTCAATGAAGTAGTAGGTGAGCACCGTCAGAAGTAGGGCTATGATCAAGGCATCAACTAGGTAGGCCGGCTTAGGGTTTGCCCCTTTGACGATGTGTACGAAGGACAGTGCGGGCCAGTGAAAAAGGTAGAGCGGATAGCTGATGAGGCCGATCCAGACCACACCAGAGTTGGAGAGGATCTTCCTGTTGACCCAGGCTCCTTTTAATCCTCCTGCTCCTCCCTCCATGAGCAGAAGCGTTCCAGTCACTGGCAGCAGCGCCCTCCATCCTGGATAGGGATCCCCCGTATGAATGAAGGCCATACCAAGTACAAGAAGTGTCAACCCCACCCAAGAAAGAACCTCCCTGTAGGCAGGCACCTCCTCCTCATGCCCCTTATCATAGTGCCACCAAGCCAGCAGACTCCCTCCTAGGAACTCCCACGCCCGGTAAGGCGTTAAAAAGAAGTCGCTGGCCCTGTTCTGAACTGACATCACCACATTCAGTACAAAGGTGGCAATCAGTAGAACAAGCATTGCCGGCACCAGAATCTTGGGCTTCTTCCAAAACAACAGCAGTAGTAGCGGAAAGAAGATGTAGAACTGCTCTTCGACTGCAAGCGACCAGAGATGGAGCAGGGGTTTGAGATTGGCCGCCGTGTCGAAGTATCCGCTCTCCTGCCAGAAAACGATGTTCTGGATGAAGGGTGTCCCTGCAGCAACATGCTTGCCGAGCTGCTGAAACTCGTCGGGCAGCAGGATCAGCCATCCGTAGGCCATGGTGATCACCAGTACGGTGATCAGAGCAGGAAAGAGTCTCCTGATACGCCGCGCGTAGAACTCGCCGTAACTGAAGTTCTCCTCCCATTGCCCCTTGTAGAGGATCCCACTGATGAGGTAGCCACTGATCACGAAGAAGATGTCCACTCCGATGAATCCTCCGGGTAGAGCACACGGGAAGGCGTGGTAGATCACCACCCCAAGAACCGCAATGGCTCGCAACCCGTCAATATCAGCCCTGTAACGGAGAGAAATCATGGAATAATTTTGATTAAAGTAATATGTATGACTATATAATAATTTGAATATAAAGTCTTGTTTTAGTTATTTCGCTTTCTTGAGCCTCTCCTGTTAGGTTTTACCCTCTATCTTTTTTTCCGCTCAACTCATGAAATCAATTTTATGAAGATTCCAATTTCAGCAGTCCTCCCCGTCTATAATTGCCGAGAACGGCTTGAACGCCACCTACTGAGCGTTGCGGCCTGGGCACCATCAGTCCAAGAAATCATTGTCGTGGACAGCGGCTCGACGGATGGCACACTCGAACTTGCTAAGGAAATCCTGACGCCGCTCGGAGCACGCTTCATTCATAATCCGCCAGGTCTTTATCAGAGTTGGAATGCCGGGATCGCCGCCGCCACAGCACCGTGGTGCTACATCTCCACGGTCGAGGATCCGATCACTCCCGAGGGGCTTTCCCATCTACTGGAAGTCGTGGAGCGTCACGATGGAGACCTTGTGATTTCACCTCCGGAGATGCGGAATGATGATGGCTCTAAGCCGGTTGAGGAAAAGATGCCCTCCAACCGCTTGGCTGAAGCCTTCATCTCAGGAGGCCTCTCCGATAGATTTCTCAGCCGCGCCGAGACGATCGCCAATCTCTGCGGTTTCCTTCCTCATGGACTACTCGGTAGCAGTGCCAGCAATCTTTACAGGACTTCCTTCCTACAAGCCAATCCCTTTCCCACCGACTTCGGTCACTGCGGCGACACAGCCTGGGGTGCCACGGTCGCTCCCTTAGCCAAAGTCGCATTCACTCCAGTCTCCTGCGCAAAGTTCTACTGTCAGACAGAACACGCTCCTAGGAGCAGGGAGCAACAGCGGGATATCTCCCACAGACTATCAGCATTAGCCATCGAATCGCTCAAAATACCCTCCATTACCAATCCGGATCTGATTCCCATTTTAGGATGGCTCGAAAATCATACCTTCTACTCCGAAGGGCTTTGGCAGCTCCTTGGAGAACATCAAGCCTACCAAGATCATCTGAAGTCCAAGTATGAAGGCGGAATTTTCCAGTATCTGAAACGGGCCCTACGGGATGAGTGGAAAAAGATGTATTCAAGATAAGGGAAATCCCTTCCCACATTTAATCTACAACTACACCCTAAACAGCTAAAGACATGCAGTCGTTATTAGGAATCCTTCCTTTTGTCGTAACCTTCTTATGGACGGTTGTTTTCTTTTTTCGCACTCCTGAGACTAAGCGCTCCTGGAGATGGAGTCTGGTACTTGCCTGCATGGCGCTTGGAGTCTTTGTTCTTATTCTTACCGAGGCCTGCTCGGCAACACACCTTCTTCACTTCGGTCCGATTCTGATCGCGTGGTTAACCGTATCACTAACACCCCTGATTCTTCTATATCTTCTGAGGAGATCTATTCACCCGTTGCATGAGATTGAAATGCTCAGGACTAAACTCGCAGCCATACCCCAATGGATACTTCTCATCATCACTCTGACTATCGCTCTCATTATTGTCATGGCGATGGCGACGCCGCCGATGAACTTCGATGTGCAGATCTACCACCTCCCACGTGAGATTTTCTGGATGATGCAGGGCAGCGTGAATTCCTTTGCCGCTTCCAACTCCCATCAGATTTCGATGCCAGTTCTCAGTGAGTTTTTAGGGTTGAATCTCCTGATTCTCTCCGGTGGGGACGCTTGGCATAACCTAGTGCAGACCCTCTTCTTGGCGGCCTCCTGCGGGATGATCAGTCTGCTAGTCTTTTGCTTGGGAGGCAGAGCTCGCGCCCAAGGACTTGCGGTCATCACCTCCCTGCTCTTGCCAGTCGGCTTCTTCGAAGCCTCGAATGCCAAGAATGACATTTTTCTCTCCCTTTTCGTTCTTGTTCCAGTCTTTCTGGGGATCAATATATGGACAGGTCGATGGAAAGCCTCGGTTTCTCTTCTCCTTCTAGCTTCCTTGGCGGCGGGATTAGCTTTGGCCACCAAGGGAACAGCCATTGCCTATCTGCCTGCTTCGGCACTTCTGATCTTAGCTGCCTGCCTTCGCCAACAGGCACTCCGACCGTTGCTCCTGGTCATTCTGCCAGGACTCTTACTGGCCATCCTGCCAGCAGCTCCTCAACTCATGAGAAACAAAAGTGTTTTTAACTCTGCGTCCGGCCCTAATCTCAGTTTCACGAACTTCCGTCATGATCCCCTCTCTATTGCTGGGGTGGCCCTGCGTAACTCCGTGGGCCAGTGCACCTGCTGGTCGGAATCCTGGAACCTAATGCTGGAGAGGAAAACACGGAGCCTCCTTTCTCGCGTCGGACTGAATGCTGATGATCCTGCAACCACCTTCGAGGGACAGACTTTTCACCTTCCGTATTTTGCAGGCCTTGAAGATATAGTCCCTGACCCAATCCAAACAGTACTGCTTTTCCTTCTACCACTAGGACTTCTAATCCCTTCCTTTAGAAGGTATGAGGGCATACTTCCGCTCTTCGCCGTGACATTCCTCTCTCTGCTGATTTTCTGCCTTATTTTCCCATGGCAGCCATGGCAGGGACGACTCATGATCCCCGCCTATTTCATGGCGGCACCGATGGCGGGGATCCTTCTCGATCTCCTCCGTCCGACATGGCTGCCCTTGGCCATCACCCTTCTGGAAATACTCACACTCAAGCCCCATCTCATGTTTGCCGGTCAGCGACCGCTACTAGGAGGGGCCTCCATCTTCCATATGTCAAAGGATGCTCAGATGAACCGTATGATGCCCGGTCGCGCTGAGGAAATCGCGAGGTTGTCGGAGTACATGAAGATACATGGAAAGTCGGAGAGTATCATGGTGGATGGTGGCTCCACGGAAATTTACGGCCTCCTTCGTGGAATTCACGAGGCTCTACCCTTGGCCACCTTGACCAGCGGTCATGCCACAAACCCATCTGGGTGCGACCTAATTGTGATACCCTCTGTTCCCTACGCAGGCGTGGCACCACCTCCACCGGGCGCAAAACCCGTACACCCTCCGGGCTTTCAGCCCGTTTGGAACGGAGCGTATTATTGGATCTTCAAGCCCCTGCCGATCAAGTGAGTGGATGCCACTGCAACACGCACTCTACGAAATATACCTGATCCAAAAAGCCCTATCTTCCTTGGCCCATGCGTGACAGCCCATCGGGAGACGCCACCAGTTCTGCCGATAACACCAGCGGGGAGCCTTTTCAAAGGCAAAGGGGAGAGCTTGTCTGGCTGACGGAATCCTGAATGAGGGATCCAGCAAAGGGGCCTCGAATGACCAAAAAAGATCCTCGTTCAAAGGATATTCACGAAGATCCTCCTCAAGGGTCACAAACCCATGACCGTTATCAGATAGCAGTGCCTGCGTGCTCCGATAATGATTTGAGGAGTTTTCGGGGGCCACATAAGACCGGGACGCTCGTTCACCCGCGGACTTCATGGTTCCCCTCGGCACGCGCATCCCAAGAACCTGGAGAGCAGAGGAAACCCTGCGGAGCGAAAATCCTCCGTTACCAACCCTCCAGAGCCCCAACTTCGGATCTTTCCAGAATTTTCCAAGCCAAGGGGGGGCCACATAACTGAATCCTTTGGCTGACCACTGTGCCAAATCATCACGGAAAACAAGGCAGTCCAACTGATGAATCAGGATGTCTTGATACTGCTCAAACCGTTTGTAGAAACCCGGACTCAGCATCAGATTATTGTAGCCATCGATTCCCTTAAAGTATTCGGGAGTGAACCTGGCGACCTCCCACTGGCTAACCTCCTTTGGCGGCTTCAGACCCTCCGGGCAAACCACAATGATTTTTCTTTGCCCAAGAACTTTTGTGAGTTGCCTTACAGAACTGTGTTCGTCATCGGAGAGCGTGCTAAGATAAACTGGGACGATGATTGCCCCATTCCAAGGAATGATGCTCATCGCTTGAAAAAGGAAACCAGCTTCCTGAGGATGCTTCTCCGCTTTTCAGCTCGATCTATAATCGATACAATGACCTTATTAGTACGATCCCATGTGCAATTGGCAGCTTCTTCGGCAATCTTGGAGCGTCGAGTAACACCGGGGTTTTCTTGAATCGACTTCAACATGGTTCGCGCCAATGCCTTGTAATTTCCGGGTTCAAA
>Ga0209829_10004325_pt1 | contig 10053 bp, 7 predicted proteins | sample C_140205_EF_Meta_FD_187311 | JGI IMG/M metagenome (GOLD analysis project Ga0209829, IMG submission 187311) | Freshwater microbial communities from Lake Croche, Canada to study carbon cycling - C_140205_EF_MetaG (SPAdes) (version 2) | ecosystem: Environmental > Aquatic > Freshwater > Lake... | reverse complement strand
CAAAGCAATTAGACTGGAATAAAACTGCAGATCCAAGACCAGATTATTATCGTTATTTACCTAGTTATGCAAAGGATAGTATTACTAAACAAAACTTAATTAAATGGTATCAGGAAAATCCGCAAGCTTTGCAAATCAACTTCAATCAAATTGAAAAAATCAATCAAAGTAGTCTTTCCCAAAGATCCTATTATATAATTAACAATCAAATAGCGCAGGTTTTATTATTTAGAGCTTCCTATCAACTTAATGTTCAATGGAATGATTACTGGAGTTGGAGTTTGGGCGCTCGTTTTTCAAGTGATCATATTCATCATACAAATATTTTAGAAAATCTTTTAGGGGGGCTTTTTTATTATAATTACAATGGGTGGATCAATGATGATGGTATTTCCAATAGCTTTCAAAATGATATTCAGCATCCTAATAGGAAAATAAAAGAAGGGCAGCAATGGGGGGATAATTATATTTTATCCTCTATTGGCATGATGGAATGGCTGCAAATTAAAAAGGAGAGTTCAAGATGGGAGTTTTCATTTGGAATGAATGGCACACAGGATTATTATAATAGAGAAGGGCTGAATCAAAATGGGTTATTCCCTGCTAGCTCATTAGGCGTTTCTCCGCTTTTGTCTTTTCCTGGCTTCGGAGTAAAAGGGCAGTTACTTTATAAAATATCCGGTCGATTGTATACAAGAGCGATTTTTTTTAATCAGCAATTGTCACCCAATTCCGGATCAATCTATATTGATCCGAGTATACTGCCAGCAATAGGCCCCTATTTGTTGCCATTAGTAAATAAGGGGCTAGACTTAACATTTTTTTATCGAGGGGTTTATACCAAATTTACTACTAGCTATTTTTTACAGAATGTTTACAACGAGTCTGAAAAAAGAATGTTCTACCACGATAAATATGCCTCTTTTGTGTATGGGGTGGTTGGACAAATGCAAAAACATTATGAGGGGATGGAAGCTTCATTAGAAACAGTACTTTCTGGGAATATTCAGTTGTCTTTAGTTAGCACTATTGGTAAATATGTGTTTACTAACAATCCAATTTATCAAATTATGCTTGTAAATGATTTGTATAAAGTAGAATCTGGGACAATTCATCTTAATGATTTGCCTGCCTCAAATAGTCCTGAAATAGTCAATGCAATTAACGTTCAATGTCAGCTATCTAGTTCATTTAAATTGGGGCTGACTGCTTTAAGTGTAGGCCGAAGATCCATTAGCTATGACTATTTCAGAAGGTCTTTTTTATTTCTTAACACATTATCATCTAATACAATGCGCAATCAAATTTTACGTAGTAATTTTTTACCTGACCAATTTACTACAAATGCTTTTTTATCAAAGTCGTTTCTTTTTAAGAAAAATCAGCATACCTATTTACTATTATGCAATTTAAGTTGGCGAAATATATTTAATACATTAATTCCAGTAGTAGCTTATGAGCAATCCAGATTCGATTATATAGGATTGAATACAAATAAATTTCCATTAAAGTATTTGTATGATCAAGGAATTGTTTATTCATTCAGCTTGCAGTTTCAAATTCAATAACAATTAAATATTAATTATGAAATTTAAAAAATCAATAAGCCTGTTACTTATTAACTCATTAATTCTATTAATGATGTTTTTTTCTATTGCATGCTTAAAGCAAGCCGCTTACGCCGAATCATTGACGGAAAGCAATAACGACACTTTGATTACTATCAGATCTTTAAGGAAGTTGCATAATTTTGGTGCAGTGGAGGGGCTTACACATTCAATTTATATCAAAGGAGTTGTAGTAGCAAATGACGAACATGACAATATTTATAAATCTTTATGTGTACAAGACAGTACTGGGGGTATTGTATTGTTATTAGATGGAGTTTCGCTTTATCAAAGCTATCCAGTTGGAAGCTTGATTCGTATTAATCTTAAAAATTTATATTTAACTGATTATCGGAAAATGGTACAATTGGCAGCATCTGTAGATACATCAAGTGGCAGTCTAGTTTCTGTTGGAATTCCAGTGCCATTGTATTCAAAGTATATTTCTATTCTAAAAGAAAATAGTCCGATTGTTCCATTAATGGTAGTGCCTAAAAACTTATCGGATACTTTGCAGGGAAGGCTAATAAAAATTGTTGGAGTAGAATTTGCGGCTAATGACACTGCGCAAACCTATGCGGATAAAAAAAATAAAATTGGTGCAAGTAGAGCTTTAAAATTTTGTATTGGGGGGACTATCTATTTAAGAACTAGTGGATATGCAGATTTTGCTGGTGTAAAATTGCCTACGGGGAATGGGGAACTAGTGGGAATTTATTCAGTTTTTAATACTGAAAAACAAATTCTCCTCCGAGACACAAGTGACATTTTGTTGAGGGGGAAGCGCTGCACTGGGGCTGCCTGGCTGAAAAACTTGCCTCAATAGGTTATTTACTTGACAGCTTGGCAGTATTTGGGCTTTGGTACCCACTTTGCTATAGTAACTCTAAACAATCGAACTATGCAAAAAGGTCAAATAAGGGTTCAGACAGAGAACATCTTTCCTATCATTAAAAAGTTCTTATATAGCGACCACGAAATATTTTTACGTGAGCTAGTTAGTAACGCAGTGGATGCTTCCCAAAAATTAAAAACTTTAAGTGCTAAAGGCGAAGTAAAAGGCGATATTGGTAACCTTAGAGTAGATGTGATTTTAGATGCCAAAGAAAAAACATTGACTATCATGGACAATGGTATTGGGATGTCATCTGAGGAAGTGGATAAGTATATTAACCAAGTTGCCTTTAGCGGCGCCGAAGAATTTGTTACCAAATACAAAGACGCTAGCATTATCGGTCACTTTGGTTTAGGTTTTTATAGCGCCTTTATGGTGAGTGAAAAAGTTGACATCTACAGTAAAAGCCATAAAGATGCCCCTGGTGTTTTTTGGAGCTGCGACGGTAGCACCGAATATGAATTGTATGAAGTAGACTACAGTGCCCGCGGTACTAAAATCGTTTTACACATCAACGAAGAAAGCGCCGAGTTCTTAGAAGCCAATCGTGTGAAATCTATTTTGGATCGCTTTTGTAAATTCTTACCCGTTGCTATTTATTTTACCGATGCGAATGCTGAAGTGAAAGAGGCCAAAGAAGAAGATGCGAAAGCATCTGATGTAGGGGGAAAAGCTAAAGACGGTAAAGAAGCGGAAATAGAAAAACCTATCAACAATACCAATCCTTTATGGATTCGCAAACCTGCCGACTTAACCAAAGAAGATTACGAAAACTTTTATAAAGAATTATATCCTTTTGGAGAAACCCCTTTATTTTGGATTCACCTAAATGTGGACTATCCTTTTAACCTTACCGGTATTTTATATTTTCCTAAAATCAAACAAAGCTTTGAAATTCAAAAGGACAAAATTCAGTTGTATTGCAACCAGGTTTTTGTGACCGATGAAGTGAAGGATATTGTTCCTGAATTTTTAATGTTATTGCATGGTGTTATTGATAGCCCAGACATTCCATTAAACGTTAGTCGTAGCTATTTGCAAGGCGACCCGAATGTTAAAAAAATTAATGCGCATATCACTAAAAAAGTTGCCGATAAATTAGAAGAAATTTTTAACAATGATCGCAAAGCGTTCGAAGAAAAATGGGAGAGTCTTGGATTGTTTGTTAAATATGGTATGATTACCGACGATAAATTTTTAGAAAAAGGTAACAAGTTTTTAATATTAGAAGATGCCGCTAAAGCAGGCACTTTCTATACGCTTGATGAATACAAAACTGCCACCGAGTCTAATCAAAAAAATAAAGATGGTAAACAAGTATTGTTGTATACCACCAATCCAGTAGGGCAGGATGCCTTTATTCAAGCAGCGGTTGGTAAAGGGTATAAAGTGATTAAATTAGAGACCATGGTGGATGCCGCTTTCATTAACAATGTAGAAATGAAATGGGAAGGCGTTCAGTTTGTTCGTGTGGATGCGGATGTGGTTGATAATTTAATTGACAAACAAGAAAATGTGGATTCTGTTTTATCTAAAGATGAAGTAGAACAAGCTAAAAAATTATTTGAATTTCAAATACCAGAAACTACCATTACGGTGGAAGTGAAAGGCTTAAGCCAAGACGCTGCTCCTGTAATTGCTACTCGCCCCGAATTTATGCGTCGTATGAAAGATATGGCCAGTATGGGTGGAGGCGGGATGACTGCTTTTTATGCGCAAATGCCCGATGAAGTTAATTTAACCATCAATGGTAATCATCCAATTTTTCAAGCTTTGTTAAAAGAACCAGATATTGACAAGCAACAAAAACAAGCCCGCAATTTAGCCGACCTAGCTTTGCTTTCTCAAGGTTTATTAAAAGGTGCGGAGTTAACCAACTTTATTAATAGAAGTGTTGACTTATTAAAATAATTAAGTTAGTTATAATAAGTAAAAAGGCGTTCTGTTAAGAACGCCTTTTTTTTGGAGTATAATTTATCTGTAAATTTTAGAAGTATATTTTAAAATAAAATCATACTGGTCTTTATTTATTGAGCTTCTTTTACATCTAGCACTTGCATTTGTACTGTTTCATTTCCCTGCCATTCATTTAATTGCAACTGAAATACGATATCAAATGGCTTTCCCGATTTTACAATTGGTAAATGCTGTGGCATATTATAGCCAATGCCTTTTATAATTTGATTACCCTGGGTTACATTAAAACTAATATGCGCTTCCTTCATCAATTTAGAATAGCCTGTATCGTACACCCCCTTTGCAATAAATAACGGACGCATATTATCGGGTCCAAAGGGTTCCATTTGAGTAATGATTTGAAAAAAGTTTTTATTGATGGTATCTAAGGGTAAAATGGCATTGATGATTATTTCAGGTACCAATTGCGCTTCGGTAATTCTTGCACTTACTTCTCTTTCAAAAGCTGCTTTAAATGGTTCTAATTGATCCAGTGCAAGGGTCATACCCGCTGCTGCAAAATGCCCTCCGTAACCAATTAAGTGTTCCCTACAAGCATGCAATGCTTCATATAAATTAAAGCCTATTACACTTCTGGCACTTCCTGCAAGTACATCACCACTTTGTGTTAATACGATAGTAGGTTTGTAATGCCTTTCAATTAATCTGCTGGCTACAATTCCTACCACGCCCTTATGCCAATGGGGTTGAAACACCACCGATGATTTTTTGTTGCTGTGTTGAATATCTAATTCTATTTGTTCTAAGGCTTCTTCGGTAATAGTGGTGTCTGCTTCTCTTCGGTCTAAATTATCTTGTTGTAATAATCCTCCAATGGCCAATGCATTGTTGTAATCTTTTTCAATAAATAGTTGTACTGCTTTTTTAGCATCGTCCATTCTGCCCGCAGCATTGATCCTTGGTGCTACGGCAAATACTAAATTAGTAATGCGCATAGGACTGGTTTGCTTGGCCAATTCCATCAAGGCCAGTAAACCTGGACAAGGCGCTTCATTAACTTGCTGCAATCCAAAGAATGCCATGGTTCTATTTTCATCTACAATAGGAACTATGTCAGCGGCAATAGCAGTGGCTACTAAGTCTAAATATTCTAAATAAGATTCTGCAGGTAGTTTATATTTTTCGGCTAAGGCGGTTATTAATTTAAATACCACACCGCAACCACACAATTCTTTAAATGGATAAGTACAATCTATTTGTTTTGGATTTAAGATGGCCATGGCGGGTGGCAAAATAGCATCGGGTAAATGGTGGTCACAAATAATAAAGTCAATGCCTAATTCTTTGGCATAAGTAACTAGGTCAATAGATTTGATACCACAGTCCACCGATATAATTAAATCGATCCCCGTTTCTTTGGCGTAATCAATACCAATTTTTGATATACCATATCCTTCTTTGTATCTATGCGGTATATAATAATCAATATTGGGGGTGAGCTTCTTTAAAAATTGAAACAAGGTAGCTACCGAAGTGGTTCCATCCACATCGTAGTCGCCAAATACTAAAATGTGTTGATTTTTTTCTACTGCAGTCTCAATTCTGGCAACAGCTTTGTGCATGTCCTTCATTAACCATGGATCATGTAAGTGTTCTAAACTGGGTCGAAAGAATTTTTTAGCGGCCTCGAAATCGGATATGCCTCTTTGTACTAATAGCTCACACAGTAAGGGATGTATTTTTAAAGCATCTTGCAAAGCTTGCACTTTGGCAGTATCGGCGCTTAATATATTCCACCTTTTTTCCATTAAAATTTTCTATCGGTTGTGTATCTTACTAATTCCTCTAACGCATCTCTGGTTTCGCTTGCGGGAAATTGATGTAATAAGAGTAAGGCTTTGTCTCGGTATTCAAACATTTTTGTAGTGGCATAATCAATTCCACCGTATTGCACCACATGGTCGATTACAAATTTTACTTTGTCTTTATCGTTATTGTTGTTTTTTACAATATAGATTATTTCTTTTTTTAATGCAGGTGCTACTTTTTGTAAAATATGTATTAAAGGAAGCGTTAATTTTTTTTCTTTGATGTCATTGCCGGTGGGTTTGCCTATGGCTGCTTCCCCATAATCAAATAAATCATCTTTAATTTGAAAGGCCATGCCTACGTTTTCTCCAAACTCACGCATTTGCTGAATCACATGTTCATTTTGAGTTACCGAGCTTGCACCTGCGGCACAACTAGAAGCCAATAAAGAAGCTGTTTTGCCATTGATGATTTCGTAGTAGATAGATTCGTCAAAATTTAAATTCCTTGTTTTCTCTATCTGCAATAATTCTCCCTCGCTCATTTTTTTTACGGCAGTAGATAAGATGGTTAAAATGGTAAAATCTTTATTTTCTAAAGAGAGCAATAAGCCTTTGGATAATAAGTAGTCTCCTACCAATACCGCAATTTTATTTTTCCATAAAGCATTGATCGAAAACATGCCTCTTCTTTCTAAAGCATCATCCACCACATCGTCATGTACTAAAGTAGCGGTATGTAAAAGTTCTACCAAAGAGGCAGCTCTATAAGAAGCATCATTTATTTCGCCATGTAATTTGGCAGATAGTAAAACAAACATGGGACGCATTTGCTTACCCTTGCGTTTTACAATGTATTGCATGATTCGGTCTAGCAAGGAAACCCTACTTTTTACTGCTTCTTTGAAATGTTTTTCAAAGAGTTCCAATTCGGCACCAATCACTTTTTTTGCTAATTCCATGTATACCTGCAATTTATTTTATTTTAAGCAAGAAGCCGTATTTATTTGGCTTTTATACTTATTGGTTTAACCTATTGAAATGTAAGGCACCAAAATTTTGCAGGGAAGATAGTTTTAAGTCGGCAGCCCCCCAATGTTCCAGTTTTAGATGTTCGGCAGAGGGCACTACCACACAGGTCATTCTTGCTGCCTTGGCTGCTATCATTCCATAAAAAGAATCTTCGAAACAGATACAGGCTAGTGGAGAAGTATGCATGGCAGCAGCGCAATCAAGGTATACTTGTGGATGTGGTTTAGCAAAAGGCAAATATTGTGCGGAACAACTTGCATGAATGTATTTTCTAATGCCTAATTTGTCTTTTACCCATTCTATTAATTCAAGGGGCGAGGAAGTAGCCAAGCCCATTTTAAATTCTTTATTGATAAAAAATTCAAATACATTTTGTACGCCTGGCATTAGTGTGGCGTCTTTATCAATTAGTTCTAAAGCAAGCGTAATTATTTTTTGTTCGGCTCTATCAAATTCAGAAGCAGGTACCTTATGTAATAGTAGCCAATGAGCAACAAATTCTTTCGAACGCAGCCCTGTGGTAAACGCATATTGTTCTTCATTTAACTGAATACCATATTGTCTAAAAATTTCGGTGGCGGCTTTATTCCATAAAGGCTCACTATTAATAAGTAAGCCATCAATATCAAAAATAACTGCAGATTTTTCCATTGGCTAAAGGTACTATTTGTTGTTTAAACAGTAAAAAGGCAATAAAAATTAATATACTATCTTGCAGTTCTAACTAGCTAGTTAATTGTATGACCTTATTGGATCGATTAAAACAAATTCGCATTTTTCGTTCTGTTATATACGGAGTGGTAGGTTTATTTACCTACCCGGGACTTGCTTTGTTTAATAATGTAGAGATTGAGGGCGCCGAAAACTTAGAAAACCTGCCTCATAAAAATGTTTTATTTGTTAGCAATCATCAAACTTATTTTGGGGACGTAATTGCATTTGTTCATATTTTTTGCGCCGTTAAGTGGGGTAAATTTAATAAGCTAGGCATTCCTTATTATTTATTGAATCCTTTTACCAATGTATTTTTTGTGGCCGCAGAAGAAACCATGAATAGCAGTTGGTTGACCAGATTATTTAAATTGGGTGGGGCTTTAACGGTAAAAAGAACCTGGAGAGCCGAAGGAGCAGATGTAAGTAGAGAAAGAGATGTGGTGGATACGCAAAAAATTGACAAAGCCTTAGCTAAAAGCTGGGTGATTACTTTTCCGCAAGGCACTACCAAACCTTTTGCTCCAGGTAGAAAAGGCACTGCGCATATTATTAAAAACAATCAGCCCATTGTAATGCCAGTAGTGATCAATGGTTTTTGGCGGGCTTTTACTAAGAAGGGGCTTACGTTTAAAAAAGTAGGAACGCCTTTAACAGTTCGCTTTAAAGCGCCATTAGTCATAGACTACACCGATTCTGTAGAAAATATTTTAAATCAAGTAATGGATGCCATTGAGCAAAGTAAAGAATACATGCTTAAAGGGAAACATCATACAATGAATCAGGCTTAATAAAAAGTAGCTAAATTTCCCGATTAGGAGGGTGCTTAATCTTTTACAAACAAGGCTTTTAATTCTGTAGCATCATCCGGTTTCATCTTTCCAGATAAAATTAATCTCAATTGTCGTCTGCGCAAAGCACTATCAAAGAATTTTATTTCTTCTTCAGATTCTGCTATGACAGCGGGCACTGCTTTTGGTTTTTTATTATCATCTAAAGCTACAAATGTAAAAAAGGCTTCATTGCTTAATTCTCTTGTTTGAGAAATCATATTTTGATTCCAAACTTTTAAATGTACTTCCATGGAGGTAGTAAAAGAGCGAGTTACTCTTGCTTCAATACAAATAACATTTCCCAATTTAATAGGGGTCTTAAAGCTTAAATTATCTACGGAAGCTGTCATGCAAGCCGAATTACAATGCTTGGAGGCAGATAAATACGCTGCAATATCCATCCAGTACATGAGCTTTCCTCCCATTAAATCACCAAAGGTGTTGGTGTCATTGGGTAATACCAATTCATTCATGGTGGTGAAAGAGTCTTTCGCTTTTCTTGCTTCCATACTTTTTGTTTGTAGTATAAAGATACAAACTTGTTATAGATAAGCCACTACTTCGTTTTATATGGTAACGCTTTCCAATTTGGCCAAATAGGTGGGGTCTACCCCGGCACCTATGCCAATGGCATCGCTAATGGTTAAATGCATTCCATTAAACTCAACGCCACCTATTACTGGGTCCACCAAATGTCCGAGCAGGCAGGTGTCCATATCGTAATATTTGATATTTTCCTTGGCCATGGCAAAATGCATTTTTGCACTTAAGGCCAAACGACTTTCTAGCATGCCACCCATCATACAAGGAATTTGATGCGCCAGTGCTAGATCATGAATTTTTAGGGCTTCCTTGATGCCACCGCTTTTCGCGAATTTAATATTGATAGAATGACAAGCTTTTTGTTGAAGAAGTTTTCTTGCATCATGATGTGTAAAAACAGATTCGTCGGCCATAATTTTTATAGGAGAGGCTTTGCATAATGCAGGTAACTGGTCATCAAAATATTTATGCATAGGTTGTTCGCAAAATTCAATGTCAAAAGGAGCCAATGCCTCCAAAACTTTTAATGCATTTTCAGGAGCCCATCCTTGATTCGCATCAATTCTTAATATCGTTTCATTCCCAATGGCCGCTCTTATTTGTTTGATTCTTTCAATATCCTCTACTGGTTCTTTTCCCAATTTTACTTTTATCATCTTCACGCCATCTTGTACAAACTCAATGGCTTGATTAGCCATGTTTTTTGG
>Ga0209829_10004324_pt1 | contig 10055 bp, 8 predicted proteins | sample C_140205_EF_Meta_FD_187311 | JGI IMG/M metagenome (GOLD analysis project Ga0209829, IMG submission 187311) | Freshwater microbial communities from Lake Croche, Canada to study carbon cycling - C_140205_EF_MetaG (SPAdes) (version 2) | ecosystem: Environmental > Aquatic > Freshwater > Lake... | reverse complement strand
CATACTTGCGATCAATCAGGAAGAGATAACCCTCTTCGTCAAGGTAGCCAATGTCACCAGTGTGCAGCCAACCATCAACGATCGTCTTCTCGGTCGCTTCTGGGCGGTTCCAGTAGCACTTCATGAGCACCTGCCCGCGGGCTACAACCTCACCGGGTTCACCGGTGCCAAGGAAGTTGCCCTCTTCGTCCATGATGGCGACTTCAGTCAACGTGTATGCCCGACCCGCGGAGCCGACTCGGTCGTGCTCATCGGGGCCGAGGCATGTGATGGCCATTGGGGCTTCGCTCTGCCCGTAAGTCTGGGCAAGAACCTTGCCGAAAACTTCTTGCGCACGCGCCGCAATGTTAGGCGGAATGGGTGAAGCGCCCCAGTACAGACGACGAAGTGAAGAAGTGTCGCGCTTGAGTAGATCTGGGTGATCCAGGACCAGCGCGATCATGGTGGGCACAAGGAACGTGTAGCCCGCTTTCGTGCGCTCCATCTCCGCAAGCCACAGACCAGCGTCGAACTTCGTGAGAATGACCTGCTTCGCGCCGCGCGCAAAAGACGGCAGGAAGTACGCGCCGCTTGCATGAATGATGGGTGCAGCGTGCAGCATGACATCGCCGGGACCGATATCCGGCATGAGGTCGATGAGGAAGTTAGCAATCTCCGCGTGTTCGCCCCGCATGGTGAGACACACACCCTTTGGCAGGCCCGTCGTGCCACCCGTGTAGCCAAGTCGGTAGGGCGCCTCAGGATCGCGCGGCACGTAGCACGGCGCATGTGGTCCGCTCCACGCAATCGACTCGATCCACTCGTAGCCCTCGACGATCTCTACCGTCTTGCCGTCGGTGGGGGCCTTGCCGTTGTGAATAATCGCGCGGCACTGCGAGTCATCTACCTTGTAGATGTTCTGCTCCCACGTGTCCTTCTCATTGAGAGGCACGCGTACGAGTCCAGCCTTGGCCAGCGCGTAGTAGACGACAACGCATTCGATGCCGTTGGGCAGCATGACGCCCACTCGATCGCCGGGGTTGATCCCCCGCTCAAGAAGTGCGTTGCCGATACGGTCTGTTGCTTGATCGAATTCGCGGAACGAAACGATCCGGCCGTCGCATTCGAGGGCGGTTGCGTCGCCAAATCGCTTGGCGGCATTACGGATGAGTACGCCGATCTCCATGTGGTTATGCGCCCTTTCAGCGGCGGGACAGAGTGACGTCTAGATCGCCACGCTGATAGTTCAGGTACTTGGCAGCCGTGTCCTGCATGAGTTCGCGGACGAGGGTGGCTTCGGGTGAATCTGGGTAGGCAAGGTCAGACGACACCGGACCAGCGGCGAACATCGCGTCAACGTCTGGGCCGGGGATAAGGAAGCGAAGCAACAGTTCCTCATCGCTCATGGTTTCACCGAACTGATGGCGGATCTCTTTAAGTGAAGGATCTGGCCGCTCCCAGTTGAGGAACTCCTTGCCGCGCTTGCTGCTGAATGCGCGATCGAGAACTTCCTGATTCACAGTTCCCGGAATCGGACCCATGTGACCGGCGAGGTACATCAGGTTCTCGTCGGGGAACACGGTGTAGCGCTCCTCATTGACGAGGTTGAGAAGCGCCTGAATGCCCACGAGCTGGGAATACGGCGTCGCCATAATCGGGTAGCCCATCTCTTCGCGAACAACACCGATCTCCTGCATGAGTTCGTCATAGCGATCGCTCATTCCGTACTGAGCGAGCTGCGCGAGCAGGGTACCGGTCATGCCGCCGGGGAGTTGCGAGTGACTGTGCGCGAGGTTGTATTCGCGGGGCACACCGATGGTGTAGCCCTCCGCCTCGGCGATGCGACGGAAATGCTCGGATACTGCCTCGACGTCGGTTTCATCAATGTTGACGTCATAGCCAAGACGACGCATGTTGTCTGCTGTGATCGTTACTGAAGGCATCGACGGACCATTGGCCATGGGGCCCATCGCCGTGTGAAGGATGTGGACGCCTGCATTAACAGCGGTGATGTAGTTAAGTGTCGAGATCCCTGTGGTGTTGTGGAAGTGCGCCTCGAGTGGTGTGCCGTTTGCGGCTTCGACCATCTTGGGCACCCAGCTCTTGGCGCGATCGGCCGTGAGCACCCCAGCCTCGTCGCCGAGGATGATCGACTCAGTGCCCCACGTGGACATCTCACGCACGATGTTGGCGTAGAACTCGTCGGTGTGCACAGGAGACTCTGCGAACATCACCTGCGGCGCTGCATGCATGCCAGCGTCTTGCGCAATTCCCGACATCCATTTCATCTCGTCGAGATTAAAGAGGCAGTCGAAGATCCAGAAACTACCCATTCCGTGCTTGGCAAGCGTGCGCACCCACAGCTCGAGCATCGAGCGCGGTGTGAGACCCATGCCGACGATCGCATTGGCTCGAGCGCCCGCGCGCAGCCGTGCAGTGGGCATTGCGCCGCGGACGAGATCGACCATCTCCCACGGATTTTCGCGGCAGTAACGAACAAGTACCTCGAACAGCGAGGAGCCGGTGAAGTCCACGACGTGGTAACCCATCCGGTCGATCTTCGCTGCGACAGGCACACTGTGGCCCGCGCGCATGCGCATGCCCCAGAGACTCTGCTGGCCATCGCGAATGGATTGATCGATGAACTTAATCTCGGTCACAACTGCTCCTTAGATTCGAGCTGCTCCTGCCATCCGGACAGGAATGATTGCTCCACCCAGCGGGTGTGATGGTCTTGATTAACGAAGTCCTCGGCCGAAATAAGATCGAGGAGGAATTCGCGGTTGGTGTCGATGCCTTCAATGACGAGATGTTCTAGTGCATGTTTCATACGGGCCAGCGCCTGCGTGCGATCCGCGCCATGCACGATGATTTTGGCGACCATGGAGTCGTAATACGGCGGAATGAGATAGCCACCGAACACGTGACTATCGACGCGAACACCGCCGCCCTGTGGCGCAATCCACCTAGTCACGCGGCCAGGAGAGGGCAGGAAGTTGCGACGTGGGTCCTCGGCATTGATGCGGCATTCAATCGCATGTCCAGTGAGCTTCACATCGGCTTGGGTGATCGAAAGCGGTTCGCCACCCGCAATGCGCAATTGTTCGCGCACGATGTCAACGCCTGTGAGTTCTTCAGTCACCGGATGTTCGACCTGAACTCGGGTGTTGACCTCCAAGAAGGCAAAGTCACCTGTAACTGCGTCGACGATGAACTCCATCGTACCGGCACCGACATAGTTCAAAAGCCGAGCGATCTTCAGTGCAGACTCGTGAAGCGCTGCACGGACCTCGGGAGCCACCGCTGTTGCTGGGCCCTCCTCCACAACCTTCTGATAGCGACGCTGCGCAGTGCAGTCACGCTCACCAAGGTGGATAACGTTGCCGTGGGTATCTGCAAGGACTTGCACCTCAACGTGACGGGCTCGGCTCACGAAGCGTTCGACGTACATACGTCCATCACCGAATGCCTGCAGCGCCTCGTGGCTCGCAGCCGCGAAACGCTCCTTGAGATTTGTTGGCTCTTCGACGAGCACCATGCCTCGCCCGCCACCACCGGCCGCAGCCTTCAGCAGCACCGGGAAGCCGACTCGCGCTGCTACTTCGGCGGCTTCGTCTGCATCTGCGAGAGCGTCGCTACCCGCACCGGTGGGGATATCGAGTTGACGGGCTACTGCACGTGCCTCCACTTTGTCTCCGCCGCGCCGAATGGAGTCAGCGCTTGGTCCCACGAACGCGATGCCATTCTCGGCGCATGCATCGGCGAGCTCTGCTCGTTCAGCAAGGAATCCATAGCCAGGATGTAGGCCGTCGCACTCAGTCAATTTGGCAGCGGCGATTACCCGCTCGATGTCGAGATAACTCTGCGGCGAAGGCCCGGGGCCAATGCAGACGACTCGATCGGCGAGCACCGCAGCCATGCTGTCGCGGTCTGCGTCGGACACGATGGCGACACTTTCGATGCCCTCGTCGGCACAGGCCCGAATGATGCGTACGGCGATCTCGCCACGATTGGCGACGAGTACGCGCCGAAGTGCCGGCATGACCTACGCTCCGGGTTCGATAACGACCAGGGTCTGGCCGAACTCCACCATGGCGCCGTTATCCACCAAAATCGCCACGACTGTCCCAGAAACGCCGGCCTTGACGTGGTTCATGAGCTTCATGACCTCCACGATGCACACGGTGTCCTCGGCGTCTATTTGCTGTCCGACTTCCACGAACGCGGGGGCGCCGGGCTGGGGCGAGCGCCAAAAGAGCCCAAGAGACGGAGAAGTCACCTTGTGGCCGTCTGGGTGTGCCACAGATGTCGGACCACTGGGCGCGGCGGGCGTGGCAGGGGCCACGGGGGCGCTGGCAGCCATCGGGGCGGCAACAGGCGCAGCAGGAGCGGCGGCCAGCGGGGCGTTTTGACGGCCCACTGGGGGGTGTCCATTGCGGGTCAAATCAAGGCGAGTATCCCCGTACTGCAGGGACATTTCGTCCCAATCGGAGGTCTGAAATGCCGAGATGAGCGCGCGGATGTCTTCCGGGGTAAGGGCCACCGGTCAGCCTCCTAGTTCGGGGGTCGGGCATCTGGTGCCAGCGGGGACAAAACCCGTCGAGACATCGGATGTTTGTGGCAGACTACCCGCACGGAAGACTCGCCACAAGCGACTTTTGCCAGAAATGAGGAGGTGCGGGATATGAGCGTGACTGATTCGGTCATCGAAAAGATCCGCGACCTGATCGTCTCTGGGCAGATTCAGCCGGGCGATCGACTCCCCCCTGAGCAAGAACTCGCCACCCGACTTTCGGTCTCCCGAAGCTCCCTACGGGAGGCGGTTCGAGCGCTGAGCCAGGCCAACGTGCTTGATGTGCGCCGTGGGGACGGAACCTACGTCACCAGTTTGGAACCCCAACTCCTGCTCTCCGGCATGTCCTTCGTGGTCGATCTGATGTCCGATTCCACGCTCGTGGAGGTGTTTGAGGTTCGCCGATTGCTGGAGCCCGCTGCCACGGCGCTCGCCGCTCAGCGCATCACACCAGAACGCCTCGAGGTCCTCAGGGTCAGCCTGAAGGAGATGAAGGGCGCTCACGGAGCTGAAGAACTCATTTATCGCGACATGGAATTCCACGGCGAGATCGCCGCGGCCACCGGCAATGCCAGCCTCTGCTCGATTCTCGAGGGAATCTTCACCCGCGGCCTCCGTGCTCGTGTCTGGCGCGCTTCGCTAAGCGGTGTTAAGGCGATGACCTTGTCAGAGCACGGCCACATCCTCGACGCTCTTGCCGATCGCGATCCGGTTCTAGCGGCTGCTGCTGCAACATTGCATCTGTCGGAGTCCGAAAAGTGGCTGCGCGAATACTTGAGCCCGAATGTAGGTGTCGGAAAGTTATGAATCTCGCTCAGACTCTTCGCGCCAGCGCCCTCGCCGTTCCTTCGCGTCCCGCCGTCATCGTTGACGACACGGTCGACTGTTCGTATGCCCAGTTCGCTGACCGCGTCGCCTCGCGTGCCGGCGACTTGATCTCCTGCAGTGGTGTCCAGCCGGGGGATCGTGTTGGGCTGTTCATGACGAATCGCCCGGACTACCTCGAGGCGCTTTATGCGGTGTGGTGGGCCGGAGCCGTTGCAGTGCCTTTGAACAGCATGATGCATCCCCGTGAGGCGGTTGCGCTGCTTGAAGATTGCAAGGCACGTGTGTGCTTTGTGTCGCCTGATCTTGCCGAAGGAATCCTGAGTGAGGCTCCGAATCCTGCGCTCATCCGCACCTTGGATGACAGCGAACTTCGACGTGCACGAAAAGCCGACGTCGTTGGTTGCTCTACAACCCCCGAAGTCGATGACGCCTGGATTTTCTATACGAGTGGAACAACCGGAAAGCCCAAGGGCGCTCAACTCACGCACGCGAATCTCTTTGCGATGGCCGTCGCCTATCTTGCTGACACCGAGTGGGTGGATGACCGATCGGGCCTGCTTCACATTGCTTTGCAAAGTCACGCGTCGGGACTTTTCGCACTTCCATTTGTAGCGCGTGGGGCCGCGCAGGTAGTCCCCACCTCCACAGACCCCGCTGCAATTGCGCAGTTGTTAACCGTGCACGAACGTCTTTCGTTCTTTGCACCACCATTGTTGATGCGACGACTTGCTGTTTCACCAGAGATTCAGTCGGCACCGCTTGAGCGCATGGGAACGCTCCTTGTAGGTGCAGCCCCCGTTTATGCAGAGGATTTGCGTCTTGCTCTAGGCACGTTCGGGCCGCGCATCTGGAACGGCTACGGGCAAGGCGAAACACCATGCACCATCACGGCAATGGGCCAACGCCAGATGGCGGAAGCCGCTGCTTCGGGTGACGATCTGCTGCTGAGCTCGGTGGGCATTCCGCGTGTGGGTATTGAAGTGAAAATCATGCAAGATCACGTCGAGGTTGCAGACGGCGATGTCGGTGAAGTCTGCGTCCGTGGGGCCACTGTTATGCGCGGATATCTCGATCGACCGGAGGACACCGCGGAGAGTCTGCGTGGAGGCTGGCTGCATACAGGAGATCTTGGGCGCTGGGAACGCGGTCACCTGCAGTTGCTTGATCGCAGCAAGGACATGGTCATCTCAGGTGGCTCCAATATTTATCCGCGCGAAATCGAAGACCTTTTGCTGCAAGAACCTTCCGTGGCTGAGGTCGCGGTTATTGGACTTCCGGACGCCGAATGGGGCGAGCGAGTGGTGGCTGTCATCGTTGCGGCCCCGGGCTTTACGGTTGACGCTGCACGGCTTGACGCGTTCTGTCTCGAATCAATGGCGCGTTACAAGCGCCCCAAGGAGTACCTGCAACTAGACAACTTGCCACGCAACGGCGCCGGTAAGGTTCTCAAGCGCGAATTGCGCGAGCAACTGCAAGCTAAGGAGTAGCAATGCCGCATATTGACTTCCTTGATGAAACTCTGCGCGATGGCCAGCAGAGCCTCTGGGGCATGCGCATGCAGGCGGCTCACGCCTTGCCCGTTGCACCAATCCTTGATCGCACCGGATTTCGGCGCATCGATTTGGCTGCGTCTTCCTTTCATGAGGTCCTGATCAAGTTCTGTCGCGAGAACCCCTGGGAAGGCCTTGATTTGATCATGGGCCAGATCAAGAAGACTCCGGCGCGAGGTGGCATGCGCTCCAACGCAGCCGTGAGTATGGGCATCACACCGCCCGACCTCATGGACGCGTGGATGCGGCAGCTCAATCGCCACGGCCTGCGTTCGTTCTGGATCTATGACGTGCTGTACAACTTCCACAATATTGATCGCCTTGCCAATGTCGCCAAGGAATTTGGCTCGGAGATCGCGGGCACAGTCTTCTTCACCCAATCGCCTGTGCATACCGACGAGTTGTTCGAGGATCAGGTTCGCCAGATGGCCGCCATTCCCGGCGTGGACACCATCCTCTTCTACGACACTGCCGGCGTCCTTGACGTCGACCGGATCCGCACACTCGTGCCACGCATCGTTGCGGCAGCAGGTGGCAAACCAGTGGAGATGCACTCCAACAATCTGATGGGTACCTCTGCTGTTGCGTACTGCGAGGCCATCAAGCACGGAGTCACGATCCTCCACACTGCAAGCCGTCCGATGGCGAATGGCCCGTCGACACCTTCGACTGAAATTATGGTCCGCAATATCGAGGCGCTCGGATTTACGCATTCGTTGGACACGAGCCTTTTCCCGCCAGTCGCCGAGCACATGGAAAAGGTCGGCAAGGCGATGGGCTACTTGGTGAACCAGCACGCCGAGTACGACCTCTTTAACGTCACCCACCAAGTACCTGGCGGCATGACCGGCACGCTGAAGGCTCAGTTGGCGCAGTACGGCATGTCGCATCGTCTTGATGAGGTATTTACGGAGACTGCGCGAGTGCGTCGTGAATTGGGCTACCCGATCATGGCAACGCCCGTGAGCCAATTAGTGGGGATTCAGGCAGTGCTCAATATTGTCACTGGCGATAGGTACTCCGTTGTTCCCACCGAAAACCTGATGTACGCGGCGGGCTACTACGGAAATCCGCCGGCTCCCATTGATCCTGAGGCCATGGATCGCATGATGGCGAACCCGCGGTGGAAGGAAGTCATCGCAAATCCGCCTGAAGCTCCCAGTATCGAGGAACTGCGCAAGCGTTACGGCACCAACGATGACGACGAGCTCATCCTGCGCTTCCTTGTGCCCGAGACCGACCTTGAGGCAATGCGAGCGGCCGGCCCGGTCAAGCAGCATTTCCCGCTTGCTTCCCCGGAGGTCGAGCAGGTGCGCGCGCTGCTAAAGACCGCCAACACACCGTACTTGCGCGTGGCAACGGAGACGATGGATCTCGAACTCCGCCGCAGTTAAGGCGACTAGAAGAGGTCAGTCCCGCCGTAGACCATGTACGTCTGTCCGGTGAGCATCTCGGCTTCGGGCGACACGATGAATCGGGAGAGCGCAACGTAGTCGTGCGGTGCGGCGAGTCGCCTCATCGGAGTCGCCTTCCGCGACGCCTCAATCTTCTCGTCGGTCTTATCGCCGTACACCTGTCGTAGGGCTTGAGTGTCCTGAGTGCCGGGAGAAATGGCGTTGATACGAATGCCGTCGGGGCCGAGTTCAACGGCAAGGTTCTTGATGAGAGATTCAGCAAAAGCCTTAGCTGGTCCTACTGCGCCATAGCCAGGGATAACTCGCGTGCTGCCGCGGCTAGACAGGAACAGAATGCACGATCCACGGTCGAGGTGAGGTCGCGCGGCGTGCACGAGCCACAGCAATGACATCGCATTGACGTTGAGAACTGACGTAATTTCGTGGATGTCGTGAGCGAGGATCGGCCCTTGCAACACCCGGACAAGACTGTGTACGAGTACGCGGATTGAGCCGCCGCCGAGCCTTGCGGCTTCAGAGATGAAATGGGCAACGCCCTCTGGGGTACTCATGTCGGACTGCACTGCGAACGCGGTGATGCCGTCCTTAGCCAATGTCGCCACGGCCTCACGCGCAGATGCTTCATCGCGCTGGTAACCGAGGATCGCGGTCTCACCCGGCTTGGTGAGACCGCGAGCCATTTCAAAGCCGATGCCTCGGTTACCGCCTGCTACAACAACCGTCACTGTGAGCCTCCTTGTAGGTCACAGTGTGTATCAGCAGGCAGTGAAGCCGCCATCAACGGGCATGATCAAACCGTTGGTGTACGTCGACAGGTCTGAAGCCAAGTAGAGAACCGCATTGGCGATTTCGTCCGGCGTGCCGGTGCGACCCATCGGGCAGCCCCACGAGTTGCGGGTGTCCTCGGCGTTGAGGTACTCATCGAACTGGGCAATCATCGGCGTGGAGATGTAGCCCGGAGCAATGCAGTTGGTCCGAATATTCTTCGGTCCGTACGTCTTTGCCATGGAACGGGTCAAGTTGATGATTGCACCCTTGGCTGTGGTGTAGGCGTGGGCGTCGTGGTGACCAACCATGCCCAGGATGCTTGCGACCTGGATGATGGATCCGCTGCCTTGCTTCATCATGATCGGGAGCGCGCGGCGAGAGGCGAAAACGACCGAGTTGAGGTTGATCCCCATGACGTGCTCCCACTCGTCGAGGGGCGCCTCATCAATGGCCATCATGCTGTTCGGGCGCACCGACATGTAGCCGTAGCCCACGCCAGCGTTATTCACTAGGGAATCTAGACGACCGAACTCTGCAACGGCAGCGTCGATGACCTTGCCCACCTGGGCGTCGTCGCTCATGTCGGCCGCGACGGCGATTGCGGAACCACCAGCGGTGACGACCTCAGCCACGGCAGCGTCGAGCTTGTCCTTCGTGCGAGCCGAGGCGACGATGTTGGCGCCTTCGCGGGCCAAGGTGGCCATGGAGGCCTTGCCAAGCCCTGTGCTGGCTCCGGTTACGACTACGGTCTTGCCGGTCATGAGACCCATGTGGAACCTCCTGTAAAGCCCACGAGGGGCACTAAGACATCGGATGTGTAGAGCATGATGGCCTGCATGGAGGCTGCCGTCAACCTATTTCGAAAACTCGGGACTATTGACGAGAAACCTCTAGCAGAACTCTGCCGAAGGAGGTAGCGTAGCGCGACGGCGACGGCCTCCG
>Ga0209829_10004321_pt1 | contig 10059 bp, 4 predicted proteins | sample C_140205_EF_Meta_FD_187311 | JGI IMG/M metagenome (GOLD analysis project Ga0209829, IMG submission 187311) | Freshwater microbial communities from Lake Croche, Canada to study carbon cycling - C_140205_EF_MetaG (SPAdes) (version 2) | ecosystem: Environmental > Aquatic > Freshwater > Lake... | reverse complement strand
GCTTTCGGGGATTTCAGCATCAAGTTCCCCGACTTGCGGAAGCCTCCTTTCGATGCAGATTGGACGCAAATGAAAGTGACAGCCCACCCAGATGTCCTAGTGATGGAGCGACCTGAGAATGGAGTGTTGGCGATCATGTCGGATGGGCTCGTGGAGACGGACTCGACGGCGTTGAAGGCGCTGCCTCTGGTGGCGGCGGATATCTTCAAGGCGCTGAAGGAGAATGCGTATGATTTGCCGGCGACGGCAAAGGCGGTCGTGACGGGCCATGTGAAGGCGTCTGCATTAACCCCGAAGGATTATGATGGGGATGATCTGTCTTTGGTTCTTGTGGATGTGGGGACACAGAGGGGCGGGGCTGCACAAGTGGGTGGGGCTGGGGCGGAAGTCATCCGGTCAGCACTCAATACTCTGGATAATAGGGCGAGGTCTTTTAAGGCGAAAAAGAAGAAGAAAGTGAAGACGGCGAAAGTGAATCGGCTGATAAAAGTGTTTACTTGTTAGATGAGCGGTCCGACAATGGATATGGATGAATTTTTTGAGTTGGTAGCGGACGGTGAGGTAGAACAAGTAAGAGATGCTTTAGATGCAGGATTTGATGTGAATAAGCTGGCGAGTTATGGTGGTACTGCCCTACACACTGCTAGCGTATGTGATAGTGTAGAAATGGTCACTCTATTACTTGATAGAGGAGCAGATGTTAATGCATTAGATAGCATAGGTCATACAGCTTTGATCAAAGCTACTATGGAAGGTTTGACTGATATAGTGAATGAACTTTGCCTACACAGCGCTGATGTCAATATATACGATAATGAAGACAGGGGCGCCCTTTTTTATGCGGCCGAGGCGGGGCATCTGGCTATTGTAAAAAAACTGATCCTTCGAGGGGCAAATATAGATGCTAAAGACACCACGAATGAGACACCTTTAATGATCGCTATCAGAGCGGGTCATGAATCTGTAGTTACAGAGTTATGTAAGTCGCATGCAGATGTAAATTTGGCAGCAAATGGTGGTACCACGGCACTAATGTTTGCTTGCGAGAGTGACAGTATAGGGATAGTTAGAGAGTTATTTAACTACAACGCCAACGTGAACGCCCGAAAAGATGATGGACTTACTGCACTATTATATAGTTGTAAAATGGGTTATGCTGAAATCGTTGATCTACTTTTAGAGAATGGAGCAGATCCGAATACGAGTAGTAATACTGGCTTGAGTCCCGTAATGGGGGGGGCCTATTCAAATAATCCTCATATAATAAGAGTATTACTTGCTAAAAATGCCGATGTGAATAATGCTGATGAGACGGGTGCTACTGCTTTGATGATTGCCTCTATAGGAGGTAAGTTTGAAGCCGTGAAGGCACTCTGTGAAGGTGGTGCTGATAGAACTATAAAACTACCAAACGGACAAACTGCTGCCGATATGGCAAAGACAGCAGAAATTCGCGAGTATTTAAACAGTTCAAGGAATTTAAGAGTCTCAGTTGAAAAGTGGAAGGGATTGACGCAATCTGATATAGGAAAACTCGATACGATTTTTGAAGAGAATGCGATCAACTATTCTACTTGTCCTGTATGCCTCGAGTATGTAGAGAGGTCAGAGGCATGTATGTATATGAAACATGATTGTTCCAAAGGTCCGTATTATCATAGGAGATTATATGAGAAGTATAAATCGGATGGACTCATATGCTGGTGTACAATCTGCAGCCGCATTTCACATGGTCATCGGCACTACAAACTAAGTAATGAAGGCGGTGAGAAGCCCGATTTAGAAAAGGCGGGTGATCCTTTTGCAAGGGACTGCGCTAGTCAAGGGGGCGGAGGACTTGGGGAAAAGCTATCCCGCTTCAGACGCTTGCGTGAATATGCTTTAGAGCTTGAAGATGATGTTGATAAGAAAATAAAGACTGAGGCGATGGATGAACTGGTAGAAGAAGTATGGAATGCTCCATTGCGTCGTGAAAAGAAGCTTCTTGGGAGAATAAAGAATGAGAAGAAGTGGAATATTGGTTCCGAGAAGTTTAGGGGAAATAAGGTAAATGCAAATGCGAATGCACCCAATATTCCTTTTACGGGAGAACTTCCTGAAAAGAAGACTGGGCGAAACAATGTTATGATGAACGACGATGTTCCTGTATTGGTATATAGCCATAAACAGCGGAATGGGAGTATAGAGAAACATGGAATCGCGGAAGAAACTTTGGAGGGGTTTCTGAAGGCGGCAGTAAAAGAGTTTGGACTGCCGAGTTTTGGATACTGTTTCATGCATCCTGGATGCGATGCAGTCTTACATCCTGAAGAGGTAAAGGGACATGTCCCAGATGATCTTTACAAGGACTATAAGAAGAAGTTCAATCGTAAATTCGCAGCACAGGCTGGAGGAGGTGGCATCTTTAGAGAAGCGACCGATGCTGTTTGTAGCTTTCCGAAAAAGAGGAACGGAACGAAAAAGGGTGGTGGCAGGAGAAAGGTGAGGAGGACAAGAAGGGCATAAAGTCTCTTAGAGATTCATACTGTCTCTACTTATTAGATGAGTAAAGAACAACTAGGTCGATTGTTCAGAGCAACAATTGGGGGTCGTATACAACAGGTACGTGAATTATGTGATGCAGGAGTTGATGTAAATGCGGTTCACCCAATATTTGGTCATACATTGGCGGTGGCAAGCTACTATGGCCGCTTGGAGATAGCCCGGTTACTCATAGACAAGGGGGCCGATGTGAATGCTTACGGGCCTCATGGAGGCACTGCTTTATCTAAGGCTAGTCTGAAAGGCCACATGGAGGTCGTTCGGCTGTTATTAGACAATGGTGCCAATGTGAATGATGCACAGAATGGCCCTGGCTACACTGCTTTGATGTGGGCTAGCATGAATGGCCACCTGGAGGTAGTCCGACTCTTGATAGATAAGGGTGCCGATGTGAATACTACTGATTATCGTGGAAGAAATGCTGAAGATATGGCAAAAACAGCAGAAATTCGCGCTTATTTAGCCAGGTTCATGCCAAAGTGGAAGGGATTGACGCAATCTGATATAGGAAAACTTGATACGATTTTTGAAGAGAATGCGATCAACTATTCTACTTGCCCTGTGTGTCTCGAATACGTGGAGAGATCAGAGGCATGTATGTATATGAAACATGATTGTTCCAAAGGGCCGTATTATCATAGAAGATTATACGAAAAGTATAAATCAGATGGACTCATATGCTGGTGTACCATATGCAGTCGGATTTCGCACGGTCATCGGCACTACAAACTAAGTAATGAAGGCGGTGAGAAGCCTGATTTAGAAAAGGCAGGTGATCCTTTTGCAAGAGATTGTGCTAGCCAAGGAGGTGGAGGACTTGAGGAAAAGCTATCTCGCTTCAGGCGGTTGCGTGAATATGCTTTGGAGCTTGAAGATGATGTTGATAAGAAAACAAAGACTAAGGCAATGGATGAACTAATAGAAGAAGTATGGAATGCTCCATTGCGTCGTGAAAAGAAGCTTCTTGGGAGAATAAAGAATGAGAAGAAGTGGAATATTGGTTCTGAGAAGTTTAGGGGAAATAAGGTGAATGCGAATGCGAATGCACCCAATATTCCTTTTACGGGAGAACTTCCTGAAAAGAAGACTGGGAGGAACAATGTTATGATGAACGATGATGTTCCTGTCTTGGTATATAGTCATAAACAGCGGAATGGGAGTATAGAGAAACATGGAGTTGGAGAAGAAACCTTGGAGGGGTTTTTGAAGGCGGCTGTGAAAGAGTTTGGCTTGCCGAGTTTTGGATACTGTTTCATGCATCCTGGATGCGATGCAGTCTTACATCCTGAAGAAGTCAAGGGGCATGTCCCAGATGATCTTTACAAGGATTATAAGAAGAAATTCAATAGGAAATTCGCGGTACAGGCTGGAGGAGGTGGGATCTTCAGGGAAGCGAAGGATGCCGTTTGTAGCTTTCCGAAAAAGAGGAACGGAACGAAAAAGGGAGGTGGAAAGAGAAAGGCAAGGCGGACAAGAAGGATATAAAGCCTGTAGTTATTAGATGGGAGCGGGAAAAAGTAGTTTAAAAGCGTTAGGCTGGACTCCATTGATGAAGGCTAGTGCGAAAGGCAAGCTGGAGGTAGTCCGTGAGCTCATAGATAAGGGTGCCAATGTGAATGCCGTCAAGACTAAAAATGGTATGACTGCCTTGATGTTGGCTAGTGAAGAAGGTCATCTGGAGATAGTCCGGCTATTGATAGAAAAGGGCGCAAATGTAAATGCTGCCAAGACTACTGATGGCTGGACTGCTTTGATGGCGGCCAGCCAGAATGGCCACCTGGAGATTGTTAAAGAGATGTGTGAGAGGGGGGCCAATGTAAATGCTGCCAGGACTAGTGATGGCTGGACTGCTTTGATGGCGGCCAGCCAGAATGGCCACCTGGAGATTGTTAAAGAGCTGTGTGAGAGGGGGGCCAATGTAAATGCTGCCACCACTATTGATGGTTCCACTTCCTTGATATGGGCTACTACGGGAGGCCACTTTGAGGTAGTTAAAGAGCTCTGTGATAGGGGGGCTGATGTGAATGCTGCCACTATTCGTGGGACAACTGCTATGGATCAAGCAGGGAAACCCGAAATTCGTGAGTATTTATTAACAGTACCAGAAAAACTAAGACCAGTCGATACATCAATGTGGAAGGGAATGACTCAATCTGATATTAAAAGGCTTAATGATATTTTTGGGGAGAACGCCACAAACTTTTCTAGCTGCCCTGTATGCCTTGCTTATGTAATGCGACAGGATGGATGTATTTATATGTATCATAACTGCTCACAAGGGGGGTATTATCATAAGCATCTCTATAAAATGTATAAATCAGAACGTGGAAATATATCCTGGTGTACCATATGTGGGCGTATTTGCGATGATCATCGGCATTATAAACTAGGGGCTGCAGGAGGGGAAAAGCCTAAACTACACAGTGGTATAGATCCTTTTGCGAAAAATGCCTGTACTGTTGGTGGTGGTGGAGGACCCGATGAAAAACTTGCTCGAGTTAGGCGGCTGCGTGAATATGCTTTAGAGCTTGATAAAGAGATTGATAAAAGGCCAAGGAATGATGTTATGAATGATTTGGTAGAAGAAGTATGGAATGCCCCCTTGCGTAGTAAAAAGGATGTTATTGACAAAATTAAGAAAGAGGGCAAGTGGAATATTCCCAATAATAAATTTAGGCCGAATGCGCCACCTGAAAATGTGGCAAATGTGAATGCAGCGAATATTCCGTTCGAGGGTGAGCGTCCAGCTCAACGAAAAGGTTTCAATAATATTAGCCTGGAAGATGATGTAGATCTCTTGGTTTTTAAACACAAACAGAAGGATGGGAGTATGAAGGAGCATGGAATTACAGAAGAGGGTCTACAGGATTTTATTAAAACAATAAGTAAAGAGTTTGGTACAGACAAGTTTGGATATTGTTTTAACAATCAATGTGATGCCAAGTTACATCCGGAAGAAATCAAAGATCATGTTATTGAGGCAGTTTATAAGGATTATAAGAAGAAATTCAATAAGAAAATGGCGGGGCAGGGGGGTGGTGGTGAGAATGTTTTTAGAGAGGCGACAGATGCTCTCTGCATTCTTCCAAAAAAGAGGAATGGGACGAAAAAGGGAGGTGGGAAGAGAAAGGCAAGGCGGACAAGAAGGGCATAAAGATAGTGTAAGTTAGAGATATAGGCTCTAGTAGCTCGGGCTCTAGTAGCTCAGGACCGAAGGTCCTTTGCTAACGGAACCCACTGACTCAGTCAGTGGGTCCTGTAGCTCACGGCCAAAGGCCGTATGATATTAGAGCCCCTAGCCCACGAAGTGGGCCAGGGGCTCTAGTAGCTCAGTTGGTTAGAGCGTCGTGCTTATACTGTAAAGTATGCCCAAGTCACGCGGAAGTCGCGAGTTCAATCCTCGCCTGGAGCATTTTTATGATCGCCTCTTAGACGTTCATATAATGAACTGTCTCAAATAAATATTGATTGGTATGGAGAGTAAGATTAAGACAACAAATGTTGCAGTACCGATCAGAATAGGATGCATACATACAGTATGATTAAATCCAGTATATGAAGCACACCCTGTAGGATTCAGGAAGGGCTCGGGACGATTTGCAAAAAGTACCAGTGCAATAACTGCAAAAAATAATACACACTTCGCAAAGAGTTTCATCTATATTCGGATGAGATTCTATGCCTTCGCCTTAGGCTTGGGCTTGAACACTTTTCGTCCCTTCCCCTCGAGAGCAGCCTCACGCTCTGTACGCATCTTCTTCCACGCGGTATCGAACTGGCCCAGATCCTCTAGCCACATTGCCGCTGCCGTTGTGGCCTCCAAAGCCGCCAGGGCCGTCTTTGCGGTGACCACCGCCCGTTGATGCTCCTCGACAGCCGCCGCCTTCACACGATCCATACGCAAGCGGAGGAGATAATCATACGAGTCCACGCTAGTCTTGTCCTGGCCGCCTGACAGCGCCGGCAGGTCGTGAGCAATCATTGCCGCCACAATGTCCTCGTCGGAAGCTCTCCTCAGATCAATAGTCCCATCCAACACGGCCTGTAGGAAACGCGCCTTTGCATCCGCCTCCACTGCATCACGCGCCAGACGAGCAATCTCCGCTGCCCTTCTGCGCTCATAGGCTGCCAGACGTGGTCCATAATACGCCTCCAGAATGTCCCCCACACATCCGTACTTGACAATCTTCTGGTCCATATCAAAGGCCACCATGTTACTCGTGCGCCAACTACTGGTGAGCTTGAACCGCTTCTCAAACTCTACAGGGTTTGCCCGAATATCGTCGTAGTAGTCTGGATCCAACTCCAGGACGAACTTCACGTCAATATGTGTGTACAGATCGTCAAAGTTCCTGAGAACCGGCTTCCCATCCTCAGTCTTGGACGTGTCGCCCTTTCCACCCTCGGACCCGACCTTCCCACCCGTGGAACCGGCGACACACATGTCATCCAGGAACGCCTTGTAATCGGAAGTCCAAGTCCCTACAGGGAGTTCCGTGATCGTAATGGCGTGTCGCGCATCGTCAAAGGTGTAGAGCCCTTTCGTCTGCCACACACCGTCTGAGACAAGTTGGACAGCCCCCTTGAATCCCAGCCACCAAGGACGCATGGCGAGATCATTCAGAGTTGCCCTCCGCCCCTCCAGCCGGTCGCGCAACAGCCCCACGACCTCCTCGGGATTGTGAGGAGGAATATCCGTACTGAAGCCAGTGCCGATGCCAATACAGCCGTTGATCACCAGTAGAGGCACAACGGGGAAGTACGTCTCGGGCTCCACGAGAAGCCCATCATCGTCAATGTGCTTCAGAATGGTGGAATCCTCCTTGCGGAGAATCGTATCCACGATCGATTCCAGATGCGTGTGGATGTATCTCGCCGATGCTGCATCCTTCCCACCCTGGAGTCTCGATCCAAACTGCCCTATAGGAGCCAGCAGATTGATGTTATTCGCCCCCACGAACTGTTGCGCCATGGAAGTGATTGCCGCCGTCAGTGAGGCCTCACCGTGGTGGTAGGCCGCGTGCTCTGAGACATAGCCGGCCAGTTGCGCCACGCGCACTTCCGCCTTCAGGCCGCGCTTCAAGCAGCCGAAGATGATCTTGCGCTGAGAGGGCTTCAGACCATCCATGATGGAGGCCAGCGAACGAATATTGTCCGCGTTACTGAAGTGGATAAGCTCGTCGTGGATGAAGCGTGAATAGTCCACTCGGCCCGCGGCCCCGATAACCAACATCCTCTGGGGATCATAGTTCGCCAGCCACTTCTTCCTATCGTCCGCCCGCTTCTTGGAGAAGGCCATTGACATGGACTCATCCGTTTCACCATCCCAAGTGTACTTGATCTCGTGTAACTTCTCAAACCACTCCTTGGCCTCATCATCCGTACTCGTACCCAACCCTTTGTAGTACTTCAGAGTCCAGCCGCTAGTAGAACCGCCGAGCTCGGTTTTCCACGCCTCGAACTCTGCTGCAGAGTAGAAGCTCTTCGTCTCGGAACGACGTGTGGCCTTGAGTAGCGGAGTGGCCAGTGAACAGATGAATCCCGCCTGCATCAGAGCGGGCCACTCGGCGTGGAACAGATTCATCAGCAGCCCCTTGATGTGCGACCCATCCAAATCCTGATCCGCCATCACCATCACACGCCCATAACGGAGCGACTTCAAGTCCTTATAGACCTTGGACTGCTCGAGCCCCAGAATCTTCTTGATTGCCGTCAGCTCCTCGTTCTTGGCGAACTTGTCAGCGCTCACATCGCGCACGTTGAGCATCTTACCCTTTAGAGGAAACACGCCCCACTTCTCGCGGCCCACCACGGACAAACCCGTTATGGCAGACGTGGCAGCTGAATCCCCCTCAGTTAAGATGAGAGTACACTCGGTGGATTTCGCTGTACCGGCCCAGAGAGCATCAACGAGTTTGGGCATTCCACGCAGCACGCGCTTCTTGGACCCATCCGTCTTCTTTGCGTCCTTGTTGGCTTTCGCGTCCAGGATGGACATGGCCTCATCCAGGAGCCCCAGCTTCACCAGTTGCGCCACCATCTTCTCGGACTTGAAGACGGATCCGAACTTTGCTGCAGGAGTAGTCAGTGTCTCCTTCGTCTGTGAATCAAAGGCGGGATTCACAATGGTGGCATTGATGAAGAAGATCACGGAATCCTTCAGTTGCCCTGGCTTCACCACGACCTTCTTCTTGGCCGCGTGCTCACAGAAATCTCCAATGATGGTCCCCACCACCTTCTCCACGTGCTTCCCACCCTTTCGAGTGTTGATGCCGTTGACAAAGCTCACATGCTTCTCATCGGGAATATCCTCGTCGAAGAGTTGTTTGGCCATGACGGCCGCCACCTCCCAGCGCTCTCCACAGCGCTCATAGGCGATGGATGCCTCTTCCTTCACGAAGAGCTTGACGAACTTCTCAAAGGTGTTGGACACGACGGCGGTTCCGTTGTAGGTGACCTTCACCTCCTTTCCAGCCATGGCTGCCAGTTCCACGACACGGGTCTGGATGACGGCAAGCATGTCTGTCAAGTTGAGACCAGGGAAGCGGGCCAGATCGGGCTCATAGGTCACGCGTACGAACCCTTTTGCCTTGTCGGCCTTCACAGAGGGTTTTCCAGCCACGGACATATTGTCAGTCCACGTCTGTGAATACTTCTGCGCGTGCTTTGGCGAGCGCGTCTCTACGGTGAAGCGCTTGCTAAAGATGTTTGTGAGCTTGGCACCGTAGCCGTTCTTTCCACCGACGATCTTCTCCTCCTCTTTCTTGTAGTTGCCACTGGTGAGGAGATGCCCGAAGATGAGCTCGGGTGCCCAGACTCTCTCAGTAGGATGCATCTCTACAGGAATGCCGTCGCCGTCATTCTCCACCGTGACGACGAGAGGACCCTCGGTTACGGTGACGTCAATATGCTTGATAGGGGTACGCCCGGCCTCTGCACTGCGGATAAGAGCATCGCGCGCGTTCACCACGATTTCATCGAAGAGCTTGTAGAAGCCTGGATTGAAGGCCACCTCTCGGTGGGCCATCTTTCCAGACTCCTTGTCAAAGACCCATCTGTGCTCGGGATGCGTATCGGTGGATCCCACATACGTGTCGGGCAACTCCAAGATGTGCTCACGGTGCGTGTGCTTCTTGTAGTTTGCAGCGTCCATTCTATACCAAGGGTGGGGGCTTGGTCCCCTTCCAATTTTATGGTCGGCGTTATTCCTTCACCAAAACTAACATTTTATCATTATCCCACCCAGGTGACCATCTCGCCTCGTGCTCACAAACAACGAAATAGGCCGCTGAACACTGCTCCACCACGCCCCCCAGCTGTTCCCTATACTTATCCTCCTTCTCCGTCCTGAAGATGTCCTCCACGACCAGAATCCCACCAGGCTTCAGAAGAGGGAACGCCTCCTTCACAATCCTGATCTGATCCTCAAAGGTATGCGTACTATCGTCGATGATCACATCATATTCATCCTGCTGCTTCTTCAAAGAGGCCGCAATGTTCCCCTCCTTTAGCACATCC
>Ga0209829_10004318_pt1 | contig 10065 bp, 11 predicted proteins | sample C_140205_EF_Meta_FD_187311 | JGI IMG/M metagenome (GOLD analysis project Ga0209829, IMG submission 187311) | Freshwater microbial communities from Lake Croche, Canada to study carbon cycling - C_140205_EF_MetaG (SPAdes) (version 2) | ecosystem: Environmental > Aquatic > Freshwater > Lake... | reverse complement strand
GTTGGACGTTATGCGCAAGGCATGATCGTCGAGGTGCCCTTGCAGCTTTGGGCCATGCCCACCTTGCCGCAGGTCTCGCAACTGCACGAGGTCCTGTCTCTGGCCTATGCCGGGTCGCGCTTCGTCGAGGTGGCGTCATTGGCTGAAGCGGCCTCGATCAAGACGCTTAATCCAGAGGGCTTGAACGGTACCAACCGTCTGAAACTGTTTGTCTTTGGTAACGAAGCCGCAGGTCAAGCGCGGCTTGTGGCCTTGCTCGATAATCTGGGTAAGGGGGCATCGGGTGCCGCCGTCCAGAACCTGAACCTGATGCTGGGCTTAGATGAAGGCGAAGGCCTGATCTAGGTCCAAGCCGAAACCCTCTCCCGCTGGGGAGAGGGCCTCAGATCGATGGATTAGGACAGTTTCACCAGCATCTTGCCGATGTTCTCGCCCTTGAACAGCTTGACGAAGGCGCCAGCGGCATTTTCGACGCCGACATCCACGGTTTCGCGGTACTTCAGTTGGCCCGAGCCGATCCACTCGGCCATGTCCTTGACGAACAGGGCCTGCTGCTCTGGGTGATCAGAGACGATGAAGCCTTCCAGACGCAGACGCTTGCCAACCGCTTGGATCAGGTTGGATGGGCCCTTCGAGGCGTCCGTATCGTTATATTGCGAGATCATGCCGCAAAGCGCAAAGCGGGCGAAGGGACGGGCCGCCGTGATGGCCGCTTCCAGATGCTCGCCGCCGACATTTTCGAAATAGACATCGATGCCCTTGGGGGCCGCTTCCATCAGCGCAGCCGTCAGATCCTTGGTCTTCTTATAGTCGATGGTCGCGTCGCAGCCGATCTCCTTGAGGTAGGCGATCTTCTCGTCGCCGCCGGCCGAACCAATGACCGTGCAGCCCTTGATCTTGGCGATCTGGCAAACCAGAGCGCCCACAGCGCCAGCGGCAGCCGACACGAACACCACATCGCCAGCCTTTAGGGCTGCGATCTTCAACAGGCCGACATAGGCGGTCATGCCAGGCATGCCCAGAACGCCAAGGAAGGCTTGCGGCGGCATGCCGTGGGTGTCGATCTTCTGCAAGGTTGATGCCGGGGCCACATAGGCCTCGCGCCAGCCCCACATGGACGAGACAATATCTCCGGGCTGGAACTTTGGATCGCCGGAAGCGACCACCTCGCCAACCGCGCCGCCCTGCAGCACTTCGCCGATCTGGAACGGGGGCACATAGCTTGGACGGTCGGTCATGCGGCCGCGCATATAGGGGTCAACCGTCATATAGAGGTTCTTCACCTGAACTTCGCCAGCGCCGGGTGCGGGCACTTCGACCGTTGCGAGGGTGAAGTTGTCGGCGGTCGGGGTGCCGACGGGACGGGACTTGAGGTGAACTTCGCGTGAGGTGAGGGTGGTCATGGCGTTTCTCCCAATCGAACAGCGCGGGGTCCGCGCAGGTTTCAAACAACTGTTTAGCTTGGATTGGGCGGCGGCTCCAGCCTCATTGGTCAGGTTGCACATCCATTGGCCCTCGGACGCGGCGCAGTGTAAACAGGGGGCTTAGGATTGCAGCTTAAGGACCGAATCTCATGACCCAGCAATTACGCGCCGGCGTGGTCGGGGCCGGTGTCTTTGGCGGTCATCACGCGCGCAAATATGCCAGCTTCCCTGCGGTGACCTTGACGGCCATCTATGACCCTGACGAAGCGCGTGGGCAGGCCTTGGCGCAGGAGCTTGGCGCGGCGGCCTTCACCGACATGACCGCCTTTCTGGAGCTTGTGGACGTTGTGACGGTGGCATCCCCCGCCGATAGCCACGGCCCTGCGGCCCTCGCCGCCCTCACGGCGGGCAAGCATGTCTATGTCGAAAAGCCGCTGGCGACCAATCTCGATGAGGCCGAAAAGCTGACCGCGATGGCGGCCAAGAAAGGCGTGGTTCTGGCCTGTGGTCATCAGGAACGGATCGTCTTTCAGGCCATGGGCCTGATGGACGTGCCCGAAACGCCGCTGGCGCTGGAAGCTGTGCGCCGCGGGATCTGGAACATCCGAGGCACGGATGTGTCCTGCGTCCTCGATCTGATGATCCACGATATTGATCTGGCCCTCAGCCTTGCGCGGTGTGAGCCCATCGCCGTCGAGGCCGAAGGCCGTACCGAGCAGGGACCCTATCTGGATGAGGTCGAGGCCGAGGCCACCTTTACCAATGGCATGAATGCGACCTTCAAAACCTCCCGCATTGCTGAGACACGCGAGCGGACCATGCGGATCGTCTATCCCTCTGGCGTGGTCGAGATCGACTTCCTGACCCGGGCCTTTCGCAACACCACGCCCTTTGCACTCAATGCCGACTTCACCGAGACGGTGCAGGGCAAGGACCCTCTCGGAGCCAATGTTGCCGGTTTTCTGGCCGCTGTGAGGGGCGAGGCTCCTCGTCCGCCGGTGACCGGCGTTGAGGCTACGCTGGCGCTAGATCTGGCCTTGGCCGTGGAAATGGCCGCGGGGGCTTGACGTTAGCGTCGCCGCACTACCTCTATTAGTCATCAAAGGAGATCACTGATGCTGCGATCCATAGCCCTTTCAGCCTTCGTCGCCACCGTCGCTTTCGCTGCCCCAACCGATCAGGCCGGGGCCGCCGAGTCTGTTCCGTCCGTCGCCTATGGCTTTAAATTTACGGATATTGAGGGGGGCAACCTCTCGATGGAGCAGTTTCGAGGCAAGGTCGTTCTCGTCGTCAACACCGCGTCCCAGTGCGGGTTCACGCCGCAATATGACGGCCTAGAAAAGCTCTATACGGATTACAAGGCCAAGGGATTTGTCATCCTTGGCGTCCCATCCAATGATTTTGGCGGCCAGGAGCCGGGCTCCAATGCCGAGATCAAGAAGTTCTGCAGCGTCAACTTCAATATCGACTTCCCAATGGCCGCCAAGGCTGTGGTCAAGGGCGACAAGGCCCATCCCTTCTACAAATGGACCAAGGCCAAGCTGGGCGCACAGGCCGAGCCCAAATGGAATTTCCATAAGATATTGATCGGACGTGACGGCCAGCCCATCGCGGGCTTTGGTTCGATGGTTAAGCCCTCGGATAAGGTTTTGCTGACGGCGATCAATAAGGCCCTTTAGGCAGGGCTTTCCCTCACGCGCCATCGGCACTAGGTTGGCGAGGCTTGCGATCTGTCGAGTGAGGATTCAGGACTTAAGATGAGCGGTCAGACCGACTGGGTAGAACTTCTGATGTCATCAACGGGGCGCATCGCGCGCATGCCGTTCTTGATCGCTGGAGCCGGGCTGATCGCCATCACCGCTCTGTATGAGTCGGTCGCAGGTACCGCGCTACACTTGATGACCGGGTGGTTCGTCTACCCAACGATCCTGTTTGCAGCCGCCTGTATCCTGTCCAAGCGTTTGCATGATCGTGGACGGTCGGGTTGGTGGGCAGCCCCAATCTTGATTGGGATCATCGCCATCTTGCCCTCGCCAACCAGCTTTTTCGATTTCCTTTTCGGTGTTCTGGTCTTTTGGGCCACCATTGAGTTGGCCGTCATGCCGAGCGAAGAGGGAGCCAATCGCTTTGGCCCCAATCCGAGCAATCCTCTGTCAGGAGCGGCGGCGATCTAGCGCCTAAAGCGGCGGTTTGGCCTCGATGGTCGAACCAAAGATCGCTTCAAAGCCCGACCGCAGCGCCGCGTCGGCCTCGTCCATGGTGACGGGTAAGCCCAGATCGACCAAGCTGGTGACACCATGCTCGCGAATGCCGCAGGGTACGATGCCGTCAAAATGGCTGAGATCCGGCTCGACATTCAAACTGATGCCGTGAAACGAGACCCAGCGCTTTAGCCTCACGCCGATGGCGGCAATCTTATCTTCTCGTGTTGGAGCGCCGGGAGCCTTGCGATCCACCCAGACGCCGACGCGGCCGGGCTTGATCTGTCCGTCCACATTGAAGCGTGACAGGGCGCTGATCACCCAGGCCTCCAACGCCGCCACGAAGGCGTGAACATCCCGCCCACGCTCGCGCAGGTCCAGCATCACATAGGCCACGCGCTGACCTGGCCCGTGATAGGTATATTGCCCGCCACGCGCGCTTTCGAACACGGGGAACCGGCCCGGAGCCAAGAGGTCGCCGCCTTTGGCTGAAATGCCTGCCGTATAGAGGGGCGGGTGCTCAAGCAGCCAAACCATCTCGCTGGCCTGGCCCTCTGCAATCGCCGCCGCGCGCGCTTCCATCGCCGCTACTGCCGCAGGATAGTCGACAAGCCCTGTTGACACCGCCCATTGGGTTTGGGCCTGATCTGGTCGCAAAAAAGTCGAATAGGGCGAAACAGATGACGACAAAGGCGCTGATCTCCTGAACTTTAACTTCCGGTCAAGTATGTCATCGCAATGTGGGGCCTAGTGAGATGCTGCGATAGCTGATTCATCAGCTGATTCGCATCGAACGGTGTTTTTAGGGGTTTAGGCGTGAGTCAGGTCAATTCAGTCAATGTTGAGATCTCGGTGGTCCTCGGCCGCTCGATCTTGCCTATGCAGCAGCTCCTGCGCATGGGGCGTGGTGCCGTCATTCCCTTGGACGCCAAGGCTACGGACGAGGTCTGGATCTTGGCCAATAACCATCCCGTCGCCCGGGGTGAAATTCAAATCAGCGACGATAAGATCGCCATCAGCGTCACGCGCGCCGCCGACCTCTATGATTATTTGGCGGGTGGGGCAGGCTAAGGTCGCCCCTTCATCGTAATTTGCGCACAGTCTTTTTGCCTTTAACGCAATCAGCCCTTCACATATGCGTCGTGGTTTGGTAACCCCCGCCGCTCACTGCTATGCGGTCGTGGCGGAATTGGTAGACGCGCAGCGTTGAGGTCGCTGTGGGGCAACCCGTGGAAGTTCGAGTCTTCTCGACCGCACCAGTGAGATTAGGATAGGCCCCCGGCGTCTTCGGACCTCGGGGGTCCTTCCCACAGTCCGTCAGCCGGGGATCATGGGTCCCCAAAGGAGGGTCCGATGACCCGAAATGCGGGCGACCTGACGGCCCTTAGCCAAGGGCCAAATCCGGCTGAGGATCTCGAAGATCTGGCCTTGGGCGACGACTACGCCCTAAATCCTGCCTATATCGACATGGTGGTGGATGCCGCCGATCGCGGGGACGCGGACAGGCTGCGCGAGCTGATCGATGCCTTGCGTCCGGCTGACGTGGCCGACCTGATGGGCTTCTTGTCCGCAGAATATCGCTACGAGCTCTTGGCCTTCATCGCGCCGGAAGCCTTGGCGGAGATTCTTTCCGAGCTCGACTATCATATCCGCGAGGATGTGCTGGAACAGGTGACCCCGGCTGCGCTGGTTCGCGCGCTCGAAGAGCTTGATTCCGACGACGCCGCCGACCTGGTCGAGGACCTTGAGGACGACAAGCGCGATGAGGTGCTTGCGGCCATGTCTGAGGCCGACCGAACCAGCATCCAGACCTCACTGGCCTATGGCGAGGAGAGCGCTGGCCGTTTGATGCAGCGCGAGGTCATGGCCGCGCCGCAGTTTTGGACTGTGGGCCAAACCATCGACCACATCCGCAATTCTGCCGATGACCTGCCAGACCTATTCTTTGACATCTATGTCGTGGACCCCTCCTACAAGCCGCTGGGCGCGGTGCCCGTTAGCGTGCTGCTCAAATCGAACCGCGATACACCGCTTGAACTGATCATGGAGCCGGTGACCGAAATCACTGTCGAGATGGACCAGGAAGAGGTGGCCTATATTTTCGATAAGTACCACCTGATCTCGGCCCCCGTGACGGATCCAGGCGGGCGCCTTGCCGGTCAGATCACCGTCGATGACATTGTTGGCGTTATTCAGGAAGAGAGCCAGGAAGACATTTTGGCCCTGGCGGGTGTGACCGAGACGGGCCGCGACGCGACCGTCCTAGATGTGACCAAGTCACGGTTCTGGTGGCTGCTGATCAATCTGGGCACGGCGGTACTGGCCTCCAGCGTCATCTCCCTGTTCAGCGGTGCCATTTCGCGTCTGGTGGCCTTGGCGGTGCTGATGCCTATCGTCGCCTCGATGGGCGGTAATGCGGGCACCCAGACCCTGACAGTGGCCGTGCGGGCGCTGGCAACCAAGGAGTTATCGTCGGTCAATATGTTGCGCACGATCTGGCGGGAAATCGCTGTGGGTCTGCTCAATGGAGGGGCCTTTGCCCTCTGTGTCGGTGCAGTGGTGACCTTCTGGTTCCATGATCCGCTTTTGGGGCTCGTCATCGGGATGGCCATGGTCATCAATCTTTTGGCGGCATCCTTGGCGGGCATTCTGGTGCCGCTCTCGCTTGAGCGCCTCGGCTATGATCCAGCCGTATCCTCCACCGTCTTTGTGACGACCGTGACCGATGTCGTCGGATTTTTCAGCTTCTTAGGGCTTGCGGTTCTGATCCTACTCTAGTCGGCATGGAAATTGCCGGTTCATGGGTGGGCCAGCGGGGCCTGTTTCATATTGGGTCATCGGTTTTTATGGTTTCGTCCTACCAGATCTCCAGCGAGACCATCGCTCAGATCAAGCTGCTGGAGGGGTTTAGAGCCCGCGCCACGCCGCTGGGGGATGGGCGCTGGGCTGTGGGCTATGGCCATGTCGCCTCGACCAAGAGCACGTCGATTGTCACCCGCGTCCAAGCGGACCTGCTGCTACGCTATGATCTCAATGCCGTTTCAGAAGCTCTTGCAGGTCTCGTCTATACACCGTTGAATTCAAATCAGATCGATGCCTTGGGCAGCTTTGTCTACAATATCGGATTGGACGCCTTTGAGGGCTCGACTGTCCTGCGTCTGATCAATGCCGGTGCCCTGCTCGAAGCGGCAATCGCGATGGAGCAGTGGTGTCACGCGACCGTTGCTGGGCAGTCGCAAGAGGTTGATGGCCTGATCCGCCGCCGGGCGATGGAGAAGGCCCTGTTTCTTAAGCCCGAAGGCGGCTGGGTCCCGGTGCCAAGCCGTCTGGTCGTGCCCTATGCGGACGCTCCGTGCCTGTCCCATCCCAGCACAGTCGACGGCCCTGTGATTGAAATCGAAACCATAGCCGAGGTCACACCGACCCTTGCCGAGGCGGACCAGCCTGCGCAGATGGCTTTCGTTGCCGACCCCGCGCCTGAGCCCCAATCTGACCCCGTACCTGAGACGGTCTTGGCGTCGGCAGAGACGGCTGATGAAGCGATCCTCTTTCCAGCAACGCCCTTAGTGGCCCGCCGTGCCGCTCCGTCTGGATCTATCCCGAGATCTAAGCGCAAGGGCTCGGTGCCCAAGTTCGACTATGGGCACTTGGCCATTTTGGGTTTGGTTACTCTCGGCGCTCTGGCGGCCATGGCCTTTGCCTTCAGCTTGGTCACGGATGCCGATTTGGCCACGCGCCAAAACCCGCAAACCCTCGCACGGGCTTGGGCCATCGGCATAACGGGCCTCTTGGCCCTGTCGGTGGCTGGGGCCCTACTGTTTCGGATGATAAATCCAAAGACTTGAGCGGGTAGGGCAGTGGCCTTCTGTGTAAGGCCTATGTTAGTTATTAGTTATGACCCAGCCCCTAGCACCCTCGATGGATTTTGGCCTTGGCGAGACCGCCGACGCCATCCGTGACGTCACCGCCCGCTTTGCCGCCGAGAAGATCGCGCCTCTGGCCGCCGATATCGACGCCAGCAACAGCTTCCCGCGTGAGCTTTGGCCTCAGATGGGAGAGCTTGGCCTGCACGGCATCACCGTTTCCGAGGAGGATGGTGGTCTGGGCCTAGGCTATCTTGAGCATGTCGTGGCCATGGAAGAGATTAGCCGCGCCTCGGCATCTGTCGGGCTGAGCTACGGTGCCCACTCCAATCTCTGCGTCAATCAGATCCGCCGCTGGGGTACCCCTGCGCAAAAGGCCCGCTATCTGCCCAAGCTGATCAGCGGTGCCCATGTCGGTGCCTTGGCCATGTCGGAGGCGGGAGCGGGCTCTGACGTCATCTCCATGCGCCTGAGGGCCGACAAGAAGGGTGACAGGTACGTCCTCAACGGCACCAAGTTCTGGATCACCAACGGCCCCCACGCCGACACGCTGGTGGTCTATGCCAAGACCGACCCGGATGCGGCCAGCCGGGGCGTTACCGCCTTCCTGATCGAGCGCGATTTCAAGGGCTTTTCAACCTCGCCCAAGCTCAACAAGATGGGCATGCGCGGGTCCGACACTTGCGAGCTGGTGTTCGAGGACTGCGAGGTCCCCGAAGAGAACGTCATGGGCCCCGTGGGCGGCGGTGCAGGCGTCTTGATGAGCGGCTTGGACTATGAGCGCGCCGTGCTGGCCGCAGGGCCGCTGGGCATCATGCAGGCCTGTCTAGACGTGGTCCTGCCCTATGTGCGTGACCGCCAGCAGTTCGGCAAACCCATCGGCAGTTTCCAACTGATGCAGGGCAAGATCGCCGACATGTATGTCGCCCTCAATTCGGCCCGCGCCTATGTCTATGCCGTCGCCAAGGCCTGCGACGCGAACCAGACCACGCGCTTTGACGCGGCAGGCGCGATCCTGCTTGCCTCTGAGAACGCTGTCAAAACCGCGTTAGAAGCCATCCAGGCCCTAGGCGGCGCAGGCTATACCAAAGACTTCCCCGTAGAGCGCCTGCTGCGCGACGCCAAGCTCTACGACATCGGCGCAGGCACCAACGAGATCCGCCGGTTCCTGATTGGTCGGGAGTTGATGGGGTCCTAGTCCCCCAAATGAAAAACGCTGCGGAGGGCTTCCTCCGCAGCGTTCAACAATGTCAGCAAAGCCGCTGACCTTCAGCAAGGGGTCAGCCGAGACTGTTTCCGTCGCCGAAGTTCTCCAGAGACTTCGTGATACGACATTGAGACACTGGATCACCTCCTTTCGCTGTTTAACAGGGACTCACAGTCTGTCCTGTCCGCGCCAAAAGGCAAGGGGGTGAAGCGCCCTTGGGTTCAGAATCAAAAACGCCCGGCGGTGAGGCCGGGCGCATGATCGTTTAAGAGGCGAAGATGCTACTTAATCTTGCCTTCTTTGAACTCGACATGTTTGCGCACGACGGGGTCATATTTGTTCATCACCAGCTTTTCAGTCTTGGTGCGTGCGTTCTTCTTCGTCACGTAGAAGAAGCCGGTATCCGCAGTGGAGTTCATGCGGATCTTGATTGAAGCCGGTTTAGCCATGGTCGAATCCTTCGGGGGTTCACCGCACACGCTGCGAACCGGGAAATTCAAGAGGGGCGGACAATACCCTTCGAACAGGCAATGTCAACGCTATGAAGCAGATTATCGCAATCCGGTACGTTTGGGTCCGCCATTGCGATAGGTGAACAGGAAGGCGGGCTCGTCCGCCGTCGGGGTCTGGACGTGGCGCACCACGGCCTCGGTAATGTCGAACATCGGCAGTTTCAGCGCCTCGGCCAGCGGGCGATAGGCCAGATCGGCCAGTTCGGGCGTGGCCTCCATCTTGCCCTCGGTCAGGGCCGCGTCGGCCTGAAAGAAGCGGGCGTGAAAGCGGATCGGGCTTTCGGTCGGGGTGATGGCCCGCGCGATCAGGGTCAGGTGCGAAAAGTCCGCCCCCGCACCCGATGCCAGCGGCAAGATCAGCCCGGTCTCTTCCTCGGTCTCGCGCAGGGCCGCTGCCGCAAGGGCGTGGGCTAGGCGCCGGGACGCGGCGGTCAGGCGGATGCAGGCCTCGGATAGGGGCACAGCGGGGCGCACCATACGGTCCGCCGCGTCTAGCTTGCCGCCCGGAAAGACGAACACGTCCGGCGCAAAGGCCGACTTGCGGGGCCTGCGCCCCATCAGCACCTCTGGCCCGTCCGATCCTTGCCGGATCAGCACCAGACTGGCGGCATGGCGCGGCGTGGCGGGCTTAGCCTTCACAGGTCCGCTCATAGATAGCTCAACTGCCGCGCCCCGCGCAGAAATCGCACAAAGGGGGCCGGGCGGTGACGGTCCTCGATCCGCAGGGCCAGTTCATGGACCACGAACCGGGTGATATTAGGCAGGTCTAGCGCCAAGGCCTCGTCCAGATCGACCCAGGCGATCTCGTCCAGTTCGCCGCAGTCGGGCGCGCGCTCTAGGCTGATCAGATGCTCGGCC
>Ga0209829_10004317_pt1 | contig 10065 bp, 5 predicted proteins | sample C_140205_EF_Meta_FD_187311 | JGI IMG/M metagenome (GOLD analysis project Ga0209829, IMG submission 187311) | Freshwater microbial communities from Lake Croche, Canada to study carbon cycling - C_140205_EF_MetaG (SPAdes) (version 2) | ecosystem: Environmental > Aquatic > Freshwater > Lake... | reverse complement strand
CCAGGGCGTTGGTGCTCGTTAGCAGGAGTCGGCCGGCCGAGATCGTCGTGCCGCCGCTGTAGGTATTGGAGCCAGAGAGCGTGGTCGTGCCGCTACCCACCTGGAGCACCGCACCGGTGCCGGAGATGTTGTTGGCGAATGAGAAGGCGCCGGAGCGATTGAAGATCAGCAGCGAGTTGTCCACGACGTTCCCGGAGCCAATTACCCCAGTCGTACTGCCGCTGCCGATCTGCAACGCACCGACCGAGATCGTCGTCGCGCCGGTGTAGGTGTTGGCGCCGGTGAACGTGGTCGTGCCGGTGCCAAGTTGGGTGAAGCCGGTCGTGCCCGAGCCGTTGGAGATGATGCCGCTGTAGGTGCCACTGGTGGCGCTGTTGGACGAGAGCACTATCGACGCTGCCGAACCTGACGTGATGCTGCCGCCCGCCCCGCTGAGGGTGCCAACCGTGACGCTGTAGCCATTGAGGTTGAGCGTGCCGGCGTCGACCGTCAAATCGGCCGCGTTGCCCAGGGCGTTGGCACTGCCCACGGTCAGGCCGCCCGCAGAGAGCGTCGTGCCACCCGTGTAGGAATTGGAGCCAGAGAGCGTCGTCGTGCCGCTGCCCACCTGCAGCACATCGCCGGTGCCGGAGATGCTGTTGCTAAACGTAAAATTATTACTGCGGTTGAAGGCCAGCGCGGCGTTGTTGGTGACGGCAGCCGCGCCGATGCTGCCGGTCGTGCTACCGTTGCCAATCCGCAGCGTGCCGCCGGAGATCGTCGTTGGGCCGCCGTAGGTGTTGGAACCGGACAAGACGAGCAGCCCCGTGCCAGACTTTGTGAGACTGAACGTGCTCGCTCCATCGGTGATGCCACCACTGATGACCAGTCCTCCGGAGCCGTTGATCGCCCAGACGGCGTTCGCTCCCAGCGTCACACCGGTGGCAATGGTTTGCGTGCCGCTGACTGCCGACGTCCGCGTGAGGCTGCCCGAATTGATGAGCAGGGACGACGCGTTACTCGTCGAGATCGTCCAGGTGTCGTTGGTGTAGATCGAAAAACTACGAGTCAAGCCATTAACGTCGAGATCAATCGTAGAACTGTTGAAGGATGACCCAAAGAAGACATCGTCTAACGTGGTCGGCAAATTACCGCCTGTCCAGTTTGCACCTTGGCTCCACGCATTCCCGCCCATCACGTCATTCCATGTCACGTTTGCCCCGCCCGCGGGCCGCGGCATTGCCAGCGACATGGTCGCGACCAGCGTGACAAGCATGACCAGCATGACAAGCGGGAGTGCTGTTGGCCGCAGCGCATACGCTCCCCACTGCGAGGCGATCCTCGCGCAGGGATGATGACGGCGTCGAACGTACGACATGACGTTCATAAAATTACCGACCAAAGCGACCACCTCGGAATAACCCACTCCGCCCGAAATCAAACCAAGGGCACGAAACAGGCCGTGTCCAAACACCTTCCGTGGATTTAAAACTCAACCACAAAATTTAATTGGACTCTCCAGAAACATCAAGAAAATATTCTGGCGACGAACCGCCATCAGGATTTGCACAGGAAAAGCCTCAAAAACAGCCTCGCCCCGCCTGTCCGAGCCGCCCACTCGCCCCATTTTCGGCCCGTTTTGATGGCCACACGATGCGCCCCGGGTGCGTAGCACCAGCAAAAAAGACTTTTTCACGTGAAAAAAGCCCACGGATAACTTTTTCTACGAGCAGTTAAGAGCTCGCGGAGACGCCGGGGTGCCGTCGCCTTCTCCAACGCAAGCCAATAGCGGACAGGCCCCCGATCGCGCAGAGTGCGATCGTCGACGGCTCGGGAACGGCATACAGCTTCCCTGCCAAAGGTCCGCCGGTGAAAAATGCAAACTCTTTCCCACCGCCCAGATACTGCGACTCCCAGCGGCCACCGCCGCCGGGGATCTGGAAAAACGCCACGTTCCCATACGTGCCGGTCATCGTGATGCTGGAAAGGTTGCCTCCGAAAGAGCTGGCCGTGAAGAGATCCCAGATACTGCCCGCCAGATTGGCGTCGAACGTGCCGCCGGCGTAATTCATGTCGATCGTCAGCACGCCGCCAAACGCCGTAGAGCCGGTGGAGATGATCTTGTCAAACGTGCCCGCGGCCGTGCCGCTGACCGTCAGCGCCGTCGTGGCACCGGCATCAAGCGTCAGACCGCCCACGGTGAGGGCGCCGATCGACAATGCGTTTGGGCCGGCAGACAGAGTGCCGCCGCTGTTTACGGTCACGCCCCCCAGAATTGTGCCGTTGCCGCTGAGAGCGCCACCGGACAAGACCGCCGTCGCGGTGTTGCCAAGCTGGCCGTTCACATAGAGCGAACCGCCGCCGACGACTGTCGTACCGGTGTAGTTACTCGTGCCAGAGAGAAACTGGGTGCCCGTGCCTTGCTTCGTGTAGCCCACGGTGCCCACACCGTTTTGGATCGCGCCGGCGTAGGTGCCGCTGACCGCGTTGAAATTCGTGGTCAGCCGCGACGCACCGGTCGTCGCCGTGGTGATGACGCCAGACGAGGAGCCGAAGAGGGCGCCGACCGAGAGCGTCTGGCCGTTGAGGTCGACGCCGTTGGTATCGACCTTCAAGAAACCCGTGCCAAGCGCCGTGGCACTGCCCACCTTGAGTGTGCCGCTGCTGACCGTCGTGCCACCCGTGTAGTCGTTGGCGCCGCCTAAGTACGCGCTGGAGCCGCCTGTGCCAGAACCGCTGAGGACGACCGAGCCGCTCCCCGAGATCTTGCCGCTGATCTCGATCCTCGTGGGCGGATTAGCGCCCGAAACTGCCGGATTGAGCGTCAGCACGTTGGAGCCCAGGTTGACCGGGCCCGTGATGGACAGCACGTTGCCAGCGGTGGTTCCGGACGTGACCGAACGGATCTGGGAATCGCCGGCCAGCGTTATGGTGCCCGATAGGGTGGCTGTGTTGGTCACAGCACCGCCGAACGATCCACGGATCAAGCCCAGTCCGTCGCTGCCCGTGCCGCTGATCGTGAAATTATTGGCCAAAAGGGTGTTTTGGCGGACAAACACCGAGCCGCTTCCACTGATTGTGACGTTCCCGCCAAAGGCGTTGTTGGCCCCAGTTGCACTCCCCTGGGCGGCCGTGTAAACGACACCGCCGTTGACGAATGTGCCGCCCGTGTTGCTGTTGCTGCCCGAAAGGTAGACGATCGCGCTCGCCGCCCCGCCATAGGTGATCGAACCACCGCCCGAAATACTGCCTCCCAATGAGAGAGCGTGGCCCGCTCCCGTGGTGACGGTATTCGATCCAGTGAGGCTGAGGGGCATGTTCACGATGTCTCCCGCAGCAGCCTGCCCCCCACTGAATGCCACAGTCGTGGCGGTGGTCGTGATCGTCGCGCTCGACAGTGCCAGTGTCGAGCCACTCAGCGTGAAGAGCGCAGTCTGACCAGCAGCGCCGTTGTTGGTAAACGAAAGCGAGTCGACCGTCACCGTGCCGATGGTGTTCGTGCCCGTGGTTTGCGTGGTTCCACCGAACACCAGCGATGACGTGCCCGTGGGACTCGTGCTCCAGTTCGAGACAGTGGACCAATTGCCGCTGCCGCCGACGCCCGTCCACGTCGAGATCACGGCGGCCGAAGCGGGCGTCATAAACGCAGCCGTCACGAAAGCCGTTCCGAAGAGAAGCCCGAGCCGTGAACGCGGTCGAATGATTCGATCAACCATGGCAAGCTCGTGTTGAGTCTTTCAAACGATGGGGGCGAGAATGGGGGCATCGGCGGGAGAAAAAGATTTATCGCCGACACGGTGATTTAAAGCGACTGGAGTATCCTTGTCAATTATCGGGATTGCAAGGAAGAAAAGAGCCTGGAGACTTCGGAGCCCTAAAAAGTGGAGGGCATCGATGGATCGGCGAGTGGTTTCGAGCCTGATTCGCACGATTTAGAGTCATGCCCGCGGCACCAAAAACCCCGCCAAACGAGGGACCCCCGTCTCGTGCGGACCGCAGGGACGTCAGCCGAGGTGCCGAGTGAATCACGCCTGATCACCGACTTCTCGACTTTGCGAAAAGGCGGTCGTATCCTTCACTTTGGCATTTTTTGCAGATTTTTGATTATAAGCTGTTGATTCAGTTTTAAATCGACGGTTGTTGTTCAGGCAGGTTTTTTCCGGCGGCTTTTCAGCGAGTCTATCCGAGACATGACAACGCCTGAACGGTCATCGTGCCTGTCGAAAATGCCGGATGCAGCCGCATCCGTGCGATGGCATGAGCCCACACCGGCCGGGATGACGCTCGTCGAACTGCTCGTGGTGATGGCGATCATCGGCGTTTTGGTCGGCCTGCTGCTGCCGGCGGTGCAGAGCGTGCGAGAATCCTCACGGCGCACCGCCTGCCAGAATCACCTGCGGCAGATGGGCTTGGCTTTCCAGAGCCATCATGATGCGCTCAAGATATACCCCACGGGAGGAAACGAGTACTGGACGCCGCCCAACTTCATCTCCGGTAGTCCCGCGACCGGCCGGCAGCAGGATGCGTCGTGGGCCTACCAAATCCTGCCGTATGGCGAGGCCACTGCCACTTGGAATCCACCCGGAATCGACGTCTCCGCACGGCAGATCGCGGCCATTGCGGCGATGCCCGAGTGGAACTTCTGCCCCAGCCGTCGGGGCCCGCAGTCGCTGAAGTACGGCACGAACAGTTATCCAGGCGATCTCGCCGGCCGCGAACTCGTTCACGGCCTCATCGACTACGCCGGCAGCAACATGAGCATCGTCGGCGGCACGAAGCAGGGGACTGGCGTGCTCGTGCAAGCCGGCAGCGATCGGCAGGCCCAGGCCCGCCGGGCCGCCGACATCACCGATGGACTCTCCAAGACGTTCGTCGTCTCCGAAAAAAGACTCAACCTTCGCGAACTCGGCCAGTGGCAGCAGGATGACAACGAGGGCTACACGGCGGGCTGGGACGAGGATACGGTGCGACGCACCGACCTCCAGCCGGAAAAGGATTCCATCGGAGATGGTGACGGCGGCGAACGATTCGGTTCGTCCCACCCCGGGGCTTTCAACGCAGTCTTCGTCGATGGGGCGGTTCGCAGCCTGCCCTACGACATCGATGCGACGATCTTCCGTCGCCTCGGAGAGATCAACGACGGACAGGATGTCTCCCCAGATGGATCTTGATGTCGTGGCCAATGCGGCCGCAGTTTCTGCCATCACACCGGCCTGTCGCGAACTACGGCCGGAGCCGGAGTGGCACGCCCGTGGCGAACGCTGGCGCGTGTCGGGGAGGTATCTCGCCCGCGGCGACTGCAAGCGGCTCCCACGCGGGGTGACCTACGGCCCATTTCCGCCCGACTCCAACGGCACCGCGTTTCCGGCTCCGACACAGGTTCGGCGGGATTTCCACCTCATGCGGCAGGCCGGCATCGACAGCGTGCGAACCTACTGCGTGCCACCAGCATGGTTCCTGGAACTGGCCGCGGAAGAGGATGTGAGCGTGCTGGCGGATATTCCCTGGGCCAAGCACGTTTGCTTTCTCGACAGCCGCCGGGCCCGACGCGACGCCCGGGAAGTCGTGCGGAAGGCCGCCGAGATCGGCGGCCAGTTTCCGAGCATCCTCGCCTACTCGATCGGCAACGAGATTCCGACCGACGTCGTCCGCTGGCACGGCGCTGACCGCGTGACGCGGTTTCTGGGCACGCTGGCCGACGCCGCGCGGCAGGCCGATCCCGCCGCGCTCATCACCTACGCTAACTTTCCACCCACTGAGTACCTCGATCTGTCGTTCGTGGATTTCGCGACCTTCAACGTCTATCTCCACGATCCGCAAACGTTTCGCCGGTACCTGCTGCGGCTTCAGCATCTCGTCGGCGACAAGCCTCTGGTGCTCGGCGAACTGGGGATGGACAGCCTGCGGCATGGCGAAGAGGCACAGGCCGACTTCATCGGCGGGCACGTCCGCGAGGCGCTGCTCGCGGGACTGGCGGGAACGTTTGTGTTTTCATGGACCGATGTCTGGCACACCGGCGGCCACCTCGTCGAGGACTGGGCCTTTGGCATCACCGCGGCCGACCGCCGACCGAAGCCCGCCTACAAAACCCTCGCGGCCATCCCAAACGGCAACACCGAGGCCCTGCTCGCCGAGCATCCTCGAGTGTCGGTCGTGGTCTGCTCCTACAATGGCGGCCGCACGCTCGCCCAGTGCCTGGAGTCACTCGGCAGCCTCCGCTACCCGGACTACGAGGTGATCCTCGTCGACGACGGCTCCACCGATGACACGCGGGCCATCGCAGCCCGGTTTCCCTCCGTGCAGGCGATTCACCAGGAGAACCGCGGTCTGAGCGAGTCGCGAAACGTGGGCCTGCGGGCTGCCAATGGCTCGATCGTGGCCTACACCGACTCCGACTGTTTCGCCGATCCCGACTGGCTGGCCCACCTCGTGCACCAGCTCACGGTCACAGGGGCCAACGCCGTTGGTGGTCCGAACCTCGCGCCCGATGATGGCTGGCTGGCCGCCTGCATCAACGCCTCGCCGGGGCAGCCCACACACGTGCTGGAAAGCGATCAGGTGGCGGAGCACGTGCCCGGCTGCAACATGGCATTCCGCCGCGAGTCGCTGGAGTCGATCAACGGATTCGACCCGCAGTTTCTCCGGGCGGGCGACGACGTCGATCTCTGTTGGCGGCTGCAGCAGGCGGGCGGCTGGATCACGTTCGCTGCCGGCGCATTCGTCTGGCATCACCGCCGACAGACACCGCGCACCTACCTCCGACAGCAGGCGGGCTACGGCGATGCCGAGGCCCTCTTGCGATTCAAGCATCCCGAGAAGTTCAACGGGCTGGGCGGCTGGAAGTGGCGAGGGGTGCTGTACGGTGCAACGCTCCGCGGATTGCAGACACGCGAGTCGCTCATCTACCGAGGCACGTTTGGCACGGCGCTCTTTCAGTGCATCTACCGGTCCCCCAATGCGTACTGGGCGCTGGTTCCCGCGAGCCTCGAATGGCACATCGTGGCGATCTTCGCGGCGGTCAATGCGTTGCTCTGGCGGCCCGCGGGCCTGCTCGCGGCTGGCATGATCTTTCTCTCCGTGCTGGTGGCGGCGCTCCAGTCGCTGCAATCGCGGCTGCCCAGCCGTTACTCGGGCGTGCTCTCCAGGGTTGTGATCGCCGCCCTGAGCTATGCACAGCCGCTCGTGCGGGCCGGCTCGCACTACCGCACACGACTCTCGTCCTATCAAGCGATCACCGCGCATCCGGCCGAGCACGGCGTCAGGCGACATTGGCCGCGGCTGCGGCGGAAGACGGTGATCGAGTACTGGTCCGAGGGGGACGACCGCATGGCCCTCCTCGCGAGCACGGTCGACGAACTGCGGCGGAGCCGCTGGGGGGTTACGCTCGACACCGGCTGGAGCGAGTGGGATGCCGAGATCTTCGGCCATCCATGGAGCTGCGTGCGGGCGACGACCGTGCAGGAGGAGCACGGCTCGGGTCGGCGGCTGATCCGCGTACGATATCATCTCCGGCCCACATGGTTGGCATGGGCTGGGGTCGCCGCGGCAACGGTCTCCGGCACGCTCGTCGCGATCTGGCGACCGGAGTGGGCCGTGGCAATGACGATCTGCCTGCTGGTTGCCGCGATCGCCCTACGGCTGAGGGCGGCACATCTGGCGAGCCAGATCCTCGAAGCCTTCGATCAACAGTCCCGACGGCTCGGCTTCATACCGCACCACGCGAGGGGCGCCCCGCCCGGCAGCCCATGAGACCTCCGCGTACGTTGATCGTAAACGCCGACGACCTTGGATATTCGCCGGGGACAAACGCCGGCATCTTCCAGGCACACCGGCACGGGATCGTTACGAGCGCCAGCCTGATGGTGCACCGGCCCGCCGCGGCCGAGGCCGTGCGTGAGGCCGACGCCATCGGATTCCGCGATCTCGGCCTGCACCTCGACCTCGGCGAGTGGGTATGGCGATCAGGGGGCTGGGTGGCGTTGTATGAGGTCGTGGCCCTCGATGACGCCGCGGCAGTGGCCAGCGAGTGCGAGCGGCAACTCTCGCAATTCCATAACCTGACCGGCCGGAGCCCGACCCATCTCGACTCGCACCAGCACGTGCACAAGCAGCAGCCAGCCCGGTCGACCGCGGTCGCGATGGCCGCCAGGCTGGGCATTCCCCTGCGGCATTTTTGTGATTCGATCGGGTACGAGGGCGGCTTCTATGGACAGTCCGGCCGCGGCGAGCCGGCGCCCGAACAACTCACCACGGAGGCGCTGCTGGGCATCCTTGAGCACTCCGCGGCAGAGACGGTCGAACTCGGCTGCCATCCCGGCCTCGATCCCACGCTCGACACGATGTATTGCCCAGAGCGACAGCGGGAGGTCGAGGTGCTCTGCTGCCCTGAGGTTCGCGCCGGCATCCGCGAGCTCGGCTTCACACTCGGCACGTTCGCAATGCGCGCAGCTCGCCCAGCCCAGGAGGATCCGGCATGACCGCGTCGTTTTCGGCCGTTCGCTGCGGCTCGACCCGCAAGATCGTGCTTCTTGGGCTGATGACGAAGATCCCCGTCGCGGGTGCGGTCTGGGGCACGATGCACTATATGGTCGGCCTCAAGCGACTGGGGTACGAGCCCTACTATGTTGAGGCCCACGCGCGAACGCCGTCGATGCTGATGACGAGTGAGACCGACGACGGCTCGGCGCTTGCCGCTGACTTCATCGCCGGCGTGATGCGCCGGTTCGACATGGGCGATCGCTGGGCCTACCACGCGCTCCACGACGACGGCCGCGTGTATGGCATGGACGCGGAGGCCCTCAACTCACTCTACCGCGACGCGGCGCTCATCATCAATTACCACGGCGGCACGCTCCCGTTGCCGGAGCACACGGCCACGGGCCGCCTGGTCTATCTCGGCACAGACCCGGTCGACATCGAAATCGAGGTCGCCGAAGGCCGTCGGGAGACGATCGATTTCCTTGCCCAGCACTGCGCGTTTTACACGTGGGGGCTCAACCTCGGCCGGCCGGACTGCCGTGTTCCGCTACCGACACCCTTTGAGTTCAAGCCGATGCCGCCGGTCGTGGTTCGCGATCTCTGGGCCACGCCGCCGGACGACCGCTGCCGTCGGTTCACCACCGTGGGGAATTGGCGGCAGAAGTGGCGCGACATCACGTTTCAGGGTGAGGTCTACCACTGGAGCAAACACTTCGAGTTTCTGAAATTCGTCGACCTGCCGCGGCGGATCGACCAGGAATTTGAACTCGGCCTGGCCAGCTATGAGCCGGATGATCTGGCGATGCTCAAGGAACACGGCTGGCATGTCCGCGACGCGATGTCGTTCTCCACAGACCTCGACAAGTATCGCGAGTTTGTGGCGGAATCCCGCGGGGAGTTCACCGTTGCCAAGGACCAAAACGTCAGGCTCCGGAGCGGTTGGTTTAGCGAGCGCAGTGCCCAATACCTCGCCGCTGGCCGTCCCGTGATCACGCAGGAAACCGGCTTCTCGAACGTGCTGCCAACCGGGCGGGGCCTGTTTGGTTTCAGCACGATGGAGGAGATCATTTCGGCAATCGAGGCCGTGAATGCCGACTACGAGGGTCACTGTCGGCAGGCCAGCGAGATCGCCGCGGAACACTTCGACTATGCGCGAATTCTGCCGCCCCTGCTCGCGGATCTGGGAGTCTAGCTATCCGTGGAAAAAGTCATCCGTGCACTTGTTCCACTTGAAAACCTCCGGTTTTTTTCGGGTGCTACGCACCCGGGACCGCATCGTGCGTTCCAAGCCTTTTGAGGGTGCACATTTTCCCATGTGGCTGCAAGTTTTCCCATGTGGGTGCAAGTTTTCCCATGTGGCTGCAAGTTTTCAACTTGCAGAATCGACAAGATGAAATCTTGTCGCCACAAGAGACAAGATGGAAATCTTGTCGCCACAAGACATACAGGCATCTGATCCTCAACTGGTTCCGAGCTAGGGGTTTTTTGAATTGTGGGTGCAAGTTTTCAATGTGGCTGCAAGTTTTCCCATGTGGCTGCAAGTTTTCCCATGTGGCTGCAAGTTTTCAACTTGCAGAATCGACAAGATGAAATCTTGTCGCCACAAGA
>Ga0209829_10004311_pt1 | contig 10070 bp, 5 predicted proteins | sample C_140205_EF_Meta_FD_187311 | JGI IMG/M metagenome (GOLD analysis project Ga0209829, IMG submission 187311) | Freshwater microbial communities from Lake Croche, Canada to study carbon cycling - C_140205_EF_MetaG (SPAdes) (version 2) | ecosystem: Environmental > Aquatic > Freshwater > Lake... | reverse complement strand
GTAGCGCGAACGCGCCTGCTTGCGGTTCTTCACGCCCTGGGTGTCGAGCGCGCCGCGGATGATCTTGTACCGAACACCGGGGAGGTCCTTCACTCGACCGCCACGCACGAGCACGATTGAGTGCTCCTGAAGGTTGTGGCCAACGCCGGGAATGTAAGCAGTGACCTCGACGCCGGAAGTGAGGCGGACGCGCGCAACCTTACGAAGCGCGGAGTTCGGCTTCTTGGGCGTGGTCGTGTAGACGCGCGTACATACGCCGCGACGCTGCGGGCTGCCTTTGAGGGCAGGGGTCTTGCTCTTCGAGACCTTGTCCTGGCGGCCCTTGCGGACCAGCTGCTGGATCGTGGGCACCGTGTCTCCGCCTTGTCGTCTAGTTCCGGTTCGTGGTGGGGGTCTTCCGACCCCCGCGTTCGGGTGTGTCGCGCGGGCCGGGACCCGTACGACGGCTATCGTCGCTGTTGGACCTGACCCAGCCGCATCAACCTCAGCGGGTCAGCGTGCCGGGCAAGCCCGAGGCACAAGGAGAGAGACTAGCGTGCCAGTCCCTACTCCTCCAAATCGGGGGGTATCAACTCGGATCAGTTGCCGAGAGCACGTGGTTCTAGCACCCGATACCGGGCCGGTCGGCCCCCTATACGGAGTCGTCCTACACTCGGCGCGTGACTGAGATCCGAAATGCCGGTACCCCCGACGCCCCGAGCACCACGCGTACCGATGGATCCTTCACATCTCTGGCGAGGTGGTACGCGCCCTACGTACGCCCCTACCGCGGCCGGCTGTTCTATGTCGCGGGACTCACGGCCGTGATGCTGGCCTGCCAGGCGTTTGTCCCGCTCACCGTTGAGTCCATTCTTCACCACAGCATCTGGGACACCCCAGCTATCGCGCTTCTGCTCGCGCTAGTGGTACTTCAACTTTTTTCGGGGCACCTTGCACACCTTGGCGCACACCGAATTGCGAGTTCATCCGCTGCGCGGTTGCGATTGAGAGTCTTCAACCGCACTTTGCACAGCCGCACTCTGCGCCAAGAGGGGCTCGTGCGCTCATCCGTCGTTAGCCGGCACACCACGGATGTTGATCACGTCAGCGAGGCCTTCGAGCAGACCGCTTACTCAGGGATTCCCGGCATCCTACGAATTCTCATCAGCCTGAGCTTGCTCACAGTGGTGGAGTGGCGCGCGGGTCTGGTCATGACTGGCGCCGCGCTCGTCTTCATCGTCTATCGCGCGTGGCTTGGGCGGTCCCTAGTTCTCGCCGATCGTGATCGACTAGCAGCAAGTAGCCGAGTAGGCGAAAGCGTCGACGAAGCACTCACAGCACCGCGCATCATCGCCGGACTTAACTTGAGCACGTGGCTCGCATCTCGATTTGGAGTTCGCGTCGGAACTCTAGAAAACGCGTCGCACCGACAAGGCCGCAAACTTGCCAACCTGGTCACCGGCGCGCACTTGGCCGGACTCGTCGGTCTCATTTCAGTCGTGCTATTCGGTGTCGTCGCCGGAGGCGAGAGGCTTGCCGCTGTTGCGGCGGCCCTGCTGTACGTAGAAGGCGTTGTGAAGGGCCTCGAGGCACTACCGCCCTGGATCAGGTCTGTGCAGTTGGCCATCGTCAGTCGCCACCGTATTGACAACATTCTTGTCGATGCAGAACGCATGACCTTGCCCGAAGCGGCCTTTGCCAAAGTCCATCCGGTTGTCACGTCACTCGATTTACCAGCGCAACACATGATCGGAATCGTCACTCCAAACGGCTACGAAACCGACTACGCACTTGCATCAATTTCTGGCTCTCCAGAGTCTTCGCTGTGGCGTACAACCTTGGATGGTCATCAGATTAGGATCGAGGGTGTCAACATCGATGTCCTGCATATCCCGCAAGAACCACTTGCATTTAATGCCTCAATCGCAGACCACTTTCGCGCGCTAGTCCCTGATATAGACGAGGCAGAGATGACGCGTCTATTGGAGAAGGTCGGCATTGATTACCTTGTCGCGTCTCCTGATGATGTGAATCGACCGCTAGGACCGGTCGGTACACGCTTGACCGTTAACGAACGACAGCGACTTGCACTGGCACTTGGACTCGCTACGGATGCCCGGGCACTGTTGGTGGGCCCACTTCTCGCCCTGGCGGACACCGATACTGCACTCGTAGTGATCCAAGCACTTCGTGACCGAGCATTTCCGCATGTTGTGGTCACCGCGCGCACTGCAGAAGTTGCAGCGAGCATGGACGTAATCATCTTCGCCACCGAAAGCTCTGCCCAGATAGATACGCACGAGCGCTTGTTGGTGGATTGTCCCGAGTATTCGCAGTTGTGGTCTACCCGCCTTTCCTCATCTGACGTCGACTTAAGCGTATTGGGCATTGATGAGAGTGCCCAGGGCTCGCTGCTCACCCGTCTAGTCACAGAGAGATACGGATCAGGTGACATCATCTATCGCGAGGGTGCACCGGCTGACAGGATTATTTTCACGATCTCTGGGAAGATTGAAATCTTGGCGAGTGATCCGGCTGGCAATGATCGACGTGTGGCAGTACTTGGACCGGGAAATCACTGCGGCGACTTGAGACTTACCCCCGGTGAGGTTCGTGTTGAATCAGCAGTGGCCATCGAGGACAGCGTCGTGCGCAGTCTTTCCCGCGAGGCCATTTCAGCGGGTATGTCAGGCCTGCTCGACCGAACCGCAAGCGAACGGCGAATCGTCTCAACAATTCTACGCTCCGGACCCAGTACTGCCGAAGAAATCCAGGCGGTGCTACATGACATTGACGAAGCAGACTTGCTGTCCGCATTGGCGCTACTGAAAGGCGACGGCGCCATCACGGAGGAGGACGGTCGCTACCGCGCCATTCAGAAGCGCGCAACTAAGACTGGCGCGGCTGACATCCTTGACCGGATCGGCGGGCTCTAAACACCACCGCAAAGCCCCATGAGCTGACCGACCCGCTAGATTCTGGGTATGACAGCATCAGCGGCCACCGTGCCAACCTCTGGTCCCACTGGTCGGCGCTTTTCACTGCGTTGGAAACTTCTCGCAACCTTTGCCGGGGTGTTCACTGTCGTATTCGCTTTTCTTGCTGTGTGGATCTTCCAGTACACGACGACCACCACAACGCAACGATTACAGACTCAGTTGGAGAACGCTGCCGTCGGCGGTGCACAGACTTTGAATGGTGACGAATTCGCGACCGTGATTGCTACAGTGCCAGCGATCAAAGATCCATCGAATCCGACAGGTTTGGGTTATCCCACGGACCCGACGTTTAAACGGATCGCGCAACAACTTCTCAACATCAACACGCTCGTTCCCGATGCAAATCCATACACGTACTACCGGGATCCGGTGGATGGACAACTCTACTTCGCGGTTTCTGCGGGAGCCGTCGTCGATCCACCAATCGGGGTCCCGTACAAAGTAAAGGTCAGCGAGATCGTGAATGCGTCAACGGAGGCGCTCATGGCGGAGGGCCTCGCAGGGACGGTTCGCCAGGAGCCATACACCGACGACTACGGATCGTGGATCTCTACGTACACACCCATCTTCACATCCGACGGGAAGACCGTGGTGGGAGCAATCGGTGTGGACTATCCGCTCACCTACGTGAGCCAGGTGCAGCGCGACGTCCAGAATCGCCTCTACCCCGTCCTTGCATTTGCATACATTGTGCTGCTCGCCTTAGTGCTCCTCCTCTCAACAACACTCACCAGGCCACTCAAACGACTGACCGCCGCCACCGAGCGCATCGCCTCTGGTGAATATGACCTTGACGTGAAGTCTTTAGTGCCTTCTCGACTTCCGGATGAGTTGTACACGCTCGCCGAATCGGTTGCCGCAATGGCCGAAAAGGTCGGGGCCCGCGAGCGCTCTCTTACGCGAGAGGTCCAGCGATTGAAGGTTGAAATCGATTCGGTCAAGCGCGAGGAGGCTGTGCGCGAAATCACGGATTCGGACTTCTTCTCCGATCTGAAGATAAAGGCCGAACAGATGCGCGTTCGAATGCAGGAGGATGAGCAATCCTCGTGACAGATTCCATTCTTCGCGAACTTGAGGAACTCACCACCCTCACGATTACGCCAGTCATTCACGGATCTGAGCGGTCTGATGGCCTCGAATCACTTGTGGGCTCGCTGGCAACACACTTTCCAGAGCACCCCCACGTCGCAGAAGAGTTGGCAGCAATTTGGACGGGCGATTTGGAGATCCCGGGAGTTGTAGTCCACGCCTGGCTCCTGAACCTGAATGGCGTTCCGGTCGGGGCGACCGTCTTCCACACGAATCTTCGTCGGCGGACGATGTTGCAGCATTTCGTTGGGATCGACGCTGAGGCGCGTTCCCAACTCCCGCTGCGATGGGTGCAGTACTTGGCTAACGCGGTATTCCAAGTGGGGATTCGGGACTGCGAAGACGCGGGTACGACGCTCCTAGCGAGTATGGGAGAGAACCACCCCGAGCATGCGCGAACCTGGGAGCGATTCGGATATATCACCCTTGACATCGACTACCGCGAACCAAGGCACGGGAAGCATTGGCGAGAGTTTGGGGCGCCTACTTTCTTCTCGATGACCGCACAAATACGCCTCACGCCAGCCGGCCTTGCGGAGCCATTCGGGGATGTAGTGCAGAGCGCCGTGAAGGCTTTCCTGCTTGACTACTACCTTCTTGAGCCCGACGAACCCACTGTTGTTCACACGTTGGAACTTGCCGCAAACCTCGCGTGACATCGGACTGGTGCGGCCGCTGAACTCAGCCTAAGTCCAGAGTACGATTCTGCTTCCGTCGCCGAAGCCGCCAGTTAAGTAAGCTGTCTTCCCAGCCCGCACGCACCGCACGTAACGGCAATAGTGCGAGCCCGGCGATGACCGCTGCGGCGACAGCAATGACCCAGTAGGCGCCGGTGACGATCCCGAACACGGCAAGCGGTCCGGAGACAATAAGACCAATCGCAACGGGAATGAGATCCACCGCGAATGACACGCGAGCCCGCAACTCATCTGGCACGAAAGTAAGTGCCGATCTTCTTGCGTTCTCATCGACACTCCAGCGCGGAACTAGCCAGAAGCTCACACCTACCAACAAAACAGCAAGCGTAGCGGTCGCGGAGCCAACCACGAGGAGCACACCGCAGACGATGAGTGCCAGAGGAAGAACGAAAAGTGCTCCAGGGATACCGATGCGATTCTGCAGTCGTTCTGCGCCCCAGGACTGGATGGCCCATGTGATCAGGAACCACGCGACACCGGCACCGCCAAGGAGGGTTTGCAGGTAGGCCGCATCTGAGCCTACGATTCCCTCGGCGTTGGCGAGGAAGACGAGATACATCGTGGCGCCCGCTACGAATGTCAGAGTAGATGCCACGAGAAACGGTCGCCATACGGCTACTCCGTTGACAAAGTCCTTGGCGCTGCCGATCGCTGCGGCAAGACCCTCATCCTTGGCGGATCCCTTCGCAGCATGACCGTGGCGCAGAAGTCGCGGTAGCCATAAGCCGACGACAACCAAGGCGATCGGTGGCACAACTAGGAGGAATGTCAGCGGTACACCCGCCCGAACCATGACTACTGGACTGACCGCCGACACAATTAATCCGAGCACCTGCCCGCCGAAGGAGCATGTAACAACCCACGGAAAGATCTTGCGAGACTCAGCCACGTTGAACTCGTCGCTGGCCAAACTCCAAATAAGTAATGGCATCAGGAAGTTCAACTGGTCTGCGAGTAACCACGCGGCGCTCGTTGCGATTAGTGGAATGAGAGAGAACCCCAACAGAACCACAACAACGACATAGGCCGCTGCGTAGCCGAGCGAGACGACCCTGATCATCGGCAGGCGAGCGCGATGGTCAATGAAGCGGAATTGAAAAACCGCAAGGAGAAGCAAAGAGATGCCTCCGAGCGGGAAGATCACTACCAATGCGCCCGGACCCGCCATCGCCAGTACCTGACTACTGGCGACAACTTCAGTCAGATAGCCCGCAAGCGCGAGCACCGCTAGTGCCATCGCCATCGGCCAAGCCCGTCTGCGAAGACTTAGACCACCCATCTCCGCCCGAAACTCACCCGCCTCGCGTTTGCCCACCTCAGCGACTGGCACTTCTGAGTCCCGGCTAGCCACCTCAGCCTTGCGAGCTGCAAGAAAACTCCATGGGTCGTCAGTCGACGGCTCCTCGGCAACTGGAGAAGGCTCAGTCACTTCACTCGCCTTCGGCTTTCCGAGGAATCCCCAAGGATCCTCTCCCGTGTCATCTCTCATCTAAATAATTAGATGCTCACCCGTTGCGCAATGATTCGCAACTGCTCTGACCAAGGGTGCTCGGGTTGCGTCAGGGAGAACAAGCCCGCCGAAGCGTTCTGAACAACTTCTTCCGACAACGGCAGGATCGCAGCCGTCTCCGCTGCATAGGCGGCAGTCATTTGGGCGCGTAGGTCATCGGTGTCGACGCCACGCGGCACCTTATTGACGACGAGATACAACGCCGGCACATTGAGTTTGCGCGCGATATCAACGGTGACTGCAGTGCCTTGGAAATCTTGACGATCAGGACGAAGAATCAAAAGCAGAATGTCGCTGATGGTGATGGACAGCAGAGTCTCTTCGTTCAGGCCCGGGTGCGTGTCAATGAGCAGGTAGTCAAGCTGGAGGTCCTTTGCCAACGCTCGAAAACCGTCGTTGAGAGTTCCGACGTCGTAGCCTTCGCGGAGAACTCGAGCAATGTCGCCAGCCTTCATACTCGATGGGACGAGGTAGAGCGCGCCGCCCTCTGCAACGGTTGTGGTCTTGGCGATAACCGACGTGACGTCGTGGGCCGCATCCTTGATCGGCAACTTGCCCCAGAGGTAGTCATTGAGCGTGTTGTCTAGATCATCCGCAAACCCGAAAAGCACGTGAATGCCTGGGCTCTGAATATCAGTGTCGACCACCGCAACTCGGTTACCCATCGATGCTAGTTGCCCGGCGAGGTTGGATGTGGTGTTGCTCTTGCCCGTGCCGCCTCGGAAAGAATGGATGGAAATAACGGTGGTCACGTGGATCTCCTCGGGTCGGGCTGCGCCCATGTTGAACTGCGGTCACACGGACCCTACCGCGAGCATGGACTCCCAGCCACGGGACCCTCTGAGAAATCTGCGGAATTCACTCAGTTTTGCGGCCGTCGGGCGCCCGGATGGCGCCTAAAAATAGTTCTGGGGCACCCGCTAGCGCGAGCACCCCAGAACGAAAAAGCCGATTACTTGTTGTTGTATCCGCCGTAGTTGAACTCTTCCAGCGGTACGGCCTGCGTTGCCGCGGGAGCGAAACCATAGTCAAGGTCGTCATAGGCGGCGAAGGACGCGTACATTGCCGCCTTGGCCTCCTCGGTCGGCTCCACCGTGATATTGCGGTAGATGGGCATGCCCGTGCCAGCAGGGATCAGCTTGCCCAAGATGACGTTCTCCTTCAGGCCGAGCAGAGGATCGCTCTTGGCATGAATCGCCGCGTCGGTGAGCACCCGGGTGGTCTCCTGGAAGGAGGCCGCCGAGAGCCAAGACTCAGTAGCGAGAGACGCCTTGGTGATGCCCATGAGCTCGGGGCGAGCAGATGCGGGGGTGTGGCCTTCGGCCACGACCGCACGGTTGCCCGTCTCGAACGCCGTGCGCTCGACCAATTCACCCGTCAGGAAGTCAGTGTCACCAGGCTCGAGAATCGTGACACGCTTGAGCATCTGACGCACGATGACCTCGATGTGCTTGTCATGAATCGACACACCCTGCGAGCGATAGACCTTCTGCACTTCGTCAGTCAGGTGCAGCTGCACCTGACGGTTGCCGAGAATGCGGAGTACCTGCTTGGGATCAATCGCGCCCACTACCAGCGGATCGCCTACGTTGATGCGTCCGCCGTCTTCGACGAGTAGGCGAGCGCGCTTGGACACCGTGTAGCTGATCTCCTCGGCGCCATCATCCGGAGAGATGACGATCTTGCGGGTGCGGTCGGAATCCTCGAAACGGATTCGACCAGTCACATCGCTGATTGGCGCAACACCCTTGGGGGTACGTGCCTCAAACAATTCGACCACGCGAGGAAGACCATGCGTGATGTCATCGCCAGCCACACCACCGGTGTGGAAGGTACGCATCGTCAGCTGAGTGCCTGGCTCACCGATCGACTGTGCGGCGATGATGCCAATGGCCTCGCCAACATCTACGAGCTTGCCGGTAGCAAGGCTCTTGCCGTAGCACATCGCACACGTGCCGACCTTGCTCTCGCAAGTGAGGACGGAACGAACACGGACAGACTCGACACCGAGAGCAACGAGTTCTTCTGAGCGAGCGGTGGTGAGTTCCTCCCCCGCAGGCGCAACGGTCTCGCCATTGACGACTACATCGCGCGAGAGAACACGCGACGACACCGTGGTGTCGAGGGCATCGTGCGGACGCACCTTGCCACCCACAGTGACTGCAATCGTGAACTCGAGGCCACGATCTGTTTCGCAATCAACCTCACGAACGATGACATCCTGCGAAACGTCGACAAGGCGACGAGTGAGATAGCCGGAGTCAGCGGTACGCAGAGCAGTGTCGGCCAGACCCTTGCGAGCACCGTGAGTGGAGATGAAGTACTCCAGAACCGACAGACCCTCACGGAAGTTCGACTTGATCGGACGAGGAATGATCTCGCCCTTCGGGTTGGCCACCAGGCCACGCATGCCGGCAATCTGACGAACCTGCATGAAGTTACCGCGGGCACCCGAGTCGACCATGATGTAGATCGGATTGTCGATCGGGAAGTTTGCCCGCATCGCCTCTGCGACCTCGTCGGTCGTACGCGTCCAGATTTCGATGAGCTCCTGACGACGCTCGGAATCGGTGATCAAGCCGCGGTCGAACTTCTTTTGTACGTTTTCGGCTTTGTCCTCAGCCAACTTAAGAAGTTCGCCCTTGCTCGCTGGGGTAACAACGTCCTCAAAGGAAATCGTGACACCAGAGCGCGTGGCCCAGCGGAAGCCGAGGGCCTTGAGCAGATCGAGCGTCTCTGCGACTACGACCTTCGGGTAATCGTCAGCGAGGCGATTAACCAAGCCGCCGAGAACCTTCTTGTCTACATGGCGATTGACGAACGGGAATGACGAAGGCATGGCCTCGTTGAACAGCGCACGACCAAGAGTGGTGCGCACAATGAGATCGTCTCCGACCTCCCAGCCCTCAGGAACTTCGCCTTCGGTCGGGGTGATGTCAGACAGGCGAATGTCAATCCAGTCGCGGAGTCCAAGGAAGCGCGAATCCATCGCCATGGTCGCTTCGGCAACTGAGGAGTACGCCGGTAGTTGACCGGTAGGACGCTCCACGGCTGAAGTGAGGTGATAGATACCCAACACCATGTCCTGCGTGGGCGTCGTGATCGGACGACCATTTGAGGGCGAGAGGATGTTGTTGCTCGAAAGCATCAGGATGCGTGCCTCAGCCTGCGCTTCTGCAGAGAGCGGAAGGTGCACGGCCATCTGGTCACCGTCGAAGTCAGCGTTGAACGCTGTGCAGACGAGCGGATGAATCTGGATGGCCTTGCCTTCGATCAGTTGTGGCTCGAAGGCCTGAATGCCGAGGCGGTGCAGAGTAGGTGCACGGTTGAGCAAAACGGGATGCTCTGCGATGACCTCTTCGAGGACATCCCACACGACTGGACGCGAACGCTCCACCATGCGCTTTGCAGACTTGATGTTCTGCGCGTGGTTGAGATCGACGAGCCGCTTCATGACGAAGGGCTTGAAGAGTTCGAGTGCCATCTGCTTGGGAAGTCCACACTGGTGCAACTTCAGCTGCGGGCCGACGACGATGACCGAACGACCGGAGTAGTCGACGCGCTTGCCGAGAAGGTTCTGGCGGAAGCGACCCTGCTTGCCCTTGAGCATGTCCGAGAGCGACTTCAACGGACGGTTACCAGGGCCAGTGACTGGACGGCCACGACGACCGTTGTCGAACAGCGCGTCAACGGCTTCCTGAAGCATGCGCTTCTCGTTGTTGACGATGATCTCAGGTGCACCGAGGTCAAGCAGACGCTTCAACCGGTTGTTGCGGTTGATAACGCGACGGTAGA
>Ga0209829_10004310_pt1 | contig 10071 bp, 9 predicted proteins | sample C_140205_EF_Meta_FD_187311 | JGI IMG/M metagenome (GOLD analysis project Ga0209829, IMG submission 187311) | Freshwater microbial communities from Lake Croche, Canada to study carbon cycling - C_140205_EF_MetaG (SPAdes) (version 2) | ecosystem: Environmental > Aquatic > Freshwater > Lake... | reverse complement strand
CAAGCAGTTTTATCGAATTGCTATAAACAAAATATACGCAAGGTATGAAAAGACCTAAACTTTGAATTATTTAATTCGTATTTTTGTGCGAACTTAAATGTTCAAAGGTGTATATGATAATACTACTATTGAAAGAGACGATATTGATTTTTACAAAAAAAATATTAAAAACCTTAAGTTATTAGGAAAGTGTCAAGATAAAAAATGTAATCCAGTGTAAAATATATAATTTCGAATAATTATATATTTTTTTTGTCATTCAATGATAAATTAATTAAGCCGAAGGCGGATACTTAAGCCGAAGGCGGATACTTAAGCCGAAGGCGAATACTTAAGCCGAAGGCAAAGCAACCAAACACAATTTGATAGTTCCAAGACTTGCGACGTTATATTTAACAACAAGCGGCATATCATTTTCCAAATACATTTCAATCTGACTACACAAATTGGTACATTTAATAAAATAACTCAAATTCTTAAGAGAGAATTCACCTTGAATAATTTTACTACTATCTTGCTTTTGAATAAATTCCATACTTCCGTTTGATTCAGCCCTTCTAATTTCGGCGTGTGCGAATCCACCCGTGCATTTAAAAATAAGTTCGGCAGTTCCATCACTTTTAGCAATCGATTTAATTTCAATCTTATCCGAGATACAAGACAAGTCACGAATAATCTTCTGGAAATCAACCGAAGGCATATTAATAATAGATGAAAATTTCACATCTGGAACATCCAATTCTTCATTATCAGGTTCAATCAAACGCAACTTTTGAATTTTTTGCTGTTTAATATCACCATTTTCAAACTTCAAACCGAGAAATTGAACGATACCATCTGTATAATCGGCTTCTTCAATATAAATAGTAAGTGTTTCATCATTGTCAATCGTGTTAATCAGTTTAAATAAATGAAACATATTCACACCAATAATAATCTTATCACGCTTACATTCGTATTTTTCAAAGTTTACAGCAGGAAGTGAGAGATGTGCCAAAATAGTATGAGACTTGTCCATATTAATAATTTTCATACCTTCTTTTGAAAAAGTGATATTTGTCTCAATGAGCACATCTTTCAGCGCCATCATAAGTGTCCTAAATGGAGCGATTTGAACTGTTTGGATTGTTAATATATTTTTAGTCGCCATAATTGTTATATGTATATGTATAAGTAATAATTAATAACCTTTAAACATATTTTGCGTTAAACATATAATATTTATTTTGTTTTTCTTTTTTTTATGTCTATACTATTTGATATAATAGACATATAAAAGTATATTAATGATTGTATAGTAATAAATGTCTCAAGACACGAACACGCAAGACATAAACACGCAAGACATAGACACGCAAGAAATTATAGAAATACAAAATCTACAAAACATCATAATTTCACAAAATAGTTTTGAAGACAATAAACAGCATAAAATAAAGAATCCTAATCATAAATCACCACAATTAAAACAAAATAAATCTCAACAGAGTAAATCTCTCAACGAACTCATTTTACTTCTAGAAAATAAATACAAAGACAATGAATATATAACATCCAGGTTGTATCATCATATAGAAACATTACTTCCAACAACTTTAGAAACAGAATACAAGATACAACAACAACGCGAAGAGAGAAAACGTCAATTAAGTGATAAACGCGACGAGTTTGTAGAGAGATTTTTACATACGCACCGATATTTTTATTGTCAGAATAGTGAATTATTTATACATTATGACGGAAAACATTACAATGGATATAGCGAAGACGAAATATTGCACAAGATACATTTACTAATTGTTTCAGAACAGAGTTTAATGGTATGGAAACATAAAATAAAAAACAATATAATGAAACAAGTAAGAGAGAAGAGTCTATTTACAGCGATACCCGAATCAGAAACCATACAATTTGTTATAAATAGTATATATCCATCTATATTTCAGTCACGAAATAACGCCAAATATTTTCTCACCATCATAGGTGAATGTATAATGAGTGATAAATGTACAATAAATGATAATGAAACAAAGAAGAATATTTATATAACATCTCCGAATATGAAAATACTGTTGGACGAATTAGCAGAACAATTAGATATTTATTTTGGTTTATCGTATCCATTTCACAATATAAAATACAAATACTACGACCATAATTATTCGTTATGTCGACTCATACCATTTCCGAAGAGTTCTTTTTCAGTACCATACAATGTTTCAAAATATATATTTGATTTTCTATGTGTTTCAACACATTATCTCTCTCGATATGGAAGTTCGGACAATTTTCTCTCGCAATGTGGAGAGACAGAGTTGTTAGAATATTCCCATTTCATGTGTAAAAACACACCGGATAAGATAGTAGATATGTTTATAGATACAACTATTAAAAAGTGTGTTTCTGCAAAGATAAATACGAAGAATATTCTTTTCATATGGAAAAAGTTCTTGGAAGAGAGAAATGTCCCGAATATTGTATTACATGGACCATTGAAGAAAATATTGAGAGAAAAGATAGCATACAATAGCGAAACGGATATGTTTATGGATGTAACAAGCGTACATTTACCAGTAGTCTCTCAATTTATCCATTTTTGGGATACATATATAACAGAAGATGAGAATGAATTGGAAATAGAAATAGATGAATTACTACGTTTATTTAGAAGGACTACAACAAGACAAACAAAGACAGCAGTCGCGGCGGCAGAATCAAAAATGAATGAATCTCTCTTGATAGAGTTGGTAAAGCATTTTTATCCAGATATGGAAATAGTAGAAGATAAATACATAATGAATATACGTTGTAGTTTATGGGATAAAAGAGAAGAAGTGAAGCATTCATTGGAGTTATTTCGTGAAAAAGAGTTTACAGATTATAATTTCATATTAGATTCCCCTGATGATAATTATTATACGAAATCACCCGGCTTAAAATCTCTCTATGATGCATATGAATTTTATTGTATAAATGCGAACTCTATTGTGAATAATAATGATTGCATAGTAAGTAAAAGATATTTTGAGAAAATGGCGAGAGAATTGATAGGTGAATATTTAGATGATGATTGTGTTATCTCAAATACTTTTTGGCAAAAGTAATTATTATTATTATGCAACGTATAAAAATGCAACGTATAAAAATGCAACGTAAATATTATATAAAAGGGTATAAATACAATTCATATATTATTATTATTTAATAAATGTCTGATAATATGAATACGAAAGATGCAAGCGCAAGTGCAAGCGTAAGCGATGCAAGTGTAAGCGAAGCAAGTACAAGCGTAAGCGAAGCAAGTGCAACCACAACCACACCTACCAAACCACCACATACAATAGAATCATTAACAATTGAGATCGCGAAATATCTGGAGTCAAATCACGAACATATTACATTTCAGGACAAAGTTCGTCAATTAAAAACTGTATTAATGTTGTCAGTGAAAAACGGTGATTTAAAAACCGCAAAGATTATGTTATCGAATAAGGTTGATGTTAATATGACGGATTATGATGGAGTTACTCCATTAATTGCCGCTATTATTAATCACAATACAGATATGACAAGACTATTATTACATCATAATGCTGATGTAAATATGTGTGATAATGATGGATGGACTCCGATAATGATTTCTATTGCAAATAATGATAATAAGGTAAATAATATTCCACAAAATAACAAAGAGATTATAAATATGCTTATTGAGAGTAGGGCAGATATAAGTCAGGCAAATGATAATGGATATACGCCTATGATTATATGTGCTATGAACGGAGAAATGGATATTATGAGAATGTTGGTAGATAGAAGTTCGAATGTGAATGAGAAAGATAAAGAAGATATTACTGTATTTGCACACGCAGTTATGTTTGCTGGACGAAACAGTAAGAGTGAAGAAGGAAATTTGAAGAATGAAATGATTGATTTTTTAATTAATAAAGGTGCTGATATTCACTATAGTAATATTAACAAACAATCTGCATTGTTTTTGGCAGCACATAATGGATATTTAGATATGGTGAAGTATTGTGTAGAGCATAATATTAGTTATCATCAAAGAGATGTGAATGGAATTAATCCTATAGAACAGGCTTATACTAGAGGACATAAAGATATTGCGAATTACTTGGCGAATAAAATGGCTTCCTAATTAGGGGCTCTGCCCTACGACCCCGTTATTATTAGGGGCTCTGCACCTACGACCCCGTTATTATTAGGGGCATTCTGATAAGAAAAATTATATAATTATTTTTTTGTAAAAAGTATTTATATATACAAATGTTCTTAAACGAGCGTGATTTAGATGAAACCGCACATTATTATATTTGGTTACATATCGTAACAATTACATTAGTTCTTATTGGAGCATTGAACTGGGGATCCGTAGGACTTTTTTCATATAATTTTGTGAATAAGATATTCAAGTCTTTTTCTGTTTATATTTATATTTTGGTTGGTTTAGCTGCGGTTCATTTAGGACTAAAGAGAGATAGTTATTTATCTTTTTTAGGATGGATGGCATTTCCAGTTTCATTATTGAAAGTCTCTCAACCAGCCAATTCAAATGTCCAAGTGGATGTAAGTGTTAAGCCAGGTGTTGTAAAGGTATTGTATTGGGCGGCGAATCCATCTAAAGATGATGGAAAAGTTGTCGAAACTCCTCAAAAGGCTTACGAACATACTGAAAATGTCGGTGTCTCTCAAGTGTTAGATGGTAAAGCAACATTACATTTCTTATGTCCTTCACAATACAAGGTTGGTTCTTCTTTATTCAAAAGAACTTTAGAAAAACACGTCCATTATAGAATGGCGTATGCAAATGGGTGGTTAAGCGACGTCCAGACATTGAATATGAACTGCTAAGGGGCGGCGCCCCTTACAAACCCCATAAACAGGTGCTCGAAGGGCATTGTTATCATATGATATAATAGCGTAATTATATCATAATATTTCACTGTTAAAAATAAAACACTTAATGAGGTGTAAACTTTAACCATAAAGGGATATACCTTTATTTATTTATGGGGTTTGTACCCTTTATTTACTTTCTAGACTTTCTTGATTTTCTGGAAGTCTTTCTAGACTTTCTAGATCCTTCCTTCTTAACAAAACCGAACTTTCCCTTCTTGGTGAAGTAACCAGCCTTTTCCAATCTTTTTTCCTTCTTGGCAGTAGAAGACTTAGCCTTGCTGACAATTCTTCCATGTTTATTCATCATCAAATCCTTCTTCTTAAGACCTCCAGAAGTATGATCGGCAGTTGCATGCCACACTTGAGCACGAGAACCGATAGATCTATGCTTTCTTCTTCCACCAGATTGTTCTTCAGGTTTTTGTACTTCTGCTTGTTTTGATTCTCCTCCAATTTCAGACATATTTATAAAATGATGAGAGAAAATAATTTTATTAAATAGAAAAACGTTATCCAAACGTATTTTTTATGGGAGAACTGGATCCACCAGATGTTCCATGAACTTTACCGAACGCGTCTAAAGAGAGATTGCCAAAATACATTTTTTTACCAACAGGTGTTTGTATTTTTTTTGAATAGATAGATACTTTTGTTCCTAAAGAAGCTGGATTGTTTGTTGAATAATTTGTTATATTTTTATTTTCAGAGTATTTTACTGGCGGACATACTGGTAAATAAGTTGGCATTATTATATATACAATATCATTTTTATATACAATATCATTTTTATATACAATATCATTTTTATATACAATATCATTTTATCTACTATACCAATGACACGATACATAATTTATAGATTTATTTAATGAATCTATATTTATTAAATTGTTTACACTTTTATTTGGTAAATATCGTACTATAACGTCATCTGGATGTTTCGACAACAAGAAATTAAAATATATTTCATATTCAGATGCTCCGCTACCATTATTATCTGTTACACAATTCAAAAAAATATCATAAAACGCTGCGGTATTATCGTGATACTTTTCAACCATCGCAAATAATTCTTTTATATATTTAGTTTCAAATACCATATGATGACAAATACCAGACTTGTTCTTATCCATCTTATTCAATTCATCATGTAAACTTTTCATATGAGTAAAATAAGTTATATGATATTCATTACCATAACTATATAACGGTTTTCCATTTTCATAAAAAGATGTTGGTTTAATAAACAATGTATCTGTGTCAACTACTAAATACTGCTCTAGAATATCTGGAATCACTAATCCAGCATACAATTTTAATAATTGTTGTAAAAACCATCCATTTCTATTATTTTTTCCGTGAAGTTTTGAAACTGTTTCCATTGAAAATGGAAATATTCTCTCTGATATTGTAGTGCATCCATCAAATTGTAATGTATCATCGTAAGATATAATAAATATTCTTCTATATCCAATTATATTTTTTTTAGTATATTCTAATTGTTTATGTATTACTATTTTATCATTTGGTCCAAGTGGTATGACAATATCAAAGATTGTGTTACTCATATCATTGTTACTCATATCATTGTTACTCATATCATTGTTACTCATATCATTGTTACTCATATCATTGTTACTCATATCATTGTTACTCATACTCATACTCATATTCATATAAATATAATAATACATTATTATTATGTTGATAAAACATCTAAATATATTACTATTATTGTTGATAAATCGCATCTTCTTGCCATCCAGCCATTGACAATCTATTTTTTAAAATAAAATTGTTCGTTTTTGTCATAAAATCATTAAGTTCATTAAACATAACTTGTCCGCTATACATTTCTTTATGAGAAACTTCTGTATGAATATATTTCACATCTTTTATAAAATCACCTAAACTTTTCAACGCAAGTAATTCTGCTCCTTGCAAATCCATCCAAATGATATCCACTTTTGGAATATTATGTAACTTCATAATTGTATCCAAACGATGACATTTTGTTTTTATTTCATATTGGACATAATGTTCTACAGTATATTTTCCATTGCTTTTAAACAATGATGATGCGCCTGGATTACCATCAACCCACGTTGTTTTTGTTTCATCTTTATTAATTGGAAAAAACGTAATATCTCCATCATAGTCACAAACGGCTCCTTCTATTAGTGTTATTCTATCTTTGTAATTTTCTATATTTTTTTTACAAATATCCAATGTATTTGGATTACATTCAAATGCGTATATTTTAGCATTTGGATATGCATTATAAAATTCTATACTTTGAACGCAATCGCGTGATCCTATATCAAAAATAATATAATCTTTATTTTTATTACTAATAAAACGATTAAATCCTTCAATCATATTTATATAATTATATAATAAAATTTTTCTCTATATCATATCAAAAACTATTATTTTAAATGTTCAAAGGTATATACCAAAAAATACAATAAACATAAAATTGAATTATTATACGATAAATTATTCATGTATTTAACTAACCATGTCAACCACCGCAACAAAAAAAATGTCTAAGGCGGCTGATGCTGCTGCAGCAAATGTTGACCTTTCCAATAACAATATCGCCGATATATACCAAAAGAAAACAGATAAACAACACGTATTGGATAATCCCGATACATATACAGGATCAATGGATAAAACCGAATATGACACGTATATTTATGACGAAGAATCATCATCTATTATAAGAAAATCACTCACTATTATTCCTGGATTGTATAAACTATTCGATGAAGGTATTGTCAACTGCCGTGATCATCAAGTGCGTATGGATGCGAAAATCACAGCGGCTGCTGCATCTTCTGAAGCAAAAGATGTAGACGTAAAGCCTGTGTCACAAATCAGCGTTTCTATCAGTGAAGATGGAACCATCACAATGTCAAATGATGGTAATGGTATTGATGTCATCGAACATCCAGAACACAAGTTGTGGATTCCAGAAATGATTTTCGCGCATCTTCGCACATCAACAAATTATAATAAACAAGAAAAAAAGATTGTTGGCGGGAAAAATGGGTTCGGAGTAAAGTTGGTCTTTATCTGGTCATCTTGGGGAAAAATAGAAACAGTCGATCATACTCGTGGATTGAAATATATCCAAGAATTTTCAGATAATTTGAATGTTATACATAAACCTAAAATCACAAAAAGTTCAGTAAAACCATATACCACAATTACATTCAAGCCCGATTATAAACGTCTTGGCATTGATTCGCTTTCGCCTGATATGATTAGTTTGTTTAAACGTCGTGTATATGATATTGCAGCCATTACCAGTAAAAAAATCAAAGTAAAATACAATGATGTACTTGTTCCTGTAAAAAACTTTCAAAATTATGTTGATATGTATATTGGCAAAGCAAAAGATGCTGCTGCCGCTGTAGAACGCATTTACGAAGAGGCAAATGATCGCTGGGAATATGCCGTATGTCTTGCACCAAAAGAAGAGTTTACTCAAGTATCATTTGTCAATGGTATTTTCACAGGTAAAGGTGGAAAGCATGTGGATTACATTCTCAATCAAATCGTTCGTAAGCTTACCGCATACATTACCAAAAAGAAAAAAATCGATGTTAATCCAAGCACCATCAAAGAGCAACTGATGTTATTTGTTCGTTGTGATATTGACAATCCATCATTCGACAGTCAGACCAAGGATTATATGACTTCGCCTATTTCCAGTTTCGGTTCATCGTGTGAAGTCAGTGAAAAGTTCATTGAAAAATTGGCAAAGATGGGTGTGATGGATGCAGCGTGTGCTTTAACGGAAGTCAAGGAAATAAAAGCCGCTAAAAAAACGGACGGCACCAAGTCAAAACGTATTCGCGGCATTCCAAAATTGATGGATGCGAATTTCGCAGGAACAGAAAAGAGTCACGAATGTTCTATTATCTTATGTGAAGGAGATTCAGCAAAAGCCGGTATTGTATCAGGTCTTACCAAAGACGACCGCAATATAATCGGCGTTTATCCGATGCGTGGTAAATTATTCAATGTGCGTGGAGAAACAAAGACTCGCATATTTGAAAATAAAGAAATCAATGAAATCAAACAGATTCTTGGTTTGGAAACGGGCAAGAAATACACGCAAGAAACCGCAAAAGAGAAACTGCGTTATGGCAAAGTCATCTTTATGACAGATCAAGATTTAGACGGTAGTCATATCAAAGGTCTTGGAATTAATCTCTTTGATTCCGAGTGGGAAACACTGATTTCCATTCCGGGATTTATCGGGTTTATGAATACACCAATTCTCAAAGCACGTAAAGGCGCTCAAGAATTAGTCTTTTACAATGACGGCGAATATGAAGCGTGGAAGAGTTTGAATGGCGAAGCGGCTGTTAAAGGTTGGAAGATCAAATATTATAAAGGGTTAGGCACAAGCACTGGTAAAGAATTCAAAGAGTATTTCGCAAATAAGAAAATCGTCAGTTTCGTAAGCACCGGTGACAATACACGTGATGCTATTGATATGGTATTCAATAAGAAACGCGCATCCGATAGAAAAACGTGGCTCGAAGCATACGACAGAAAGAACTATTTGGATACAGGAAAAGAGCAAGTCACTTATGAAGATTTCATCGGAAAGGAAATGATTCATTTTTCAAAGTATGACTGTGAGCGTTCGATTCCAAACTTGATGGACGGACTGAAAACAAGTCAGCGTAAAATCCTATTCACCGCATTCAAACGCAACTTGACAAATGAAATCAAAGTCGCACAATTCACTGGTAGTGTATCTGAATTGAGTTGTTATCATCACGGCGAACAAAGCATTAATGGAGCAATCGTAAATATGGCGCAGAATTTCGTCGGTTCGAACAATATCAATCTGCTTGAACCAAAAGGTCAATTCGGTACACGTCTTCGTGGCGGTGAAGACTCTGCATCGGAAAGATATATATTTACGCATCTCGGCAAAATCACTCGTTCATTGTTCCCGCAAGCAGATGATAATGTCCTCACCTATTTGGACGACGATGGAACACAAGTCGAACCTATTCATTACGCGCCGATTATTCCAATGATTCTCGTCAATGGAAGTAAAGGTATCGGCACAGGATTTAGCACGGACATTATGTGTTACGACCCTGTTGCAATCATTGATGA
>Ga0209829_10004309_pt1 | contig 10073 bp, 10 predicted proteins | sample C_140205_EF_Meta_FD_187311 | JGI IMG/M metagenome (GOLD analysis project Ga0209829, IMG submission 187311) | Freshwater microbial communities from Lake Croche, Canada to study carbon cycling - C_140205_EF_MetaG (SPAdes) (version 2) | ecosystem: Environmental > Aquatic > Freshwater > Lake... | reverse complement strand
CTCCTTGTGGCGAAGTCCCATGATTTCTCCCTCCGCGGTCTCTGCCGTGATCTCGAGGCAGTCTGGAAAACTCTCCCTACGTATGAGCAAGCTGTGATACCGGGTCGCCTCGAAGGGATTTGGCAACCCCGCGAACAAATCCTTCGAGTTGTGAAGAATCGGGGAGGTCTTGCCATGCATCAGGCGCCCGGCCCTCACCACTTCACCTCCATAGACATCACCCATGCACTGGTGGCCTAGGCAAACTCCGAGAATGGGGTATCGTCCCGCGAGAGTCCGTATCACCTCGGAACTAATGCCGGCTTCCTTCGGAGTGCAGGGACCGGGGGATATGCAGATCCGGTCGGGGGCGAGTATTTCAATTTCCGAAATCGTAATTTGGTCGTTGCGGCAAACCATGGGATCCGCACCGAGTTCACCAAAGTATTGGACAAGATTGTAGGTGAAGGAGTCGTAGTTATCGATGACAAGGATCATGACTATGAGGGGTTGGAAAGAGTCGATGTTGCCAGTTCGACAGCCCGGATGACTCCCATCGCCTTGTTGACGGTTTCCTCAAACTCAGCCGCAGCGGTTGAGTCTACCACAATACCGGCACCAGCCTGGACATAGGCAATGCCTTCTTTCAGCAGAACTGTCCTCAGGGCGATGCAGGAATCGAGCTCCCCATTGAATCCAAGGTATCCCACTGCCCCTGCATAACTACCGCGCGCTGTAGGCTCCATCTTCGCAATGATCTCCATGGCGCGCACCTTCGGAGATCCGCTGACTGTACCGGCAGGGAAAGTAGCCCTCAGCACATCTAGCGGGGAATGAGTTTCCGAGAGCATGCCGACCACATTGGAGACGATATGCATCACATGACTATAACGCTCGACCGTCATGAAGTCGGTTAGCAACACGCTGCCAAATTCTGAGATGCGTCCGACATCATTTCGGGCAAGATCGACAAGCATGAGATGCTCGGCCCGCTCCTTTGGGTCCTCAAGTAGCTCGAGGCAGAGTGCTTCGTCGGCTTCCGGCGTGGCACCGCGCTTGCGTGTCCCGGCGATCGGTCGGATCTGGACATTTCCGTCCGTGACCTTGACATGAACTTCTGGAGAACTTCCCACAAGCGAAAATCCCCCCGGCAGACGCATACAAAACATGTAGGGCGAGGGATTGATAAATCGGAGAGCCCGGTAGAGATGAATAGGGTCTCCCTCGTAAGGGATCGCGAAGCGCTGAGAGAGGACAATCTGAAAGATATCCCCTGCGCGGATGAACTCCTTGGCGTCCTCGACTGCGTTTTCAAAAGCCTCCCTGGTCATATTGCTGGAAACGGGCAGGCATTCCGCATCCCCCCCGGCGGGAAAGGGATACATCGCAATCGGCAGGGCAAGCTTTGCAAGGAGTGCGGAGATCCGCTCCAGAGCTTCACGACGAGATTCTTCGACCCCAAGTTCACCAGGAAAAGCACACGCCACAACCTTGATCCTCCTTCCTTTGTGGTCAAAGGCCACCACGGTGTCGGCAATCATAAAAAGCATCTCGGGAACCCCCAGATCATCCTGCGGAGCAGCGGGAACGGAGGGTTCGAAACTCCGTACGGCCTCGTATCCCAGATAGCCGACCGCTCCGCCGGTGAATCCCGGAAGCTGCGGGTGAACCGCACACCTGTATGCTGACATCAGGGTATCGAGTTCCTTGAGAGGATCTGGAGCTTTCCAGGACCGCGTCCCCTTGCGATCGGTAAGGGTGATCGTCTCGCCACGGGAGGAGATCACTGCACGGGCACCGGAACCGACAAAGGAATAACGCCCGACCAGATCGCTCTGCTCGGCAGATTCCAGAAGAAAGGATGATTCCTCGGAGCCAAGCTTCGAGAGAACGGAAAGAGGGGTCTCACTGTCAGCAACCAGTTCGATCCACACAGCCACAACGGAATGAGTCGCAGCCTCTGCGGCAAACTCCTCAGCGGAAGGAAGCACTCCCATCAGGGTTGGAATATCATTCTTCCGGTCTGTCTTCATTTGAAAAAAGGGTGCTGTCGACGGAGTGGACGTGCAATGAGGAAATGCTTCTATTTCCCGCTCTTGAAGTGCGCGACCTCCCGGTCTGTCTCCCGCTGCTCGGCCTTCTTTTTGAGATCCTGGCGCTGATCAGCGGCATGCTTTCCCTTAGCCAGACCGATTTCGACCTTCACCCGCCCTTTCTTCCAGTAGAGGCGCAGCACGGGCAGGGCCAGTCCCTTGCGGGTAGTCTGCTCAAGCATCCTGAGAATCTCGACCTTGTTGAGCAAAAGCTGCCTGGGGCGTTTGGGATCATGGGTTGAGTGGCTGGCCTTCTCGTAGACCTGGATCGTGGCCTCATAGAGAAACACCCCACCCTTCTCAACTTTTGCATAGCATCCCAGAAGATCAGCCTTGCCTGCTCGCAGCGACTTGACTTCGGTTCCGACAAGAGAAATGCCGGCTTCGAACTTCTCAAGGATCTGGTAATCCCTGAGGGCTTTGCGGTTGGTGACGATGTCAGAACCCATGCTTGGAGTGAGCAAACATCCGTTTCAAAGCCCGTCATGTGGCATTCGATAATACCGAATGCCAGCGCGTGTTGCTTTAGGCCACCTGTAAGGTTTCCGAATCCGAAGTAAGCTCTGTGGAGAGCTTACCTGCTGCAATTTCAGCCAGGGCAATGTCTGCAAGTCCCATCTGAAGGTCCACTTCGATCATGGGGCGGCTTCCGGCGGAGAGCTCGCGCAGACGCTTGCTCACCATGTTGACGAGCTGCTGCTTGTTTGTAATGACCTTGGAGGCCTCTTCGATGTAGTGGGTGTTCATGGAAAGTGTGAAAAAATGGCTCCAGCGGTAGGACTCGAACCTACGACCAATCGGTTAACAGCCGACCGCTCTACCACTGAGCTACGCTGGATCAATGGAACAAAAAATCAAACACCGACACCTCCCCTGCTGCAATCAAAAACATCTCGTAGCGAGTAAAAAACGGAGCCCCCTCAGGGAGCTGACAGTATTTTTTCAAGGCATTCCATGATCTCGGAAGACGTATGGGCCTCGTGCCATTGCTTATCGCTTGGTGATTCCTTGGGAAGGATCCAGTGCTGACGATTGCTCCTGGTCCAAGGTGCGAACATCCCCTGATGGAGACCCGAGAACAGAATTAAGGTTCGGCAATCCAGAGCCGTCGCGCCATGGGCTGCGGCGGTATCGACGGTGAATACACAATCAGCACCAGCAAGGAGACTGATGAATCCCTGCAGATCCTCGGGAATCAGGACAGTCATCTTGATCCTCGTCTCAGGAAGGGCCTTTCGGATCATTATTCCAAAGGCTTCCAAGGATTGCCGTTGATCCGGAGAGCCTGTCAGTACAAGATTCCGAAGCCTTCCCGCCCGTCCTTGAGCATCCAGAAGGACAAAGAGCTCGATCCAGCGATGCTCTGGAAAGTTTTTCCAGATGTCACTGGAGTATGGAGCACAGACAAAGTAGGGGGAATAAAGAGAGCCCATCGGGAAAGGATTCACCGCTTTCAGTTCGGGCCAGATCTCACTTGGATCAACGTTTCGGCTAAGGGCCGCCGAGACAAGCAAACGATGTGCTTCTAATTCACTCGGAATACCGGGTCTTGCCTCGGGATAATACGCGATCTCCGTGGAAAAAATGGCATTCATTGATTGCTCCGTCCAGCGCCGGACCCGACGCCCATTTCCTAAAAGAAGATTCGAGGCCATGAACCTCCTTCCAGCCCGCACGCTGTAGAAAAGAAAGCTCTGCAGATAGTCCCGCATATGACGCAGAGAGATCGCTGTATCCACTCGTGTCCCTAGGAGTTTGATCCACGAGGGAAAACAGCGAAGGCAATTGGCAACAAAGACATTCAGAATGACCCGTTGCTTCCGGATGGGAAGAATCACGATCTCTGCCTTGGGAAATTGACCTCTCACAACCGACTCTAGGAGTGGGAGTACTGCTATGGTCAGATTCTCCTCACCAAACTCCCGCGCCATGAGACGCACTACTCCCGAGGCCAGAAAGAAATCTCCGATCCCGTCAGGCTTGAGGATAAAACAGCGAGGCACCTTCAGTGAAAGGCGATTAACCGTTGGTGTCTTGAGTCGCGTTGCGTTGGCGCTGCAACCAGACCTTGGAGACGCTTTTAATGCGAGTGAGCAGATAATAAACGGTCTGACTTCTAAGACGGACAAGCTCAGCGCCGACGATCTTCGGAACAAAATCCGCAGGAATTTCCAGGATGTCCGCTGGGGAAACTCCCTCAAGCCCCTTGCAGAGGATTGAACTCATGGCCCGTGTCAGCGTCTGGACCTGGGGGCCAAGAGATATCCTGAAGTGGGCTCCTCCCTGTTCGTCGAGACGGAGATAGATCGCCACGGTGTCAGTGCACTCCTCGTCCTTGCGCACATCCTCAAGATCAAAAGTCTCCCCATCTCTCGGTTCCTGGGACCTTGCCTGATCAGCATAGGCGATCAAGGTCTCGCGTTTCTCCGCGTCGGGAAGACCGGAAAAAAGCTCGATGATCGCGGATAGCTTCGAGGGATAGGACATCGCAAGGATCCTAGAGGGACTTTTCGATTGGCGCGCCGACACGATTTCCCCACTCCGTCCAGGAGCCGTCGTAGTTCCGCACCTTATCAAATCCCAAGAGATAGTTCAGCACGAACCACGTGTGACTGGATCGTTCGCCAATCCTGCAATACGCGATGATCTGGTCATCGGGCTTGAGACCAAGATCGGTCTGGTAGATCTTGCGGAGTTCCTCGGCACTCTTGAAAGTCGCGTCGTTATTCACGGCTTGCTTCCAGGGGATACCATAGGCTCCAGGAATATGACCACCTCGTAGCACTCCCTCCTGGGGATATTCCGGCATGTGGGTCACCAGTCCCTTGAATTCTCCCGGGGAGCGGACATCGATCAGAGGAAGGTTGCCACGGCTCTGGGCAAGGGCGTCGTCATAAAAAGCGCGAATTTCGGCATCACGTCGCTTCGAGGGCGCTGGATAGTCCGTCTTCTCATAATGGGGAACTTCACGGGTCAGAGGTCTGCCCTCTTCGATCCACTTGTCGCGTCCTCCGTCCATGATCTTGACTTTCTCATGACCGAAGAGGCGGAAGACCCAGAGGGCATAGCAGGACCACCAGTTGGATTTATCACCGTAGAAGATGCAGGTTGTTTCCGGGGTGATCCCATTCCTCGAGCAGAGAGCCGCAAAGGCCTCGGGCTGGATATAATCACGAATCGTGTGATCCTGCAGATCGCGCTGCCAATCGATATGCACGGCTCCCGGAACATGCCCCATATCATAAAGAAGGATATCCTCGTTGCTCTCGATGATACGGATGCCGGGATCCTTCAGATGGTCGGCCATCCATGACGTTGTGACTAGTGCATCGGGATGCGCGTAATTGCTATCTATACTCATCTTATCTTTTTAAACGCTTACGGCAATGGGGTCAAACCCCCTCCTCGATTGGCAAGAAACAAAAAAACGGGCGCCGAATTTCTTCGGCGCCCGTATCCTCGGGGAGGAAACTTTTGGAAACGCTTATTTCTTCTTCTTTAGGAGAGGAAGACCGGTGCGCTCGTTCTCGGAGATTTCATAACCTGCGGGAAGTGCATCGATAGCACCTTCCTTGGCCTCACCACCGAAGTAGTAAAGGGTCACTTTCTGACCGCCACGAAGCTCCTGGAGGCGTTGATGAAGGAAATAGGTTTTGCCGCTTTTCTTGCTGACTGCGCTGAATGACATGGTATTGGATCCTTTCGTTGGTTGGGGGTTGTTTGATGGTGATTGGTTAAATAATCTTGCTTAGATAAGCCCAGCTTTCGAAAGAGTGGCGTGAGCACCGTTCTTCGAAATGGTTTTCAGGGCACGGGCCGTGACCTTGACCGTCACAAATTTTTTGAGTTCGGGAACCCAGATCCGCTTGTTGCGAAGGTTCGGGGTAAAATAACGGGCTGTCACTGCAGTGACATGCATGCCGATACCACCTTTTTTCTTGGCGAGACCTCTGCGGTGAATTTTAGAACCGCGCACGGGACGCGAACCGGTAATGGAGCACTTTCTAGACATAATGAAATTTGTTGAGTCGTTTATATGGTCAGTTGTCACCCTCGGGGTCAAGGATTTTTGAGGCGATTTTCGCTTTAGGAAAGCGTTGCCGCGAGAATTTCTTCCTGCCTGGCGACCAACTCGGAGATCCCGCGGCGTCCATAATCCAGCATCGTGGCTAACTGGGCATCCCCAAAGACATTCTCCTCACCGGATGCCTGCAACTCAATGAACTCCAGATCTCCTGTCATCACGAGGTTGAGATCGACTTCGGCATCCCTATCCTCGGGATAATCCAGATCGAGGAGAACCTCGGAATTGACGACGCCAACACTCACGGCAGCGATCTGTCGCGACACGGGACTCTTGGCAAGTTTCCCCTCCTTCACCAGTTTGTTGCAGGCAAGAGCAATGGCGACACTGGCACCGGTGATGGATGCCGTACGTGTCCCTCCATCAGCCTGAAGGACATCGCAATCAACCCAGAGAGTTCGGGAGCCCAGACCCTCAAGGTCGATTCCAGCGCGAAGGGATCTGCCAATGAGTCTCTGAATCTCCGTTGACCTTCCGTCGATCTTACCGCGGGAACTATCGCGCTGCTTTCTCGGTGCGGTGGAATAAGGAAGCATCGAGTACTCAGCGGTCAGCCAACCGCCTGTGACACCCTGCTCTTTCATCCAGCGAGGCACTCCCTCCTCAATGCTGGCGGCGCACAGAACCTGAGTTCGCCCGAAGGAAATCAGCACGGAGCCGGAAGCTTGGGGCGCGATGCCGGTCTGAAAGGTGACTTCCCTGAGTTTGTCGGAAGCCCTGTTGTTGGAGCGTGAGCGTGCAGTCATGGAGGCGGAGAGTTAACTCTGCAGACTCGGAGATCAAGAAGATCCTGTTCCGAATTACTTGAGGGTAGGATTATCTCGGATTGGCTGATGGGCACCAAGTGCAGGAAGCACCCTTGTCTGAATCATCTTTGCCATCGAGGGATCACCGGAATGCTCATAGGCGGATGCCGCCATTGTGGCAACCCGAGCGGCTTCATCAAAAGTGCCGCATTCGGCTAAGGCCGCGGCATATGTGAGAAGAAAGAGCGGAACCTGCGCGTTCGTCGCTTCCACGATCTGTTTGGAAAGGGCCGCCGCTTCCTGCCCATTGCGGACCGTGGCGTCGGGGTGCGTTGCAAGCAACCAGGCCAACGAGCGCTGGTCCTGCAGGTCACCCGGGTCGATCTGCATCGCAAGTCGGTAAACTTGAGCTGCCTTTGCCGCTTCGCCATTCATCAGCAGGGCTGCCGCAAGATTCCGTGCGGCCCCAGTTGTTGCCCTCACCTGGAGGGACTGCTGGAACTCCTGGATAGCTTCCTGACGGCGTCCCATCTTCAAGAGGGTGAGGGCCATGTCGTTGTAGGCCTCGGCATTCGAGGGGCGCAGATGGATCGCCTCCACAAACTCCTTCAAAGCATCGGGAAGTTTCCCCTGGGCATCCAGTGTGCAGGCATAGTTATGGCGGGACTTCCAGCTGGTGGGATTGCGGGCCAACGTCGCAGGAAAGAAAAACTCGCCGGCTTCCCATTGCGGTATCTGAAGCAGCGACAAGATTGTCCAAAAGGGAAGAAAAACAGCTGCCAGAGGAATGGCAATCCGGTGACGTGCATCGCTGATCAGCATGGCAAAGGCCAGTGCCGGCCCCAGCATGCCGAGATAGAGATATCGGTCGCTAACCGTTGATACTACTTGGAAGTTGAAAGGGATAAGACCCAGCGTTGGAAGAACTCCGATGACCATCAGCGTGGCCGGAAGCAGGTAAGGACGGAGTTTTTTGAAGAATGCCAGCAGGAGTGCAAGGAGCGTTGGAATCAGCCAGCTCCAGTAGAGAATGCCTGCCTGCATCAGGGAGTTAGGGGAACGCCCATAATCAGCACACAGCCCCCAGGGGTCCGCAGGCCAGAGAAGTTTCCAGATGTAAAAGGAGACCGCGTCACCAGCCACCAGAGGCCTCGCCCAGAGAGGCACCAGTGAACGAGCAAGTTCCGCAGCCGGCTGTGCCTTGGACGTCATCATCACCTCCAGAAGAGCTACAATGAACCAGGGAATCAGCCAGAGGAGGGGCTTGAGCGAACGTCCCCTGAGCCGTAAAAGCCAGAATCCGCAGAGAAGTGCCAGAGCTGGCGTAACGACGCTCCCCGGCTTGGAACCGAAGGCCAAGAGCAGTAGAAAGGTGGCCGCAGCGTATCGGAAGACCTGACGGGCATTCCTTCCGGAGTGATCAAGCCATGAAAGGAAAAGAGCCAGGGCAGCAAGAGAAAATGCACCACCCAGAAGGTCTCGCAATCCCGAGACCCAAGCGACCGCCTCGACCTGGATCGGATGAAGACCGAAGGCAAAGGCTCCAGCAGCAGAAGCCAGAACGATACGTGGTGAAGTAATCGAATCAGTAGAACAGCGCGCACCCAGCATTCTACGAACAATGAGAAAAACCATGCCGGTTGAGAGGAGGTGAATGCTAAGATTCGTTCCATGGAAAAGTGCGGCATTGATCGGCCCAAAACTGATGCTTGTACCAGCCACGATACGTGAGAGGGCGACAAGTCCCGCCCAAATGGAATAGGTGACGGGAATGTAGAGTTGCTGGAAGGGAGCCTTCCAAAAAGTGGCAATGCTTCCCCACGCAAGCGGAGCATAGAGGGGATTCCGATGGATATTGGTGTCGTCGTCCCAGAACGGCAGGAAATGGAAGCTCAGGACCTGAGCGTAGGTGGCAGCCACCGTAAAGAGCACAAGTCCGAGGAGAAGGCTTGAAAACCAAGGCCTTGAAGATATCCGAACAAGAAACGACCGCAGTACACTCATCATTGACCCGAGATCCATACAGTTGGAGGAGTCCGGTTGGCGAGCACCCGTTCCTCAACTCCTGTTAACCCGGCATTCGGTACCGGATCGGGAATAGCAATGAAATCCGCAAGAGCTCCCGGTGAAAGCTCCCCCAGCATTCCGGCGCGTCCGATCGCGGCAGCGGGAGCTATCGTCACCATGCGAAGAATTTCGCTCGGATCCAGCATGGGGAAAGATTCGGACAGAGTCCTCATTTCGGCAAACATATTGAGATCCTGATTGCTTGCCAGACTGTCAGTTCCCAAGAGGAGAGGAATCCCGCTTTCTCGGAAGAAATTCAGATCAAAGGGGGGGCGTTCGAAAAACGCATGGGTCCTAGGGCAATGCACCACGGGATAACGTCCGGCCGTACGTTTCAACAACTCCCGGTCTTTACTATCGAGCTGATTCATGTGAACGAGGATCGATCCCTCGGGAACAAGCTCCCTCCCCAGCACTGCTTGAATAGGGGTCATTCCCTCACAATCCTCCATCGGACGACCAATGGAGCGTAAAAATTCGTAGAGAAGCCCCTTACCCGTCGTAAACATACTCATTTCCTCCTCGGACTCGGCCAGGTGCGTGCAGAGTGGAAGCTGATATTTGAGAGCATAGGTCGAGGAGAGTTCGTAAAGCTCGCGGGAGACGGTATAGGGAGCGTGGGGCGAGATCCCGAATCCTCCTAACCCCTCACCCGCTTTCTCAAGAAAATAGATTGCCCCTGCCAAGGCCTCTGCTGATTGGAGGCGACTCCTCACATCCATCACTTCGAGGAACCACCAAACCCTGATCGGGGATTCAGGAAGAAAGGGCACCAACTCTGGAAGGGACTCTATATTCAGGACCGTAGTACAGCCCCACTGATGAAGTTCCTTCAATCCAGCTGCTATTGCATCCAGATAATCCCTCTGGTCTAGAGAGCGACGCATGGCATTAAGACGCTGGATCCACTCGGCAAACGAGCCTCCCCCAAAGAGGGCGCCCCGCATCATCGAGTAGTCGAGATGGCAATGGGCGTTGATCAGCCCGGGCATTAGGATTGCCTCCCCGAGATCTTCCTGCGAGGCGCCGGGATACTCCTGAACCAGCTCCTTCCAGGTACCCACACCAAGGATCTTATCACCCCTCACAGCAAGCCCTCCATCG
>Ga0209829_10004306_pt1 | contig 10076 bp, 7 predicted proteins | sample C_140205_EF_Meta_FD_187311 | JGI IMG/M metagenome (GOLD analysis project Ga0209829, IMG submission 187311) | Freshwater microbial communities from Lake Croche, Canada to study carbon cycling - C_140205_EF_MetaG (SPAdes) (version 2) | ecosystem: Environmental > Aquatic > Freshwater > Lake... | reverse complement strand
GATACGGCCCCGGATTGGGCTGCCACTTTTTCACCGACTGGGTGGCCGATCTGGCGTCCGGCTGCGCGAGCATTGCCTGAAACGTCGCCTCGCTTGCCTCCGGCCGGTTCCAATAGCCCTGAGCCACGCTGGGCCCGCTGACCCAGATCTCCCCGATCCGTCCAGGCGGCAGCGCTTCGCACGCCTGCGGATCCACAATTCTCACGTCCTGTCCGTCGAGTTCGCGGCCGCTGCCCACGAGCCGGCGGGCATTGGGTCCAAATCCAGTGCGAGTGAGAACAGTTCCCGTTTCGATGGATGCTGCATCGAACGTTCGAATCACGGGTGGTTCAAACTTCATGCCCCCCGTCACGAGCAGCGTGCTTTCGGCCAGGCCGTAGCAGGGAAAGAAGCCCTCGCGACGGAAACCGCACGGCGCAAACGCCTCGCAGAAAGCGTCGATCGTCTCGGGCCGCACGGGTTCCGCACCGTTGAACGCCAGCGTCCAACTGGATAAATCGAGCGACTGCCGCTGCTCTGGAGTGATCTTCCGCACGCAGAGTTCATAGGCAAAGTTTGGCCCGCCGCTAATCGTGGCGTGATACTTCGTGATCGCTTGGAGCCACCGCAGGGGCTTTTGCAGGAATGCCACTGGCGACATCAGCACGTTAAACTTCCCGCTGTAGAGCGGTACGAGAATCCCGCCAATGAGCCCCATGTCGTGAAAGCTGGGCAGCCAGAAAACGCTCGACTGGGAGCGAGTGATCTCAAAGGCCTGCATGATTCCCAGCGAGTTGTGGAGCAGGTTTTCGTGCGACAGCATCACTCCCTTGGGCGTGCCGGTGGAGCCACTGGTGTATTGAAGGAAAGCCAGCGTGTTGCCATCGATATCGGGACGCTGCCATCGATCAGCCCAGTCGCTTTCCAACTCGCTGTCTACCTTCCAAAGCAATTTTTCAAGGCTCGGTGCCGCGGCACGCAACGCGTCGAACCGATCCAGCACATCGCGAGTGGTGAGTGCCACGGATGCATCGGCATCGGCAGCAATCGCCTCGATCCGCTCGACAGACCGATTTTTTCTGGGCGGATAGGCTGGCACGGCGATGGCCCCGCCGTACAAGCAGCCCATAAAGGCACAAATAAAATCGAGGCCCGAAGGGTAGAGCAGGAGCACCCGCTTGCCGGCCATTCCCGAGGCGATCAGCCATGCTCCGAGCGCGCGAGCTTTTCGGTCCAGTTCGGCATAGGTAATGTTGAGTTCTTCATTTTCGCCGTCGATCAGAAATGTGAACGCCCGGTCATGGGGCCGGTAGCTTGCTCGCTGCCGCAACAGATCCACAATCGTTTCTGCAAACGAGGCTTCGGTGTTGGGATTTGGAATCACGTCGCGTAGAGCCTCCACCCGCCCTTTTTGTCGTTTGCTGCCAGACTTACGACTGTCTGGCACCGCCGGAATATGGGAACCTCAAGGAATTCGGCAGGATCTACTAGCCGAAACCAGATTCTATACGGCCATGCCAGACAACCGGCAGTTTTGGATTTTCCTGCAGTTCAATCCTGCTTTTTGAACCATGGACTCTTCCATTGTGCCTCGTGAGTGCGGTTCAGGGCGCACGAAGAGTCCGGCAGTGTGAATGGTAGGCAGTGGGACGGTTAGGCAAAGTGTAACACTCAGCCGTGCAGAGAAGGCTGTGCCAATCGACGATCTCCTATGTTCATGCCCACGTGCGGCCACTGGAGTGGGTGGCTCGCGGTTCAAAGTTGCCCAGCAAGCCACCGATCACATCCCAACGGTCGTGGCGACGCACTTCAATGTCGCCCTGCTGGTTGACTCGCACGAGGCAGGTGTCGGTGAGGCCTGCCCGTTGGAGTTCGTCCGGAGAAACTTCGTCTGGCTCGAGCATGCTCATGAGCACCCGACCGTTCATCTCAATAAATTTCACGTCGCACCCCCCGTTTGTTCCATTTGTTCATCGTTTGCCACATTCCTCGTAAAATACACGCTCCAAACAGACAAAGTCCGCCGGCGGAATTTCCTCGGCCCTTGCGCTTGGCTTCAGCCCCATCGCGGTCCATACCTTTTCGACGGTCGCCTTTGCCTCCAGATTCTGCTTGCCGCCAGCCATTCGCACAAGCACACCCCGCAGCAGTTTTCGGCGATGGCAGAAAACGTCGCGAACGAAGTCGTGGAACCGGCCTAGGTCCCCAATGGCAGCCCGCCTCGCCGGTTCCACATCCAGTCGCACGATGGCCGAATCAACTTTGGGGCGGGGCCAGAACACGCTTGGCGGTAGGATCCGGACGATCTCTGCCCGGCACTGCGATCCGATCCACACCGAGAGTGCATTGTACGAGTGGGAGCCGGCCGAAGCAGTCATGCGCTCGCCCATTTCCCGCTGAACGGTGGTGGTGGCGCTTTGGAATGGACGGGGCAGGGCTAGCAGATTTGAAATCACAGGCGTGGCTATGCAGTACGGCAGGTTTGCCACCAGCAGCAATCGGCTGCCAGGGTTGGCAGCCAACGCGCCGTCGATCGCCGCGAGTACCGCCGGTGCAAACCGATGCTTCGAGGCCAGCACATCTCCTTCGACGAACGTTACTGTGCCCTTCGCTCCACGAGCCACTGCTCCCTCGTCTGTCACGCCGATGCCGCACTCGATCAGCCTGTCGCGAGCCAGCTGCGCCAGTCGCGGATCGATTTCGGCTGTGATCACACGCTTCGCCGACCTCGCGAGTCGTTCGGTGAGAGCGCCTGTGCCGCTGCCAACCTCGAACACGACATCATCCCGACCAATGCCAGCAGATCGCTCCAGCAGGTCGAGCAGATTCAAATCGACAAGAAAATTTTGTCCGCGTCGGGCATCGATTGTGAAGCCCACCTGCACAAACAATTGCTTGAGGTACGCAGTGGTCTGTCGGGCCGGAGCTGTTGCCGGCTCGTAGTGGGACGGCTTTTGTTCGCTGAGATGCATCATTTTTTTTGTTCTTTAAAAACGCTGGCACTGCCGTCCCGCGACTCAAGCCAACGCGCAACGTATTTGAATACAAGATCGGTTTCGAGATTCACAGGAGCTTTGACTTCAAGGAGGCCAAGCGTTGTGTTGGCCAGTGTGTGCGGGATGAGAGCCACGCCCAACGCCGTCTGGCTCACGTCAACCACCGTGAGGCTCACGCCGTCGATCGCCACCGAGCCCTTCGGGGCCATCTGCAAGAGAAGGGCTTGAGCGGCGGAAAACCAGCACGTCACCCAATCGCCCTCCTGCACTCGCGACTCAAGCCGGCCGATACCATCCACGTGACCTGTCAGGAGATGGCCGCCGAGCCGATCAGTCGGCCGCATCGACCGCTCTAGGTTCACGCTCGCATTGGGCACAAGTCTGCCAAGCGTTGTACAGCTGAGCGTTTCCGGTCCCAGTTGAAATTCGAGCTTCGGCCCATCCAGTCGCACCACCGACAAACAGCAACCGTTGACGCATATGCTCTCACCCAGAACGGCATCCTGTGCAATGGCAGCAGCCTCGACGACCAGTCGCATGCCCGGCGGTTCGGGAATCACAGCTGTAATGCGACCGAGCGACTCGACCAAGCCTGTAAACATGCGAACAACGACACGGGTGGTGCGATCCGGGCGGAGCCGACGCTTTGGCGTCTGCCGGAGTCGCTGCGGGAAAGCGTCCAGAATAGTCTGGCTCCCCGGTACAAGCCACGCCCCTCGCCGCAGTGCCCGCCATATGCCTTGCGTGCCGCCCGACGGCTGGCACAATTGCCGACAGCCCCCCCACCAAGACCCGACACCAAGACTTCCGTAGTCCGTTTCGTTTTTCCCCGATTTCCCCACCCCTTTTCCGAAGGCCCATCCACCATGTCTACGATCGTCGACATCCACGCTCGCCAGATTCTCGACAGCCGCGGCAATCCCACGATTGAAGTCGACGTGAGTTTGGCCGACGGTGCCTTCGGCCGCGCGGCGGTTCCATCGGGTGCCAGCACCGGCGCCCACGAAGCGTGGGAGAAACGGGACGGTGACAAAGCCATCTATCTGGGCAAGGGGGTTCTGGAAGCAGTCGAAATCGTCAACACGCAGATAGCAGAAGAACTCGAAGGTGCAGACGCTCTGGACCAGACGGCCGTGGACGAGCGGATGATCGAATTGGACGGCACGCCAAACAAAAAGAATCTCGGAGCCAATGCGATTTTGGGCGTGTCCATGGCCGTGGCTCACGCAGCGGCCGAGCATTGTGGTATCCCGCTCTACCGCTATCTCGGAGGCGCAACAGCCCGCCTCCTTCCTGCGCCGATGATGAATATCATCAATGGCGGTGCCCATGCCGACAATCCCCTGGACGTTCAGGAATTCATGGTGATGCCCCTTGGGTTCGACACGTTTGAAGAGGCCCTCCGCGCCGGTGTAGAAACATTCCATGCCCTCAAAAAGGTGCTCAAGGAGAAGAAACTTTCGACCGCTGTGGGCGACGAGGGCGGCTTTGCTCCTCACATCGGCACCTGCGCCGAGGCTTTGGAGGTGATTCTGGCAGCCATCTCTGCCGCCGGATACCAGCCAGGCAGAGATATTTCAATTGGCTTGGATGTGGCCGCCACGGAACTTTTTAATGCCAAGACGGGCATCTACACGATCGAAGGCAAGTCATTCGACTCGGCTGGCATGGTGGCTTTCTTCGAGAGCCTAGCCAGCCGTTATCCAATCGTATCGATCGAGGATGGCTGTTCGGAAGACGATTGGGAGGGCTGGAAGCTGATGAGTCAGAAGCTAGGTGACAAGATTCAATTAGTTGGCGACGACTTGTTCGTTACCAACTCTGAGCGGTTGGGCCGGGGCATTGCCGAAGGCATCGCCAACAGCATTCTGGTGAAGGTCAACCAGATCGGCACGCTCACCGAAACGATCGCCGCAGTGCAGTTGGCCCATCGCTCGGGCTACACGTCTATCGCAAGTCATCGCAGCGGCGAAACGGAAGATGCCACAATTGCCGATCTGGCTGTGGGCCTCTCCACCGGTCAGATCAAAACGGGCTCTGCGTCTCGCAGCGATCGGATTGCCAAGTACAACCAGTTGCTTCGGATTCAAGAATCGCTGGGCGACGGCGCGGTCTATGCGGGTCGAGAAGTGCAGGCCCGTTGGCCAGGCACGGCCTGATCTGCCGCTGCGATAGGGTCTCGTCGCATTGGATATCCAGAGAGTCTCCATGGAACAAATCGATGAACGCCGAACGTGAGCCGTTTCGCATCACCGACAGCCCGTGGTTTTGGGCGATGCTTTTCTCGCTGATGTCGCTGGTGGGCATGGGCCTGATTGCCACCAAGTTTGACGCACGACAGCGGCAGATCGAAAACCGGTTTTTGGGTCGCAAGCAGGCGGCCACCGAACGCAACCGCCGAGCAGCGGGGTTGCCGCCGATCGATCTGGCCGCGGAGGCTTTCGATCACGGGCCGCGCCCGCGGATGGTGCCGCTCTGGACGCTGGCCACCGGTGCTGCGCTGTTTGCTGCTGGCTCTGCGGCGATGCTTGTCAGAGAGTTGCGCGCATCGCAAAGGCAATGACACGTCGGCAACGCATCTTACACTGAACGGCTCGCGAGCGTTCGGCCGATGCGCATGTTCAGCCGATGATTGAACGCCGCTTGGACACGTAGTCCCACACAACAAAGCGGTCGAGTTCTTTTCCAGCAGTGAAAAAGACGCGCCCCTTCGATGTTTCCGCGAGACGGTATGCAAACCGAATGTCCTCCCGCGACTGGGACCAACCCGAAAGAAGAAAGACGTTCACAGTGATGCCCTCGCGACGGCAGGCCTGCGCCTCGCGGATCGTGGCCTCTTCTGTGCGCGGGTGCGGCGGATAGAGCAGAAAAAGCTGATTGCCCTCGAAGTGCGCAGTCGGGAGGCCATCCGTGATGATGAGCACCTGTTTATTGGGGGTATCTTGTCGCGAAAGCAGTTGTCGCGAGAGTTGCAAAGCGTGCTGGATGTTGGTGAAGTGCGGAGGGATCTGGATCTCCGAGATCTCAGGATCGCTCATGTCGGCCCGTAGCCGCACGACGGAATCAAAGACCGTGACAGGCTTCGGGAGGAGCGTCACGATCTCGCCAAACGTCCGTAGCTTGGCAAACGAAAACATCTCGATGAATTGAAGGTAGTCGCCCGGGTATTCCTTCTGAACAAGCCCCTGTAAGGCCAAGGCCATCCGCTTCACATTCACATACAGCCCGCCGTAGCGCATGGAGCCGCTCATATCGAGCACAACGGTGGTGGCACACTTGGGCGTATTGCGCGTGCGATGCACCTCGATATCGCGATGCTCCATTCGTAGGGGCCCTACAGAGAGGCCAGCCTCGCGGTTGGATGCCTGCCGGAGCATGGCGTTTACTAGCGACCCAGGAATATCCATATGGGCCACTGAGTCGCCAAACTCGTACGGCCGTGTGGGTACCATTTCCACGGCTCCGTCCCCAACGATGTTCACCTGATGCCGCCCAGTCCGGGAGGGGTCGAGCGACGCGAAGATTTGGTTGAGAAGCTTGCCTTGAAACACTCGCATTGCCTTGGGCGTCAACTGATAGCCTCGCTGCGTGCGTTGGAGTCCCTGCTCGGCGGCCATCTGCTCGACGAGATCCTGCACTTGCTGTTTGAGTTTGTCGAGCTCATCGAGTTGCCCTGCTTCGGCAAATCTGCCGAGAGCCTCCATGTCGATCAGGCCGATCTTGGCATTCTTTCGTGCCTCTTCGAGTTGCTTCAGAAGCTTCGAGAGCGTTTCCAGTTCTTCCTTCACCTCGAGAGCCTCTGGCAACGAAAGCTGCTGGCGGCCACTAAACGTCCATGCTGCGGCGAGTTCGTCCACCTGATACACCTCGCCGAGACGATCCACCAGCGTTACCAACTGCCCGCTAAAACGGCTTTGTTCGTTGTCTTGCGCATACCATAGTCGCTCGAGTTGCCGCAGTTGCTCTTCCCGAACGGCTCGCTGAAATGCCTCGCGAGACTTTGCGGGTGGCTGGATCTGCTGGGCGACGTTCTGAAATGCCTGTCTCGTTTTTTTGCGAATGGAGTCGGTTTCGTACCGTTCGATGATTTTTCGGATCCGCTCTTCCAGCATTTGTTTGAGGGACGCCAAGGATGGCCCCAGTCCCTTGATCTGCTCTGGATCCAGCATGACCGCATCGGCCAACTGCTCTTCGGTGAGTTCATCGGTGCTGCCGAACTCCAGCAGGTGTTCCATCGCCGGGCTGACGAGATCTGCCAGAGGCATCCGAGGAGGCGGAATGCGCGCAGGATCATATCGCTGGTAGATGTGAACGATGCCGCCGAGTGTTTCACGAGTGGGCATGTGAGCGTCTCAAAAAACGAATTGATTCTTTAGCCAGAGCGATCGCGAGCCAGGCAGCGATCATCTGAACCCACGGGTATCGTAGATCGTGTGGCCGTGCTGCTGGATCCTGGAAATTCGCTCGGTGGCGTACAAACCGGCTAGAATAAACTCGATGCAACTGGCCCGCATCGCTGGGTCGGCCGAGGCATTGACCTCAAAGGCACGTTGCCAGATTGCCGGTACATCGGACACGATCGATTTATATGTTGACGACGGTACCATGTCGCCGACCTCGATCTTCACCCCCTCGGCAAACACCTTGGCGATGTCGTCGAGGCCGTGCTTCTCCACGTATTCTTCAAACACTGTGGCAATTGCCTCTGCAATCACGCTGTCAAGCACTTGCGTCTCGGTCATCTGGTGGCTTCCCATGAGGTCGAGTTCCAACTTGCCGAGGCTCGAGGCGTAGAGGTGCCCCAGATCACTGATCCGCGGCACTGCCGGCTTTTCGCCGAGACGCACGCCTCGCTGCCGAGCGCTGGCCACGAGTGTTTTCAGGTTTGCAATTGAAAATCTCGCGCTCACGCCCGATTGCTGATCGATAAACTTGCTCTTCCGCGCCGACATTGTGACCTGCTCAAGCACTTCCTTCATGAAATACGGAACGGCCACTGGCCACTGGCCGCCACAGTCGATCCCAGCTTCCTGTTCGGCCATCGCAATGCCCAGGTCGCGGTCGGTCTGGTAGTGGGTGTGGATCACCGCGCCGATCCGATCTTTCAACTGTGGGATCACTTTGCCGGATCGGTTGTACGTGGCGGGATTGGCCGAAAAGAGCAGCATCACATCGATGTCAAACTTCACGGGATAGCCCCGGATTTGAACGTCGCGCTCCTCCAGAATATTGAACATGCCCACCTGCACCAGTTCGTCGAGTTCGGGCAGTTCGTTCATCGCAAAAATGCCTCGGTGCAAACGGGGAATGAGGCCAAAGTGCAACGCCTCTTCCGATGCCATGCTCGTGCCCCCGGCCAATTTCGCTGGATCGATTTCGCCAATGATGTCGGCAAACTTTGTGCCTGGAGCCAGTCGTTCGGCATACCGCTCAGCGCGAGGCCACCAAGCGATTGGAATATCAGCCTCGTTTCGCTGAGCAATGAGTTGCTTTCCTGCTCGGCTTATCGGCCGGTAGGGGTCGTCGTGAAATGGAATCGCCGGGTCATCCAGAAAGGGAAGGTATTCGTCGAGAAATCGCACCAGCAAACGCATCAGTCGGCTCTTGGCCTGCCCCTTCTCGCCCAGAAAGAGCATGTCGTGCCCCGCCACCATCGCAATGCTGATCTCGGGAATGACTGTGTTATCGTATCCAATCACACCAGGAAAGAGTTCGCTGCCGTCGGCGAGCGTGCGCAGAAAATTGTCCCGTACCTCATCTTTCACGCTGCGGCTTTGCCAGCCGCTAGCACGCAGTTGCTGGAGCGTCTGGGGAAGCCGGCCGGCGACCGATTGGCTGTTGGTCATTGGAGTTCTCGCGTGGTGGCGTAGGATCGGTGATGATGTGCCGGATTATAGACAGTGGCGTCTTGGCAAGTGGCGACTGGCTCGTTTTTGTCGAAAAACCCAAATGCTCATCGAGCTTTCACCAGCTCTGTCGCTGTGCACGCATGCTCTCCCCGATGGTTTAGCCCCGGTGTACTGTGACGCTGTCCCGTTCTAGAATCCCGAGGCGTCAGCCGAGGTGGAATCCGGATGGCCTCGCATGTGGTGATGCCTAGGTACGCGTGCAACTGCCCGGCTCGTTGCATCGGAGCATCGTTGCCTCTGCTGTGACTCTCGCTGTTACGAGGCAGCCGATGGCTGGATGGCTGGGAGTCGGATCGTAATTGCCGTGCCCTTGCCAAGTCCGCTTTCTACCCGTATCCGGCCTCGATGAGCCTCCACGATTTCACGGCACGCCGACAGGCCGAGGCCACTGCCTCCCTTGCCTGTTTCATCGGGGCCACTTTTCGTTGAAAAATGGGGCTCAAACATTCGCCGCATGACGTCCGGCGTCATGCCGCAGCCGGTGTCGCGCACCGTAAGGTCAACCATGCCTTGCAGCGGATCGTGCGCAAGCCGGAGGATGAGCCGGCCGCCGCTGGGCATCGCCTGCCGCGCGTTGACCATGAGGTTGAGCAACACCTGCTGAAGTTGGCTTGGGTTGGCGGATACTTTTGCAACCGGGGCAAACTCTCGCTCGGTCTGCACCCGATACTTCATCATCTCGCGTTCCAAGAGCACGAGCACATCCTCGATCAGGAGTTCCAGGTTCGTTGGTTCCAAGCGAGCCGCACCAGTTCGTGACATGGTCAGCACGCTGGCCGTAATTTTTGCTGCCCGGGTTCCAGCCGAAAGAATCCGCTCCAGCGCCTTGTCTCGCGTGGGGGCGTCGCGGTGCCGCAGTCCCAATTTCGCGTAGTTTAGGATCGTGGTCAGAGCGTTGTTGAATTCGTGCGTCGTCGTGCCGAGTAATTCTCCGAGTGTGGCTGCCTTTTGGGCATCCAAAATCTGCCGTCGCAGTGCCGCCACCTCGGCGGCGTGCCGCAGGCGAGCCACTTCCAACTGACGGTGGAGCACGGTCGCCGCGTCTGTGTGGGACGGGCTTTTGTGGGGCGCCTCGGGCCTGCCTAGCAACGGGCCGGGCAGACCCGGCGTACAGGAGTTAGGCTGCCGCTCGGCGGAGACCGAAAAATCCCCGGAAAAATCTCCCGCAGCTTCCACCATGCCGCTTTTCTCC
>Ga0209829_10004305_pt1 | contig 10077 bp, 7 predicted proteins | sample C_140205_EF_Meta_FD_187311 | JGI IMG/M metagenome (GOLD analysis project Ga0209829, IMG submission 187311) | Freshwater microbial communities from Lake Croche, Canada to study carbon cycling - C_140205_EF_MetaG (SPAdes) (version 2) | ecosystem: Environmental > Aquatic > Freshwater > Lake... | reverse complement strand
CACCGAGAAAATCATGGATGCGCTTAAGGCGAGTCCGGCGGGTCGGCTGGCACTGCACGATGGGAGCCCGCCGGAGGAAATCCGCGCGACGTTTGAGGTGAGCAAGAAGGCTTTTAAGCAGGCGATCGGGGTGCTGTTTAAAGCGAAGCAGATCGTGATCGAAAAAACGGGCATCCGGCTGCCGTAGGGTGCGTCGGGCGCGAACGGTTGGGTTTAGGCCAACTGGAAGATTGAAATCCCCTGCGGCCGGGCTGCTCTGGTAGTCATGACGGAGATTATTTTTGATGTGCGTGAGGACGAGGTGGACGGCGGCTACATCGCTACGGGGTTGGGCGTGGGCATTCACACCCAAGGCGAAACCCTGGAAGAGTTGCGCTCCAATGTGAAGGAAGCGGTGGATTGTTATTTCAACGAAGCGATCGTGGCGCCGAAAGTCATCCGCCTTCATTTCGTGCGCGACGAGATCTTGGCGCGATGAAGTTGCCGAGAGATGTGTCGGGGCCGGAACTCGTCAAAGCCCTACGAATTCTCGGCTACAATGTGACTCGGTAAAAGGGATCGCACGTGCGAGTGACAACCCCACGCAACGGTGAGCATCACGAGGTCGTTCCCCATCACCATCCGATCAAGACCGGTACGCTTTTGGGCATTCTCAAAAGCGTCGCTGCGCACCATCGCATGAATGTAGAGGAGTTGGTTCGCCTGCTGAGCCTTTGCGATTCGCGGAACCCGCCACCATCCTCGCTCAGTAGTCGAAGAAAAATTCCTGCAAGGCCTTCGGGTCGCTCGTTCGCGTAAGCCCGAGCATGAGTAAAATGCGGGCTTTTTGGGGATTAAGTTCGTCGGCGACGACAAAGCCGAGGCGGTCGTCGTCGATCTCGATGTTGCGCTCGACCACGCCGCCGCCGGTGCGCGAGCTGCGCACGATGGCGACGCCTTTTTTTGCGGCGGCGGCACAGGCGGCGAGCGCAGGAGCGCCGAGGTTGCCGTCACCGACGCCGGCGATCACTAGGCCGCGGGCCCCGGCAGCGACAGCGGCGTCGATAAGCGCACGGTCCATGCCGGCGTGAGCGAAGATCAGGTCGACCCGGGGGAGCGCGGCGCGGGCGGGTAAAATAAATTCACTCGCCGCGGTGTGGCGACGTACTGGCGAGGCGTAGAAGTGCACTCGGCCGGCGTTGACGAGGCCGGCCAGGCCGCGTTGGCCGCTGTGGAAGGTGCCGAGCTGGGTGGTATTAGTCTTGGCGACTTCGCGGGCGCAGTGAATTTCGTCGTTGGCCACGATAAGGACGCCCCGGCCACTGGCGGCAGGGGTGGCGGCGACGGCAATCGCGTTGAACAAATTCATCGGGCCATCGGCGCTCATGGCGGTGGCCGGGCGCATGGCGCCGACCAAGACGATCGGTTTGGTGGACCGGACGATGAGGTTTAGAAAATAACCGGTTTCTTCCATCGTATCGGTGCCGTGAGTGATGACGACGCCGGCGATCGTGGGCTCGTCGAGGGCGGCCTGGGCGCGGGCGGCGAGTTTGCGCCAGACCGCTTCGCTCATGTCTTGGCTACCGAGTTTGGCAACTTGCTCGACCTCGAGGCGGGCCAGTGTGGCGAGTTGGGGGACCGCGTCGACGAGGGCTTGGATCGAAAGCGCGGCGGCGCGGTAACCGCGGCCCCTGGTCTGAGCGCCCGCGATCGTGCCGCCGGTAGCGAGAAGTCGGATGCGGGGAAGGGACGCGGCGGCGGGCGGCATGAGAAGAGTACGGGCGCTCAACTACGGCTGGGCGCCCACAGTGATCCAGTCAGCGATGAGTTTGATATCAGCGGCGGAGAGAGCGGGCTTGCCGTCATTGGGCATGAAATCCTCGTCGTCAGTCGGGAGGTTGATACGGCGGTACAGGTCGCTTTTTTCCAATGAGCCAGCGACGATAGGTGGGCCGCTGTCGCCTCCTGCCATCAGCAGCGCGTAGGTATCCATGCGAAGGTTAGCCTTGTGCTTGGAGGGTTTGTGGCAGGGGACACAATTTTTTTCAAGGATGGGAGCGATCTTGGTGGTGAAAAATGATGTGCCTCCACTTTTAGCAGAGGGATGAGGAGCGAGGGGCACACCGAGAAATTTACGCAGGCCGGCCGGCATGTGCTTGGTGAGGTAATCCTCACCGTGCGTGATGATGCTGCCTTGGTGGCTGGTCCACGCCATCGCTCCGACGCTCGCCAATAGCAGCGGAATATAACTAAGGCGAACTAGCACGAAGCCCTCGCGCATTTTATAAACCTGGCGAAACGCGACTAACACCAGACATGCGCTGCTGGTCGCGATGCCGCCCCAGAGGTGGTTTATGACCGTCTCACCTTGATATCCACCGCTCCACGCCAGCAACCAGCCCGCCAGCGTGGCGAAGAGGGATCCGATCGTAGCTAGGCCCAGAACAAAGCCGGCGGATTTTTGTAAATGCGGCCAGAGTGATATCAGTCCGAGTACTTCAAACAAAGGAACGAGTACGAGCAGCCCGATAGGTAGGTGCACAATGGCGGGATGTAGCCGGCCGAAGAACTGAGCGATTGAAGCGCGCTCCAATCCGTCGGGTGGGAGCACAAAAGGTAGCGCGGCAAGCAGGCCAATGATAATAAGCCCACAAATATAGGGAGTCAGGCTGCGGGGGCGGGATGCTTCGGACATGGGTGCGAATTAAGGGTTCAGCGAGGTTCTTGATTGAAAGAGGCGCGAATTCTCCGCGCAATCGAGTTTCTTGTCCAACCTCGACGACAGCATTTTTTTCCGATCCCTGGCCTTTATGGTCTGCGCAGCCTCGTTGCCGTTGCGAGCGCAGACGGTGCCATTGCCAGCCTCTCCGCCTGCGGTAGCCCCTGAGTCGAGGCGGACCTTGGGTCCGGTAATACCGTTGCCCCTGCCGGCGGGGTTGCCGGCTGCCGATAAGCCGATCCAGCTCGCGGCCCTGAGCGTGGCTGGGGATGCTTTTGATGAGACGATGGACCCCACCGGCATGGATGCGCCGGAGGCGGAGCGCTCGGAGACGCCTTTTTCCAACGATCTTATTATGGCCGAGACGGTCGATGACAATCTGCTCGACGACATCGGCACGGAATTAGCGGCGATTAATTCCGTGCCCGCGATGGATGCGGCCGCGGGGGTGAATCGCGTCAATTTGAAGGGTTTTCCCACGCCACGGCAGCGTAATGGTTTTACGCAAATCGGCATGCCGGAGATCCTTAATACCAGCGGTTCGGAATCGATCATGGGTCCACTCACCCCGGTCGTCGGTCGTGCGGCTCCTGGAGGCATTCAGAATACCCTAACGGCGCGGCCCCGCGGCCGAAAATATTCACACCTCGATTTCGCAGCAACCAGTCACGCGATGCAGAGTGCCAGTGGAGAATACACCGGGCAACTCGTTCCGAAACGCTCATGGGACCGTTTAGCCCTAGCATGGGACCAAAAAAGTGGCCCGGAGCCCTTCACCTACAGTCGGCACCGTGCTTACGATGGCGCGGTCATCTGGAAATTTAACCGCGCCTGGAGTTCAATGCTTCAGGTCGACTACGACGAACGCGCTACCAACGCAGCGCCTGGTCTTTTGGAATATAGACCCACGGCCTCCGCTAAAATTGTCGAACCCTACCGGCCGCTAGCCTATTTTAACCTTTACGGTCCAAATGCGGGTTTCCGCAAGCGTACCGCCAGCGCTGTCATTCAAGTTGAGGGGCAGCTCGCGCGCCATTTGAGTGTGCGGGCGAGTGTGCAAGTCCTACAACGCAGCCTCGATCAAGACTCGTGGACCTCCGGCCAGTACTTGCTCGACACGAAAAAAATCGGTGGCACGCGCGAGCCCCAACATACCGAACAACCCTTCAGTGGCTGGACCGGTCAGGTCGATGTAACCACGCGGTTTCACTTCTGGAGTGCCGACCACAAAATTACCCTAGCAGTCGACAGTACGCACACCGACTACGAGCGCGTGCAGCGGGCACTGACCACCGCCGACCGCGCCGCGCAACCAATCGATATCCGCATCTTCGACCCCGCAGCACCCAATTATGACCGGCCCGCGTATTCGACGGCGCGATATTCTCGTTTCATTACTAACCGGGCTGAGCTCAACGATTATTCGGGCATTTTTGTAAGTGACCGTACGGCCTTTATGAAAGGACGACTGGTGATGACCGCCGGCTTGCGCAGAGATTTTGTCACGATTGACGTCACGGATCGCCGCGTAGGCGCCGCGCTCCCCCACGTGCATGACAAGACAGGGGAGTTTTCGAGTCACCTTGGCGCCAACTACATTCTTGTACCTGGGCGCATTCTTGGATTTGCCAATATGAGCACGGCTTTTGAGCCTTCATCGCGGGTCGATGCGCGTACCGGTCGCGTGCAAGGCAACGAGACGACCCTAGGCTACGAACTCGGCGCCAAAGGGCTTTTTTTCCAGCGCCGCCTCGCGATTATCGGTATGGGATTTGCTTATTTTAATCAAAATATCTCACGGCGTAATCCCCGCTACGACGACCCGATTTATGATGCCAATCAGACCCAACCCCAGCTGGTCGCCGCCGGAGAGGAACGTTTTATGGGGGGCGCTCTCGAGGGCCGGTTCAAAGTTTCTGAGGTCTGCTCGTTTAGTGGACGCCTAACCTATAATCAGGCGCTGACGACGCGTTCACCCGATCTGCCCGAGGAGATTGGCCGGGCTTTGACCCGATTTCCTAGGCTAACGGGCAGCCTGAGTGGTCGCTATGCATTTGGTACGGAAGGCAAGAAGGCCGGACTGAGTATGGGTGCAGGCCTGACGCACGTGAGTAGCACCGTGGCGAGTTACGAGACGGCCACGCACGTGTACCAACAGTATCCAAGCTACACTTTGGCGAGTCTTAGCATGAGTTACCGGATGAAATTTGGTAACTATAATCACGGGGTAACCGTGAGTGTGCGCAATGCGCTCGATCGGAATCTGCTCGCGCAAGTGGCCCGCGTCGGCGCGGGGCGTGAATTCGCAGTCAATTACGGTGTGGGTTGGTAAGACGCGGCCAGGCCCGCGGGCTGATTTTGCAAAAACATTTTTGCAAAACGAATCTAAGTTGTCTTAAAGAGTGATGATCTATGCCTAAATCCCGATCTAAGTCTCCAGTGCGCGCGACGGTGCGCGGTATTGCCGAGGCGGCTGGCGTATCGATCGGCTCCGTTTCTTCGGTGCTCAACAATCGCCACGTCGAGCGTCGGATTTCGCCTGCGACCGTGGAAAAGATCCGGGCGGCGGCGGCGGAGCTGGGTTATTTACCCAACATTAGCGCACGGCGGTTGCGCAGCCGTGGGTCCAGTAAAAATACGGTAGTGCTAGCGCTGATCACGAGTTTCGAGGCGCCGATTCCACTAGTGAAACATTTCATCGCGGCGCTGCAGCAGGCGGTGGCTGCAGGTAGTGATCACTCCTTCTCGTTGTTGATCGAGATGTTTCCTGCGGGGCATTTGCATGAGATGCCCGGTTTGCTCACGGGAGATCATTTTAATGCGGCGTTGATCATGAACACTACCGCAGCGGATGATGCCTTTCTTACGCGGGTACACTTGCCGTATCCATCGGTACTAGTGAATCGCGCAATTCCTGGGTACGCTTCCGTTGTCGAAGCGGTTACGACCGGCGGGCGTCCGGCGGAAATTCTTTTTCGCAGCAAGCGACGACGCTTGGCGGTGTTGCACGGTAGTCCTTTGACTCAGAGTACGCGGGCTCGAGTGGATGCATTTATGCAGCGGTCGACTCAATTAACGGGAAACGCTCCAGCGGAGATTGTCGCGGAGAATCTTTCGGAAACGGCAGGTTACGAGACTTTGCAGGCTTTTTTGCAGCGCGGCGGAAAATGCGATGGGTTGTACGCGGTATCAGATGCGTTGGCCTTGGGTGCATATCGCGCGATCAAGGAGCGCGGGTTAACGATCCCAGGAGATATGGCGGTGATGGGTGTGGGTGACTACGACATCGCGCCGTTTTTTGATCCACCGCTTTCCTGTGTAGGTGTTTCGCATCGGGAGTTGGCGGAGCACGCGAGCGCGTTGTTGCTACAGCAACTTGCCCGAGGGGCCGAGCCGGGCCGCACAGTGGCGGTGCCTCTGGTGGAGACTCTACGAGCGTCTTCGGGTCACCGCGAAACGCCCAAGCTCGGGTGATGCGATACGCACCACCCGATGTGCCGCGATTTAGCGGGCGAGGCCGGAGGTTTTTTTCTCGAGCCAGACTTCGCTGATACTGCAACCGCTGCCGTTGCCGCCCAGTCCGGGCTCGCGGTTCCAGCTCAAGGAAAGTTTACCAGATGCAGTCGCGGATTGAGGGATATCGAAGGCTACGGGCGCGATAGGATTGGCTCGGGCGATAAATGGATGCACCTCAATAGTACCATTGGCGACAAGGCGGATTTTAGCCTTAGAACGGATATCCGGGTAAACGACGCGAACGCGATACTCAGCTCGGGGATCAAGGTTAGCGTAGTTAAGGGTGACGCTGTTGTCGTTGAGGCCCCAGGCAAAATCGACCCACGAGGTGCGCAGGGGCAAGGGCGCGCCGTTACCGGCGGCAAAATGTCCATCGAGTGGGGTGTGAAGGAAGGCGGGGTCGCGCTCGTGACCGAGGCCGCGATCAAGGTGTGGTGAGGCCGAGGCGTTACCCAGGTCGTCGTAGAAGCCGCCAGGACCAGGATTGGTCCAGTTGACGATTTCTTGGAGTTGAGCGAGACGCGCTGATTCGTGATCGGTTTGACGAATAGCGGTGAAGCGGGCGGCGAGCCAAGCTCGGTTATTTAGAGGGTAATCTAGTGTATCGAGACTAGCCCCACGACCCTGGCCAATCGCACGGTAGAGCGGCACGCTTAGTTTCATGTGAATACTCTGAAATAGTGCCTCAGCGAGTTGATGGGTGCGGGTGCGCCATAAGTTCGCGACAGGTTGGGTAACGGCCTGAGCGAGGATTTCCTCGGCTCGGGCCATCGCAGTGGTGGCGCTGAGGGTTGGGGCGGTGCGGAGGGCTTCCATCGCGGTCGCTTCTAATGCGGTTTCGTGGATGAGACGGGCGCGAACAGTTGCGTCAAAATACGCACGGTAGAGGGCCATCTGAAAGCGCCAGTTTTGGAGGTCGCGTGGGGTCGCGGCGCGCTCCATCGCTTGAAATTGAGTTAGGGTGGTGTAAACCTCTTCGTGGGGCAGGAGGGGGCCTTGCCAGTTGCGTTCAAGGGCCAATATACCTTGAGCAAAATCATCGGCGAGGCGTTCACTGATGAAGTAGCGACCGTAGTCGCGAAGGACGTCGTTGAGCGAGGCGTCAGGGTCCCAACTCAGACGAGACCAGACGGTTTTGTTGATATCATCGGTGCAGCCCTCGGAGTAAGTGATTGCGCCGATGGTATTGGGTTGAAGTAGACGGATGATGTTCGCCATGTCGTGCGGCCGTGTGGTGATGGGCTCGCGTGTCTCAGTGAGCACGAAGGCGCGGTCCCAATCAGCGATGGGGTATTGGCAGCTGCGCGTATGGGTAATGTCGGGATAGTAGCGGATCGGGTAGGAGGCCGGTACCCGCCGACGAAATTCCGCGAGATCCATGTGCACCCAGGGAGCGAATACTGCGCCGGCGAGCCATTGGGGTTTTTGCTCAGTCAGATAGCCGATGAAATAATCCATATCGCTTTGGTTAAAGCCTTGCGGGGAAATCCACATCGTCGCTTTGGGGTGAAAGCGGCGAAGACTAGCGGTTTGTTTTTCCAGCAAAGGAAACATGAGCCGAGGTGGCGTGTGGCCAGGGTCACCGCCGGGTACTAGAATCGCATCAATGCGGGGGAGAGCGCTAAAAACTTCGGCCCACTCTTTAAGGGCGAAGGCGACCGTCTCCGGCTTGCCGTAATCGTCATCCATCGCTGGATACCAAACCCACACGTCTAGGCCATACTCGGCGGCGATGCGAGACATGCCGATCATCATTTCCAATTGAGGGCGAGGAAAGTGCGGGCTATCGGCATCGTCGTCGGTGCGAGGAGGCAAAAGCTCGATGGCATTGCAGCCGAAAACGGCGAGATCACGGATGTACCGTTCCCATTGAGGAAGATCCCAGCCACTGTAGGAATTGGGTTTGGGGCGGTAAGCTAATTGATGTCCGCGGAGAGGATAGTGCGGTGAGGTGGTGAGATTTAGTGCCGTGAGTAAGCCCGCACGTGCGGGCCCGAGATGGAGTGTACGCAACAGATGTCCGATACCGAAGAGCACGCCTCGTGCGTCGCGACCCGCAATAATAACCATTGGTGCGGCCGAGCCGGCGGAGCCGAGGGTAATGAGTTGATAACCTTCGGGGCCGACCTTGTTTTCATCGAACGCAGCTTCGGTTGCGCGAGTGCCGAGCAATGTGCGCACTTCGGCGAAGCGGCCCACGACGATAGTGGGTTGGTTAGTAGTGGGCAGCGTATGCGTGACTGGCCAGCGTACAAGAGTACGCGATTCGGTGTCTTCGACGAGCATGGCTACGGCTTTTTGCTCGGGTCCGCTGACAGCGATCGGGGTTACTACGGTGGCTCGCGTAAGATCGAAAGCTAGAGCTGGAAGGCCGCCGTTACGCGCGGCTGCAAATTTTTCCAGGACGGGAGAAATCGTGGGTTGAGCGGAACAGACTGAGATGAATAAGGCAAACGCGAGACTCGTAAGTAAAATGAGTCGAGAGATGGCGGGGTGGGGAGGGGTAGACATGGGGAAAGTGGATTTCTAGACCGTGGCGGCGCCGTTATCGGCGCGGGAGGATCGGGTATCGCTGAGCTGTCGGCGGAGTGCGTCCACTTCCGCCGTGAGCGTGTTGCGGGTAGCAATCATGTCGGAGCTATGGATGATAAAATTAGCCCCTGCTTCACACCAGATGGCTTCGCGGGCGGCGGGCATCCACGAATGAATGCCGGCGCCAATGCCAGCGGCGCGAGCGCGGCGAAAAATGTCGGTTACGGCCGCTTCAAACTCTGGGGTGTCGTAGCGCTCCGGCTGACCTAGACTGCACGAAAGATCGTGTGGCCCTATGAGCACGGCATCGAGTCCATTCACCGCGAGAATTTCGTCGAGGGCCGCGATGGCGGGGATGCTCTCGATGTTAACAATGAGAGAGTGCGAGCGGTTTTGCATGGCGACGTAGGCGGCCAGTTCAGATTCGAACGGGGTTTGGCCTGAAAGAGCGGCGCGGAGTTTAGCGCCCTTAACAGGGCGATTTTTGACCGCGCCCACGAGCTCACGCACTTCAGCCGCGGTTTCGACGTAAGGGGCAATCAAGCCGCACGCGCCGCCGTCGAGCACTTGACAGGCGGCATAAGGATCAGGGGAGGCAATGCGGACTAATGGTGCAAGGCCAGCGTAGCGGTAGGCTTGGCACATCCAGGAAAGTTTTTCGCGATCAATGGTGATATGCTCCGTGTCGATGAACACGAAATCCAGCGGCATACCAGCCAGTAGCGGCACCCAGCGTGGAGAAGTAGATGCAATCATCGTACCATAAATACGCTTTCCAGAATGGAGTGCGTCGCGAAATTCAGAGCCGTTCATAATTCAATTAGGTGAGATTGTTGACCGATCTTTTTACAGGCGGCCAAAATTAGATGGACTGTAATTAACACACTCGCCCGCGGCGTTGAGCCGTGACGTGGCCCGAAGGATTTTTCCCGATCCAGCGAGGATCGGCGGGTTCAGCGTCGAGCTGATAACGGGTATCAGTAGAGAGTCGGAAACGGTCCGTTTGGTTATCCAAACTGCCGTGCACGAGCGTCATGTTGAATATCATGGCGTCACCGAGCCTAAATTCAGGTGAAGTTAGCCAGCGACCTCCGAGATTAGCTTGGAGCGCAGTGGCATTTTTTGAAAGCGTGCCATCCCACCATTTTTTCCCAGAAGCATAATCGGCGGCATCCTCGCGGTTGGTGCAGTAGTCATCGACGTCGCGGGAAAGGTAGGGTTTGAGTTCAGCGTTTTTTTTATGCGAACCCTCGAGTACTAGTAGGCCACCGAGGCTAAGACTGACATCCCCCAGGGGCACCCAAGTTGTATAAAGATTATGGGTGCCTCGC
>Ga0209829_10004304_pt1 | contig 10078 bp, 10 predicted proteins | sample C_140205_EF_Meta_FD_187311 | JGI IMG/M metagenome (GOLD analysis project Ga0209829, IMG submission 187311) | Freshwater microbial communities from Lake Croche, Canada to study carbon cycling - C_140205_EF_MetaG (SPAdes) (version 2) | ecosystem: Environmental > Aquatic > Freshwater > Lake... | reverse complement strand
ACGGAAGGCAGGTTGTCAGGTCTCACGACATTCCCTAAACTCTTTTGCCATGTCCGTCCATGGCACCGCCGGCAGTACTGGCTCCACGACCAAGCGTCCTCTTTCGAGGGCAGCCATGATCGCGGAGCGTCAGAGAAGATCCTCTCTCTGGAGACTCGTCCATTTACTCGGATCGCTGAAGCTGGCGCTGGTGCTTCTCGGGACGATCGCCATCGCCATCGCCACGGCCACCTTCACGGAGGCCCACTTTGATGCGGCCGTGGCACGGGCCTGGATCTACAAGGCCCCATGGTTCATCGCATGGCTCGGTGTGCTCTGCATCAATCTCTTTGCCGTCACGCTCACACGCTGGCCCTGGCAGAAGAAACACACCGGTTTCATCATCACCCATTATGGAATCATTCTCCTGCTGACTGGAGCTGTCATCGGCTCGAAGCTCGGGTTTGAGGGGAATGTGACCCTCCGCACCGATGGTCAGCCCCAGAGGAAGATCGTCACCGACCGGAGTTGTATTCAGGTGGAGAGCCCCTCCGATAGCTATCTCTATTTGATGCCACTCGACACGCGCTTCCTGCATACATCGGTTGCCTCATCAAAGTATCTCCCGGTACCGGGCACCGCGCTCCGTATCGGTATCGAAGCGGTTTCCGAACATCTCAGCCCACAACCTCATCTGGCACCTGCCTCCGGGAAGGCGGCAGGAACCGGCATCCTGCTGGATTTCTCCAGTGGTATGATGAAGCAGACGCTCCATGTGGGGCTTAGCACCGGTGAGGGCTCACCGGGGATCTATGATTTCTTCGGGCGTGCCGCAATCACCCTGGCCTCCAATGCCGTAGCACTGTCCAATCATGATCCCGAGGGGCCCCAGGGGAAAAAGCCGTGGCTCGATCTGATTCCCGGATGTGACGGAAAATCTCTTGAGTACCGGATCGGTCGCGGGGCCTCGGTCACCTCATCGGGGAATCTTCACCAGGATGACCAGCTGCCGCTCGGATGGGCCGACTGGCGCCTGCATGTGACCAAGATCGCGACGAATAGCGCAGTCGTGACAACACCCGCTCCAGATGAAGAGAATACCCAGAGCGGGGTTCCCGGCTTCCGTGCCTTCCTCGCTGATCAGTCGGGTGAGAAATCCTTTCCCCTCTGGGTGGCCTCGGGCGAGGTCGTGCCTCTCGTGCTAGGCAAGGAGATGGTCCGTATCGGCTATGGTCTTGAGCTCAGGCCGATCCCTTTCTCGATCGCATTAGTTGATTTCCAGGTCCCGCGTGACGAGGGAACCGAGACACCCTCGGACTTTCGGGCCGTTATCCGCTTCAAAAATACCAAGACCGGCGCTGAGAAAGAGGGACTCATTCGCATGAATCATCCCACCTCTTATCCCGGCGGCCTGCTGGCCAATATGACAGGCTTCAACTACAAGTTCTCACAGGCCGAGTGGAATCCTCGCGACCTCAAGGAGACAACGCTTCAGGTGCTCTATGATCCCGGTTGGCTGCCGAAATGGATCGGTTCGCTTGCTATATGCCTCGGCATTGCCACCATGTTCTATATCCGTCCGAGAGAATGAAACATTCACGCCTGATCCTGCTACTTGCAGCGCTGCTCTCATTGAACCTGACGCCGATTACAACGGTACTGGCTCAGGTCTCCCCTAAAAGTCTTGAGTCGCTTGTGATCCAGCAGGGCGGCAGAAAAAAACCATACCTTGTCTTCACCGAGGAGACGCTCTGCTCCCTCTCGGGGAAAACGGCACTCACCCTGAATGGGCAGAAGCAGGATGCCATGACACTGATCACCGGGCTCTGGATGAGTCCCGATGACTCCTGGAAAGCAAAGCAGCTGATCCTGGTCTCGAACCTCCCGCTGAGGCAGCACATCGGTCTTGATCCCTTACGGAAGCTCTACAGCTGGAATCAGCTCACTTCCAACGAGGCTCTGGCTAAGGAAATCACGGCCACCGCCGAGACCCGACGACGCGATCCGAAGGCCAAACTCGTCGGCCTCCAGAAGGAGGCTTCCGATGTCGGCATGAGGATGGGACTCTTCGAGAGCCTACTGAAGGGCGATGATTTCAAGATCATCATGCCCCTCTCCGGAAATGACTGGATGACCTCCGCACAAATCGATCCCACTGAGGGGAAGGAAATCATCGAGTTCATCGACTCGATGCGCTCTGCCTGGACTCAAAACAACGCAACCGCCTTCAATCAGTCTACTGATAGGCTTTTGAGCCTGCAAAAACAGGTCGGGGGACTTCCACCCGATTGGAAGATCTCACTGGAAGTCGCCTACCAGAAGGCCCATCCCTTCCGCTGGGCTTGGATCCTCTACGCGACTGCAGGCATCGTCCTCCTGCTCTCCCGGAACAGCTGGGAGCGCCGAGGCTACCAAATCGCCTGGTTACTGGCCGGCAGCGGCTTCCTGCTTCAGGCCGCGGGACTTCTCTCGAGAGTGCTGATTGCCGGGCGACCCCCTGTCACAAACATGTACGAGTCCGTGATCTGGGTCGCCTTCGGGACGATCCTGTTTGCTCTGATCTTCGAAACGATCTACAGGGCCGGATCATTCCTGCTAGGAGCGGTTCCTGTGGCCGTCGCCTCACTGATCCTGGCAGACAGCCAACCAGTGATCCTGGATCACTCGATCCATCCCCTCACCCCGGTGCTGAGGGATAATTTCTGGCTCTCCACCCATGTTCTTTCCATCACCCTTAGCTATGCCGCATTTGCCCTCTCACTCGGTGTGGCCCATGTCGCCCTCGCTCAGGTCATCGCAGGAAAGAAACCGACGGCCATTCTCTACACCTATCTCTATAAGACCCTTCAAGTCGGGGTGCTTCTGCTGGCCACGGGTACAATCCTGGGTGGCGTCTGGGCCAACTACTCCTGGGGACGCTTCTGGGACTGGGACCCGAAGGAAACCTGGGCCCTTACAGCTCTGCTCGGCTATCTCATCCTGCTTCATGGCAGGATCAGCGGACTCTGGGGGGGCTTCGGCCTCGCGGTCGGCTCGGTCATCGCCTTTATGAGCGTCCTGATGGCTTGGTATGGGGTAAATTTCGTGCTCGGGGCCGGCCTCCACAGCTATGGCTTCGGCACGGGAGGATTCCCCTTGGTCGCAACATTCGTGGGGTGCGAGATACTCTTTGTCTCCCTCTCCTTCTTCAGGAAACAAAAATTAAGATCGGTCTAAACTACTGCGAGGCAAAGGGCGGGCTGACCCGAACTCCCGTAGAAGTTCCGGAGAGCGGGACTGAGCTTACACTGGGGCTGGTTGTGTACGTGGTGGTCGGCGAACGCTTCGCATTGTTGCGATCGTGTTCATAAAGATTCATTCCCTTGCGGATGAGCATAAAGGTGTTGTTGTCCCCGAAGTATTTCCAGGGGCCATCCGGAACGCTTGCGGCATCGACAAATTTCCAGTCGCAGAAGTCGTTTTTTCCCATTCCTAGGTAGTCGCGAGCGGCAGGAGAGATGTCGAGTCCGGCACCGCGGTTCAGATTTGGTTTGGGGCGCACGCTCCCGTTGCCAAAGACATACTGCCAGTGGTCGGTACGGAAGGGACCACAATCCTCCCACTGCGCAAAGACGGTCTTTCCCCCATGATGGATGGCGACCCAACGACCCTTCAGGACGGACTTGCCCTCCTTCTCAAAGCAATCGTGGAACCAAGGGACAACCTTCCTTACCTCGGCCTTCGTGTTGCCCCGGGAGACATCGCAGTAAGGAAGCGCGCAATAGAAGGGGTTCTGGCGTGGGGAGAAGCCACGGGGGGCGTAGGTCCTGGGATCACGGTAGCGGGTATCGGGATTATCGTAGCCCCCATAATTCCTGGCCCAGTTGGGATCCCAGGCGCTCCTGTTATTCGGGACGGGGTTCCGGGCCGTCGGGCGCTCCCCGATCCAGAAAATCGTGGTCATGATATTACGATGCCAGGGATACTTGCCAAATCCTAGAACTGGGGCGGTTGGAATGGTCACCGTAGGGGGTCGGGTCTGCTGGATCGCTTTTTCTCTGATCTGCATGGCCATTCTCTCAAAATCTGCCCCTGACATGGCCCCCGAGTCGGGGGAAAAACGGGCCTTCACCGAGTCAACGACATCAGAGATCGAGGCCTCGGCCAAAACTGGCAGAAGTAACGAGATCAGGATCAGGGACCGGGCGGAAAATACCATGAGCTTTTCTAGGTTAGGGCAGGATTAGGTCGGGGCAAGGGGTAAATCCCCCCATAGCATGACCGACCTATCAAGAAAAATACCCGAACCAACCGCACGAGCGATGGGTTCGGGTATTGAGAAAGCTTTGAATGAAACCAGATGGGACTCAGGTAACCTTTAGGCCGTATAGGTGGTCGAGGCGGTGGCGCCCCCTTGACCGGTCCAATTCGTATGGAAGAACTCGCCCGCGGGCTTGTCCAGCCTCTCATAAGTGTGAGCGCCGAAGAAGTCGCGCTGCGCCTGCAGAAGATTCGCCGGGAGGCAAGCGCTGCGATAGCTGTCGTAGTATCCGAGGCTGGCGGTAAAGGCAGGAACGGCCACCCCGCGCTCGACTGCGGCGCAAATGGCACGACGCCATCCGGCCTGCGACTTCACAAACACCTCGGTAAAGAAAGGAGCCAGCATCAGGTTTTCAAGGTTGGGATTGGCCTCATAGGCCTCCTTGATACGGTTCAGGAAAGCCGCCCGGATGATGCAACCACCGCGCCAGATGGTAGCGATATCCCCGAAGTTCAGATTCCAGTTGTAGAACTTGCCGGCCGTGGCGAGGAGGTCGAGACCCTGAGCATAGCTGACGATCTTGCTCGCGTAGAGGGCATCGCGGACATCGTTGATGAACTGCTGGCGATCTCCCGCGAAGGGCTTCACTTCGACAGTGGGTAGTATCTTGCTGGCGGCAACGCGCTTATCCTTCATGGAAGAGAGGATGCGGGCCTCCACGGCGGCATTGACGGTCGAGAGGACGACAGCGTGTTCGACAGCATTGCCGACGGTCCACTTTCCGGTTCCCTTCTGGCCGGCCTTGTCCAGGATGAGATCGACAAGGGGCTTGCCAGTTTCCTCGTCTTGCTTGGTGAAGATCTGCTCAGTGATATCGATGAGATAGCTATTGAGCTCTCCTTTATTCCACTCGGCGAAGATCTGGTGGAACTCCTCGGCGCTCGGGTTGATTGCGGTCTTCAAAATGGCGTAGGCCTCGCAGATCAGCTGCATATCGCCGTACTCGATGCCATTGTGGATCATCTTGACGTAGTGACCGGCTCCATCCGGTCCCATGTGTCGGCAGCAGGGCTCGCCCTCTACGATCGCGGCGATCTTGCGGAAGATGGGACCGACAGACTTCCATGCCTCTTCCGATCCGCCGGGCATGATCGAAGGGCCATTGAGCGCACCCTCCTCACCGCCGGAGACACCGGCCCCGACATAGCGCAGTCCCTTTTTCTTGAGATCCTTCTCACGGCGCTGCGTGTCGGTCCAGAGGCTGTTGCCTCCATCAATGATTATATCGCCCTGTTCTAGCAGGGGAACAAGTTGGTCGATCACGGCATCCACGGGGGCACCTGCCTTCACCATGATCATGGCCTTGCGGGGATGGGCAAGGGAGCCAACGAAATCCTCAAGGGTCTTGGTGGAAATGATATTCTTACCCTTGGCGCGGCCGTCGGCGAACTTCTCGGTCACCGCCGCAGTGCGGTTGTAGACGCTGACGGAGAAGCCTTTGCTCTCCATGTTGAGGACGAGGTTCTCGCCCATGACGGCGAGGCCGATCAGGCCGATATCACTTTGCTTGTTGCTCATAAATTGTGGAAATTCAGGTTGTCCGAAAGAGTGGGATACCCTATCTCCTATGGAGGTCCGTTGGCAATCGCGTTCTGGCCTCCATTCTCCCAATATACACGCCGATGAATCTTCCCAATCGCCTGACAGTCGGCCGTCTGATCCTGACTGGTTTTTTTGTCGCTTTTCTCTCCACCTCCACCCACTGGGGGGATGTCGTTGCCCTGCTTCTCTTCATTATCGCCTCATTGACTGACTGGTTGGATGGACATCTGGCCAGGAAGCTCAACCAGATGACGAATTTCGGGAAGCTCATGGATCCGCTGGCCGACAAGGTCCTGGTTGCCTCGGCCCTGGTCTGCCTGATCCCGCTGGGCGCCCTCCCAGCCTGGGCCGTCATCATCATCATCACGCGCGAATTCCTTATCACCGGACTCCGCCAACTTGCAGCGGGTCAGGGGCAGATCTTACCCGCAGATCCTCTCGGCAAACACAAGACTGCCTGGCAGCTTATCACGATCCTTTTCTTCCTGACCCTACTGGCCGCAGGGGATATCTTCGGCGATGAGTCGCGCTGGCTGAAGTTCCTATGGGTGCACGTGGGCCCGTTCCTGATCGGGATCACCATCGTCCTGACCATTTATTCCGGTCTCGCCTATCTCTGGAAAAACAGGCGCTTGCTGCTTTAGAGCATTTTAAATAATAATGTGGCTGTCGATTTGCGAGCGCCATTGGTGGCTTAGCAAGGAGCAGGCGATGCGACTGTAGTCACTGCGCTACAGTCCAAGCGATACGACGCTGCTATACGTCACATGCCGCCGCAAAGAATGGCTATAGTATTGTTTAGATTGGTCTAAGCTAGACTCCAGTTCTATTATAGGGGATGAGACTTCTCCGGATCTTCCTCCTCGATTTCTTTCCGGAGATGAAGTGAGAGCAGTGGTCGGACGAATCCGTAAAGCAGGAATCCGACGAAAAGCACGGCCGGCATCCACTCGTAATTAAGACCTGCGAAGGCCAGTACAACAATAATCAGAAGAAAGCGCGGCAGTGAACGCTGCGTCTTCCAGTTCAGACCCTTGAAGCTCGGATAGCGGACATGGCTGAACATCATGAACGAGAGGAAGAGCAGGAGAACAGGCAGGGCGAATTTCCACTTCCCGATCGTTCGTTCCCCCTCTTGGAGCCAGAGCATGAAGAGCGTGAGTGAGGCGATCAGCCCAGCCGCGGCGGGAATGGGAAAACCCATGAATTCATTCGAGCGCTCCTTCACCTCGTGGGGATCCTTCACAGCTGCAGCGATACAATTGAACCGGGCCAGACGCAGCGTGCCGCAGAGAAGGTAAACGAATGCGATCACCCAGCCCGTCTTATGAAAGTCCTTCAGCACGATCTGGTAGACCAGCAGGGCCGGGGCCAGTCCGAAGGAGACCACGTCGGCCAAGGAGTCGAATTCCCTTCCGAAGGGACTCTCGTTCCCACCGAGGCGGGCCACGCGACCATCGAGCAGATCAAAGACGCAAGCCCCCAGGATAAATGCCAGCGCCTCATGATAACAGTTGGTGACCGGCTCACCGCCATTATTCAGGAGAGCAGCCTCGATGATCTTGAGCACCGCTGCGAAACCACAGAAGAGGTTGCCTGCCGTCATCATGTTCGGCAGGAGGTAGATCTTCGGTTCGTGTTTGTTCACAGCTTAGGGAGTTGGGTTCAGGAGGCCATGCGAGCTACTGCTGTATCGCCACCCTTAACTTTCTGACCGATCGAAACAAGAACCTCGGCATCAAGCGAAAGATAGAGATCTGTGCGAGAGCCAAATCGGATCATGCCGAACCGCTCGCCGCGCTCCATGCTCTCGCCGAGTTGTGCCCAGGGGACGATTCGCCGGGCGATCGCACCGGTGATCTGCTTTACCGCAACGGCACACTCCAGATCATCCTTAGATCCAAAGACCCAGAAAAGGCTTTCATTGAGTGCCGAGGCCTCAGGATGACGAGCATCTAGGTAGAGACCGCCGCGCCCCTCAATGAAGAGCACCTCACCGAGGATCGGGGTCCGGTTCACATGGACATCGAATACCGAAAGGAAGATCGAGATCCGCTTCATCCGGCGCTTGAAGAACTGATCTTCTTCAACTTCGTCCACAAGAGTCACCGTCCCGTCGGCTGGAGAAACGGCCAGCGTCTTGTTGGATGGAGGCTGCCGCTCCGGATCTCGGAAGAACCAGAGGCAGAACAGAAGCAGTCCACCCGTAATAACCGGTGGGAGGAAGGAATGGAGCAGTCTGGTTTCGGAGGCCACGTTTGCAAGGATCAGGATCAAAAAAATCCAGCGACCTTCATACATTGCTCTGGCTGGCCTTGTTTTTTTCATTCGACGTAAACCCTAGAACGGACCCTCATCCCATCGCGAGCTGATAAATCAAGGAATTAAATATGGAACTCATGAAATCAGGAGTTTCTCTAATATTTATGTACGGATCCCTTTTTTGAGTTCCTGAGTTCCATATTAAAGATTTTTGGATTAATTTCACTCCATGACCACAGCCACAACGGAACCGACTCCCGATCTCACGATGGAGGAGCTTCTCGGCATTTTTCCAGGAGCGCGCCGCACGCTCTTCCAGATTCACCATATCGGCGGCTGCAGCAGTTGCGGATTCTCTCCCAGCGAAACACTGACCCAGATCTGCGTACGCAACGGCGAACTCGATCCGTCGGTTGTGTTGGACGAAATCAGGGAGGGACATCTCAAAGATGAGGCTCTCCTAATTTCCCCGAAAGACCTTCATTCCAAGCTGGAAGAAACCAATCTTCGACTCTTGGACATCCGCACCCGTGAGGAATTTGAGGCAGTCGCGATCCCCGGAAGCCGCTTCATGACCCAGGAGATCATGCAGGAATCCATGAGCTGGCCGAAGGAGACGGAGATCATCCTGATCGATCACACCGGAGGGCGCGTCTTGGATGCGGCAGCCTACTTCGCCGGCCATGGATTCACCGGGGTCAAGGGACTCAAGGGAGGAATCAATGCCTATGCCGAGCTGGAAGATTCCTCTCTTCCCCGTTACATTACCGAGGCAGCATGAGTGACGATAAGACCCAATCAGTAGAAGCGGCCGCCAAGAATCCGAAAAACCTTGGTGAGATGGAGAATGCAGATGCCGTCGGCACCGTAGGCCGGAGTGATTGTGGCGACATGCTTCGGATGTGGGTGAAGTTCAAGGAGGAAGACGGCCGCAAGGTGATCGACCGAGCCACCTTCCAGACCTTCGGCTGCCAGACAGCCATCGCCGTGGCGAGCGTCGCCACCGAAATGATCAGAGGCAAGACTGCCTCCGAGGCACTCTCCATGAGTGGTGAAGAACTCTCATCAGCTCTCGGCCCCCTCCCCCCGATGAAGATCCACTGCGCCCAACTCGTCGAAGATGCACTCCGTTCAGCCCTCGATCCGGCGACATCCATTGCAGAGGCTCCTATGGCGCCTGCTGCCCAGACTGGTCCCACTCTTTCCGACCAGATCACCCCTACCTCGGGAAAAGTCAAAATCACACTTCTACCAAAAGCCCCGACGGCATAGTCTCACCTAATGAACTCTCAACAAGAAATCGTCCTCAAGCGCGACACCGACGCGATCCAGATCCCTAGCGGCAACCCGCTCCAGCTTCCCGCAGGCACCAAGGTCATGGTCACCCAGTCCCTGGGTGGCACCTACACCGTGGCAACTCCCGGAGGACTTGCCCGTATCGATGAAAAGGATGCCGACGCCTTGGGCCTCGAGGCTTCTGCCCCAGCAGAACCGGTCAAGACCGCCGTCGAGGGATCCCTCGAAGAGGCCGTCTGGAATCAGCTCAAGACCGTCTTTGATCCCGAGATTCCGGTCAACGTGGTCGATCTGGGTCTGATCTACGAGTGCCAGCTCCAGCATCCTGAGGAGGGAGTCACCAAGGCCCATGTGAAGATGACTCTGACCGCCCCGGGTTGCGGCATGGGCCCGACCATCGCCGCCGATGCCCGAGGCAAGATCCTGACCCTGGAGGGAATTGATGAAGCAGAAGTGGAACTCGTTTGGGACCCTGCCTGGAACCAGAGCATGATCAGCGAGGCCGGTCGCATGAAACTGGGCTTGGTGTGAACCGCTGAAAGCGGCTCGTTGAACGGTTGAAAAGTTGAACTGTTAGGGAAACGCTGATTTAATCGAGAGCGCACTGCGAAGTGATGCTATGCAGGATAGGAGGGTTGGGATAGAATGAGGGAATGAACAACCAGCTGAGTTTTTCTGTGAGCGAATATGCCGGGAAGA
>Ga0209829_10004301_pt1 | contig 10083 bp, 9 predicted proteins | sample C_140205_EF_Meta_FD_187311 | JGI IMG/M metagenome (GOLD analysis project Ga0209829, IMG submission 187311) | Freshwater microbial communities from Lake Croche, Canada to study carbon cycling - C_140205_EF_MetaG (SPAdes) (version 2) | ecosystem: Environmental > Aquatic > Freshwater > Lake... | reverse complement strand
CAATAATTTGTTGAACCTGGTTGACCACCAGCACTGCCGCCACCTAAAAATCCAAAAACACCGCCACCGCCACCACCTGCAATGATGTTTCCGTAACGGGTGTAATTACCAGTACTATTGTTACTAGCTGCACCAACTACACAAGAAGTTGAAGCAAGAGTCCACCCCCAAGCAACGCCACCTGCTCCGCCTCCGCCTGCTGATGAGCCAGAACCACCGCTACCAACTGCAATGGCATAAACAAATGTAATTCCAGTAGGAATTGTTACAGTAATTGCGCCAGTTTTTTGAGCAGTACCACCTGAAACATAAGTTCCAGTTGCAGCATTTGTAATAGTAAATTGAGTTGATGAAGCAGTTGCAATAGTTGCATTTTGCAAATTGTAGGCAGTTGGGTTTACATCATAAATTGAAACAGTATCGCCAGCAGAGTAAGTATTCGCAGCAGTATAGGTAATAGTTGTTCCGTTACCGCTTACATTTGTAATTGTTGACATTCCAACTTTTTGTTGTAAGCGCAATCCGTAAGGAAGAATGAAATGAGTGTTTGCAAATGGAGTTACAGTAGAAGCCTGCATACCAGTAGATACTGGATTACCTGCTTGACCTTTGCGGTTTGGGTTACTCATAATTGTCTCCTAGTAAAAAAGGTAAAGTATTCCTGCGCCACCTGTTTGATTGCTTGCAGTTGCTCCTTGACCGCCGCCACCGCCACCAAGTCCACCTGCACCACCATTCAAACCTGATGCAGCAGTTCCATTACCTGCAATACCTGCTCCGCCACCACCTCCGCCATTTGTTCCTGTACCAGTTGAACCTGTACCGCCAGTAGTTACTGCGCCAGTAAGAATGTTTATTCCGTTGCCGCCTGTGCCACCAATACGAGTGCCTGTTGATACAGTTGCATTTCCACCGCCACCGCCTACTAAACCGTTGCCACCATTACCGCCAGTATTTGTTCCGCTTCCAGTTGTTTCACATCTACCGCCACCGCCGCCTGAAATACCATCTCCACCCGCACCTGCTGTAGCATTTGTGCTTGTTCCACCGCCGCCACCAGCACCGCCGCCTGAAATACCTTTAGTTCCAACACTGCCTGCTAAACCAGCACCGCCAGGAATTCCCCAATAATTTGTTGAACCAGCACCTGCTACACCAGTGCTACCGCCGCCACCAGCACCGCCAATTATTCCTGCTTGATTTCCGACACCACCGCCACCAGCAATCACATTGCCGTATCGTGTATAGCCACCTTGAGCATTGTTACCACCTGCACCAACTACACAAGAAGATGTTGCAATAGTCCAACCCCAAGCAACGCCACCTGCTCCACCTGAACCAGCAACAACACCGCCACCGCCACCGCCAACTGCGATTGCATAAACAAAAGTAATACCTGCTGGGATAGTTACAGAAGTTGTACCAGCGTTGATAGTCTGTTGTAAACGCAATCCATAAGGTAAAATAAAGTGCGTATTGGTAAAAGGTGTTTCTGCATCGCCACGCATTTGATTTCTTACTGGGCCAGTGACCTGTCCTCTGCGACTTGGATTAGCCACTAGGAAATCCTATTGATATATCCTGAAATTGTAATTACTGAAGCAGTTGCTGCAAAAGCGTAAGTTGTTGTGGCTGCTGAACCTGTACCAGTCAAAGGTAATCCAGCAACAATTAGAACATCTCCTGATTGTGGAGCAAGGGTAATTGGCTTAGCGTGTTGTACTGAACCAGTTCCACCAAATTGAACTGTGAGTAATACTGGTGAGGTTGATGTGTTATTTGCGTATAGCCAAACCTCATCAATAATAGATGATGATGTGCCTGTGGCGTGGATAGTTGTACCAGTAGAAGCTGTCTGAACTACTGTGATTGGCTGACCCTGTGTTGAGCCTGAGAGAAGTACTTTGGTGTATGTAGCCATTTATCTATCCTTATCCGAATACTTGCATTGAGATTACAGCTTGATCTGTGTCGTAAATTGCGTTTGCGCCTGCCGAACCTGTGGCTCCAGTTACTCCAGTTGACCCAGTGGGTCCAGTAGCCCCTGTGCTTCCAGTATCACCTGTAGATCCAGTAGGACCTGTGGGTCCTGTGACGCCTGTAGAGCCTGTGCTTCCAGTAGATCCTGTTGCGCCAACTGAGCCAGTCGCTCCTTGGCTGCCTGTACTACCTGTTGATCCAGTGGCACCTGTTGCTCCTGTCTGTCCTGTTGGTCCTGTAACGCCTTGTGAACCAGTTGCTCCTGTAGCACCTGTAATACTACTTCCTGTGGCTCCTGTAGGCCCTGTAGGGCCTGTAGGACCCGCTACAGTTGAATTAGCACCAGTCGCACCTGTTGATCCTGTAGATCCTGTAGGTCCAGTTGGACCAGTCGGTCCAGTTACATTTGATGCTGCACCAGTTGAACCAGTTGCACCAGTACTACCAGTTGCACCAGTAGATCCAGTTGGTCCTGTTACTCCCTGAATACCTTGCGATCCTGTAGCTCCAGTAGCGCCAGTAATGCTTGATCCAGTAGCACCAGTAAGACCTTGAGGTCCTGTTACTCCTTGTGGACCTTGTGGTCCAACTTCAAGGATTAAATATTGTTGGCTACCAATATCGTAAACATTGGTTGCAATTGGGATCTCAACTGTTGCAATACTCTCGGGTGTAATGGCCATTATTGAGTTACCGAATCGTTAACTAAAAATACTCCTTCAAGAATTTTTGTAACTGTAGCATCTGGCGCTGTTAAATTTAGATCGTAGAAATACTTACCAGAGGTAAGTGCTGCTGTTTGTGCTGCAGTAAGTGTAAGGGTCAACTTACCTAAGCCTGCATCAATTACAATTTTGCCATTGGCAGTAGATAATTCAACTAAGACTGAGGCGTCAGTTGCTGCTCTAACCTGCATCTTTGCGCTATAACCAGTTAGGTTAACAACATACCCACCAATTTTCCATACTGGAGATAGGGTAAATGTTGTGCCTTTGTAAACGGTTATATTGTATCTACCTGGATTTGGCATATTACTCCTAGACGGTTGTTATGTAAGCGCCGTAACCAGCGTTAACTAAAATGTCATACTCTACTTGTGTTAAATAATATTCGTGTCCGCCTACATAGGCGTATGTTGCTGTCTGTGTTTCTTCAACTGATGGTGTGCGTAGTCGTGTTACCGCAGTTCCATTAACTAGAAGGCTGTCGTTTCTTGCAATTTTGTAGCGATAGAACAATTTACCAAAACCAGCAGGTCCTTCATTAACCGTTGGAGTTCTTAATAGATACGCCACAATTTACCTTTCGTTAGTGAAAGACCCCGCCCTAAAGCGGGGCCTTTCGGTTACTTACCTAGGATCAGGAAGCGTTTATAGAAGAAGAAGATTCTATACGAACCAATGCAGCCTCACGGTAACGAGCGAAGCCAAGTACGCCGTACCATCCGATTGGACGGAAACGCATTAACTTGTCAACGATTGGACCGAAGATTACGTGTGGTTCTTCAGCAACTGCTTCAGCAAGTGCTTGCTTACCAGCAACTAGTGTACGGAATACACGTACGCCACCTGTTGAGTAAACGTAGTTTGCAGCACCCCAAGTACCTGTGGTACCTGTTGAGCCTGAACCGTCAGTTGTGTTGAATAGACGTGGTGACTCTACGAACATTGCGCCTTCGTAAGTACCGATAGTTCCTGGCCAGAACTCTGCTGAACCAGTCTCTGAGTACTTATGATCGTCACGCCATCCGCCTGAGCCAGTCTCAGCACGAAGATCGTGTGAAACTTCTGGGTGGATACCACACCAGTAGTACTCGCCTTGGCGAGGAACTACCTTGTTAGCACGTAGTTTCGCTACTGCTAAACGGATATCACGAGACTTAATAACAGAACCTGAACCGATAGAGGTTTGTGTAGTTCCGTTTGTGTATGAACCAGCGTATGTGCTGATTGCTGAACCTGTTGCGCCAGTTTCTGCAATTACGTTTGAACCGAAGTTCAATTGACGTAATGCAACTGAGTCTAGAGAGTCAGCCATATTGAAAGCGATGATGTCAGCAATTGCTGGATCAACGTCAGACAATGAGAACAATTCTAACTTGCGAGTTGCAAGAGAAGCGTTACCGTATTCATTAAGTGTTACAGAAACTGTTGTTGTGTTTCCAAGTGCTACTGCATCTGGATCAGTTGTTTCTGTAAGTGGGGTTGTTGCTTGTGATAGATCTGTGTAGATTTGGAAAGCTACAGAAGATCCTGGCATTGCCTGTTGTACTGGGCGCTTATCTGCGACATCACGGATAAGAGGAACAGCACGAAGTGCGAACTCAACATAACGATCATAAGCGGTCTGTACTAGGGAAGTACCTAGGGACCCGCCACTGGTATCGGTATATGCGTTGGCCATTTGTTCACCTCTTTCTTGGGGTGTAGTTGTGCTTGGATGGGTTAGTTGCTACCGACGTCGGTTCATAGTTTGACCAAAGACCAACATATCTAATTCTTCTTTAGAAGCTGTACCAGATACCTTTGCAAGCAAATCAGCATCCCTTACAGGAGTATTTGCATTTTGCGTTGCAGCATTGATACGTTGATAGTTTGCTTTAGTTTCTTGTTTCGCTTCATCGGCAGGAGCATCCTGTGGCTTAGAAAAACCAAACACATCACTGTGTTCGTTTAACCAAGCATCAATCTGCTCTGGAGCAGTGACATCGCTAGGAATAAACTTAGCGATCTTGTCAGGTACTCCTTTTGAGGCCAATACTTCTTTGACTGAACGACTGCGTAGATCAGCCTGAATATTTGCCAATTGCTCAGCAAGTTCTTTCTTTTCTTTCTCTGCTCGCTTTAACGCTTTGCGGAGATTTGCAGGACCATTATCAACCTCTTGGGTTGTATCCAGGTCATCGTCTTCATCATCATATTGGTTTGCCATTTGGCACTCCCTTTCGTGTTTGTTTGTCGCAGACCACAACGTCCTACAGGGGAATAGGGGTTGGCTTCTACTACCAGATTCTTAATACGCATATGGATACTGGCCGATCCATACGGAATCTATTGTTAGAGGATTCCTGTTTCCTCTACGCCGAGGCTACCTTTGCCTGCACCAGCAGATCCGCTGAAGGCTGCTGTTTCACCTCTGGTTGCTTGCTCTAACGAACTCTTTGCAAAGGCGGCATTAGGTCCACCAAATTCTGATGAGATCAATTGCTCACCAACCTTTGCAACATCTAAGCCTTGTAATGCAGCAAGTCTTTGACGCTCAGCTTGTTGCTCTGCAATTGTTTGGAATCCCTTAGTTGCTTGAGATTCAGTTATACCAAGATCAGCATATTGTTCAGCAAGTGTTTTGTTAACTCCCATACCTGCTCGCTCAGCAGCGGCGGCAAACTTAACAGCATTAACCTGCTTTTCAATTAAAGGCAAAGCCTTATCTGAATCTAATAGGTAGGCAAGAGCGTGGCTCTTATCTAAGCCGTAAAGATTTTGCATTTGATCTAAGTATGAAGGATCTTTGTTTACTAAAACATCTGAGGCCAAGTTAACACGTCGTGTTGCTTCGGCAGGTGATACACCCTTGCCAATCCAATCAGCCCAATCGCTTTGGTTATCATAAAAACCGCTAGGCAATCCTGCTGCTTTTACCGCTTCAGCAAAGGCTCTTTCAACATTTAAGTAAGTTGATGGGTCATATGGGGCGAGACCTGCTTTGATACGGCCAGCATTACCAGCAAAACGCTTTTGGTAAGCAACTGATAAAGGGTCTGTACTCTTAGGATCTTGAGCAATTAAAGAGATTGTGTCGCCATCGTATCCTTTTTTAACAAGATCAGCAATTGCTGTGGCAATTTCTGAACCCAATCCATATGATGTAAATAATTTTGTAAGGTTTGTAATTGCATTAACCTGAGCTGATTCATTAACTGTTGAACCAAGATTGCGGGTAGTTCCATCTGACATAACAGCGATGCGATTACCTTGAGCATCTGTGTATGTAGAAACCACAGTAGGAGTTACCCCACCACCAGTAGGAGCAATTGCTTCACCAGTACCACCAGTTGATTTTTTTGGCTCTTCATAAAACCCAGTATTGGGATTTACATTAATACCTTGTGATTCTAAATAAGTTTTGACTGGAACCGTAGCAGCATTAATCTTTGCATTAGTTGCAGCAATACTTGCATCAACTGCTGCTTTTGTAGCAGGAGTTGCAGTAGTTGACTTAGGAGTAACTGCTGGTTTTGCAGGAGTAGTAGATACTCTATCTTCTCTCTGATTTGCTGTTTGTGCCATTAACTCGCCAATCCAAAGTTACGTAGAACTTGTAGTCCTACATTGTCTAGTGCTTGACGAGCATTTTTAGTATATGCCCATCTTGGGTCATTCTTTAACTGGGTCTCAAAATCGTATAAAGATTTAGTTCCCACTGTGCCATCCTTGTTTGTGTAAGATAAAGCAGAACGTACAGTTGGATCAAAGAGATCAATTGCAGTATCTGGTACTTCTAGGATATTACTCATTGATTGAATATAAGGATCGGCAAGAGTTTTTAGATCTACGCCAGATTTAATCTTGTCAGCAAATTGTGGGAAAGCACTTGCTGCTGATTCCCGAACTGTGTTATACACAGTATTTTCATCTAATTGCTCAGCATTAATCTTGTTAGCATAATCAGCCGCAGCCGCATCTGAAAGGTTAATACCATTTCTTGCAGCGATAGTTTTAATGTTTTGGAAGTACTTACCAGCAGGACCTTCTGGCACATTTTGTTTATTAACAGCAACTTTGCCTTCGGCAATATTTTTCTTAATGCTGTTTTCAATTATTTGATATGGGTCTTCTTTTTGAGCGGTAAGGGTTTTAACACTTACTTGGTTTCCATCTTTCCAAGTTTCAGTTACATATGATTTTGTTTTACCAGTCTTAGGATCTACATAAAGAGACTTAGCCTCAGCAAGATAAGGGGTTAATTCATCTTGTCTAGCGTCTCTACCATAATATTGACGGAATAATTTATTTATACTTTCCGTAATTGCCGTATCGGTAGGTATAACTGAAGATTCATTTACCGTTGTATAAGTGCCTGATTTTTTGGCAGCAGATCCTGCACCTTTTAATTCAGCAAGCATTGCCTGTTGCTCAGGAGTTAAATTACTTAAAAGGCCTTCTATACCACTTGAAACAACTTTATTAGTAACAGGATTACGAGCTAAGCGACGTTGCTCTACCGTCGTTTCTTTATCTTTGGTTGTATCTGCCACTATTTAACCGCCTTTGGTGTTAAGTACTTATCGTAAATAAGGTCTTGAGACAAGTATCTATCGTATAGATCTTTAAAGCCTTGGCTTTCATCTGTCATTCTTTTTACAATTGTGTCGTAAATAAATCTAAGATCTGCATTTGCTTTAGCGTCAATGCTTTTAACATCACGATTAGATAACTCTTCTGCAATCTTATTTCTTAAATCTAGGTATAAAGCCGCTGATTTCCACATAGGATTATCTGCGTTTTTATCCATAAACTTTTTATCATTAAGGACTAATTTAAGACCTTCAACTGCTTTGATAGTTTTAGAACCATCTGTGTCTTTATAGTCAAGATACCAAGAAGATGGTGAACCATCTGGATTTTTAGAAAGTTTATCAATAGTAACTGACTTTAAGAAGTTTAAATCTTCAGCATCATTTTGTTGATATGAAGTAAGACCACGTTTTTTAAGTTCAGTGTCTAATATATCCATATTATTTCTATACTCAATCCAACCTTTTTTGGCTTCATTTTGTTGTTGAGCTAGAACTGGATCTTTAGTTCCTAGGAACGTCTCTTTGCTTCCTGGTGCTACCTTCTCGTTGTATAGCCAGTTGTAAGCAGTTTGAGAGAACTCATACCCTGCTGGATCATTAACTACTAATCCAATCATAGATGGATTAATTCCATTTAACTTTCCAACTAATGACTTGTTATCTTGGATATTCTTATATGCCGCAACTGATGAGTTAACTCCAGTTTTATTCTCAGACAGGCTTTGAGCAAATTGGAAAAACTCTGGGAACTCTCTAAAGAATCTTTGGTCAGGTGTTAACTTAAGTCCATTTTCGTCAACTGTATTTCCTTCACGGCGATATTGACGATATTTGTCCATAAAGAATCTATAAGGACTATTAAACTTAGGAGCAAATGGTAATACTAAGTTAGCAACCAAACGCATCTTGTAATAATCTTTGGTCATACGATCAATAGTTTCAGCAGGCACAGGTGGTCTGCCATCTTTTTTAGCGTTAGTTTGTTCTGTATTCCAAATCATTTGCCAAGTGCGACCATACTCAGCATTATCCATTTCTTCGGATTGAGTCTTGTATCGCTTATACCAAGCAGGTTCTAACGCTGCAAAATCGCTACGAGTTGTGCCGTATGGCAAAGCCCACTTAAGTGACTCTTCTAAATCAGGGCGATCCTTTGCAATATTATTAATTGGCATTGCAACATATGGACCAATTGGAAATACATCAGAGAATACTTTTCCTTTACCTTGATTGTAAAGAACATCCATTCCGCCTTGGAATATAATATCCAAAGATTGTTTTGGAATACCCATTTGGTTTAGTGATTCAAGTCCACCACCAACATAAGGAATCTTTGTTAAACCTTTTGGTATTTGTACCCAAATAGTATCGTTACCAGTTGTCTTGCCTTCTGGAACTACATCACCATTTTCATCAGTTACTAAACCTTCACGGTTCGGTGCGTTCCAAATTAAGTTACCACGATTAACTAAAGCTGGATGAGATGCTGCTAATTTACCCCAAGTTTTATAGGCATTTTCTTGTGCAGAAAAGAATGGGCTAATATATTTTAAAGCAGCGGCTAAGTTAGTGCGACGCTCTATGTTGTAAAGAATATTTTTAACTTGCTTAGCAGCATATTTTTGTGCTGCAAAGTATATTTCTTCCTGTTCTTCTTTAGATACTCTACGTTTGCCTAAACCTTCCATAAGGTCAAGACGGCGCTTTACCTCTTCACGGAATGATTGAACATAAAGCGGATGTCTAGCCCAAGCATCTTCAGGCATAGTTCCTAAAAATTTAAAAGCAGTATTTATCATACCTTTAATTTTAAAGGTATCACTATAGTTCATATTATTTTCAACAACATTGCCGTGAATTACTGGCAACTCATTAGGATCTTTAAATGCTTGACGTAAATCATTTGGCTTGATCTCGCCAATTTTACTGCGAAGTCCTGAACTTGCTGGCAAATAAGTATCGTAGAAATTATTAATTTTGGTTACATACCCAGGTGTCTCTTCTGAGTTAATACCTAATCTACGGCGAAGGTCACGACCTTCTGGAGATCCAGTTAACCAGCGAGTAATCTCAGGCAAAGTCTTACCCTTATTAATCATTTTAATTACTGCCGAGTTGGCAAACTGACGGTTTAAAGTTTGCGCCCAAGCGTCAAAGTAATTTACAGCACCAGGTTGAATTGCTCCAATACCTTTGCTGGTAAATTGTTTATTTACTAAATTGTAATTGCTATCAATTGTGTTTTGGAAAGTACGAGCAGATGAGTTCATCTCTCTAAACATAGGTCCAAGTTTGCCGCTAAAGGCATCTAAAAAGTCATACTTATTTCCATCAATTGTTGTAATCTCAAGTGAGCCTTCACCAATTGTTTTCTTTGGTGTGGCTGATTTATTCTTGGCTAAAACATTTGTATTGTGTTCATAGATAGCACGCTTTTGTGCAAGAATATCTTTTACAGTATTTAATTCAATAGCAAGATTTGTATTAGTTGGATCTTTCTTTACTTGTTTTGCTAAATCTAAAGCCTTTGCAGAAGTTTCTCTTATATCCTGAATTAATTTATTGTTATTTTCAGCAATCTTTGCATATGTTAATTTTGTGCCTTCGGCTGGTTTGTAGTTATCAATTAAACGCTCAGCACTTTTGCTTGTATTAAATAGCACATCTTTCATTCCTTTGCCAAGGAATTGGATGCTAGTTAAAGCACCAGTAGATGCAGCAATACGGGCCTGTGAGTCAATACCGTTACGGATGGTATAGCCAAGACGAAGCAAGGCTCCAGCCTTAAACAAGTCTTGAACAAG
>Ga0209829_10004300_pt1 | contig 10083 bp, 5 predicted proteins | sample C_140205_EF_Meta_FD_187311 | JGI IMG/M metagenome (GOLD analysis project Ga0209829, IMG submission 187311) | Freshwater microbial communities from Lake Croche, Canada to study carbon cycling - C_140205_EF_MetaG (SPAdes) (version 2) | ecosystem: Environmental > Aquatic > Freshwater > Lake... | reverse complement strand
CACCACGGTCAGAGTGCATCTCCCATAATGGTGACCATTACGACCCGACCTACGGTCCATCGCCAACCCCCTTCAGGTGGATCCCAACCGGTCGCTTACGTTCAATGACTCCCTGTTGAGCTAGTTGCTCGCGTTTGGCCGATGAAAAGTGCGGCAGCCAATCAACCGGATGCTCTGGCTGCGGAGTACTCCGGTTGCAGTAATTGCAAAATCCACAATCAAACGGAACGCTGCAGTGGGCGCCCATCTTGATGTCGGGCTCGACGGGCTCAGCAGCCACTCGTTGAGCCTCAGCAATCCAGCCTTTGACCTCGGCGGAGCGAGAGAGCGCCTCGTCAGTTAGATCGGTTTCCGTCAGTAGGCCCTGATAATTTTCTTCGCCGGGATATACCCAAGCACTGTCAATGCACGCTACTGCGACGGATTTCAATTTTACGCCCGCGGCTTGTGCAATGAAAGTCTGCACCGCCACGTCTTCACGATGGTAGTCCTTAACACTTGTCGAAGACTTCACTTCGACCATCCGCCAAGTGGTCTGCCCCTTTCTGCCCTGGGGTAGCATTACGTCGGCAAATGCCAGCGCCCCAGCGGCTCTGAATCCGGCTTCAAAGATCGGCTCGCGCGACTCCCCAAGCAATTGAGCGGAGCGTGCGAAGGCCTTGTCGTAACCTTCAGTTTTCACGTCGATGACCGACCCGGCTCCCTTTGCGTCATAGATCCGCTTGGCGATGTCTCCGACCTGATGTCCAACAAGGAAGCTTGCCTGAGTGCTGGCTGAATCTTCGCGTAGTTCCGGGTGGTGAACCTCCAGCCACAAGCGTTTGGGGCATTGCCGAAAGGCCATGAGCCGTGACTTAGAAAGTAGGCGCATAGGGTATCGTGGGGCGCAGGCGTTCAACTGGGTCTTCTAGGAAGCAGCTGCATCGGGTCGCAAAGGCGTGGCGAAGTCGTCGCGCATGAAAAACGCCGCGGTCGAGCCGAGATTAACCAGCGCATCAAGGATCGTGATAACCGCTTTGCGCACATCCGGATCGGACTTCAGGTATACTGGAGTTCCAAAGATACGGTTGGCTAGCAGCGCTTCAATGCGTTGGACATTGGCGCCCGTGACGTGTGCGGCTGCCGAGTTCTCCGAGATTTTCTTAGCTATCGTGGTGAGCGCTCGGGGCATGGCTTTCTGTCCATGCGATTCTAGGTAACGAAGGAAAAAGGCGGTTGATTCCGAGTTGGTCGGTAAAGAATCGTAGAGCCACACAAATTTTTCTTCACGGCCCGTGATGAGCGGCCACTCCTCGGCATTTTTCTTAGAGCCGAGGAGATCGAGATACAGCCGTTGGAGCAAATCAGTATGTCGTGAGTGACGGCCAACATAGTGAGCCGCAGGAATTGCGATGGCTTGGTCCGCCAAAATCTTCCATAGCTTCCAGAACTGATCTATGCTCTCGGCATTCGCCGCCCAGCGCATGAGTTCAAGCATCAGCCCCGCTGGTTCCTTGGACTCCTTCGTTAGAACTCCCGCGATCTTCTGAACTATCGCAATCGCACAGCTTTCAGGAGCGGTGAGAAGGTAGCGCGCGAGAGCCTCCTCGAAATTCGAGACATCGTCAGAATACAAATCCAAGCGGTCATCGGAGCCCTCCTTAGTCCAAGCAGCGATGAGTTCCGCCGAAATTCTCGCAAAGAATTCTTCTGCCTCTTTCGTGGCTGGCATTCGGCTCAACCAAACTGCGATAGTCGCAAAATAGAGATCCCTGCCGCTATCCCAAAGGCTTAGCTTTGTGAGCAGAGACGGGTTTGCAGCCGTATCCTTGAGAAGCATTTCGCGCGTTTCAGTTAACGCCTCGTGAAGGGAGTCTTTCGTGTCACGCTCCAAGAATGGGCGTGCCATTTCCTCGTCGAAGAGATCGCGATATTTGATCGCACCAGCGGTAAAGGCTGAGAGTGCTTTCATCAGACGAACGGGATCGCCCGAAAAATACTTCGGATACCCGGACGCTGCGTAGATTCTGACCTGCTTGACGGGATGTGTCAGTGCGAGGGCCGTCGCTTGTTTCAACTTCGCGTCATCCGGAGATGCAGCGAGCAGCTTTGAAACCACGAAAGCGCACGCGCGATCTCCATTCGTGTCGTGGTTTTGCATCATCAACATGTCCGAATGCGTGCCGGCATCCCTCTCGATTTCCTGGATGACCCTATTTCGACACCATTCAGCCTCCTCGGTCGTAAGCTCGGCCATGTGTTCGCGAATGACGTAAGCCGCGATGTTGCCGGCGCCGTATTGTGCAAAGTCGCTAAGCTGGGTTTCCGGTCCAGGAGCAGGCACGTCACGAGCCTTGGTGAGCATCTCACGCCAAAGCCCGAGACGTTCCGCGTCTAACTTTCCCATGAACGCCATTGTGCCCCAACTCATTAAGCTCATCGCAAGTTCTTGCTCGCGCAATCCTGGCTGAATCGGCGCGAGCTTTTCTGTTACGCCTGCGGGAAGCGCGGAAGGCTGCATGAGAATTTTGTCCTCATATTTGCCGACGGCCTCAAAGGTCCTCAAATCCATCCGATGAATGATGTTTATCCAAACAGCGGCATCTTCATCCACCGGCTTGTCGCCGCCCGCTTCAGCACGAAGGCGATCGAGCAAAGCCCAAACCTTTTCTCGCAGCGGCTGGCCGTTCACTTGAAGGTTTCTACACAAGTCCTCCAAATGCCGCCGACGGTGAGGTAATGTGCGCGAAGCTCTGCGATCTTCTTTGTCCAAAGCATCTGCAACATCGAGCGAGAGGCCGCCAAACACGTTCTCCAAGGGAATGGATTCTTGCGCTGCGCGGTGGTGATCGAAGAAGAAGAAACCTGGAACCGTGAGGACACAGTACGCTGAATCGCCCGCTAGTTTAAAATGCGCCGTTGCAACGCCAGCCACCAAACCTAGCATCGCTGCGTTGTTCGTCGACTTGGCGAGCATGTCTAGTGCGATTGGGAATTCTGTCGGTCGGGATGTTGCTATGCCTAACAGCCAAGCTTCCAACGCCATCAGCATCGATTGCAGCACATAGGGCGAGACACTCGAACCGCGATATATCTGCCACAGCCTTGAATTCGCGATGACCGGTTTCTTCGTTCCATCCGCATACTCCATCTCAACGCGCTGCGCCGATTCGATGTATTCGGCATGTGGTGCGCGCTGCTCGTAGCTATCCGCCGCACGATTCATAACGTCCGTTATGAGTTTGATCGCCTTTCTCGGCTGAAAGCTCAGCAGGTAAAACCACGGTCCATGCTGCGCAGAGGGTGAGGCACCATCGAGCGAAAGAAATTCTCGCAGCCCAAAGACGTGTTCCACTTTTCGCGAACGTCGCCCGAAGCGATAATCTTCGTCCGGGTCTTCCTTTTCGTAGAGGTATGCGTTGAGCGTTTCGATAACCAAGTCAGGCAGATCCCGGCACAGTGCAATGCACGTATCTGAGGCGAGCGCCTGCTCGGCAAATCCTTTGCCGTTTCCGTCAAAGCGACCGTCCGCGAAATCGGCCCGCAGCCTCTTAGTGAGTTCCTCTTTGCACGAGAGCGGGACTTTGAGGAGATACGTCACTAATGCAGATTCCGATTCTGACAATCGGTAGCTGGATTCGCCGCGACCAAGCATTTCGAGAGCGATCGCAGAAAAGGTAACTGCTTCAGGAGGATTAGGGTTCTTGTAGTCGATGCCTTTCGACCAGTCCGAGATGAACTTCGCGACCAAGGTAAACCGCTGCTTTTGGATAAGCTGCGGCACCTTTTGTAGTAGCTTCGCAAGAGCAACCCAGCCGTCTCCTCGCGGCACCTTCCCAAACGATAACCGTCCAAGCGAGAGTGGCACATGAGGCGATTGTGCTGTCGCAGCTACCCGACACAGATGAACAAATCTGAACAGCAGCTCTCCATCGTTTTCGAGGAGCTTTGCTTCGTTCGCGGTAATGAATGCGGCCGCGCGGCTTGAGCGCAAAACTGTGATTATGGTTTCGTCTCTCCACTGCTGCGGAAGAAAGACATCGGCGATGACCGCGAAGATACCGGCACTGATTGCGGGTTCGGACTCAAGAGCCTCATCAAGCCACTTTCGATATGCCCGTCGCAGTGCTGGGAATGGCTCCAGTGAGCGGACCAGCTCAAGCAGTTTCGATTCCTTCGCCAGAAATGCATCGTCGAGATACTGCAGCAGCGCCCAGTCTTCGAGCATGTCGTGAGCAGGTGCAACTAGCGCTTCGCTCTTTCGGTGATGCGAAATCAGCCCGTCATCACGCAATTTTTGGAGCGCCTCTTGATCGAAACTTGTCGCCAGGATGAAGGGGGCAAGGTCTCTGGCTCGTTTGAGCGCCAGTTCCACAAACGTGGTAGCCCTGCGCTGCGGTAACCCCCCTCCTGTTACGCTATTCTTGCGGACTATTTCTCGCCAGACCTTTTCGCGAAATTGCCTCTCGCCGGTCGGCAAAGATTCGGACTTTGCCCAGCTCATTGCCGCAGCCTTTTCTAAAAGAAAAGGCTGCCGCAGGAGATCGCGCAATCTCGGCGATGACAACGGGTATGCCAACTGCGGTAACTTCTTGGCAGTCTCATCCAACTCAGCGTCGGTGAGTGGAGGCACCTCGACCACCGCACTCTCGAGCCCAGCTGCCGCGAGAAACGCGAGTTGAACTGTGACACTAGCGGAAAGCCGACATGTCAGGATTACTTGCCAGCTCGGGTCTTTCGCTAGTTCGCGCAGAAAATCCAGCAACGCATCACGTCGGTCATCCTCAAGCAATCGCTCCAGGCTCTCGATCAAGACGACGCGTTTCGTATGCGAGGCTCCAAGTTCTTTGAGCTTTGCAATTGTGATTCCATGCATCGCAGGTGATGCACGCAGATTCGCAGCTGCAAATTCTTCGGCATTGAACGCGAGTGCAAAAGCATCTTGGGACGCTTCGCGATAAATTCGCTTCGCAACGGCAGATTTCCCGGAGCCCGCGCCTCCGGTGACCAAGATAGCACGGCGCGTCGCCAGTGCCTCAGAGGCTTCAGTTTCGAGCGAGACGCGCGGAATCGGAACACCTTGGATCGTATCCCGTGACCGGGCTAACACCGTCTCCGATGCCTCCAACATTTCCTTTAACTTATCTATGTCTGTGCCTCGTGCCCCGCCGTGCTTTTGCCGCAAATCTGACGGCACGTCGGATAGCGTTATGATTTTTGCAACGCCCTCTGCGGTCGCCGTGAGCGATTGCAATGCGTTCCACGTGTTCTCCGCTTCAACGTCGGCGTTTCCTTGTGTGCAAGTCGTTCGTAGCAACGAAACGATTGTCGCTTTGAATCCGCCATCTTCGACATCGAGATCAACGAGCAGAACTGCACAGGCGCGAAGAAATCCCCACAGCTGCTTTACGCCTGGCTGCACCTGGAAGCGTTCGAGGAGAATCTTCTCAATGAGCGCGCGAACTTTTCCAACTTCCACACTGAGAAAACTAGGGACACTCAAGCTCGCAGCCCACGTATCTGCATCGGGTGTCGCGCGGGCGCGCTCTAGGAGAGAGCGAAAGTGAACCAAAGCCGATGTCTGATACGTCGACACGAGAGCCAAGCGGTCGTTGGCGGCCGAGAACCGAGAGATTGCCGTAAAGTCCGCCCAAGCACCGGCAATGAAATCAGCGAAGTCCGTATTGGACGCCTTTGCCGCGCATGATCGCTTCGCCTGAATTGCGACTTTAAAATTCGTTCCATCGGAACGCGTTCCCTCAACCAACACATCGTCTGTGTGCCAGTGGAGGTTGCCCGTCTGAACGGAAACGCGCGTGATTTTTGATTTTGGGATGAGCGGCATTTCACCGCCACAAAGCATGAACGCGACACATGATGCGGCGAAGCGATGCTCTAAGACGGTCCCGGCGCCACCAGTGGAGATGGGTGAAGCGACGTGAGCTGAGAGAAGTCGGCGAACCGGTGTGTTCACGACCGAGGGCGCCTTTTGGATATACGTGCGCGCAACTTCCTTCACCTCGCCAGTGAGTTTTTCAAAATGCCGCTGTGCGGCCATGACGCTGAACGGCTCGCCGGCCCGACTGAAATCGGGCTCTAGCGCTGTCCAAATGACCGCGTCTGCATCGATTGAATCCAGCCAGGTTCGTATCGCTGCGAACGCATTCGGATGATGCGTTTTAGCAAACGCACACGTCTCCGGTCTCCCTTTGACGATGTAGCCAATTTTTTCAGTCAGTGTCTTTTCGCGAGAGCGCAGGTTCTCAATCGCTGCGCCCAAGTCATCGAGGGCGCTGATGATGAAAAGTGTCTTAACTTCCGAGCCGTTCGCCTCGTCGATGACCAACGTCAACCGATCGTCGCTGGAAATTCTGGAGAACTCGATTTTGAGGGTTGGGCCGCCATCCGACCATTTTTTGCCGACGGTCTTTAGAGCGCGAGGGTCCCAAATCAACGAGCCCCAGCCAAGAATCGCGATTTTCATTCGGCTTTATCCTTCTTCTCGGCCCCCGCACTTCTGGCGGTGTAGGCGACAAGCGCAGTCGTTATGCCGATGAGCATCTGGGATTCGAGCTGGTCGAAATGCTCGTTTGGCGAGTGGTGCGACGTATTCGTAGCTCCCTTCACTGCACCTAGCGCACAGTCCAGCCACTCAAACGTTGATTTTCCAAGTCGTGTTTCCCAAGAGGCTTTGAGCTTTGGACGTTTCTTCTTTCCACCGTTTCCGTCGTCAACTTCGACGGTCTCAAAGAATTTATCGAGCGCGATGCGACACTTAGAGGCTGCGTCGTCGTAGAGGCCTGCAGCGTGGCGCTCCTGTGCCTGTTTAAGTGATTTGAATGATTCAGCAAAGCCCTCGTATTCTTCGAGAGGCGCGGCAGGGAATTCCAATATGTGAACGACGCCGTAGCCAACGTGAGGCAATACACGTGCTGTCCAAGCTGACGCCGGAAATTCGGTATTATTGTGCGCCTGCATTCTTTCGCGTCGGGCCACTCCCCATACTTGGGATTGCTGGTCGTTTGGATCGTTACAAACAAGGCGCACGTCTTCGTATTCCAGATATGCCCAGATGCCGACCTTAACGTTGCCACCGGCCCGCTCGCGCTCGATGGCTGCGATCACGGCTGGTGTCGTCGGAAATTCCATCTGCACCGAGTAACCATTGTATGACGGCATTCGCTCAGAGAGACTTAGCGGTACGTAGGAGGGAATACCGTCGACATAGACGTCACCAAATTGAAGCCGCGAAGTGAACCATCGAAGATCGATGCGCCGATTTGCCGCAATTTTCGCTACAGAGAGATCTAGGTTAAACTGTATCAGCATTCGTGGTGCGACGGCTGCACCGTAACCATGCACTTGAGATTCATCGAGACGCAGCGAAGCAAATTGCAAGTAACCGCCGTTAAAAGTCGTTTGCATGGAGCTTAGGTTGGTCAGGAATACACGGCCACGTTCTGGCCGGCAAGGTCCCTTCACTTTGGCGATAGGCACCTAGTTTAAAGCGTTTTTCCCTATTTCCCGACCTGCACGCCACGCGGTGGGACGAAACTGTGAAAGCCTGTTTGCTGTAAACTTTGCCGCCTGTTTGGGTGTTGCGGGCGCGCATTGAGCGCGCGGTGCATCCATATCCCAGTCGTGAAAATCTCCATTGATGAGTCCGGCAGCTTCGCCGTTCCCCGCAACGGATCGGATGGTTTTTGCTGCGTCGGTGGCCTGGTGATTGCGGATGCCGAATGGGAGAACCTCGACGCACGCTTTGCCCAGTTCAAGGCGGTCGTCGCGCCGGATGGCGCGGAGATCAAGGGCAGCCGTCTCTCGGATGCCGAGATGAAGCATGCCTTGGCCCTGTTCAACGAAGCCGATGCGAAGCTTTTCATCGGCGCGACTGCCGGTGTGCTGTTCTCGGATGCCAGCCTCAACGTGTTCAAGGAGCAGCAAGCGCATTACTTGGGCGCCAACCTCACAGACCAGCACAAGCCAAAGGTCCGCCAGCAAATGGCGGACCTGCAACAGCGCATGCGCGCGATGGCTCCGCAGGAGTTCTTGCAGCTCTACGTTCTCACCCGGCTCATCGAGCGGATTTTGCGCGTGACGCCGAATCACTTTGGGTTCTTCGCGCCGGATGAGCTGGGCGCGTTCCACTGGACCGTGGACAGCAAGAACGAGGGGCGCTCGGCGCTGGAGAACTGCTGGACGATGATGGGTGGTGGCCTGCTCCAGTCGGCGTTCCTGAGTGAGCCGAGCATGTGGATTCCCAGCATCGACACGTCCGCTTTCGACAAGGCATTCCTTGAGGAAGACCAGTCCTGGCCAGACTACATCCCGCCCGAGAAGCGCTCGCAGCGTAGCGGGCAGATTATGAACCTCGGTAAGATTCTGTGCGAATCGTTCAGCTTCGCCGATTCCCGCACTGATGCCTCGCTGCAACTGGCCGACATCGCGACCAACGCGTTTCGTCGCGTCGTGCGAGGAAATCTTCCGCGCGAGTTTATCCCGTTCGTGAGCAAGATGCTCATCGGTTTTGAGGGACCGACCATCGAACTGCACTCGATGCACGATGACACGGTAAATTACCCGAAGCTTGCCGGCGACCAAGAGGCCATCCTCATGGCGTTGGAAGCGGGGTCTTGGCGCATCGGCAAAAAACCCTGGATCGAGCACTACTTCCGGCGTCAGATGAAGGGCAAGGCCTCGCGCTAGGTCGGCTTAATCGCGAAATACGCCTCGGCGTCCTTCTTGCGGGCTAGCGAGCGGTAGCTGTCGAATAGCACCTGGTCATTGGCGCGATGGCCGAGCATTGCGGCGGTCTTGGCGGCGTCGGAGTGCAGGGCGTAGTGGTAGGAGCCAAAGCTGTGGCGCATCGCGTTGGAGCGATTCTCGCCCCAATCCGGGAATCCGGCCTTTTTCACGAAATCAGCCCAGCGGACCGTGTATTTGCCGGGCGCAACGCGGCCCTTCCTGTTCGGAATGGTTTTGAGCCAAGCGATGCAGGCGGGCATCAGTTCAAGCACGCGCAGACGGCGTTTCTTAGCGATTTGCGGGCCAATGGTGATGATACCCTCGTCGAGGTCTATCGCGGACCAATCGAGGCGCATAATCTCATTCGAGCGAATGCCGGCGAACAGACCGAGCACCACGGAGGCCAATAGGAGGCCGTTCTGCTCCTTTTGGGCGGCTTTGAGGAGTTTTTCGGACTCGTCCACGGTCAGAATCGACGGTGCCTCCCAATCGATCTTTGGCGTTGAGACACTGGTCGCGGGGTTGTCAGCCGCGCGATAGCCCTTGGAAATCGCCCAATTGAAGAAGGTGCGAACGGTGATGAGATAGTTTTTCTTGGAGCGAGCGGAGAGACCTTCGGCGCTCTTGTCGGAAATCCCGCGCAAGTCGCGCAGCCATTCCTCGACTTCAGACTTGGTGATCTCGCCGACGTGCTTCTCACCGAAAGTCTGTGCGAACACGTCGAGGCGGTTGCGCAGGTCGCGCACTGAGCGCTCACGCAGATTCTCCGACTCCTTCTCGACGACAAGACGGTTGACGGCATCTTTCACTGTCACGTTGCCGGCAGGCGAGTGCAGATGCTTTTTGGCAAGAGCGACGGCTTGGGCGAGGGTCATGCCACTGCCCTCAAGCAGTGCGAGAGCAGCGATTGCGTCTTCGCGCTGTGTCGGGGAGAGCGAAAAATGTTTTTGGCCATCTTTTTTCGCGCCGTCATGCTGTTCCTTGGCCCAGGCCTCGGCAGTCTCGATGGTCTTGAATTGTTTGAATTGGCGAACCCCTGCCAGTCGAGCGGGCACCGTGACGCGGTAGGAGCGGCCACCGTCGGTGCCGTCGTACCGATTAATTATTTCTCGCACGCGAATGCCGGAGCCGGCCGGGTGCTCCCAGCGGCGAAGCTTATTTTTGCCGGTCTGTGCCATTCGCTTCCTACGTTTGCCGCAGGATGCTCTCAAAGTCACCCTCTTTGAGAGGGTTTTGAGAGGAGTTCCGTAACTCCTTGATAAAATGGCGGGATGGACGGGACTCGAACCCGCGACCTTCTGCGTGACAGGCAGACGCTCTAACCAGCTGAGCTACCACCCCATTAATTGGGAAAGAGGG
>Ga0209829_10004299_pt1 | contig 10084 bp, 11 predicted proteins | sample C_140205_EF_Meta_FD_187311 | JGI IMG/M metagenome (GOLD analysis project Ga0209829, IMG submission 187311) | Freshwater microbial communities from Lake Croche, Canada to study carbon cycling - C_140205_EF_MetaG (SPAdes) (version 2) | ecosystem: Environmental > Aquatic > Freshwater > Lake... | reverse complement strand
CATATGTCCTGGGATAACGAGTTCCTTCTGGGCGCGTGAAAGTTCCAACCGTGTCTCCCACAGTTCGAACAGCTTCTTGTAGAAGTTCAAATGGTCAAAGGATGACATGGCGTGAAACCAGTCGCAGCTCACATAATATCCGAGAGCCTCTATCTTCAAAAAGATGTCGAGCACGGCCTGATTCCACGACTGTTGAGGCGTCAAGATCTCAGTAGTGATGTGTAGGATATTGTATTTACGAGCACGAAGCCACGCAATACGAGTATGGATCATATCTTTCGCCTTCTCGATGAACTCACTGCGGTTATAGGGGTTCTGAGAGGCGAATCCAGTTGCCATAGAATGTACAAGAGTCCGTATATCGAATGCCCAAATGATCTTCGAATCATCCGCGAAACTCATGAAATACGTCTTGGGGATGGAACTGATGGGTTCCAGTGTGTAGAGCTCTGTAGAGTTCGTCGCGAGATCAATAGCGTTGGCTGCAGGTCCCTGGAGTTTATAGCGTCTGAAAGGGGCCAGTCGCCGCCACATGGTCTGGATCCGTTTCACAGATGCATGCTCAGATCGAGTGTAGGTGCGCTGAGACTCTGTGACCTTTGTCTTCGACACGAAAGGCCTTGGATTCTTGAAATGGCGAGAGCAGTAGTCGCCCTGTGTTGCCGGAAAGGGGCACTGTATATGGGGATTTGCTCTACTTTTTACATTATGACACTTGCGAAAGGCATGAGATACACTAAGATCCATCTCTACCGTGTCCGCCGGGATTTACCCGGGATCCCAAATCTTTAGGCCATTTTCGCAAAATAAACGCACTTGTGACGCGAGTGTGACCTGTCTCCCGGCAATTTCAAAAAGAAAAAGGAGTTTGGGCTCCCGGCTCAAAAAATATGGGCCTCGTGGCTCCAAAATTGACTCCCCGCCGTCGCCTACAAGTCAGTAGATACGCGTAAAATGCCTTCCAATACTTCCTCTGCTCCCGGTATACAAATGAGCTCCACTGCCCCCGCCAAGACTGCCGCTGCACCCAAGAAGGTCGCCAAGAAGGAGACTGCTGCCCCCGCAACCCCCGTGGCTGTGGCTGCCCCCGTGGCAGAGGCCCCCAAGGCCAAGGCCAAGAAGGCCGCTGCTGCTACTACCACCGTGGTGACCTCTACCCCTGTGGAGGTGGCCGCCGTGGCTGCCCCCGTGGTGCCCGCCACCACTCTGGATGAGGACCTGAAGGCCGTGACTGGCAACCTGAACACCCTGAAGGAGACCGTGTCCGCCATGCTGAACCAGGTGAAGAAGCTGGAGAAGCGCGTGCACCGCGAGATCAAGGATGCCCGCAAGCGCAAGCGCCGCTCCAAGGTGGAGGAGGGCCCTGACGCCAAGCCTCGCGCCCTGAGCATCTTCGAGCGCCCCACCCAGGTGACTGACGAGCTGTGCAAGTTCCTGGGCAAGCCCAACGGCACCCTGATGAGCCGCTCTGAGGTGACCAAGGGCGTGAACAACTACGTGAAGGAGCACAACCTGAAGAACAAGCACGACATCAAGCCCGACGCATCCCTGAAGAAGCTGCTGGCCATTGGTGACGGCGAGCTCCTGACCTACTTCAACCTCCAGCGCTACCTGAACCGTCACTACGTGAAGGCCACCCCTGCACCCACTGCATAAACTGTCTACCAAGAGTAGATGGCAGAAAAACCAGAAAATATTCAAAAAAGATTTGAGGCCTCACTTGAAAAAAGCATAAAACTCATAGAGGAAATCTATGATAACGAGGCCCTTTTTTTACACAATATTTTGGCCAAAAAAAATAATGGCGAAACTCAAAAGTATTCAGATAGGGCGCATAGGGCAAAGGACGATCTGTTCGATCATCTTGACAAATTCATGTCTATGCGCTTGAACACTAGGGCTAGTAGCACTAGGAAGAGATCAAGGGCGAATAACAGTGCAAGGAGATTAAACTACAATGGAAATATACCGGCGGGTCAAGAGTAAGTGACCTGCTAGCTGCTGGCCCCTGGCCTGGTAGCTTCTGGCCTGGTAGCTCACCGCGTAAGCGGTATGCTATCGGGCCTCTGGCCCGATAGCTCAGTTGGTTAGAGCATTCGGCTGTTAACCGGAAAGTCGTGGGTTCAACTCCCACTTGGGCCGTTTTTGAGACACTATTAGTCTCTCAAAAGCGGGGTAGCAAAGAGGAATTGCGATGGGCTCATAACCCATAGGTCCCTAGATCGAAACTAGGTCCCGCTATATATTTACAGAACCTTGTAGATTTTGTAAAGATATATCAGATGGCAACCTTCCGAAACGAGCTCGTTAACGCGGCTTCTAAAGGAAATACTACAGATGTAAAAGAGTTGTTAAGATCCGGTGAAGATGTTAACCAAACTGGGAGTGGTCTAACAACGGCATTAATGGCAGCGGCAGAGAATGGTCATTTATACACTGTAGCATATCTCCTCCAGGAAGCTGACGCAGAGTTAGGAAAAAAGGATAGGGATGGAAAAACTGCACTTGACAGAGCTGAAAAATCGTACGGTACACTTCAAAAGCTACGGATCAAAAAAGTAAAAAACGCAGAACTGGAGCTACAACTGGAAGAAGTCATTAAGTACTTGAAGGATATGAAGAAGAACCCAAAACATAAGATTGCATTGAAGTTTGAAAATGTTGGTCGAACAAACAATGAAAGAAGGAGAAATGAGAGGATGCGTGAGCTTATGTCTACAAAAGAACCGAGAAGTCAAAAAGAACTGGATGAAGAACTTATTAATGAGTGTATTAGTCCTGAGTTGGATGATGATGACTTTCCCACTGTTGCAAATAAACTATTAGATGAAGGGGCTGATGTAAATGGTACAAGTGCTGGAAATGGCGATGAAAAGGGAAAATTTACACCTCTTTGGGTAGCCACCTCAGCAGGATCTGAAGTACATCCAACATTAGTTAAGTTTCTGATTGAACGAGGAGCTAATGTAAATAAGCATTACGAATACAATCATAATACAACTGCATTGATGAATATTTGTAGTCACTTACTTCGGGAAAATTATACTGCCTATTTTCGTATGAACTATACTAAAATTGTAATTGATTCTTTCTGCAAAGCTGGAGTTCATCCTAATGCTGTTGATGACAATGGTGACACGATTTTACACCGTATATCATATCTACGAAGTGATGAGAATGATACGGCTTGTGCGTATATGGTGAAAGAGTTATGTAAAATAGGTGCTGATCCAAGTATAAAAAATAAAAATGGTAGGACGCCTATTGATATTGCCATGCAACGTGATGATAGTACTGATTTTATAGAACTCTTCGAAAAGTGTAAGAAACAAGATGGTGGCAGAAAGACCACGAAACGAACCATGAAACGTAAGATAAAGAACCGGGTGACTAGGCGAAGATAACTAACTTATCACTCCACGGAACACCTTTTTCATATAATCCGATGCATTGGGAATCGCGGCAGATTCATTGACCTGGAAGGGCTCCACAGCCCCGCTGAAACTTTGAAAGGGCTCGTTCGTAGGAACCCCCTGCGCGGCCAACTGCGAGTTCACCAACATCTTCACATACGTCTCTATCGGGGTTTCATCCTCATTATCTTTTACAGTCGATGGAACCGAGCTATCGCGGAATCGTCTGGCGACTCCTGGGGCCGTGTTCATAGTATATTCAGTAGAAGGACTCACGTCCCCATGCCAACGACGTGTCCTATTATGCTCTTTCTTCCAGCGACCACCCACCGCGATATTTCCAGACTCGGCCGCCGCATCAAGATCCTTCTGTGTAATAACATCCATAGGGGGTAGCACCCCAGGCCCAGATCCAGATCCGGAACTACACTGGCTACTACTGGTGACAATCTTCTCTGGAGTACATGTTCCCTTTGGTGGTAATCCAAAGTTATTGAGATTCACACATGTCTTTGAGTCGCTGCAGAATCCGCATCCAACTCTATCTGCACACTTAGAACAATCAGTAATCCCCCCACAAGGACACTTGGAAGGCACATCGACTTTCATGGTCGGATCGCACTGATTACTCCCTGATCCGAACTCTGAGTTCTTTAAACATTTACCAGAAGTTCCACAGAAGCTACAGCCAGTTGTATTAGCACATGTAGTACAATCAGTTATGTCGCTGCATTGAGGTGGGGGACACAAGGACGGACTCGTGATGTTATTTACGGTGCCTGATCCTGATCCAGATCCTGATCCCGAGCCCAATCTGGATCCAGAACTTACACATCCCTGTGTGAGAGTCCCATCGGCAGAAGAAATCTGTTGCCATGCACAAGAGGAATATGTCGCACACTCCCCACACTTTGTCATAGAACTACAGGTGACATCCGTACACTTTCCAATCGTATTTATAAAGTTCGTAAGAGTCCTTGCCCCGTTTTTCACAATCATCCAGTTTCCCAAATCACTCGGTACGAATGGCTTCCCACCCGTCTGTGGAATACAAGCAAGCACAGTCCCTTCCTTCACACCTGCTAGCCCTTTTACAGGATCAGCGTAATCTGCCGCCCATCCACAATCTGCATCCTTCAAACACTTACTACAGCTAGTATAGGCCTGGCACTTAGCCACAAGATCCGTCTGGTAAACTGGCACATTCGCAAATCCCTCGATTGTAAAAAAATGATATATAAGAGCTAGTGCAAGTAAGACCGATATTATCAAAAGGATAATCCTCGTACCCATCTAAATAGCATCAAGAAAGCTTTTACACTTCTCTAAATGATCTGGGCGAATGCGTGTCTCCCATGGCTTCGATTCGAAATGTGCTCGGGCACTAGGAAGATCCGCCATGATGCCTGCAAGTTGCGGCTCGTTCACATTACTCGTAGCCAGTTCCTCTATACTCTTATAGTGCCTCATCCACGTGAAAGCGGCATTTGAGTTCACGCTCAACCTTCCTCGGAGAGGTTCTACTCCACATAGAATCCCTGCGTCTGTGAAAGAGGCTTGGGTCATTCCCTCACCCTCCAGAACTTCCGATAGAATAATCTCCTCGAACCCATCCTGGTATTTGCGGAATGGAATCCAGAGACGTTGAATCCCCGAAAGAAGATAGTCCATATCAGTGCTCACGATAACATCCAGTTTGTTTGCTGCCGCGAGATCTGTAAGAACATCATCCGCCTCTTGGATGGCCTTCATGTATGGGATACCCATTGCCGTCAAGGTCTCCTGGAAGGCGTGCCTGATCTCCCGTGTCATGTGCCATCCTTGGTACTCGAGACGGGCGATCGAATATTCTATGATCTGGCGCTCCTTCAAAGTAATCGTCGTCGATTTCAGATGCTCTTTGAGAGAGGCAGCCTGTGTCACTGCTCCTTCACGAACATCTCGGCGATCCTTCACCTCCGCCTCCTTTTCTACCGGCGTCTTTCCATCAAAGACGAAGAGGAGAGTGTGCCCCGCCTCCTGTAGATCCTTCAGGACTGGGTAGATCTCTGCGAAAGCGGATTTATACTTGTACAGCATAGACATAGCATCGAAGCCGATGCGAAGTTTAGGCTGGGTTGGGATAGTGTGCGTGAATACATCACGGCGATAGGATCGTAAATATGTATACAGTCCTTTCACACCCATTTCGTAATAGATGGGGGTTGGCAGGATAAGGCAATTTTAACGGCGGCGTGTGGTACGCTTGTTGTTCTTGCGGCGGGTCTTTCTGCGACCGCCCCCTGGCTGTCCGTAACTGTATGGCTGTCCGTAACTGTTCGCCTTCTTGTAATCATTATTATTTCTTCCGCCGATTTCATCATTGTTGTTATAAACATTATTCTCGAAAAAATCAGAGTCAGTATTCCCCCAGCCACGTTTCCCTACCTCCTCCATTTTAAAGCAATACTTTCTCGATTTATATCCCCGATCCTTATTATAGACTTTTCCATCTTTAATACTCGTTATATGAAAAATATCTACTGAGTTGCCAATCTTGCACATAACTTCTGTGCCAACACTCAAGCTGTTGTAACCTCTATCAACAGCATGTTTCGGGTCACTTTTACTAACCTCAACATGAATATCATAATCTTGAATCAATAATCCACCCTCGTCCAATTTTTGAGTCAACGAACCTTTAGGAAGTGTGCATTCATATTCTTCATCATTTCGCATAAAAATAAACTTATGGGATTTAGTTAAAGTTCCACGATAATCAGAATCCCAATCTATGTTATTAGGGCTAATACAACCATCATCTGTTATATATTTGCCATCGATTTGACGGTTTCCAATGACCCTAGTTATACCCCATAGACCCCTTTTACACTTGGACATTCTATACTCTTATCTCAGAAATTATACGAACCTACGCCTCCAACATCGGATGTGTAAAACGCAATGACGCGGCACGGCGAGCATGGACAGGTCTCGCGGCCGGAAGTGCTATCCCCAGTCTAGCATACATTTCCTCGCGCCCCACAAGATATCTCCAAGCATAATCACTCATATCATGCGTGTTATTCTCATGTCGCGCCTTCCAGTTCGTATCAGCGATCCAATGACTCTGCGCCACCCACAGTCGTTTCGCAGCTAGGTTCCCACCCTTTGAAAGCAGCGCAATCAAGATCAACTCCGCCCATGTTTCCACCATGGCCTCCCTATGAGGAATCGTCCATCCATGTTCGTCCAAGCAAGCCGCGTGCATCATCTCATGTACGAGAACTCGCGTGGATTCCTCGTGCCTATAGATAAAGATGCCTTCCGTGGAACACGACGTCGTATATCCGCCATTCACATGCTCGGCGCCGAGATCCTGACCGCCCTCGGGAAACTCTCTCTTCCTCTGTGCTGCAAAATACGTCACATGCCAGGGCTTCTTATCCGGTGAAGGTCCAAACCACTCGAACACTCTGGCCCACAAGGCCCAGTTCGGCTCGTTCACTCCTTTCGGCAAGAAAACAAGCACTCGTGCCAACCCACCCAACTTCCTACAGACCAGTTTCACAGACCCCTGTTCGTATCCCTCCCACACCGTCTTTTTCAATGCCAGACGATCAAACTGTGCGCCTGTCATAGCCTCCCGCTCTGCCGCCGCCAGTTCTTCCCGTGTCGGCTCACACGCTTGCCACTGCCCCGTGGGTGATGCCCACAGGCTTTTTGCGCGCCTTACCAGTTCTCCCAGGACGAGGGGTAACATCTGTTTCTACGTTCGTAAAAATAGTGCGGAGTTGGAGAAACAGACTCTCCCATAGGATTGGAATGCGATAGCTCGGAATCGTATAACCGCCCCCCGTAGCCTCACACTTTGCAAGAGCATGTATCGCCGCCTTCCGCTGCGTCTCCGTGATCTCCTTGTGATTCAAAAGAACATCGAGAATGAAGTGCGTCGCCTCCACCCATCGCAGATTTCGCATCAACATCTCATAGACATACGCCTTCACTTCCTTCACATCCTGGATCTTCGGTGCCCCCGATTTCCGCCACTTGTCAACAATGGCTCTAAAGATGCTCGACCAGTTCACGGGCGGCGTCGTAACAACTCTTGTGAAATTCTCGAAACTGTGATCCTCACCACCGACGGAGACTTCTACAAACCAATCGCGAACCCGCTGCGGCACTGGGAGCTCGGAGGTCATCCAAATAGAGAGGTCGCCCTCGTTCTGTTCGAGACACGACTGTAAGAGTATCACGGATTCGGAACTCAGCAAATGTGCGTGATACAGCACGAGGATCCTATGACCCCGCCCCTGGTCGCCTGCCATGACTTGGGAGCCGTGGCCCAGATTCACGAAAATGGGGCGCAGAATATGTTTGTCCTGCATTGACATGCGCGCCACGTCGAGGCCCATATGGACGAGGGATGTTTCCATTAGGAACTGTCCCACGTTTCCCTCTTCGGGATCAGCACCCTCGTCCGTCGCCCCCGCCTCTGTGACATCGCCCGTTGCCCCTACTGCCCCTGTTCCACGCATCTGGATCGTGTAGGGCACGCCACGCAGTTCCGCGATTGCCCTGAGGGAGTTCTGTAGGAGTGACTTTTTGCCAGTGCCGGCCATTCCTCGCCAACATATCGAAAGAGAGTCCATCTAGGATTCAAACGTGTGAAAGCTTTAAGGCATATTCCCTTACATACATAGTATGGAATGGACGGTGCCTCTACAAAATCTCGAAATTGCGAAAATAAACATTGATGCACCGACTCAGGCGTCGAAGCTTCTGTCACATCTGAGTTATTCGGATGGAGAAGTCTCTTTCAACTGTCTGTCTATTCTGTTGCCGCTCCTGCCTATCAAATCGTATGATGCTGCCTCGGGTCGCCTCCAACTCTCCCTGCAGACAGTTGCAACCGCCACAAAACTACAGGCTTTCCAGGAGATGTTGATCAATGCGGTGACGAATAATCAGCGCTCCTGGTTCAGTGGAAAGGCGATGAGCGAAAAGGAGGACATTCGGCACGGATTCCAGCCTTTCGTTGACAGTAGTGTCATTCATCTATATTGTCCGTCGTCGTCCGTGAGTGTCTCGAATGAAGTACAGATCTATTCGGGAAAGGAATGGAGTCGTGGGGTGGTCTCACCGAGTATGTTCACAGTAGGAAAACAGGTGCGTCTGGCGATCAAGTTTCAGGGTCTTTCCTTTCATCAACACCCTGTGACGAGGGTCTGGACGGGGAAATTTCGCCTACAACATCGCATCACCGCGATTTTAACTAGTTGAATTCAGCTGCTGTAGAGAGGAAATACTCACGCTGATAATGGAAATCAAGAGACTGGCGTGCACCATGAAGAGCACATAGGGGCGCTCGGCGGTCGTATTGGCACTCACATAGATATAGGAGAGCCCCGCAAGGACCATGATTAGAAGTGTGTTGATGATAGTGACAGTCATGATTGCATTCTTCATGTCGCTCTTCACATCACTGCTCGTAGAAGCATTTCCCACCGTGACAATAGTGTATATCATGCTGACGAAAAATAGTAATACACATGCCCACAACCACCACTCCATTCTATAGTGTTGTGCCAAAAATAAGTACCCTTCAGGGTACTTATCGGCTTACAACATAGAGTTGTTGTGCCAAAAATAAGTACCCTGAAGGGTACTTATCGGCTTACAACATAGAGTTGTATCATTTAGTCGCGGGCTGTCCAGTAGGCGCCAAAGGAGCCGTTGGAACAGTCGTCGCTGAATGCCTTCGTCCTATCGCCCGTACTTTATCAAATAGAGTACTGGTACTTATGACTTGAACATCGCTCAAAGCAAATAGAACATACATCGCAAAGGTAAATACTACGAAAAAGAGCGGCGTACCCACATTGTTCCAATATGCATCCATACTTACTGATCCACAGCTGTTGTCCATATCTCTTCTGTTTTGTAAGGTTATCTATGCGTTAAATAGGATGGTGCGACGCCGTACGTTGAAACACCGTGGAGGATCCAGAGAAACGAAAACACAACCAATGCCGGGGCCTTCACAGTGCCATCCAGCAATGGGAAAGGTTGCCCCGCTACACGGGTGTCTTCCTATAGAGGTTTTAAAGCGTGCTGCCTCGCGCCTCGGTCTCCCTGCAAAGACCGGCAAGGCACTCCGTAACGAGCTGAATGCCGCCCTTAAAGTTCCACCCGGGGCGGAAAGAACATTTTTGAATAAGCTCCCCCTCCCTCCCAATGAGAAGAAGGATCTCGCAAGAACCCATTTGCGCCCCCCCATGCCGCATAGCTGGCAGGGCGATCCTGACATGTGGCTGGACTCAAACAACATCGCCGATGTTCTCAACCAGTACGAGGAGGCCTATCCTTATTTCGAGTTCATGGGTCCCTTTCCCATTGATTTCGCGGCCCCCGACCCCTATAGTGGCGGTGGCGAGAAGAAATGTCTCATGACCGAGATTTGCGAGCTACGTGTCACAAAGGCCCTACAGAGCGGGACGAAATCGGTGGGAATCGTCTACAACTTGGACCCCCACTACAAATCGGGGAGCCACTGGGTCGCGAACTATATTGACATTGTCGGTCACAAATGCTACTACTTTGACTCCTACGGTATGGCGCCCCCCATGCAGGTCGCCCGTTTTATGAAATGGCTCACGACCCAGGATCCCAAGATGAAGCTCTTTTACGGG
>Ga0209829_10004298_pt1 | contig 10084 bp, 8 predicted proteins | sample C_140205_EF_Meta_FD_187311 | JGI IMG/M metagenome (GOLD analysis project Ga0209829, IMG submission 187311) | Freshwater microbial communities from Lake Croche, Canada to study carbon cycling - C_140205_EF_MetaG (SPAdes) (version 2) | ecosystem: Environmental > Aquatic > Freshwater > Lake... | reverse complement strand
CGGACTTGGCAAGACGGTGGCCCTCATCACCGATGGACGTTTCTCCGGCGGCAGCCACGGATTTGTGGTTGGCCACATCACCCCGGAAGCTTTCTGCGGCGGCACCATCGGCATCCTGGAAGAAGGCGATGAAATCATCATCGACGCCGTCACCAACCGCATCGACGTCAACCTCCCGGCCGAGGTCATCGCCGCCCGCAAGGCGGCCTGGGTCCAGCCTGATCCGCGCTACCGCTACGGAGTGCTCGCGAAGTATGCCAAGCTGGTCTCCACCGCGACGGAGGGGGCGGTGACGGACAAGGGACTTTAAAGTGGAATAACGATGACTAATTTCCGAGTGACGAATTGTTAGAAACCTTCAACCATGCGGCGGAAACTCGATCATCTGCCGCGCGGGGTGAGGTGGGCGGTGCGGATTCTGAGGTTTGCGGGCACGTTGCTCACCATGCCTCTCATGTTCATTATCCCATTGATGCTGTTGTTCGCCGGGGCGATGATGATCCGATCTGGTTCACCGTGGATTTTTGATTTGGTGGCGATTTTTTCCTCCTTTCCGATCGTCATTGGAGGGGCCATGCGGGTGACGGCGACTTGCATGGAGTTGGGGCACGATCCGTCCTCATTTGATTCGGATTGCGAATCCGAGTGGAAGAAATTTGCGACTGCGTGGGTGAACTTGTCATCGGTGACTTTTGTATTCGGAGGTGTCGAGTTCGGTGTCTTTGGCAAGAGCCAGGGCATTGGCAAACCGCTCCTTGGGAAGCATGGCGGCGAAGACCGCTTTCGACGAAATTTCCGGATCAGATCGCAGGTCTTCCGGCAACTACTGGGTGAAGCCGCTGGCTTCGAAGGCACCCGATCCCTTTTTCAAGGTCTTCACCAAGGTCCGTAGTAATGTCGTCTTTCCCCCCCATTCCGCGCCAGCAGGAAATGAGTCCCTCCTGAAAGGGAGATTTCCTGCTCAGCGCGGGCAAGGGGAGGGCCGTAGCCAATCTCAAGGCCGACACTGAGTCGGATTAAAAGGTTGAAGCGGCGATCATGCGAATGGCAAAATCAGTTGCTCTTTTTGAGAGAATTCTCAGATAATCAAGGAAAATCAACTATCTGCTGAATTCTTTCGTTCGTTTTCTAAGACTATTTCGATCCCTTGGTAATAAATTTTCGAACATCCAGCAATTTTTTTGTCACCGCCCTATATTTCTCGATTTCATGGGGATGTTTTTCAAATTAATCCCCTCTGAACCATTGGGATTCGGGGCTCGCGCCGAATTAGCTCATTTGGTGGTTTTTCCGCGTGACGCGGGAAGGGTGGCTGTTAAGAACCCCCCAACGGCATCATGGCGGGCAAGCTCACGTATCAACAGGCAGGGGTGGACACGCGGAAAGCGGCCGCTCTGGTAGGAGACATCGGCACTCACGTGCGTCGGACCCAGGTCAATCGCAAGCTCTTCGGCGCCTTCGGGCTGTTCGCAGCGTGCTACGATCTCAGCTCCTACCGCGAGCCGGTGATGATGACCGGTTGCGACGGTGTCGGCACGAAGCTCGAACTGCTTCTTGAGCACGATCTGCTCGAAACCGCCGGCAAGGACCTGGTGGCGATGAGCGTGAACGACATCCTCACGACCGGTGGCGACCCGCTTCTTTTCCTCGACTACATCGGCATTGCGGCGCTCCACGAGGAAAAGATCACCCGCCTGATCGCCGGGATGTGCGACTACCTTGCCGAGTGCGACTGCATTTTGGCAGGTGGTGAAACGGCGGAAATGCCAGGCATCGTCCCGCCGGAGGTGATCGAGCTTTCCGGCTTCTGCATTGGTTGCGCCGAAAAATCCGACCTCATTGACCCAACAACCGTTGCGGTGGGGGATGTGCTAATTGGATACGCTTCCGACAGCATTCACGCCAATGGCTGGTCGCTGGTCCGCCGGGTCTTGAACGAGTTCCCCGGAGAGGTCAGCGACAACGAGCTCGCAGCGTGGCTGAAGCCGACCCGGCTATACCACGACGTCGTCCGCGACCTGAAGGCCTCAGGTGTGAAACCCCGTGCCTATGCCCATATCACCGGCGGCGGACTTCCTGAAAACCTCGAGCGCTTGTTTCGCGGCATGGGTGCCGACCTCGAGATTCCCAAGTGGGAAATGCCCGGCGCGGAGAAACTTTTCGCCCACGTCGATGCAGAGGATCGCTTTCACACCTTCAACATGGGCATCGGCTGGGTTGCCATTGTCTCCGAGACCGAAGTGCCGCTCGCGCTCAAGGCGGGTGATGGTGGCACGGTCATCGGACGCATGGTTGACGCCGAGGGTGTCAGGGTGAAGGTTCGGGGCGAGTGAGACGCAGGCAAATTTCCGGTCGATGAGCGATTTTCTGAAACACGAGTGTGGGATCGCCGCGGTGCGACTCCGCAAGCCTCTGGCCTATTATCTTGATCGCTACGGCACCTGTCTGTGGGGCTTCAACAAGCTCTTCCTCCTCATGGAGAAACAGCACAACCGCGGCCAGGACGGAACCGGTATTGGCTGCGTGAAGCTCAACATGCCAGTTGGCGAGGCCTACGTGCAGCGTCGTCGTGGCATCGAGCAGGACGCGCTTGCGCAGATTTTCCGCAAGGAGGTGAAGAGCTTCCACAAAATGGCGCGCAAGGGACAGCTCAATCCGAAGAACCCGACCAGCGTCAAAGAAAACTTCGATTTTGGTGGTGAGATCCTTGTCGGGCACCTGCGCTACGGCACCTCTGGTAATTTCGATTCAGGCTGTTGTCATCCCTACCTCCGTCGCAGCAACTGGCCGACCCGCACCCTCATGGTGCTGGGAAATTTCAACATGACCAATGCGGCCGAGTTGAACCAGGTTTTGCTCGAGCGCGGCCAGCATCCGATCTTCGGCACCGACACCCAGACGGTCCTTGAGGAGATCGGTTACCACCTCGACGAGGCGCACACGGATCTTTATCGCAAGCTGCGTGACTCCGGCACTGATGGTCGCGACATGCCGGCCCGCATTTCCGAGGAGCTCAACATTCCCCGCATCGTTGGCGAGTCCGCCCAGGCATGGGACGGCGGTTACGCGATTTGCGGCGTCGTCGGAAACGGTGACATGTTCGCCATGCGCGATCCGCATGGCATCCGCCCCTGCCACATGCTGGTCACCGAGGATGTCATCGCCTTCGCTTCCGAGCGCGTGCCCTTGATGACAGTATTCGAGGCCTCCGCCGACCAGGTCAAGGCGATCGATCCCGGATCAATTATTACGATCAAGGCCGACGGAACGTTCAGCGATGTCGAGTTCGCCCCGCCGAAGCGGTTCACGCCATGCTCGTTCGAGCGCATTTACTTTTCCCGTGGCAATGATCCACAGATCTACCGTGAGCGGAAAGCGATGGGCGCCGCGCTGGTATCGCAGGTCGTTGAGTCCATCGGCGGCACGTTTGACAAGGCGGTTTTCTCCTTCGTTCCGAACACGGCCGAGACCGCTTATTACGGCCTGATGGACGGGCTGCGTCTATATCGCCGCCAGGAGGTCCGGTCGGAAATCCTGAAGTCAGTCGCCAGTGGGGAACTTACGGCCGAAAAGCTCGACGACCTCATTCTGCGCAATTGGCCGCGTGGCGAAAAGCTCGCCCACAAGGACATCAAGATGCGGACCTTCATCTCGCAGGAAAAAGGTCGCGATACACTGGTTTCCCATGTGTATGACATCACCTATGGCATCGTCCGTCCGGACGATGTGCTCGTCGCGCTAGACGACTCCATTGTCCGCGGCACCACCCTGAAGAAATCGATCCTCAAGATTCTCGCCCGCACGTCGCCGCGAAAGATTGTGGTATGCTCAACGGCCCCGCAGATTCGGTTTCCCGATTGCTACGGCATCGATATGTCGGAGCTGGGCAAGTTCATCGCCTTCCAGGCCGCCGTTTCCCTGCATCGCAAGGCCGGTCGTCAGTCGCTGCTCGATCGCGTTTATGAGGACTGCCGTGAGGAGATGAAGAAGCCTGCCGCCGAGCGCACGAATCGCGTCAAGGGCGTGTACGTCCATTTCAGCGACGAGGAGGTTTCCGCCGAGATCAGTCGCATGGTGTATCCGGAGGAGATCGAGTGGCACGGCGAGGTGGATGTCATTTTCCAGACCATCGAAAACCTCCGGGCTTCGATCAAGGGCGACTGCGGCGACTGGTACTTCACGGGCGACTACCCGACCCCGGGCGGCTATGCGATGGTTAACAACGCCTATATCCGCTGGTATGAGGGAGTCGGCGGACGCAGCTACGATCTGCCGCTCTGACAGGTCATTTGAACATTTATCCGGATGAAACGGTCGGGAATTTTCTAACAGAATTGCTCAGAGTTTACAAAACACCCGGGAAATTGTTGTTTTAAAGGCTTGGGAAGCATTCAGTGAATTCTGAAACTTCCGGTAATTCTGTCAAAATGGCTCGAATTGATCCGAAGGTTCCATTTTTTAGATCATCTCTAACAAGCGGCGTTGTTCACACCACCTTCCACTTGTAGTCCGGCGTCTTTTCGAAGGCGTGAACGAGTTTCCCATTCGCATCGATGTGGCGGAGTGTGAGCTTTTCGTCCGTCACTGTCAGGTGGGAGAAGCCATAGACCGCTTGGGCGAATTCGGCGTGGTGGTCCTCATGGACGTCGGTCACGCGCTGGCCACCGCCACCGGAGATCACGAAGCTGGTTTTCAGTCCCTGAAGCTCCAGATGCTGGAGGTCGTGGTCATGGCCGCAAAGATACAGGTGGACGCCGTGTTTCTCCATCAAGGGACCGAGTTCCTTGACGAGTTCCGGGGTGTCACTGTGTGGACCGTTCGAGTAAACAGGATGGTGACCGATCATGATCGTGAAGGGAGCACGCTTGGATTGAAGTTCCTTCACCAGCCAGTCCATCTGCGCCTTCTGATCTTCCTTGGAAATCCAGATAGGCCGCTTGTCGCCGAGGCCGGGATGAATGCGGCGATTGATCGATTCGAAGTCGGTATCGATCATCAGTAGAGTCACTTTGGGGTATTCCTTGTTCGGGAGATCCACTCGGTAGTACTTTCCAGGCATCGTCCAGCGGGTGCCCTCGGGGCGCTTCGCATAGTCCAATTCCGCCTGCTCCTGACCCGCTGTTTCGGCGTAGTCGTGATTGCCGAGGATCGCCCAGCACGGACCTGGAAAGGCCTCTTTCGGATAGCAGTCCTCAAAGCCGGTTTGCCAGCGCTTGGAAGTCACGCTGCCCATCCCCCCGCCGTAAAAGTTGTCGCCCAGCATCAGCATGCCGTGGGGTGGCGTGGGCAGGGCTTTGACGTAGCGGTTGATCGCCCGCGCGACCGACCACTGTGGCTCATTGGCACTGCCGAAGTCGCCGATGGCCATCAGTTCGAGATTGCCCTTGCCGGTGTCGGCAGGGGTCGCGGCCCGGCCCCTCAGATTCAGCCCGAGGGCGACACTGGAGCAGAACGCGGTTTTTAAAAGGCGGCGGCGGTTCATGGGACTAGGAAACGGAATTTCGTCCAAAGACTTTCATCCGGGAGGTCGAACGCAATCCATATTACGGGTCAGAACCGCCTCGAACTCTCCTTCTTGTCTTCACGCCGGGAAGAGGGTAGATTGATTGCATGGCAGAAGCTTCTGATCTCAAAAAGAACTTTGAAAACGATCCGCTGTTTCTTGAGGTGATGGCAGAGGCGCTTGCCATTCAGGACCGTTTTTCTGCCGAACCGGTATATGCCAAGACCGGGAAAGGCAGTTTGAAGAGTGCGGGCGTGGAGGAACTCCAACGGATCAAACTTCTAAACCGCAAGCAGGCTGAAGATTCTCCGCGATGAACCCGGTTGATTTTTGGTTGGAGCCTTTTTCTTGGGACTTCGTTACGGCCCAGAATCAGGTTCTTTGCGCTCAGAAGTCAGCCCATCATGGGCCGTCATCCGACGGGCATCTTAATGCGATGCAGTTTTGGCAAGAGGCTCGAACGAAAAAAATGGGCCTCTTTGAAGTGATCGAGGTTTGTCGCCAGTGTCACAGGCTTGCTCCGTTCACCAATTTCAATGGCAATACCTTTGCGGCAATCGCCCGCATACTGGTTCGCAGGCTGAATCTTGATGCAGAGAACGAACATATTGCGCGTAGCCTCGCTGGGCATATCGTGGCCGGCGTTGCGAGCGACGAGGAGGTGGAGGCCTTCCGGAAATTCTGTGGCTCGCTTGACTAGATTGTCCCGTTTCCTCTCTCGCCAAGCGCTCATTTCCCGTTAAGTTGCGCCACGAATGGGACAGGCGACGCAAAGAAAGGGAACGGATCCCCCAGCTAGATCGAGCATCAATTGGCTCTGGTGTTTCTTGTCGTTGTCCGCCGTCGCCCTCACGGTGTTCTTCATGATCGGCCGTCAGTCGGAGCCGATTCAGGTGCCGGCGGCCGCGCCGGCCACAGCGGCTCCGGTCGTGCTGCCTGAGGACCAGGTTCACGCGGGATATGCAGGGTCGGAAAGCTGCAAGGCCTGCCACGCGGCGGAGTTTGAGAAATGGAAAACATCGAATCACCATTTCGCGGAGCGTCAGGTGGTCGAGGTCATGGATCGTGCGGCGTTTGCTCCTGATCAGACGATTTCCCACGGCACCCAGACATCTGAGGCGAAGCTCGATGAGAAAGGGTTGGCACAGATGATCACGGCAGACGTGGGTAACACCAAGCAGCCCTACACGATCCGGCGGGTGATCGGGCATGATCCGCTTCGGCAGTTCCTGGTGGACGGCCCCGGCGGCCGGATACAGGCGCTGGAGCTGGCATTCGATCCACACAAGGCGGAGTGGTTTGATATCTACGGCAACGAGGACCGTGTGCCTGGCGAGTGGGGCCACTGGACGGGTCGTGGCATGAACTGGAATGCCCAGTGCGCGACCTGCCACAACACCCGGCTGAGGAAAAACTATGATTCTAGTAGTGACACCTACCACACGAAGATGGCTGAACAGAGTGTCGGCTGTGAGGCCTGTCACGGACCGATGAAGGAGCATGTTGACTGGCAGGGGAAAAAGCCCGCGATCGGCGGGAAGGATCCGACAGTGAGGAAGCAGACAAAGGAGCAGATCCTGGCCACCTGTGGTGCCTGTCATGCGCGTCGAGGCGAGCTCACCGGTGATCTGGTTCCAGGCGATTCATTTTACGACCATTTTTCACTGAGCATCCCTGACGGCAGCGATCTCTTTTATCCGGATGGTCAGATCCGTGAGGAGGATTATGAACTCACCGCCTTCATGGGCAGCAAGATGCACGCGGCCGGGGTGAGTTGCGAGGACTGCCATGACTCCCATACCGGCAAACGGCTTGTCGAAGGCAACGCGCTCTGCATGCGCTGCCATGCGGGTACGCCGCAGCCCGGGATTTCCAAACCTGCTCCGGTGATCGACCCTGTCTCCCACAGCCACCACGGCGAGGCCAGTGCCGGAAACCTCTGCACTTCCTGTCACATGCCGGTCACGACTTACATGCAGCGTCATCCGCGACATGATCACGGCTTCACCATTCCTGATCCCAAGATGACCAAGGACTTCGGGATTCCGAATGCCTGCAATCGATGCCACGCCGACAAGGATGCTGCCTGGGCCCAGCAATCGACCGACACTTGGTATGGCGCGAAGATGGAGCGTCCGACCCGCGTCCGCGCCTCGCTCTTCGCCAAGGCGCGCTTTGGGCAACCTGAAGCACGTGCGGGATTGATCGCGTTTCTGAAGCAGCCGAACGAACCATTGTGGCAGGCTTCGGCTTGTTTGCTGTTAGGTTCCTGGGCGGATGATCAAGCAACTTCGTCGGCGCTCGCTTCCCAGCTCAAGCATCCCAGTCCGATGGTTCGCGAGGCAGCCGTTCGTTCGCTTGGACCGGTTTCGCAAAGCTTCGCCACTGCCTTGAAGCCATTGCTTGATGACCCCGTGCGCAATGTCCGGATCGCTGCTGCTTGGGCGATGGTGGCGACCGTTGATCCCGACTCGAAGGCCGGTGCCGAGCTTGGCCACATGCTTTCGTTGAGTGCCGATCAGCCGACCGGGCAGATGCAGCTTGGGCAGTATGAGTTCGCGCGCGGCAACACCACGGAGGCGCTTGCGCATTTCCGGAAGGCCGTGGAGTGGGATCCGGGCTCGCCACCGTTCCACCATGACCTCGCCATTGCGCTGAGCACTACAGGCGACACTTCAGGAGCGATTCGCGAACTGCAGGCTGCTGTCAAGTTGGCACCTGACAACGCCGAGTATCATTACAAACTCGCTCTCGCGTGGAACGAAGCCGGGTCCCTGCCGACCGCCATTGCCGCGCTGGAAACAACCGTGAAGCTCGATCCCGGGATGGGGCGGGCCTGGTTCAATCTCGCCGCCGCCTATTCGAGAAACGGCAACCGCGCCAACGCGATGACGGCCGCCCGGCAAGCGGCGGCGATCAATCCAAGCGACCCGGAAGTGATACAGCTATTGCAGTCGCTGAGTCGGGAGCGGTGATGTGGTTCGATTGATGACGATGGAGTGCGAAGAAGTTGCTTTTAAGATGCAATTCGCCGCTCTTACAGCCAAGTCCTGCCATTCCTCAGGGTGTGGTCAGCACCGCGTCCTTGGTGGGCATCTGTGATGGCACGGGAATGGTCACCGTTCCGGTGGCCGCCCATTCCGTGCCGCGCTGCAGCACGGTCCAAAATCCCACATCCTTCATGGAATAATCCGCGTGGCCCATTGGGGTGTGGAAAACGCGTCCCTTAGCGTAGTTGATGGTCATGACCATTGGTTCGTTGCGCTTGGTTTCCGGACTGAAGGCATAAGCCAGTATTGTCATGTTTTCGGCTGGGCCACGCAGTTGGTGGTAGAGTTCGTCCTTCGCATGCTTCCAGGCTTCTGGCATGCCCTTGGTGATGGGGTTGGCTTTCCCATTGTCGGTGAGTTCGACGACAAATTCATGTTGGGCACCGTGACCGCCACCGGCTCCAGGCGAGGTGTCACGGATGATTTTTCCATCCAACACATGGACAAACGGGCCGTCCTTCTCGGAACGTCCGCCCCAACCTCCCAATCCGATCATCTTATTGAATTCAAGCCATGCAGGAAAGGAGTTGTCGGCTGCATGCACGGAGACAAACCCGCCCCCGCCGGAAACATAGTCCTCAAATGCCTTCTTCACCGTGGGCGGCCACTCGGCCCCGTTGTAATTGCTGACCACCGCCTTGTATTTGGCAAAATCCGGGTGCCACGTTTCCCAGGCGCTTGCTGGCGCATTGCCTGGTGGCGACGTGGAAACCGTCACCGTGAATTTGCCGCTCTTTTCAAGTGCCTCCTTCAGCACCGGCGTGGTGGTCTGCCAGCTGTGGTTGTTCTGGCCGTCAATTAGCAGAATCGCAAGTTTGTCGTCCGCTGCGGGAGCGGACGAAGAAAAGGCGAAGGAGGCAGCAAGTGCAAGAGAGCGAAGCTTGATCATTGTTTTAGGGTGATGGGATGCGGCGGACTCGTCCATCACAATTCATATCCGGGTTTCAGACAAAGTGTGATAGGGCCAGTAAGGCCGGGTTTCGCTTCTGACGGTAGGCTCTTGAAACAGCCGTTGGTGCCTGCTATTTCACGACAGGGCGCCGGATGATGTTGCGGAAGTCGCTGTTCGAGTGAGCACTCTGGAAATGGATCGGACCGTGATGAAACCCGTCGCTGAAGGGAGGGACTACGAACTTACTTCGCGATCTTCATGCCTTCCTCGTTCAAATAGCCACCCAATGAAAGGGCGGGATTTCTCTTCAAGCCAGTGACAACCGAGCGCGCGTTGATCATGGCGCCATCTGCATTCGTGTGGGCCGCGTGGTCGGCGAAGAGATTTTCGATGGCGGCTCGGTCCATGGACTCATAGGTCCTAGCAATGATTTCCTCGAGATCAATGTAGGCCGCTCCCTCGGCCCTTGCGCAGGTTCTGATCCATTCACGTTGGCTGTGCCAATCGTGCTGGAATCCTCCTTGACTGGTGAATTTCAAGCGCGGGACGGGTGAGCATAGAATGACCCGAGCACCTTTTGCCTTGGCGCTGCGGGCAAAGGTCTTGAGATACCAACCGAAGGAATGGACGTCATCGATG
>Ga0209829_10004297_pt1 | contig 10086 bp, 9 predicted proteins | sample C_140205_EF_Meta_FD_187311 | JGI IMG/M metagenome (GOLD analysis project Ga0209829, IMG submission 187311) | Freshwater microbial communities from Lake Croche, Canada to study carbon cycling - C_140205_EF_MetaG (SPAdes) (version 2) | ecosystem: Environmental > Aquatic > Freshwater > Lake... | reverse complement strand
TGGTACATTCTTGAAGAACGTAGCCTCACTTCATTCAAAGATTGTCACCGTTGGAGACCGCCTAAAGAGCACACTTAAGGCATATAACGAGATGATCCCGACTGCCGAGAGCACTGTTCTTAGCCCTGCTAAGAAAATAATGAACCTTGGAGTTTCTGGAGCTCCCCTTAAAGGATTTCCTGAAGTCTCAGAAAATGTTCGGAGCTTAAAGAGTAATTTGGCTCTGGACGCGCCTGATGAAATAATTGATGTTGAAGAAAATGAGGAAGATTAATGACAACACCTACTGTTCAAAAACCACAGATAAAACTCTCTACCGCTGGACTCACCAAACCTGGCGTTGTGGTGCTTCAAACTCTATTCATCTCACTTTTTGCACTCATTGAATTAGTTTTCCGCCATGGCGTGGGGATCCTTACTGGCTTAGCAATTTGTATCGCAACCTTTGTTGGCAATCGCATTGGTCGCAAAGGAACTGCCTACGTTGCAGTGGTTACTCCACCCCTTGCCTTCGCTGGTTTTATCGCGATCGCAATTCTTGCTATCGATGGATTACACCCATCACGCGTTGGTTTAGATTTCATTGCATCGCTTGCAGGTACCGCACCATATTTGATCGTGAGCGCTCTCTATGGTTGGTATGTTTTTTTCGATGCAAAGAAAAAGAATAAGTAGTTTTTCTACTTTCCGCCAAGTAGTCGCGTGAAGAAATTTGCTCCAGAGCTTTTAGATTGAGCGCTCTTACCGCATGCACACCGTTGGTTCTTAGGGATACCTTGAAGGGCCTCCTCGATGTGTTCTCCGCATCCTGACCACGTAGGCTTCCCACATTTTTTACACGTTACTTTGCTACACATAGTTATCCCTCTCAAGCGCAGATAGTGAAATTGCTTATTCTCCTACAACCAAAGGTAAACCATTCTCTTGCCATTCCAAAATACCATTTTCTAAATGGCTGAACTTTGTAAACCCTAAATTTTGCATCGTATCAATTGCAACAAGTGATCGGCGGCCACTTCGGCAATAAACTCCATACATTGCAGCAGAGTCGAGATGAGAGATTTCATTGTCGAATGTCACTGAATTGATGTCGATATTTATCGCGCCCGCTAAATGTCCCTCGATGAACTCTTCGTGTGTGCGGACATCTAAAATGATGACGCCAGCTTCGTTAATTGCTCTCGAGAATTGTTGTGGATCCATATTGGTCATTGCATCCTCCACTTTTCCAACAGCGTGACTTCTGATAAGAAGTGATGAGATGTTGGTTGCTCGCGTTGTATTGGAAATACTACAGGTGCTACCCCTCTTTGAAATGTGATGTAAGTCTGTAAGCGCTTTTTTCTCTTAACTCGTAATGACTGTGCCGTTAACCTCATCATATGGAGAGTAAAAACGCCCTTCCACAGATAATTCAAGGTGGCATGGGGATTGCAATTTCATCATGGCAATTGGCACGTGCTGTTTCACAAGGTGGTGAATTAGGTGTTGTTTCAGGGACAGCTATCGATGCAGTTTTTGCAAGACGGTTACAAGACGGTGATGAAAGCGGAGATTTAAGAAGGGCACTTGACGCTTTCCCCATTCAGGAAGTTGCACACCGAGTATTACGTTTCTATTTCGAACCAGAAGGCAAAGATCCTATAGAGCCATACAAAACTACTCATAAGATTTCGATACGACCAACTCCCGAGGCTCTAGATTTACTTGTTGTCGCAAATTTTGCCGAAGTTTGGTTGGCAAAAGAAGGACACAATGGACTTATTGGGATTAACTACCTCGAAAAGATTCAGATGGGTACACCTAGTGCTGCATATGGCGCAATGTTGGCTGGCGTCGACTATGTATTAATGGGTGCAGGAATTCCGGCAGAGATTCCAGCACTCCTCAATAATTTGGCAGAGCACAAGCCTGCATCGCTGAAAATTGCAGTTGAAGGTGCTACAACAACATACAAAACAACCTTTTACCCAAGAACATTTAGTGGGCTGACGTTACCCAACCTGAAGCGACCAAAATTCTTAGCAATCATTTCGGCTCACGTATTGGCGGCGTATCTTGCAAAAGATGAGATAACGAAACCCGATGGATTTGTTGTAGAGGGATTTAACGCAGGTGGCCACAATGCACCACCAAGAGGGACGATGATCTTAGACGACGATGGGCAGCCAATTTTTGGACCAAAAGATGAAGCGGATATTGAAAAGGTTGCAAAAATTGGTCTTCCCTTCTGGCTCGCCGGTGGATATTCCACACCAAAACATTTAGCGCAAGCGTTAATTCTTGGCGCTTGCGGAATACAAGTAGGCACACTCTTCTCCTTAGCTATAGAAACTGGTTTAGCTCCGCATCTTCGTGAGCAATTACTCGAGCAATTGAAATCAAATTCCCTTACTGTGCGCACTGATCCGTTTGCATCTCCCACTGGATTTCCATTCAAAGTTGTTTCAATTGAGAACACAATTTCTGAAAGTGCAACGTATGCACTCAGACCCAGGCTCTGTGATCTTGGCTATCTTCGAGTTCCCTTTGAGCGAGCTCCTGGAGCTCTGGGATATCGATGTTCTGCGGAACCAACTCAAGTTTATATTCGCAAAGGTGGAGACGAAAAAGATGCACTAGGACGAAAGTGTTTATGCAACGGCCTGATGGCAAACATTGATCTTGGAAATGTTCGCGGAGATGGATATCAAGAACTTCCTTTAGTCACTTTGGGATCAGATTTAACGGGTGTGTATGAACTCCTTAAATCGTTTCCAGATGGTTGGAACGCAACTGATGTTGTTAATTTTCTTACACAAACCAACAAGAATCATTCAGGAGACAAGGTGAAGTCATGGGTAAACCAGTAATCCAATTAGATCAAGTAACAATTCGCTTCGCAGGCGATAGCGGAGATGGAATGCAACTTACTGGTGACCGATTCACAATGGACACTGCCAGTTTAGGCAATGACCTTTCGACGTTACCGAATTTTCCTGCTGAAATTAGAGCACCCCAAGGAACTTTGCTAGGGGTTTCATCTTTCCAATTGCACTTTGCCGATCACCATGTGATGACCCCAGGGGATGCACCGGATGTCTTGGTTGCGATGAATCCCGCGGCACTGAAAGCGAATATCAAGGAATTGCCTCGTGGCGCAACAATTATTGTTGATAAAGATGAATTCACTACACGTAATCTTGAGAAAGTTGGATATTCAAGTAACCCACTAGAAGATGGTTCACTTGAAAGTTTCAAAGTGCATGCAGTTGGTCTGACTTCACTGACAGTTGCAGCTCTTAGCCAATTAACCCTGTCTCGCAAAGAAGCCGAACGCTCTAAAAATATGTTTGCCCTCGGTCTACTTACGTGGATGTATCACCGCCCAACAGAGGCAACGGAGAATTTTCTTACCGCTAAGTTTTCTAAGAAACCAGAGATACTTGCAGCAAACCTCTTGGCTTATAAGACTGGGTGGAATTACGGAGAAACAACAGAAGATTTTGCTGTTTCATATGAGATTGCAAAAGCAATTATGCCTGCCGGTAAATATCGAAATATCAGCGGTAACACAGCAATGGCATACGGCTTGATAGCTGCATCTCAACGTAGTGGTCTCAAGCTATTCCTTGGCTCATATCCGATTACCCCGGCGTCCGATATCTTGCACGAACTTTCGAAACATAAAAAGTTTGGGGTTATTACTTTTCAAGCCGAAGATGAAATCGCAGCAGTCGGTTCAGCACTTGGTGCTTCCTATGGTGGAGCCTTAGGCGTTACAACAACATCTGGACCTGGCATTGCACTCAAGAGTGAAATGATCGGCCTTGGCGTTATGTTGGAACTCCCACTTGTCGTGATTGATGTCCAACGTGGGGGCCCTTCAACAGGGTTGCCAACTAAAACTGAACAATCAGATTTGCTACAAGTGATGTTCGGCAGAAATGGCGAATCACCAGTTGCAGTGCTTGCCCCTTCTCATGCCAGTGATTGTTTTGATATAGCCATCGAAGCGGTTCGGATTGCCACCACATATCGCGTCCCTGTCATTGTTCTTTCCGACGGCTACATAGCAAATGGATCTGAACCGTGGAAAATTCCTGATGTTGATTCACTTCCAGATTTGCACGTTGAGTTTGCAAAAACTCAAGAGAATTTTCAACCGTACTTACGTGATGCAAAAACACTTGCTCGTCCTTGGGCGATACCAGGCACTAAAGGAATCGAACATCGCATCGGTGGTCTTGAAAAAGCAGATAAAACTGGTGCTATTTCTTATGACCCAAACAATCACGACTTCATGGTTCGAACACGGGCAGCAAAAGTGAAAGGGATTGAAGTTCCTGACTTAATAGTTGATGACCCATCAGGTAACGCAAAAGTTCTTGTGCTTGGCTGGGGTTCAACATTTGGTCCAATTTCCGCATCTATCGAACAGTTGCGTGAAAGTGGCGAAGTAGTTGCACAAGCACATTTGCGCCACCTCAACCCATTTCCTAAAAACTTAGGTGACGTGCTGAAGAAATATCCAAAGGTAATTGTGCCCGAGATGAATTTGGGGCAATTAGCAATGTTGCTTCGATCTGAATTCTTGATAGATGTCATCGGATTCAATCAAGTACGTGGCTTGCCGTTTACTACAGCAGAAATGATGGAGGCAGTTATGAAGGTGCTTCATGTCTGATCTAACACTGACCAAAAAGGACTTCACGTCAGACCAAGAAGTGAGATGGTGTCCTGGTTGCGGTGATTACTCAATCCTTTCAACAATGCAGGCATACCTTCCTGAACTCGGTGTGCCACGTGAAAATATCGTCTTTATATCGGGAATCGGTTGTTCGTCTCGCTTTCCTTACTATCTTGAAACTTTCGGTATGCATTCGATCCATGGACGTGCTCCAACGATTGCTTCAGGGCTCGCAATTTCCCGACCTGACTTAACAGTTTTCGTGATCACTGGAGACGGAGACGCGCTTTCAATTGGTGGAAACCACTTGATTCATTCTTTGCGCCGAAATGTTAATCTCAAAATATTACTCTTTAATAACCGCATTTATGGTTTAACTAAAGGTCAATATTCACCAACGAGTGAACAAGGAAAGATTACAAAATCTACTCCCCTGGGTTCTTTGGACGCTCCGTTTAATCCAATCTCCTTAGCTCTTGGAGCAGAAGCATCTTTTGTTGCTCGCACCGTTGATAGCGATCGAAAACATTTCACGGATGTATTACGTCAAGCATCTGCACATAGGGGTTCTGCTCTTATCGAAATCTTCCAAAATTGCCCTATCTTCAATGATGGCGCCTTTGATTCAGTAAAAGACTCAGCTAGTAAAGGCGCTGCGCTTTTACAGATGGTGCACGGGCGAGCGATTAAATCTGAAACTCACGGTCTCATTCACGAAGGAGCATCGCTCAAAGTTGTCGAGCTTTCCTCAGTTTCTGAAGACCAACTAGTAATCCATGATGCACATAACGCAGATCCTTCGTATGCATTTGCGTTATCACGATTGTCAGCATCGGCCTTAGACCATGTTCCTGTTGGGGTCTTTCGCGATGTTGAGCGTTCTGAATACGGGTCACAAGTTAATAATCAGATTGCCGACATTATTTCGAAACAAGGAGCAGGAGATCTTAAAACACTTCTCGAAAGTGGCGATACGTGGGTGGTTGAGGAATAAGAGGTCTTTAGTAAATACGAACTACTCGTCCGCCGAAATACCACTCTGTAAAGAAGACAGTCCCATTGGGAGCAACGCAAACCCCATGGGGGCTATTGACTGCGCCATCACGCACATCGGGCGCCACGGTTTCGCCTTCTATTATTTGATTCGGCCAACCTTCACCGCGTTCGGGCTTAATGCTGGGTACGAGAATCTCAACTTTACCTTCAAGATCTATAGAAAGCATTGCACCATAAAGGTCAGTCACAATAAGCAGGTCGTTACGAATTGCAATTGATGATGGACCAATCATGGAATCAGAGCTGACTGATTTAACATATTCTCCATCGAGCGTGAAAAAGACCATTCGCTTATTGCGTCGATCCGCAATTGCCACAAGCGGTTCAGGCCCACGAGTATCAATGGCAATTCCGTGAGGGCAATTAAAAACCATAGACGTTGTCGATCCGTCAAAAGTTTGGGAACTTCCATCGGGGCGAATGCGGTGAACTAAACTTTCTCCGTAGCCATCCCCGATCCAGATATCGCCCTTATAAGGTCCTTCTACCTCAACGACTGCAATAGTTGTTGGCTTCCATGTCACAACATCACCTTCAGTGGTATTAGGCCTTAGAATTTTTCGAAGTACCTTACCTTTGCGATTGACCAAAAGTAATTGAGCAGGAGTATTGGCACCTGGATCACATATCCAGAACGAATCATCATCAGATTTCTGCAGAACTGTAATGCCATGTAGAACAGCGGCATCGACTTCGACTTTCTTATAGGTTCCATCTTCGGGATTCAAAACAATAAATGCGCGCCCACCAGGGGATTCAAAAACTATATGCCCGTCGCTAAAGATTCCAATTCCAGAGTGCATCCATCCATTTTTTGGATCACCGCTAAAGAGTGTTTTCCAATTGACATCTTTTTCGATGGAGCTCATGGCAAATAACCTTTCGCAGTTCTTTAGGCGACGCTAGTGGAAAAGGCTAAATGTTCTGCCAAAACCGAAGACTGGAACAACTATTGGTGGCGGGTGAAGGATTTGAACCTTCGAAGGCAGAGCCGGGGGATTTACAGTCCCCTCCCATTGGCCGCTCGGGCAACCCGCCAGGGTCGAACAGAACTTGCGGCAATTATGGAACTTGCGAGGTGAAAGGATACCGTAGGCGGGTAGGCGCAAATACCGCCTTTTATCGTGCGAAAGAGGGCCGAAGAAATGGCATCAGACAGCAGTTTTGACGTAGTTTCCAAGATCGATCGAATGGAATTAGATAACGCAGTTAATCAAGCAATCCGCGAAATTGATACACGATTTGATTTTAAAAATACTGGCGCCAAGTTAGAACTTGAAGGCGAAAAGATTTCGATAGAAGCCGGGACAGAAGAGCGTGCCAAAGCAACCCTAGATGTTCTTAAAGATAAATTAGTTAAACGTGGTGTTTCGCTTAAACACATAGATCCTGCAGAGCCAGCGTTAAGCGGAAAGATCTATAAGATTTCGTGCCCCCTAAAAGAAGGCATCTCTACAGAAAATGCTAAAAAAGTTGCTAAGTTTTTGCGTGATGAAGGTCCTAAAACAATTAAAACCCAGATCCAAGGCGATGAACTTCGTGTCACCAGCAAGAGTCGAGATGACTTACAAGCGGCTATTGCAATGATCAAAGATGCTAAGTGGGACTTCGCAGTTCAATTTACGAACTACCGGTGACCTCCAATTCCTAACAAAGCAACTCAAACTAAAGGTCTCATCTTTGGTGTCACCACGTGCATTATTTGGGGGCTCCTCCCTGTTTATTGGCACTTCCTAGAAAACGCATCATCCTTTGAAATCGTCGCTAACCGAGGTATCTGGTCACTCGTCTTGTGCATTCTCATTCTCGGACTACAAAAGAAATTGCGCAAAACATTTGCAGTTTTTCGTCAGCCTCGAAACATCGCAATTCTCGCCCTGACTTCTGGATTGCTAACAATTAACTGGACTGTTTACATCTGGTCTGTCAGTGTCAATAAAGTTGTTGAAGCATCATTGGGGTATTACATATCTCCATTAGTGAGCGTGGCTTTTGGCGTAGTTATTTTGCGGGAGAAAATGCACAAATTGCAGTGGGTTGCAGTGCTACTTGCTTTCATCGGCGTCTTGGTTCTGACTTTCGAATACGGCTCATTGCCTTGGATTGCACTGGCATTAGCTATTTCTTGGGGCGCATATAGCTTGCTTAAAAAATCATTGAATTATCCCCCGCTAGAGGGAATTTCTATTGAAACTACCATTGCACTACTTCCAAGCCTCGTTTTTATGATCATGCTGGAATCTCAAGGCAAGGCACAATTGGGCCATCATTTTCTTTACACAATTCTTTTAGTTGGTGCAGGATTAATGACCGTTGTTCCATTGCTTTTATTCAATGAGGCAATGATTCGCTTGCCACTGACTATTTCAGGACTTCTTCAATACTTGACTCCAACAATTATGTTTATGGTTGGAACTGTTGTTAATCATGAGTCCATGCCAAAAGGTAAAATCATCGGATTTGCCTTTATCTGGGTAGCACTGGTGTTTCTCGGAACTGATTTAGTTAAATCAAACCGAGCTTCCGCTAGCGCTGTTTAGTACCAACGCACGTCCTGCCTCAAGACGGGCAACAGGAACGCGGAATGGTGAACAAGAAACATAGTCAAGCCCTAGTTCGTGGAAGAAGTGAATACTGCGTGGATCGCCACCATGTTCACCACAGACACCAAGTTTGAAATCTGGTCGCAACCCGCGTGCTTGTTCCACAGCGGTGCGCACAAGAATTCCGACGCCGGCTTGATCCAATGATTCAAATGGATTGAACGGCAAAAGTTCTAGATCCAAATAGCGAGGCAAGAATGTAGATTCAACGTCGTCGCGACTAAATGCCCACGTTAGTTGAGTTAGGTCATTTGTTCCGAAGGAGAAGAAGTCTGCGTAATGTCCCATACGACCTGCAGTAATTGCAGCGCGAGGAGTTTCGATCATTGTGCCGATTGGAATTTCAATACTGTGGCCCGTTGAAGCAAAGGTATGTTTAATTTCTTCTTCAAGTGATTCGCGCAAATACAACAATTCTCGCTGCGTTGAAACGAGCGGAATCATTACCTCTGGCTTTGGGTCGTGGCCAAGCTTTAGAACTTCGAGATAGGCGTGAACAAGGGCTCGAACCTGCATTTTGTAAAGCTCTGGAATCAAGATTCCGAGGCGCACACCACGAAGACCCAACATTGGGTTAGATTCATGTAAACGGTTTACAGCCGCAAATATTGCTGCATCGCGTGCTGGGATTTCTTCACCGAGTGCTTCTGCGCGAGCCATATCTGCGCTGAGTTTGGCTAGTGGTGGTAAAAATTCGTGAAGCGGTGGATCAAGTAAACGAATTGTTACTGGCAACCCTGACATGGCCATCATGATGCCGACGAAATCTCCACGTTGTAGTGGTTCCATTTCTGCAATCACACCACGTTGCACATCTTCATTTTCTGCCAACACAAGGCGTTCAACAAAAGCACGTCGAGGTCCAAGGAACATATGTTCTGTGCGACAAAGCCCAACACCTTCTGCTCCAAGAATGCGCGCCCGTACTGCATCCTCCGGAGTGTCAGCATTTGTGCGAACTTTAAGTGTGCGAATGGAATCGGCATAACAAAGAATGCGATCTACCGCTTTTACAACCGGTGATGCTTCATCACTAGAAGCGGCAAGGCGACCTTCAAGATATGACGTTACAGGGGAAGCGATGACGGGAATTGTGCCTTGGTAAACATTTCCAGTTGTGCCATCAATAGAAATCGTTTCACCCTCGTAAATGGTGAGACTTCCAACGGTAAACAATGATGCGCGTTCATCAACTGAAATTGCATCTGTTCCGCAGACTGCAGTCTTGCCCATTCCGCGCGCAACAACAGCTGCGTGAGAAGTTTTGCCACCGCGACTAGTCAAGATACCTTCAGACGCCACCATACCTACAAGATCATCAGGACTGGTTTCGCGACGAACAAGAATTACTTTCTTTCCGCCACGAGCTAAATCAAATGCTCTGCGAGAATCAAATACAACTTCACCCACTGCTGCACCAGGTGACGCTGGAATACCAGTTGCAATCGGCTTTACAGAACCTGTTAAATCAAATTGAGGGAACATGAGTTGCGCTAATTGATCACCAGAGGTGCGCACTAGCGCCTCATCCATAGTGATCTTGCCTTCGTCTACTAGCTGCGTAGCAATTCTAAAAGCAGCCTCAGCAGTGCGCTTTCCTACGCGAGTTTGAAGAATCCAGAGCTTGCCTTTTTCAACGGTAAATTCGATATCGCAGAGGTCGCGGTAATGATCTTCAAGCAATGTCATGACACGATCGAGCTCGGCATAAACCTTTGGGGTTTTTTCATTGAACTCAGCCAAAGACATTGTGTTTCT